>Ga0209382_10008408_pt1 | contig 13015 bp, 9 predicted proteins | sample SoiMetdeltSBSDD5_FD_187599 | JGI IMG/M metagenome (GOLD analysis project Ga0209382, IMG submission 187599) | Bulk soil microbial communities from a Populus tree surrounding site in Tennessee, USA - Soil MetaG P. deltoides SBSDD5 (SPAdes) (version 2) | ecosystem: Environmental > Terrestrial >... | reverse complement strand
CGCCTCGAGAGCGGCGAGGGCAACGCACATGTCCGATGGATGTACGGCAATGCATTGGTCGCTGGCGCCGAGAATTGCGTGCATGCGGTTGAAGCCATCTATAGCGGAGCAGCCGGTCCCCGGCTCGCGCTTGTTGCATGGGGTTGCTGTGTCATAGAAGTAGTAACAGCGGGTTCGCTGGAGAAGATTGCCACCATTCGTGGCCATGTTGCGAAGTTGCGCCGACGCACCGGACAGGATGGCACGCGAAAGCAGCGGGTAGCGCTTTTCGACTTCGGGATGGTAAGCGGTTTCCGCATTTGTGACGAGCGCTCCGAGTCGCAGACCACCATCGCCTGTCTCCTGAATTTGATTCAAAGGCAGGTGCGTTATATCGATCAAATGGGTCGGCCGCGCGACGTTTTCCTTCATCAGATCGATCAGATTCGTTCCGCCGGCAATGAACGTTGCCGTTGCGTTGCTTAATGCTTCGTTGACCGCGCCGGCAATGTCGCGTGCTCTCGTGTACGAAAAAGGGTTCACGCGGCTCTCCTTTCACCGTTCTGCATGGCTTGTTGAATCGCAGCGACGATATTCGGATATGCGCCGCATCGGCAGATGTTGCCGCTCATCAATTCGCGGATCTCGTCGGCGGTTTTGGCGTGACCTTCGCTCAACAGTCCAACAGCAGAACAGATCTGACCGGGCGTGCAGTAACCACATTGAAAGGCGTCATGGTCGATGAACGCCTGCTGTAGCGGATGGAGAGCACCGTTGACCAAACCCTCAATGGTCGTAACGTTCGAACCGTCCTTCATAATCGCGAGGGTCAGACAGGAATTGATACGTTTGCCGTCGACCAGGACCGTGCAGGCTCCGCACTGTCCGTGGTCACACCCTTTCTTTGTCCCGGTCAGGTCGAGGTACTCGCGCAGCGCATCGAGAAGGGTCGTCCACGGCTGCACGTCCAAATGCTTCTCTTCACCATTTACTCTGAGCGTGATCCGGCTGGCTTCAATCATGGTGGTTATTCCTCGTTGTCGTCGTCGAACGTCGGGAACAAAGCAAATTGAACGCCATTCTCATGTCGTTTTCAGAACAAGCTTTGGCAAGGTGCATCGTGGTAGCGGAAGGCCACGGTCAACTCGGCAGAGTGACGTTCTTTGCCAACCGAATTTTTTGCATCGTGGCCCAGGAGTTTTACCGGCAAAGTCGGCCCTACGGTTCGGGTGGATGGTGCGATCGCAAAAGCACGAGGGTGCTCTTGTGATTCTTCTTTTCGGCCCAGGCAAGAGGCTGCGCCCAAGTTTCCGCGTCTGCTTCTACGACTTGAGCTCCGCGGCCGAGGAAGAGCCGAACCAATTCGTCGCGACCCCATCGGCAAGCCCAGCCTAAGGGCGTGCTCTTGAGCAAGTCATCCCGCATGTCCAGACGGGCGCCTGCGTCTAGTGCGGCAGTCGCGAAAGCAACACGTTCTTCCGGCGTAACGTGGTCGCCCATCGTCACGATCTCGTGGAGAATCGTCAGCCCGAAACGTCGTTTCAGATTCGGCGGCCCGATCCGTTTCAGAATCAGCTTGAAGCAGGCGAGATATGTCGTCCGATCCCATTCGTGATGGCACCAGGGCCCGATCCAATGATTGAAGAAACCCAACGAGCTGCTGAGGCCGCCATACCATCGCGGATCGCCATCTGGCCAATCGACGCGCTCCATCGCAATCTGCAGTATTTCCGGATCGCCGCCGCGTGCGGCTGCACCGACAAGTTGTTCGGCAACTGTGCCGGAGCTGAATCCGTCGTCCGGCAGTTTTTCGTCACCATGTTCAGCAAGAAGTTTCAACGCTAGGTCCTTGCGCCGATACAGTCCCGCCATCGATGGATTCGACCTCCCACCAAACTTTTCAAGCAGCGCGATCATATGTTCATCGCGTTGTCCATATGCCTCCGAAAGGGGCGTTCCGCTTGCATAGACCTGACCGTTGGGATCGGCTCCGTGTTCCAGCAGAATACGCGCCAGTTCGTGTTTGCCATTTCGGGCGCATTCATAGAGCGGCATTCCCCAGGTGAATGAGATTTCGTACTCTCCTTCCGGTTCGACGCGGGCGCGCGCATCCGGATCGAGGCCGAACTCCAAAAGCAGTTTGAGAATGTCGGCGCGATTGTGTTTTGCCGCGAGGCCCAGCAGCCAGCCGTTCTCGTCCTGAGGGGTAACGAGGTCGTGATGCGAGCGATATTCACGGAGGAACTCCGCATCGCCAAGGATGACCGCTGCGCGCGGAGTCATCTGTGCGCCGTGTGCAAACAGGCAGTCCGTTACGGTCGACAATTTCGCTGCATTCTCTTCGTCGCCGGCAAACATACCGGCCATTTCGAGCGGCGTTGCTCCATCTTTAGCCATCACGTTAGCGTCAATGCCGTGATTGACCAGCCATTCGACGAGGCTCCCTAAAAGCAACGCCGACGCGAAGTGCAGAGGAGTTCTCTGCTCTCCGTCGCGAAAGTGAATCAGCTGCGGGTTGCCTTCGAAAATCGCTACGCAGCGATCTTCATCGCGATTGTTCACAGCGTGGCGCAGTTCGTCCGGAACGGTGGACGCCTTAGCGCGATCGGCGTCGCGACGTTGCTCCTCTTCGAGAATAACCGCGAGAACATCGTCATATCCACGCTCGGCGGCAATCGTGGCAGGAGTAGTCGCCTCGTTATTCGGAGAAATACCGGAACGGGCATCCGCACCGTGCTGCATCAGCAGTCGTGTCATTTCGGCCAGACGATTAAACACGGCGCAGTGTAGCGCCGCATGCTCGTTGTTCCAGGCGAGACTAACGTTGATGAGTTCCGGACGAATGCGCAGAATCGCACGCACCTGATCCAGATCGTTCGCCTTCACAGCCTCGATCAGCTGCCGGACATTCATGCCTTCGACATAGGCCTTCAATTTGGGCCAGCTGTCGAATCCGTAGCTGCGAGCGAGAACGAGTTGCGCGTCGTGTAAGGCGAATGTGCCTGAGTCAGGATCAAAGTAGAAAAGGTGAACTTCTTTGGTCGCGTTGGGTTCGTGCGAACGGAATCCATCGAGGAGTTCCTTGGCCTGGCGTTTGAGCTGATCGAGGTCGGGTTTCTCGGCTAACTTCCGAGTGGGGGCAGGCAGCTTCACAATGATCTCCTTTCTTGTGCGCCCGGTGTCCGCTCGCTCGGGCAGAAAAGAGAGTTCATTGTTTGAAAATCGTGTGATCGAACATTCTCAGGAGGACGCAGTCCTTTCCGCGGACACGGAGGCGTCCTGAGACGCCTTAGTCAGGATATCAAAACGAGAGGGGAGTCTAGGATGGAAACGCGGGCATGAAGCCCGCGTCGGTCGATCATGCGGCCGGGTGCAAACTTTCCAGCTCTTTCAGGCGCTTTAGCGCCTCAGTCTGACGCAACATTGGGTAGCCGATGCTTCCGGCGTTAAGAGAACTCCCTTCTTGATGCGGGAATTGCTCGAAGTCGCTAAAGAACGCCTTGATCTTTTGCTGAACCGGAACTAACAGCCACATCTGTTGTGCGAAGAATTTCATGGACTCGCCGCCTTCTTCCAAACCGCGTTCGTACGGGTCCATGCGGAGATTGGTAATCGTCGCCCAGTTCGGCGTCTCGCGAGTCGCGGTCGCGATGTTCCCGCGGCTATTCACTGCAAAACTGACTTTCCAGTCGTACCAACGAATCGCGTTCAGATTGCCGCCCTGGTCAAAGTAATAAATCGAATCACGGGGGCCAACCTTCTCCTTGCCCTGGAAGTACGGCAGGAAGTTATAACCGTCGAGGTGCACTTTGAACGTCTTGCCGCTTGCTGAGAATCCTTTCGTCATCCTTTCTTTGATGTCGGGAATTCCAGCTGCCGCGCACAACGTCGGGAACCAGTCGATGAGTGAAATGATGTCATTGCGAACAGTTCCCGGATGGATGACGCCCGGCCAACGCACCATCATGGGAATCCGGAACCCACCTTCCCACGTCGTTCCCTTCTCACTTCGGAACGGCGTCATCGCGCCATCAGGCCAAAGCGCGATCTCGGCCCCATTGTCTGTGGTGTAAAGGACGATCGTGTTGTCGGCGATGCCGAGATCGTCGAGTTGCTTGAGCAGCTGTCCCACCATGCCGTCGTGCTCGACCATTCCATCCGCATGTATGCCTTTTCCAGTCTTGCCCAAAGACTCGGGCTTCAGGTGTGTAAAGACATGCATTCGCGTGGTATTGAACCAAACAAAGAACGGTTTGCTCTCCTTCACCGACTTGTCGATGAACCCTTGTGCCGCGGCAAGAAACTCTTCGTCCACAGTCGGCATCCGCTTCGTGTTCAACGGCCCCGTGTCCTCGACTGTTTGCCCACCTTTGCCGTCGGCGAACGAGTGAATGACGCCTCGCGGACCATACTTTTTCTTGAACTCTGGATCCTTCGGATAGAAGTAGCCTTCGGGTTCTTCTTCGGCATTGAGATGATAAAGATTGCCGAAGAACTCGTCGAAGCCATGATTCGTCGGCAAATGTTCATCGCGGTCGCCGAGATGGTTCTTCCCAAACTGCCCCGTGGCATACCCCTGCGACCGCATGACGTCTGCGATCGTTGGCATCCATGAAGTGATCCCGTGAGGATCTCCCGGCATGCCTATCGTGAGCAACCCGGTGCGGAACGGTTCCTGACCAAGAATGAATGCTGCGCGGCCAGCTGTGCAACTCTGCTGGCCATATGAGTCTGTAAAGATGGCGCCCTCTCGGGCGATGCGATCAATGTTCGGCGTCTGATAACCCATCAGCCCCATCGTGTACGCACTAATCTGCGGGATGCCGATGTCATCGCCGAAGATGACGAGAATGTTTGGCTTCGTCGTAGTCTTCTCACTACTCGCCTTCTTATTCAATGGAAGCTCCCTTTTGCCAAATAAGAAAGCCTAAGTCGGAAAGACACCCAGGAAACATCGGGTGAACTCCGCTTATCGATTGCGGGATTTGCGGTGTCTATCCGCCTCACTTGAAATCTTTTGACATCCCGCCACGGTGACACTACTGTTCCCCGAGCAAAAAGCCTGAACTCAACAACAAATTGGCCAGCTAACTGAGGAGGAACCCTTCCATGAAGTTGCGAATGCTTCATGTCGTGGCACTCACCTTGGCTTTGGCGGCGTTGGGTCTTGCCCAGGAGGTCAACGGAATTATCACTGGGCGGGTTGAAGACACCAGCAGCGCGCGCATTCCGGGAGTGACCATCACCATAACCTCGCCCGCGATCCAGAGCGAGCGAACGCAAATAACGGACGAAAACGGTAACTATCGATTCCAGGGATTGCCGCCCGGCGAGTACGTTGTCAAATACGAACTGCCTGGGTTCAAGACACTCATCCGCGAACAAATCATCGTCGCGGTCGGCAAAACCGTGACCATCAATCCACAACTCGAAGTGGCGACAGTAGCTGAAACAGTGACGGTCACCGGTGAGTCTCCAGTGGTGGATCTTGAACAAGCGAAAATCGGAGTGAATTTCAATTCCACGATCAAGGACTCGATCGTCAATGCGCGCAACGTCTGGTCGTTGCTTTCGGTGACACCGGGAATCAAGACCAGCACCGCCGACGTCGGGGGCAGCACGATGGGGACGCAGGTCGGGTACTCCGCGTATGGCATCAGCGGTCAGGTCAAGGTCTATCTCGACGGCGTCGATCTCAGCGAAGGTAGTGGCGGCGGCAGCCTCTACGGTGACTATGGATCGTGGGAAGAAGTCAGCGTCTCCGCCGCAGGAAACGGTCCGGAAATGGCATCGGCCGGCACCGCGATATCCGCGGTCGTTCGAAGCGGCACCAATAAGTTCAAGGGAAGCGTTCTTCTCGGCTATCAGAAGAACGGTTTTCAATCGGACAACATCACCGATACATTGCGAAACGTCGGGATCACTGCCGGTGAAACGTCCACTCGATACACGGATTGGAATCTCGACATCAGTGGACCGATCAAACGTGACAAGCTCACCTTCTACACTTCCTTCCGCAATGAGTATTCGGGGCTGCTCACCGCGATGCGAAAAACCGGCGGTACCAAGTACGTGTTGCCGGCATCCGGGATCGCGCCGGCGTTGTGCGCACAGTTGCCTTGCATCAGTATCGACAGTCCGGACGGCGCACCGCAGGGCGGACTCTTCTATACGCGGCTGACCAACGGCACCACGAAACTGTCGTTTCAATTGAACCCGAGAAACCAGCTGACCACAACCGCCAATCTGCGGCTCAAGCTGCAGCCCTATCGTAACGGTTCGGGGAGCAGCGCACGCAACTACACTCCGGAAACGACCTATCGTCAGGAATCATGGTTCCATACCTGGGATCTCAACTGGGTCTCCACGTTGTCGAATCGGACCACGCTCAATGTTTCGCTCAACAATTTCGGCTACTACTGGGTGAATCTGCCGAACACCGAAGGACCGCGCATCACCGGTAGCGGCGACACCGGAGCGACAACCAGCTACATTCAGGGACCGTACAACTCCGACTTGAACAATCGTCGCCGCTGGCACGAGAACATCGTGTTCTCCCACTTCTTTGACGGGCTGGGTGGTCATCATGACCTGAAGGCCGGTTACACCTTCCTGTGGGAGGACTATCGCGGCTCGCAGCTGGGTTACCCGGGGTTCATTTCGTATCAATTCAACGCAACCTCCAGCACACCGCGAGGTGAGCCTTATCGCGTGACGCTGTATTCGGACCCCGTCCAGTGGTCGCAGCAGGGATTGCTCGACAACACTTTTTACATTTCGGACAAGCTGAGTATCGGCAGACGTTTGACCCTGAACCTGGGCATGCGGTTCGATCGCTATACCAGCTTCCTGCCCGAACAGATCCGCGAGTCCGCGAATTCGAATCCATGGGCATCACCATCCGTCGCGGACATTCCGGGTTTGACGAACTTCGGCAACCTGGTTTTCCCAAAACGAACAGCAGCGATTTTCAATCAGCCAGTGCCGCGGCTCTCGTTCATCTACGACCTTTTCGGGAGCGGGCGAACGGCGATCAAGGGTAGTTACGGGATCTTCTCGGTCAACCCGGCGGATGATCTGTCCGGCTCTATCAACGACAACGGATCGCGCAGCGCAACATACAGGTGGGACGGTACCATGCCCGTCGATGCGGCTTACATTCGACGATGTCTGGCGACCATCAGCGGTTGCAGCGTCAGCCAGTCGAACGTGTCGGTAACTCCAATCGATGCCAACATCAAGAACGGAACCATCGCTGAAATCACGGCGGGCGTGGACCAATCGCTGTTTAAGGACTGGGCCGTGCGAGCCAACTATGTTCGAAAAATCGAGCGCGGTGGTTACGGCACGTGGAATCGTCAGTACTCGGTGACGGACTATCGGCCATTCCAGTACCGCGAGCCGGGCCGCGATGCCGTACTCGGAACCCCCGACGACCAAATCGTGACGGCATACGAGCGCATGGTCGCGACACGTCCCTCGGATCCTCTCGTGACCTACAACCCGGGAGGAGGAGATATCTATACGACCTGGGAATTCGAGGCGAACAAACGATTCAACGGCGGCTGGTCCCTTCTCACGGGAGCCAACTGGACCAAGGGTCGTTCAGGGAGTTCGGTCTTTGGTACGGATCCGAACACGCTGATCACCGCGCTAAATTACGGTCGAACCAATATCTGGGATTGGACGAAGAAACTGGTTCTGACTTATGAACTGCCCTGGAAGATCCAGTACAACACCACAATCAAACGGCAGCGCGGCGGCTCCGGATCGCGCACGGCGACGATCTCGTGCAATACCTTAGTTCCCCTCGGACAAACCTGCGCTCAGGCCGGAGGCAGACAACCCACCCAGGGCAACATCAGCCTCCAGGTGGAGCCCGGCGGCTTGCCGGAAAATATCCTTCCGCCGCTGACGCTGTGGGATATGGAGTTCCGCAAGACGCTGCAGCTTCCGATGGAACGGCTAGGCAAGTTCGATGCGATCTTCAGCCTCTACAACGTAACCAACGCGAACACGATCACGTCGTGGACGACGAGCACCGGTACGTTTACCGACCTCGCGAAAAACACGGTGCCGACGTTTCATCGTCCCACGGCGATTCTTTCGCCGCGGATCTACCGTTTGAGTTTGAAGTATCAGTTCTAGCGTTCTTTGAAGTTGGAGGCTCCTTCATTGCCGGAGCTGGTCCGACCGTGTAATCCGTGGCCAGCTCCGGTTTCCGTTTTGCAAATGATTAACTTTCCGGGGTACGCAGAATAACTACCGGTATGTCACGGTCGGTGATGTCCTGATACCGCTGGTAACCCGGATACATGGCCGTTACAAGAGGCCACAGCCGGCGCTTGTCCGCTGCGGAAGCTTCCTCAGCCTTTACGCGCTGTCGTCGTGTCTTGATCTGTATCCATGCTTCGGGCGTGGCTTGCAGATTGAGCCACCAGCTGGGATGCCTCACTGCGCCGCCATTGGACGCCACGAGCACCACATTACGGCCATCCATTAAATATAAGAGCGGTACCGTGCGCTCCCTGCCGGTTCGTCGTCCGGTGGTGGTGAGCAACAGGACCGGGCTGCTGGCGATTGTTCCCCCGATGGCTCCATTGCTGTTTCGATAAAGCATTGTGTGTATCCATGTCACCGCATTCTGCAAGGCGGCTGTCAGTTTCGAGGGACGTCGTCCGGCCGGGTACTCGGGGTTCGCCATAACTTCTCGCCTCTTTTAATTCTCTCAGGGGGAATTTGCTGGCCGAAGTGTTTCTGCAATAATTCGCAAATCATGAAATCCGTATCGTTGTGCATCACGGTGTTTCTCGCCCTGCAAGGATGTTCGCCACGGCCACCCGATGCTCGGCCAGCTTCCGAACGGCTCATGATCGGTTACGACCGAGAGCCGGACACAATGAACCGATTCAGCACGCACATCCTTGAAGACATTCATTCGTGCATCATCGAAGGCCTCACGACAACAGACGAAAACATGAAAACAGTACCGTTGTTGGCCGAGGTCGTTCCCTCGATCGACAACGGCCTGGTCGAACTCAGGCCGGACGGTGGAATGGACGTGACGTGGAAGTTACGTTCGGGCATCAAGTGGCATGACGGACATCCCTTCACATCAGAGGACGTCGAATTCACTGTCGATGCGATTAACGATCCGGCGTGGAATCCCGAGAGCACCGATGGCTTCGATCGCATTGCTTCGGTGGACACTCCCGACCCGTTGACCGCTGTCGTTCATTACAAAGAGCATTACGCACCCTACGAGAATCAATTCATTCGCGGAACTCTGCCGAAGCATTTGCTGGAGGGCAAAGACATCGAGAAAGCGGTCGAATACAACCGCAATCCATTGGGAACCGGGCCGTATCGCATCAAAGAATGGAAGGCCGGAGAATACATCCTGTTGGAAGGAGTCTCGGATTACTGGCGAGGCAAAGAATATCCATACATCAAACAGCTCGTTTTCAAGTTCCTGACGAATCAAAACACCCGCATTCAAGCGCTGCGCGCCGGTGAAGTGCAGCTTGTCGGAACACTGCCCTGGGACAAAGTACCCGAAGTCGAGAAAACACCTTCCACCCGACTGGTTAAAACTGCAGCAAATTCCTACGAACACTTTTCTCTGAACGAAAAAAGAGTTCCGGCTTTTAAGGACAAACGCGTCCGACAGGCGTTGGCATACGCGATCGACCGTGAAACTCTAGTGAAAACAATTCTGTTCGACCTCACGCCTGTCGTGCACTCGCCTATCCAGCCGATGTCATGGGCCTTCAATCCTGAAGTGAGGAAATATCCGTACGATCCGAATCGCGCGCGCGAATTGCTGCGTGACGCGGGCTGGAATGACAAGCTCTCGTTTACATTGATCACACTTGCGGGAAATGTCGTGCGGGAACGAATGGCCCAGGCAATTCAAGCGCAACTCAAGAACGTCGGAATCGACATGAAGATCCAGCTTTTCGATTCCGCCACGCTCGGACAAATGTGGTTTGAGGGCCGCTTCGATGCGTTCATGGCGAACTGGACCATGCCGGCCGATCCCGAGATCACGTTGTTCTTTGCCAGCGACCGCACGCCGCCACGAGGCCGCAATATCGGCTATTACTCGAATCCGGTTCTGGACCCGCTCCTTTATGAGTCGGACAAAACGATCGAACGTGAAAGGAGGCGCCTGCTCTTGATGAAGGCGCAGGAGATCATCGCTGAGGACGTGCCGTCGCTGTTTCTCTACAATCGGGTATTCATCAACGCGATTCCGGATAGCCTCGAGAATTTTCGTGGCAATCCTACGAATACAGGAATCTTCTGGAACGTCCACGAATGGCGGTTCCGTTGACGCAGTACATCCTCCGCCGTATTCTTCAGGCATTTCCGCTTCTGTTGCTCATCTCGATCGGCGTATTTGCACTCATCCACTTTGTGCCGGGCGGTCCGCTCACGGTGTTCCTGTCGAATCCTCAAGTCCGGCCTGAGGATATCGAACGTCTGCAACGATCGCTTGGACTGGATCGTCCGCTGACCGAGCAATACGCGCGCTGGCTTCTAAATTTTGTCCGCGGAGATTGGGGTTTTAGTTTTGCAGACGGACGGCCTGTGGCGGATCGAATTCTCGAACGGATTCCGCCGACCATCGAGTTGATGGGTGCAGGATTTCTGCTTGCCGGAATCATTGCATTACCGCTGGGCGTTTTCACCGCGCTTCATCGTCGAACCGCATTCGACTACACGTGCACAATTCTGGCGTTCGTTGGTATCTCGATGCCGGTTTATTGGCTGGGTCTGATGCTGCAGCTTGGATTCGGCCTGCATCTTCGTTGGCTACCGATGTCGGGCCGTCAGAGTTTCGGTGGCGGTGATGCGTTAGATCATTTGCTCCACCTCATCATGCCCGCCTGTGTGCTGGCCGTGGTACACGTGGCGGTGTGGTCGAGATATCTGCGGTCATCGATGATCGACGCGCTTGCTCAACCGTACATGACCACGGCGCGCGCAAAAGGTCTTACGAACATGCTCTTGTTGCTGCGCCACGCGCTGCGGAATGCGCTGCTGCCTTTAGTCACCGCGGTGTCGATGGATGTGGCGTTCCTGCTGTCTGGCGCCGTGATCACCGAAAGCATCTTTGCGTGGCCGGGTGTTGGCGGTCTGTTCGTCGACTCGATCTTCCGGCGGGACTATACCGTCATCATGGGCGTTTTGATGATCGGCGCGGTTTCAGTAATCCTCGTGAATCTCGTTGCAGATGTGCTCTACGCCTACATCGATCCGCGAATACGAGTTGAAGTCGAATGAAACTGCCGGTGCAAATTCGTTTCGGCCTGACGGGAATCCTGCTGCTGGTTGCTCTGGCTGTCGCTGGTCCGTGGCTCACGCCCTACGCTCCGGACGCCGTCGATCTGCATGCGATTGCGCGCGCGCCTTCGACAACACATTGGCTCGGCACCGACGAATTGGGACGCGATCTGATGTCGCGATTGCTATCGGCGGCACGGATATCACTGATGATCGGTTTTCTGAGTGCATTGGGAGCCGGTGTGATTGGCGTGACCGTGGGAGGCCTTTCCGGTTTTTGCGGTGCCTGGGTGGACGAAATACTGATGCGCATCACCGAGGTTTTTCAGACCATTCCGCTCCTGCCGCTAACTTTGGCGCTCGGCGTGATCTTCCAACCGGGAATTGGGTCGGTGATCTTGATCATCGGGCTGATGGGATGGATGGAAACAGCGCGGGTCACGCGGTCCGGTTTTCTGTCGCTGCGTGATTCGGCGTTCGTTGAAGCTGCGCGGTCCGCGGGAGCAGGAGTGCCGCGAATTGTCGTACGCCATCTGATACCTAACGTGAGCGGCCAGATCGCTGTTGCCACGACGCTCGGTGTCGGACGCGCGATCATTGTGGAATCCGGAATGAGTTTTTTCGGCGTGGGCGTTCAGCCTCCAGTGGCGAGCTGGGGCAACATGCTGTACGGCGCACAGTCCTCGATGACGACGCAACCCTGGCTGGCAGTCGCGCCCGGCGTACTGATCCTCATCACCGTCGTCGCGGTAAACTTCGCCGGCGACGGTCTCAGCGATTTGTTTCAGCGCCGCGGCTGAGCGGTTTTAGCAGACGGATTGGGTTACTCTGCTGTGGTTGCACGAAACGTTGATGAAAGCCTTTAAACCCCTCCTTCGCGAAGGAGGGGTGGACGCGACCTAAAGAGAATGCTGCGAAGCCTCCTTTGAGGAGCGGACGGGGTGGTTGTTTCAAGCAACCGTTTAATCGGTGGTCCTAAACAACCACCCCGTCTGCGCCGATTAAGGAGCGGGGCCATTTTCTTTATGGCGCAGCCACCCCTCCTTCGCGAAGGAGTATCCAGAGCTGTCCTGCTGGCCAGCGCCATAACAGTAAGGAACAGCGCCTGCCGAAAACAAAGGACTTACAGGCGCTGTTCCTTGAGAGGGGCATATACCTGACTTCAGCCCTACGTCGCTTCGTCATCGGTTTGACTGTACTTAGTCTCGTACTGACGCCCGCATCGCTTGACGCCACATCACGGATCAAAGACATCGGCCACTTCGCGGGTGTGCGCAGTAATCCATTGATCGGCTACGGCCTGGTGATCGGCCTTAACAAAACGGGCGATAAGCGCCAGACCTTTTTTACGCAGCAGTCGCTGATTAACATGTTGGAAAGATTCGGGCTAACGCTAAACAACCCCGCTATCCGAGTAGAAAACATCGCAGCGGTGATGGTGACCGGTGACCTGGACGCATTTCAGCGATCCGGTTCTCGGATGGATGTTACGGTCTCCTCGATCGGCGATGCGACGAGTCTTCAAGGCGGGGTCCTCCTCCAGACCCCCTTGTTGGGCCCCGACGGCAATGTCTACGCGCTGGCTCAAGGGTCGTTGATTCTTGGTGGTTACTCGGCAGGTGCTTCCGGCACGAGCGTGACTGTCAATCATCCGACAGTGGGACGCATCCCCAACGGCGGAACCGTCGAGAAAGAAGTTGCGGTTGGAATTCCACAAAATATTGAAACGATGGAGTTTATCCTCGAT
>Ga0209382_10008407_pt1 | contig 13015 bp, 14 predicted proteins | sample SoiMetdeltSBSDD5_FD_187599 | JGI IMG/M metagenome (GOLD analysis project Ga0209382, IMG submission 187599) | Bulk soil microbial communities from a Populus tree surrounding site in Tennessee, USA - Soil MetaG P. deltoides SBSDD5 (SPAdes) (version 2) | ecosystem: Environmental > Terrestrial >... | reverse complement strand
GATGACGCTCTGGGCAATCGGCGTGATTACGGCGGGCATGACGGCTTTTTACATGTTTCGCCAACTGTTCATGGTGTTTCACGGCGAGTGCCGCGCCGATGCTCATGCCAAGGCGCACCTTCATGAGTCACCCGCGGTGATGACCCTGCCCTTGATCGTACTTGCGATCGGTTCGGTCTTCACCGGTTGGTTGGGCGCGCCGGAATATCTCTGGGGCAGCCGCTGGGAGCATTGGTTGTCCGCCGTATTCGGCACGGCTGAAGGCCCTCACGGTTCGGTGAGCACGGAAATTGTCGTGACTCTCTTGACGCTTGGCGTGGTCGCCGTCGGCATTTACCTGGCCTACTTAAAATATGGGCGCGCCGGGAGCGCAGTCGAGCAAAAAGATTTGGCGGGCGGCTTGCTCTATCGTTTTTCGCTCAACAAATATTATGTCGATGAGATTTACGATTATGTTTTTGTCCGGCCGTTTACGGCGTGCTCTCGTTTTTTTGCCGAGTTCATCGATCCTTGGGTGATCGACGGCACGGTCAACGGCGTCGCCGCGCTCGTGCGCTTGTCAAGTCAGGTCTGGCGCGGCGTCCAGACAGGCAATGTGCAACATTATGCGGCGGGACTGCTGCTCGGCACCCTGGCCTTGCTCGCCTATTACCTCGGCCAATCTTAGTTATGTTCGGACTCGCAATCGGTCATCTGAGTATTTTGCTGGCGATCCCAGTGTTCGGCGCGGGGTTGCTGATCTTCATGCCGCGTCGGCAAACACACGCGCTCTTCGCTGTCGCGCTGTTCGCGAGTGTTCTCGCTTTTCTCTCGTCGGTGAAGATTTTCGCTCTGTTTGACGGCACTAACGGTGACATGCAACTGGTCGAAAGCCTTCGATGGATGCCCAATTTCGGCATCAACTACATCGTTGGTATCGATGGCATCAGCCTATTTCTGGTTTTGCTGACCACCTTGCTCACGCCGATCGCCATCCTTGCGTCCTGGTCGGTGCAAGACAAAGTCAAAGAATATTTGATCTTCATGCTGCTCCTGGAGACCGGCATGCTCGGCGCCTTCGTGGCGCTAGATCTGTTTCTCTTTTACGTTTTCTGGGAAGTCATGCTGGTGCCGATGTATTTTTTAATCGGCGTGTGGGGCGGGCCGCGGCGCATTTATGCCGCGCTGAAATTCGTCGTCTACACGATGGCGGGCAGCCTATTGATGTTGGTGGCGATCATCTACCTGGCGACCCGCCACGCGCAGACCGACCAAGCGCTCACTTTCGATTTACTGAAACTTTATGGCCTTCACTTGCCGTTGGAGCAGCAAATCTGGCTTTTTCTCGCCTTCGCTTTGTCGTTCGCAATCAAGGTACCGCTGTTTCCCTTTCACACCTGGCTACCCGACGCTCACGTCGAAGCGCCGACGGCGGGCTCGGTGATCCTTGCCGGCGTGCTGCTCAAGCTCGGCACCTATGGTTTTCTCCGCTTTGCCATGCCGCTTTTTCCTGACGCGGCTATGGTCGCAGCTCCTCTCATTACGGCTTTAGCCGTGATCGGCATCATTTACGGCGCGGTGGTGGCAATGATGCAGAGCGATATCAAAAAGCTCGTTGCGTATTCCTCGGTCAGCCATCTCGGTTTTGTCATGCTCGGCTTATTCGCACTGAATATTCAAGGCGTTCAGGGCGGTATTTACCAGATGATCAATCACGGGCTTTCCACCGGCGCCCTGTTTCTCCTGGTCGGGATGATCTACGATCGACGTCATACCAGGGCGATCGCTGAATTTGGCGGCTTGTGGAAACAGCTGCCGATATTTTCCGCTGTCCTGCTGGTGGTGACGTTCTCTTCGATCGGTTTGCCGGGCCTGAACGGCTTCGTCGGCGAGTTTCTCATTTTGCTCGGTGCTTTTAGCGTCACACCGCTCTGGACCGCGGCGGCCGCCAGCGGCGTCATTCTCGGTGCGATTTACATGCTCTGGATGATCCGCCGAGTTCTCTTCGGTCCGCTCTCGAACGCAGCCAATGAAAAATTGACCGACTTAAATGCCCGAGAAATTTGTCTGCTTGCGCCGATTCTATTCTTGATCGTGCTGATGGGTGTTTACCCGCAGCCGTTTTTGCGGCGCATGCAACCGGCGGTCGAATCGACCTTAAAGAGAATTGCTGCGGTCAGCACCGCGCCCGTGGTGGCCGATCACGGGTCCAGCGAAGAGACCAAGAGCCATGGACGTTAATCTCCTGCCGCTCCTCCCGGCCATACAGGTGCTGCTCACGGCGCTGGTCGTCCTGGTGCGCGATTTATTTATCGACGAACATGAGCCCAAGGGTTACTTGGCGTTTGTCAGTCTGCTCGGCATCGGGCTGGCCGTCGCCGAGGCTTTCATGCTTTGGGGCGGACAGGAAAGCGCCTTTGACGAGAGTATTGTCCTCGATAGCTTTGCGCTTTATTTTTCGCTGGTTTTTTTGCTGACCGCCGCGCTCACGATTCTCTCGGCGATCGACTATCTGCGCCAAACCCAAATCCATGAAGGCGAATTTTACGCGCTGATTCTTTTCGCGACCTTTGGCATGATAGTCATGGCTGCCGCCAACGATCTGTTGGTTTTCTTTCTTGGTTTGGAAACCATGTCCATCGCGGTTTACGTGCTGACCGGCATGTGGCGCGCGAGCGCTCGCTCCAGCGAAGCGGCGATGAAGTATTTTATCATGGGCGCTTTTGCCACGGGGTTTCTCCTCTATGGCATCGCTTTGATCTACGGTGCCACTGGCTCGACGAACCTCAATTTGATCGCTGACTTTCTCATCGAACAGCCAAGCGATTGGCCGCTTTATTTGATCGGCGGCGGGTTTCTCCTGCTAGTCGGCTTCGCATTCAAGGTCGGCGCCGTGCCGTTTCATTTCTGGGTGCCGGACGTCTATGAAGGCGCGCCCACACCAGTCACCGGATTCATGGCCGTCGCGGTCAAGGCTGCCGCGTTTGCCGCCTGGGCGCGCATCCTGCTTCACAAGTTCTCGCCGCTCGACACGGACTGGGTTTTTCCCCTGTGGGTGATTGCCATCGGCACGATGACATTTGGCAACCTATTAGCAATCACCCAAACCAGCGTGAAGCGCATGCTGGCATACTCCAGTATCGCCCATGCGGGTTATCTGCTGATCGCCATCGTCGTCGGCGAAGAATGGGGCGGCCTGCCGCTCGTCTTTTATGTGGCGACTTACGCCTTCATGACGCTCGGCGCCTTCGCGGTGTTGACCTGCGTGGCGGACGGCGATGCGCTCAACGAGAGCTATCGTGATTTTGCCGGCTTAGGATTCAAACGACCCTTTCTCGGCCTGGCCATGTCGCTGTTTATGTTGTCGCTCGCCGGTTTTCCGCCGCTCGCCGGTTTCGCCGGAAAATTTTATATTTTCCGCGGCGCCGTGCTGTCCGGCCATCTCGGCTTGGCGATTATCGGCGTGCTGAACAGTCTGCTATCCGTGATTTACTATCTGCGAGTTATCGTCGCCATGTATATGGAAGAAGGTGGCGCTGCGGGCAAGAGCTTCGCTCAAACGCCATACGTTTACATCGCGATCGCTCTCGCGGTGATCGGCACGATTTATCTGGGAGTCCTACCGGCGACGGCTCTCGACTGGAGCCGGGTGGCGTTTTCTTCCCTGGAGTGAGGTTCGCGCCGCCGCGGTCAATGGGGTTTGAGAAAAAAACCGATGCCGACGGGCACTTCCGCGGTGCCGGGCAGCCAGTCTTCAAATTTTCCCGACCTGACGTAAAGCTGAGCCGAACCGCCGCCGTCGAGATTTAAAAGTTCCGGCGTTTCTAGCTGCCATTTTGAGTTGGTGAAGATCTCTTGCAACTCGGAGAAACTCAATCCGCCAATCAGCGCGTCAGTGACGCCAACGATAATCTGTCCCTGCTTGTCGATGCCAATCACGGCTCGGCGCGCGTAACGCCCGAGTCCGCTGGTGATTTCCACCGGTGCGCCGCGATGCAACAACAGCGGTCCGGATTGGAGCGCTTCGCTGGCCTGAGCCGGCTGAAACTCGTCGCGATGCGTCACGAACGGCCCTGACTCGCCGATGCCGAAGACGCCGGTATACAAGGCATGTTTGGAAATGGTGCGATTGATTTCCTGCGCTGCGCTCTTGAGATAGGCCAGAGGCCGGCCCTTCTCATCGAAGTAGTTGGCATTGATCGTTGCGATCGCGCTGCTTTTCTCGGCGAAGGTTTTTGCGCTGGCGCTTTTCAGTTGCCATTGTCCGGCAGTCAAAACACGCGGAATGATGATTTGGCCGTCGAAGCGCAACAATCTGAGTTCAAGCCTGTAGCTCGGTTCGGCGCGTTCCAGAGCGACGGTGCGCAGCGCGACACCTTTTTGCAGCGTCCGCCAGTGGCCGGCATCTGTGACTGAGAGCGTCGTTCCGATCGACGGTTTTGCCGGCGTCTGCGAGCGGACCGACTCGACCGGGAACAACAGCGCTGTCGCGACCAAGCTGATGAATAAAAGCCGTCGTGTAATCATGGCTGGTTCAAGATTAGCAAATGGTGTCGAAAAAAAAAGCTAAAAAATTTTTCAGCTGGAGCGTGTAGCTTGCGTCCTCGCGGGGATTACTGATAACTATTTTGAAATAACATCGGCTTAGGGAGGCAACCATGAAACGATATATTTATGCAATAATCTTTGCCGGCCTGCTCGGCGGCGTTTCGGCTTGCGGCGATAAAAAAGATACCGCGGCGCGAGATCAAGAAGTGCAAAAGGTGATGCAGGAAGGCATGCAAAAGGAAAAAGCGATGATGGAAGGCATGCAAAAGGGCGTAGAGAATATGGAGAAGAAGGCGACGGAACCCAAGGAAGAGGCGAAAAAGTAGTCCCAGTGTCTGTCAGTAGCAATTCTACCTGCGGCGCTGTCAATCGCGGCGCCTGATCTCGAACACCACCCGATCCATGAGCGGCGGTGAATCCCGTAACGTAAGGATTTGCCGCCGCAAGTCCGCGTCGACCACTTGTGTCACGGTACACGGGAGCGTCTCTCCTTTCACCCGGAGCTCCACAATCGGATTCTGAAGTATATTCTGACACCAGTGCTTGCCCTGGACGCGAGCCGATGATGTATAAAAGCATCCCTGGTAGTAGACAAAGCGCAGCTCCACACGGCGCGGCTGTCCCGTCTTGCGTCCGGTCGTGGTCAGATGCGCGACTACTGATGATCCGTCTTTTAGATTCATGGGCGTAAATATAGGGTGACGCTTAGTTTGAAACAAGCGAGCTTAATGCTCGGGTCTAACGAGCTATGCCGATATCACGATCGCCTTGACTCGTTCGAGCGGGCAAGGATAAGCTTGGCGAACTTTGATTGACAATCAGTGCAAGCCAAATTTCGTCGGAGGCAATAATGGCGGCAAAGACATCGACGGGAATCAATCCGACAATGGTCAAATACGGCGGCGGCATCAGCGCGGTGCGCGCTTTACCGAAAGCTAAAGGCAAGCGTCCGGCGGTGATCATTCTGCACGAGCGCTATGGCATCGATCAGCATACGAAAGATTTAACGGTCAAATTGGCTCAGGCGGGCTTTGTCGGCCTGGCGCCCGATTTGTTTCATCGTTTTGCCGGCGATCGTAAAGCAGTCTTGCGCGGCGAGCAGAGGGTCGATCTGACCGACGACGGCGCGCTGGAGGATTTGAACGGTGCCGTTGAATACTTAAAAAAGTTAAAGGAAGTCGACGGCGCGCGGATTGGCATCATCGGTGTTTGCCAAACCGGTCGACAACCCGTGCTGTTGGCGGCGAAACGAAATGATGTCGCGGGCGCGGTGGTGCTTTATGGCGCTGTCGGCGGCCGGGAGTGGCAGGGCAACGACCTCCGCCCGACGCCGATCGAAGAGTTGATCGCGCAGGTGAATTGTCCTGTGCTCGGCGTCTTCGGCGAAGCCGACCACATTATCTCCCTCGAGGATGTCCTGCGTTTTCGCAACTGCTTGGAAAAGTCGAAGAAGAATTATCATATTCGTGTCTATCCGGGCGCACCGCACGGTTGGCTGAACGACACTATGCCGGGGCGCTACCGCAAGGACGCGGCGAAGGACGCCTGGAGCCTTATCACGTCGTTTCTAAAGCAATGCTTTGCCGGAGGCTGGAGCAACGATAAGATTGTCGGCAAGTACGAAAGCGAATGCTCAGGGAATTACGAATTCTCTAAAAACGTTCGGCTTGAATAGGAGATCCGCTTGCGGCCATGAAAATACGAAATTTTTTTCATCGAATTCGATTCGCGATTTTTTGCAGCGTAGCGATGACCGTGTCATCGCTCGGCTCGCCGTCATTGCTGCAAGCCGAACGCGTGACCATCGCGACGCCGAGCCGCGGCCTGTTCGAATTTCCCGTTGTCGTCGCCACGCGCAAGGGATTTTATAAAAGCGAAGGGATCGACCTGGACAAAGTTCAGATGCAGCCCGCCGTCGGCGTCAAAGCTTTAATCTCCGGCGATGTCGATTATCTGCTCGCTTGGGGATCGGCGCTACGCGCGGCGGTGACCGGCGTCCCCATCAAAGCTGTGCTCGGCATCGCCGGTCGGCCCCTGCATGTCCTGGTTGCCCGCCCTGAAATCAAGACGCCGAAAGACCTGAAGGGAAAAGTGATCGGCGTCGACTCGGTTGCCGGCACGGTGGATTACCTTTCGCGAGTCGCCGTGCGGCATTTTGGTTTCGAGCCGGAGAAGGATGTGAAGATCATCGTCACCGGGGAAAGCCCGACGCGCTTGGCTGCGCTACACGCCGGCTCGATCGACGCGACGCCGATCGATGTCGCCTTTGCCATGAAGGCCGAAGACGAAGGTTTTAGGCGGCTCGTTTACCTCGGAGACCTCATCGAATTGCCGCTGTCGGGTATGGCGGTCATGGACCATAAGCTCCAAACACAAAGGGATCAAGTGAGACGAGTCGTGCGCGCCACGGTGCGCGGCACGCGTTACTTCAAGCAAAATCGGACGGAGATGGTGCAAATGCTTTCCGATTATCTGCGCATTACGCCAGGGCAATCGGCCAGAGCCTACGACGCCTCGATCAACTCGTTCAGCGACGACGGCACGATTTCCGACAAAGGCGTGCAACTGGACGTGCAGCTTACGAAAGAAAGACTCAAGCTGACGAAGGATATTCCGTTGAGCCAGTTGGTGGATTGGAGTTTGGTGAAGGAGATAAAATAAGAACTGGTTTGCTTTACGTCAACATGTTTGTGATGTGCTATCGATTTGGATCATTCAAATTTACTAGTAGAGGGTTTAGGACTTAATACCGGCTTAAAGCGGTAATGGCATTACGAGGAATTTTCATGTTAACAGGTTCATGTCTCTGTGGCGGCGTTCGATATCAGATAGACGGTGAGCTTGGCGCGGTGACTAATTGTCATTGCAGTCTCTGCCGCAAGATGTCGGGATCGGCTTTTTCGAGTGGGTCGACGATTCCGACGGCTTCGTTTCGCTTTGTCACCGGGGAAGAATTGCTAAAGCAGTGGGAATCGTCGCCGGGCTATCATCGCGTGTTTTGCGGGCGCTGCGGATCACCGATTCTAAAGAAAAAAGATAAAGACCCTAAACACCTTCGCTTCCGTCCGGGAACTTTGGACAGCGATCCTGGGCTGAAAGCATCAAAGCACATTCATGTTGGATCGAAAGCACCGTGGGTGGAAATCAAAGACGGCTTGCCGCAGTCCGAATAAGGATGCAGAAGGCGCCTGTCAGTGAGCAGAGTTCACAAGCGACGTTTCGGCAATCAGCTCTCGTTAGCTCGGCCTTGAAGCTTCCCCGCGCATTCTACGAACAAAAAACCATCAGCGTCGCCAAGCAATTGTTGGGCAAATACTTGATCCGCAAACATCCGCAAGGCGATACGGTTGGTCGTATCGTCGAAACCGAAGCTTACATCGGCCCGCAGGATTTAGCGTGTCACGCGGCGAAAGGACGCACGGCGCGCACGGAGGTGATGTTCGGTGAGGCCGGTCATGCCTACGTCTATTTCATCTATGGTTTTTACAACATGCTCAATCTGGTCACCGAGAAAAAGGACTATCCAGCGGCGGTCTTGATTCGCGCGGTGGAGCCGGTGGACGGTGTCGATTTAATGAAATCTCGCAGGAGGCTCGACAAACTGCGCGGCCTCGCCAGCGGGCCGGGTAAACTTTGCCAGGCTTTCGCCATTGACCGCTCGCTCAACGGCGCGGATCTGTTCGGCGATATTCTTTACGTCGAGGATCGCGGTGAGCCGGCGCCAAAATTTAACGCAACGCGACGGATCGGCGTCGACTACGCCGGTAAGTGGAAAGATAAGCCGTATCGGTTCCTCGTTCGGAATAGCGAATATGTTTCGAAAATCTAACCGATGGTAGCAAGCGCGGGAGCCTTTCCGTCTCGGGTGATTTAGCTTCGTTATGGCGCTATGGAAAACCGGTCCTATCGAATAGAAGTCGTTACTAATCGCGAACGCCTAAAATCGATCGGTCCGCTGATCCCCGGTTCGTGGAGTCGACACGACGATGAGCTCGGTCGGGAAGCGCTCGGTGAATTCCTGATCGATACCGGCGCTTACGGAGCGATGATCGATTACGATGTTGCCGTGTCGCTCCAGCTTCGCGAGCAGAGCACGAGGGAAATTCACGGCATACACGGTTACGGCACGCTGCAGCAGTATCTCGCCAGGGTGCGCCTGCCCGCCAAGACTGCGAGCGGCGCTGACGATTGTTTCGAACAGGTCATAGAATGCGTCGGTGTGCCTGCTTTGTTGGAGAATAGCCGTGAACAGAACGCACAGGTAATCGGCATATTGGGAAGAGCATTTCTTCAAGCGGCCTATCTAGAAATTGACAGCAAGATCGGCCGGATCGTCTTGCAGATGGGATAGCTCGTTTGACGCAACACTGAATCATGAGAACGCGCCGGCTCGATGGCGGCGGCGAGTGGAGCCAAGAACAGACGATGGCAGAGTCACAAGAGAAGGAACTCGAAGAGGTTATCGCCGAGCGCTTGCGCGAAGCGGGATTAAAATTCGCGACGGAGCGAGCGATCGGGGGACTCGCGCCTGATTTCATCGTGTACGCGCCGGACGGGCGCCAGTTTGTCGTCGAGACGCGTAACTGGGACTTCCCGGGATTGACGACGGAAGCAAGCAGACAGGCGCAGCACTACCAGGATACGGCAAAGGCTGATGGCGCATTCATCGTGATCGCGGGATTGAAGAGAAACTTGCCGTCTAAAGGCGTCGTAACGATCGATGGGCTCGTGCCGGCGCTTCAAGCAGAATTTCAAGAGACAAAAACGCGCGGACATTCTGCCGAGGTGACCAAAGTAGATAAACTGATCTTCGCGGCGATGCCGTTTGCGCCGCAATACGAAGATGTTTTTTTCGTGGCGATGAGCTATGCCGCAGAACAGGTCGGCGCGGTTTGTGACCGAGTGGACCGGCGCGAGTTTCAAGGCAACGTGGTCGACGAGGTGCACCGGCTGATTCGTAAATCGACTGCGGTGATCGTCGACCTGTCGGAATCAAAACCCAACGTGCTCTACGAGGCGGGTTTCGCTCATGCCTTGAAGAAGCCCTGTATCCACATTTGCTCAACCGCGCTGGAGAAACTCCCTTTTGATGTGGCACAGTGGAAAACCACCCGCTACGAAGCCGGGCAAACTCACAAGTTGCGCCGGGATCTTACCCAGCGCTTGAAGACGATTTTTGAATCTTAGCGCTAATGGCTCTACCGAAGACGATTTACGTCGATCTCGACGACGTGCTGTGCCAGGCGGCGCGCCATTTTCTCGTTATTATCGACCGCGAGTTCGGCAAACAAATCGCTTACGAGCAATTGACCAATTTCGACGTCGGTCATTCTTGCGGGCTAACGCCCGGCGAACGCGACGAGTTGTATCGCATCGTGCATCGGCCGGAGGAATTGCTGCGCATGGCGCCGATCGCGGAGGCGATCGACGTTCTAAGGCGTTGGCGTGCAGAGGGATTTGACATCGCCATCGTCACGGGCCGCCCGCCGGAAAGCTACGAAGTGTCGCTTGCCTGGTTGGCGAAGCACGAGATACCCCATAGTTCGTTGACCGTGGTCGACAAATACTCACGCTTTGCCACGGAAAACACCAAGGCAATCCCATTGGCTGAATTGTCGACGCGGCAATTTTGCTGGGCCGTGGAAGACTCGCTGCCGATGGCGCAGTTTTTAGCCGGTCAAATGAAGTTGCCGGTAGCGCTGATCGATTGTCCGTGGAACCAGTGCGACGTCCAGCATGAGCGCGTCCACCGTTTCCGCGATTGGCGACTCATGGCCAAAGTAACGAGCGAGCTCGCGCTTTCGGATCGGAGGTAGAAATGAAGATAAAAGTCGCAGTGCTGTGTCTTTTGCTCCTGCCCAATTGGAACCGGGTGGCTTACGGCGCTGAAGCGGACTCGCGATCGGCGGCGCTGGTCGAGGGCGCGAGGAAAGAGGGCAAAATGGTTTTCTACACTTCGGTAGAAACCGAGTTCGCGAGATCGTTGACCAGCGCCTTCGAAGCTAAATATCCTTTCATCAAGACCGATATTTTTCGCTCGACCCACGATAAGATTTTTAGCCGCATGAACGTCGAGCGCCAGACCGGCACTTTCGCGGCCGACGTCGTGAGCGTCGGCGAGTTCGAAACCTATCACATGCAAAAAAAAGGTTTTATCGCGCTGTATAAATCGCCCTTCGCGGTGGCATATCCGGACGGCTTTAAGGATCCGAATGGCTACTGGACCGACCTGTACGATAACCTGATCGTGACCGCCTACAACACGACGCGAGTGAAACGGGATGAGTTGCCTAAGCGGTGGGAAGATTTGTTGCATCCGCGGTGGAAAGGTCGCATGGTGCTCGACCAAAACGAAGATCGGTGGTTCGCCAACATGTTGTATCTCATGGGCGAGAAGAAGGGCATGGAGTTCATGCAGTCGCTGGCAAAACAAGATGTCGCGATTCGAGGCGGGCGTTCGTTAGTGACGCAACTTCTTAGCGCCGGCGAATTCGATCTGCAGATTGTTGCCTACTGGTATCGTCCGCACTTAATGAAAAAACAGGGCGCGCCGGTCGATTGGATCGGCATGGAGCCTGCGGTTATAGCGCTCCACCCCATCAGCATCGTCGAGAAAACGCCGCACCCCAATGCCGCGCGGCTATTTATCGATTTCGCTCTTTCCGACGAAGGACAGAAGGTTTTTCTCCAAAGAGGCAGGGAGCCGGCAAAGCCCGGCCTCCGGCCGGAAGGCTACCCGGTTAACCTGAAGGCGTTTCCAAGCCGGGTTCAGCTTGCCGAGAAATTGGACGAGCGCAGCCGGCAATTCCGCGCGCTCTTCGTGCGGTGAGCGCGGCTGCGATTCTCAATCAAGTTACTGGCGGGCCGCTCTTCGAGTGGCGTTCGGTGAGTTCCAATGTGTAGCCATCGGGATCTTCGATGAAGGCAACTTTATCTTGACTGCCGGGCCGGTTGGGCTGCGGTTCAAGAGTAAATTTCACACCTGCTGATTTCAACTTTTCGCCGAGCGCATAAAGGTCGGACACGTAGAGAGCAACGTGGCCGTACCACTTCGGCATTTCTTTCACGTGTCCGGGCCCGCCGGTTTCGATGAGCTCGAGGCCGGGATATTCATCTTCGCTGCCGTAACCCAGATAGCCGACGCGCTCGTGTTTCTCCGGGTTGGGCCGAATGCGCTGCACGTCCATGCCGAGCAGCCGCGTGTAGAAATCGATGCTGCGATCGAGATCGCTCACCAGCATCATGGTGTGGCGAATGCGAAATGTGACGTCGTTAACGGTTTTTTCACCAGCCATGTTTTTCTCCCTGGAGTTTTGATGAGATTTCGCGAACGATCCGCGATCGTGATCGAGCCAAGCGTCGGGAGAGACTAGCGTAGGAAAACGCTGAGCGTCAAGCGCACGTGCCCGAACTTGGCAGGCACGCAAGAGCCTGTTGAATTCGCTATGAACCAAACGCTTGAGAAGAAAAATATTGCTTAATCAGGGATGATGCCGATTAACCCGGCGCTGTTTGCCGGCCCAGTAAATCATCGTCACGAGAACGATCATTGTGACTGCCCAGTGGCTCAAAGACCAATCGATAAACCGTGCCAGCTCATCGATAATCCGCTTGGCGAATTCCCCGATCATGTTCATGTGACCGCCTCCGGGAAAAACAATTCGCGCGAGCGAGGAGCAAGCTCTATGATAACCGGGGCGCGAGGACGGTCGCAAGTGATGAGCGTTGATCCGACAAAATAAACGGTCACGTAAAATGGCATAAAAAACTACAAAACAAGACATCGCTGGACGCTTGCGCCGGAAAAAAAATCGGCGAGTTGCACGCCCGCGCAAAGCAATAGGCAAAAAAGCAAATTTCGATGCAAACAAAAAAAGCCGCGGCATTAGCTCGCGCTGAGCTAAACCACGCGTCTGGGAGAGCGCTATACGCTAGGCGAGTGCTTTGGTAAAGGCGCGGCGCAGAAACACGCCGATCAAATGGCGTTTATAATCGGCGCTGCCTTCGAGGTCGTCGACGGGATCGGCGGCCTGCGCCAGCGCTTCGGCTGCGTCCGTGAGTTGTTTTTCTACCTGGGACCGCGGACCGGTCAGGAGCGAGTTGGTTTGATTCGACTGTGTCGGCACGGCGCTGACGCTGCCGACGACGGCAACAGCCTGCTTGATCGTATCGCCGTCGACATCGAGCACTAGTGCCAGGCCCAAAGTGGGGCGTTCTTTCAGTTGAAATTTCAAATAAGCAGCGCGCTGTGACTTTGCCGGCAATGGAATTTCTACAGCGGCCAAAAGCTCCTCGGCCGCGAGCGAAGTTTCATACGCGCCGGTGATCAGTTGATCGATTGCTACTGTTTTGGCGCCGGATTTCCCTTGCACCTGAGCTTTGGCGCCGAGAGCGACGAGCAGCGTCGCGGGATCGGAGTGCGGCTCGGCGAAGCAGAGATTACCGCCCAGCGTGCCGCTGGCGCGCACGCGCACATTGGCGACTTTGG
>Ga0209382_10008405_pt1 | contig 13016 bp, 9 predicted proteins | sample SoiMetdeltSBSDD5_FD_187599 | JGI IMG/M metagenome (GOLD analysis project Ga0209382, IMG submission 187599) | Bulk soil microbial communities from a Populus tree surrounding site in Tennessee, USA - Soil MetaG P. deltoides SBSDD5 (SPAdes) (version 2) | ecosystem: Environmental > Terrestrial >... | reverse complement strand
CGACGAGGTGGCCAAGCACGTCGAGGGTGTCGTCAACGGCGCACACCTGCTCAGCTGCCTCCAGCGTCCAGCCGCCGGCGAACACCGCCAGCCGGCGGAGCAGCGTCCGCTCCGCGTCCGAAAGCAGGTCGTAGCTCCAATCGACCGTGGCCCGCAGGGTCTGCTGCCGAGGGAGCGCCGTGCGGCTTCCACCGGTCAGCAGCTTGAACCGATCGTCGAGTCTTGCTGCGATCTGCTCTGGCGCCAGCAGCCTGACGCGCGCGGCGGCTAACTCAATGGCCAGGGGCACGCCGTCGAGGCGTCTGCACATCTGAACGACCGAGTGGGAGTTGCCGGTGTCCAGGTTGAAGGAGGGCGAGAACGTCGTCGCCCTCTCGACAAAGAGGTGTATAGCTTCACACGCGCGGAGATCGTCGAGCGACGCGTTGCCAACTTCGGCGACCACGGCGAGTGACGGCACACGCCAGGGGATCTCGCCGGCGACTCCAAGCACCTCACGGCTGATGGCCAGGATGCGAAGCTCCGGACAGACGCGCAACAGCTCGTCGGCCAGAGCGGCACACGCCTCGACGAGATGCTCGCAATTGTCGAGGATCAGCAGCAGCGAGCGGTTCTGAACGTACTCTCGGACCGTCTGAAGGATCGGCCGGCCAGGCTGCTCCTTCAACCTAAGCCCGGACGCCACCGTGCCGGGCAAGAGCAGCGGGTCACTCGACGAGGCCAGCTCTGCCAGCCAGACGCCGTCTGGAAACTGGTCCACGAGCTGACCGGCAACTTCGAGCGCCAGGCGTGTCTTTCCGACCCCACCGGTGCCGGTCAGGGTGAGCAGACGGGTGACGCCAAGGAGTCGCGTGACCTCGGCGACCTCGCGCTCGCGACCCACGAATGTCGTCAGCGGGAGAGGCAGGTTGTGTCGGCGGGGTGGGGGCGACCGGGTGCTCAACCTCGCCGCCTCCAGACTCGATCCGCGACTGCCTCTCGAAACGCGACGCCGACCCAACCGTACCACCGCGCGACGATGGTGACAAGCGCGCTCCAACCTGGCGACGGCTCGGTTATGTGCTCCTCCGTGGACCGCTCAGGCTCCGACCGAGCAGCCACATGCAGCCCAGCGAGGCCAGCGCCATGACCGCCGCCGTCGCGAACGACGTCAGGTACGTGCCGGTCGCGTCGTAGACGAAGCCGGCGGCCGTCGCGCCGGTCGCGCCGCCCAGGCTGCCCAGCAGGTAGCCGAACCCCAGCGCGCTGCCGAAGCTTCGGCTACCGACCACCTCAGAGACCTGGCGGGCGAAGAGCAGCGTGCCGACGCCGAGCGCGGTGCCGAAGCTGAACGCGTACAGCCAGAGGGCCGGCAGCAGCCCGCTCTGTCCCGCGACGACCAGGCAGGCGATGGCGAACAGCAGGCAGCTTATCAGGATCGCGTAGACGCGAGTCGTGCCGATACGATCCGACAGCCAGCCAAAGCCCGGCCGCCCGGCGAGCCCGGCCAGACCCGTCAGCGCGAACGCCGAGGCGATCTGCCCGGCCTCGAACCCCTGGTCGGTAAGGTACGCCACCTGGTGGATGGCGATCAACTGGAACGCGAACCGACTTGTCGCGAGCCCGAGCCCGACGAGCCAGACGAGCGGCTTACCCAGCTGGTCGAGGAACCCGGCCGAGCGTTCGGTCCGACCGTCCGTCGTGCTGGCGGGCAGTCGGTGGGGAGGCCGCCGCTGAATCGGCACGGTGACGACCGTCAGAACCAGCGAGGCGACCGCCATCGTCAGGCAGGCCGAGCGCCAGCCGTCGCTGACGATGAGCTGCTGAAAGATCGGTACCATCAGCATCAGTCCGAAACTGGCACCGCTGTCCGCGATCGAGAGCGCCGTGCCACGCCGCACCCGGAACCACTCCTGGAGCACGGTGTAGTACGCCAGCGAGCCGATGCCGCTCGAGCCGGGCGAGATCAGCAGCAAGATCGCGAGCGCGATCTCCTCCGGGCTGCGAGCAAGACCGAGCGCCGCCAGCCCGGCAGCCGTGACGAGACCACTCACGAACATGGTCTTGCGCGGGCCGAAGTGCTGGATCGCCGCGCCGACGACCGGCGCCCAGAGGCCGCTCCCAAGCGTGAGCGACGCGAGCGCTGCCCCGGTCGCGGCGCGGGACCAGCCGGTGTCGTCAGGGATGGCGACGAGCAGGAGCGCCATCGCGAAGAAGATCGTGGCCTGGAAGGCGATCGTCAGCATGCCGCCACCCACGAGCACCCAGCCGTAGCGTGGATCCGTGGGGACATGCGTGGCCAACCTGTCCTCCCGTCGCCTGCGCCAGCCGGGCGCGTGACGGCCGGCACCGTACCGGGTGCGCCGAACCGTGTCAACCCGGCCGGCCGCGCGCGCCCAGGGATGTCAGGGTGCGGATAGGTGTTTCGCGCGGGCGGTGCCGAGGTCGAGGATCTCGGCGTTCGCGAGGCGCTGAGGGCGGCGGCCGGCCACGAACAGTTCGAGATTTTCGACCAGTCCAGAGACCTGATCGGCCGTGGCTCCCGCGATGTGCGGCGTGGCCAGGACGTTGTCGAGCGAGAGGAGCGGGTTGTCACCTGGAACGGGGTCCTGCTCGAACACGTCCAGGCCGGCGGCGCGGATCTGGCGGCTGGCGAGCGCCTCGTACAGGGCAGGTTCGTCGACCACTTTGCCGCGCGAGCAGTTGACCAGCACGGCAGTCGGCTTCATCAGCGCCAGCTCACGGGCGCCGAGCAGACGCTCCGTTTCGGGGGTCAGTGGCACGCACGGCACGACCACGTCCGAGATGCGCAGGAGGTCGTCCAGGGCGATCCAGGTCACGCCGCCGGGGATGGTCGGCTCCTCGCGCGGGTGGCGGCCGTGGGCGACGATCTTCGCGCCGGCAGCGGCGAACCGCCTGGCGGCGTTGGTGCCGATCTGTCCGAGACCGATGATCCCGACGGTCTTCCCTTCGATGCCGATGGCGCCCTGAGCCGGCGGCACGCGGTTGACGATCCCACTCTTCATCTGGAGCAGCTTCTCCAGCGTGCCCCGCAGGCAGAGCTGGGCCAGGAGGACGATGTGGTCGGCGACCGACGGAGCGTTGAAGCCGTTGTTCGTGGACACCAGGACGCCGTGCTCGGTGAGCGCCGGCAAGTCCAGCCAGTCCGTGCCGGTGCCGGACTTGTGGATGTACTGGAGATCTGGAAGCGCTTCGACGAGCGGGCGGGTCAGCTCGAACCCTGAGATCCGGCGAACGCCGATCACCTGGGCGCCGCGAGCCTGCTCCAGGAACGCCTCGGCGGTGGACGTTCGGTCGCGGAAAATCTTGACGTCATGGTCAGGGAACCGGTCCGCCAGCAGTGGCTCGACGCGGTCGTCGAAGATCGCGATCAACATTATGGTCCTACGGCTTCTGGTAGATCTGCATGCGGTGGCGGCAGCTCTCCACCACGTACAACCTGCCGGCGGCATCCAGCTTGATGCCGGTCGGTCCCCAGAACCACCTCTCCTGCTCTGGATGGGCGGCCTGCTCGCGCAGCTTCGCGGTGGCGGCATCGGAGGCAAGGTACTCGACGGCCCAGACGGAGAGGTCCGCGTCGCCTTCGAGGGTTGTCACCAGTGCGCCACCCGGCGCGTAGATCTTGACCAGGTTGTTGCCCCAGTCCGCGACGTAGACCAGCCCGTCGTCGTCGACGGCCACGCCGGACGGCCGCTTCAGGCGCGCCTCGGCCGGGCCGTCTGCGCCGTAGTCTGCCAGCGGCTGTCCGTCCGGGCCGAGCTCCTGGACGCGGTCGTTGCGCCAGTCCGCGACGTAGACGTGGCCGCGACGGTCCACGGTCACGCCCCAGGGCAGGTTGAACTGGCCTGGGCCATTGCCCGCGCTGCCCCACGACGCGAGGCACTCGCCGTCCGGGCTGAGCTTCTGGATCCGGTTGTTGTGCGTATCCGTGACGATCAGGTTACCGTCACGGTCGAGGGCCAGGCCGGCCGGGCGGTTGAGCTGGCCCGGCTCGCTGCCATAACCGCCCACGCTGCTCACGTACCGCCCGTCCGTCTCGAAGCACTGGACGTCGTGGCGGTGCTCGTCGGCGATCCAGAGTCGATTGTGGCTGTCCAGGACGATCGCCGTCGGCCAGACGAGCTGGCCCGGACCGTCGCCGTACTGGCTCCACTCGCCGAGGTACTCCGAATCGGCCTTACAGATGGTGACGCGCATGCCGCCCAACGGCGCATCGGCACCGTTCGAGCGGTTGACGACGTAGAGCAGGTCGTCTGGGCCGGGCGCGACGTCGTACGGGTTGCTGAACCCCCGCCCGACCTCGGCGAAGAAGCCGACGCAGTGCGAGTAACGCACCGGAGTCCTGACAGAGACGGTCATCGTTCGCTCCGGCTACATGAACTGGAATTCGCGGGTTGCGCCGATCAGCTGGAGCAGCTCGGTGACGCGCTCGGTGGCAGCAGGATCGTCGGCCGACGCGAAACGGAGCGGTCCCTGCTTCTCGACGTGGTTGAGGAGGGCGGCCCGGGTAGACGGTCGGACCGGCAGAGGGCCGAGCGCGTCCAGGCAGGCGTCGAGGAACTGCTCGGGGACGAGGTCGCCGGCTGCCCGCAGCGTATCCACGATCTTGCGGATGCCGGGCTTGCTCGGGTCCGTGACGACGCTGGCCGCGAAGTTCACTCGCTCGACCAGGATGCCGGTGTCGATCCACTCCTTGCCGGTGTGCCACCCTTCGACGCTCGGCGGGTTCAGGAGATCCTGGCCCATGTAGCGGCACTCGAACGCCACGTCGTAGATGCCGGGCTTCGGAAAGCGGTAATCCTGCGCCAGCCGCAGCAGCCCGACGACGTAGTCGGCCGGGCTCTTGACCATCGCGTAGTACGCCCGCCGCGAGCGGAAGTAGCCGGAGAGGAACAGCGACCGGAGCATCGAACGGATCTCGTAGCCGGACTGGACGTAGACCTCGGCCAGCTCGTCGATCGCGGCCTGGTCCGGCCGATCGGCGACGAAGAAGAGGTAGAGGCGGCGGGCTAAGAACTGGGCCGTGGCCGGCTGCCGCACGACGATGTCGACGATCTCCTCGCCATCAAAGGGGCCGGTCTCGCCGAGGAACGTCTTCTCGCCGTAGTCGTGCAGGTCCGGGCGGAACTCGAACTCCCACTTGAAGCGGCCGTACGGCTTGGCAGCCGGGATCGGGTTCTTGAAGGTCCAGCCGGTGAACGCCCGGGCGCACTCCTTGACGTCGTCCTCGGTGTAGTTGCCAATCCCCATCGAGAACAGCTCCAGCAGCTCTCTGCCGTAGTTCTCGTTATAGACCGTCCTGGTGTTCTCGTTATTGTCCAGCCAGAAGATCATCGCCGGATCTTTGGAGAGGTCCACCAGGATGTCGCGGAAGTTGCCGAGGGCGAACCGCCGGAAGGTGTTGATCTGCTGGAGCATCGTCGGCGGTGCTTCGACTTTGGAGTTGCCGGTGGCGAAGAGGCAGTGCCAGAAGAGGGTCATCTTCTCTTCGAGCGGCCGGTGGGTGTTGATCATCCGGTAGACCCAGTGCGACATCGCGGAGTCGATCTTGCGCGACTCGTGGAAATCGACGTAGTAGCGGAAGATCAGGTCTTCGTCCAGCTCTGGCTGCCGCTCGGGATGGAGGAGCTGCTCGACGGTCGCCTCGTAGCCACGCACGAGGGCCGCTTCGAGCTCCTCCTGGCTGGCACCGATGCCGGCCCGTCGAAACAGATGTGCCATCAGCTCGCGGTCCGTGAGCTGTCCCGTCTCGACCGTCGCCGTCGCCATGCTGCCCCACCTCGCCGTTGGAGTCTCACCCCAACGGTAGGCGATCACGCCCCCTGAGGCAAGCTGAATCGAGCGAGCGTGTTCACGTGGATGGCGCCCATCCTGCACTTCCTGATGGTCTAAGGGCCTCGACCGGGGCTCAGAATGCTGAACGGAGCGCCACGTGTCAACGCCGACTATCCACTCCTCAATCCGACCTTCGAGGCGACCGCGCATCGGCATGATGCTGGCGTCGCTGCTGCTGGTCGTCCTGCCCGTGGCCTCGCTCGCTCAGGATGGCGAACCGCCGGCCGCGGAGTCCCCGGCGAGCGAATCGGCGGCGCTGGAGCGCATCAATCAGTACCGCGCGTCGGCAGGCGTCCCACCGATGGCGGTCCACCCGGCTCTGATGGAGGCCGCCGCCGGTCACGTCCGGTACTACGAGGCGAATCAAGGCGCCGAGAGCCTGGCCGGCATGGGGCTCCACGAGCAAGACCCGGCCGCGCCGGGGTTCACGGGCGTATCGATGAATGAACGAGCCAGAGCGGCCGGCTACGAGGGCGGGACCGTCACCGAGAACGCCGGTTTCGGGCGGCTCGACGCCGCGGTGGAGTGGTACATGGATACTGTGAATCACCGTCTGCCTCTGATCCACCCGAGCGCGCTCGACGTCGGGATCGCCCAGTCCGCCGGGGCCGGGTTCGGCATCATCGACGTCGGGCTGCGCCGTGACTCGCTCGACGTCGAACTGCCGGCCGTCTACCCGCCGCCTGGGGCAACCGACGTCCCGACGACCTGGGACGGCGCCGAGACGCCGGATCCTGCTCCCGGTGTTCCCCGCCCCCTCGGCTACCCGATTACGGCCGCGTTCGCGCGGTATCAGCAGGTCGAGTGGGTCGCGACCGAGCTGCGCGACGCCGCCGGCACGCCGCTCGAGCTGAGCAGCCCGCGCACGGACTGGATGCGCGCGACCGCGATCATTCCGCATCAGCCGCTCTCGCCCGGACAGACCTACACGGTGCGGACCGAAGCGACCGTCGACGGCGTGACGGTGACCAGGGCGTGGAGCTTCACGACCCGCTCATGACAGGGACGCGTCGGCGCTCGCTTGCCCGCGACGGTGGTCCGAGCCGTGCATTGGAGTCCGGTGCAGCAGTGACGCTGTTCTGACGGTACGACGATATCCGGAGCCATTGCTATGTTTCTGTTCTCACGTGCGCGTCCTCTGATGTATGCAGCCGTCCTTGCCCTGGCGGCCCTCCCCGTCGCCGACGGCCTCGCCCATGCCGAGCACCAGCAGACGGTCGTACCGGCCCGGGACACCGGTCGTGACCTCACCGTCCCGGCGGTTCGGCAGCGCGACGGCTTCTGGGTGGCCAGCGTGACCTGGCCGACGGCGAACGTCCACGCCAAGGCGAACGCCGGCAGCGACGTCCGGCGGGTGGTGCAGGAAGGCGACCTGCTGCACGTCGCCGGCCTCGAATCGGGGATCGACGGCGACGGCGGGATGTGGTGGGCGACCACAGAAGGGTTCGTCGCCGACCAGTCGATCCAGCCGGCCAGCGGCGAGTGGGCGGAGTCGTGGCGCCTCCCGGACCCGTCTGAGGCGCCCAACGGCTTCTGGGTCGAGGTGACGTCGCAGGCGACCGTTCGGGCCGGCCCGACCACGAACGCGCCGGCCGTCGGGACGCTGGAGCCGGGCGCGCGGGTCAAGGTGCTGTCCGAGGAGCAGGACCCGGACGGCGACACGACGCCCTGGTATCGAATCGACGGCGGACGGTACGCAGGCGCCCGGCTCTACAGCGGGCGCACCAGTCGCGTGCCGGACCCGCAGCCGAACGCGCCGCCCCCGGCCGAGGGGGCGACAGGACGCTGGCTCGTCGTCGACCGGGCAGCAGCCACGCTGACGCTGGTCCAGGACGGTCAGCCCGAGCTGACCACGTTCGTCAGCATCGGGCGGGCCGGCGTGGACACCCCGAGCGGGCTGTACCAGATCGTCGGCAAGCTCCTGATGGACGACATGCGGAGCGACCGCAACCCGACCGCCGATCGCTCGTACGCCCTGCCGAGCGTCCCGCACGTCCTCTACTTCAGCAGTGAGGGCGATGCGGTCCATGGGACGTACTGGCACGACAAGTTCGGCACCCAGGAGAGCCAGGGCTGCATCAACCTGACGATGACGGACGCGACCTACATCTTCGGGCGGACTGAGCGCTCGACGCCGCTGGTCATCCTGGACTGACGGGCGCGGCGCTTGCGCGGACGTCCGTGCAAGCGCCCATCTGTCTCATGCTGACCCCGATGGCATCGGCACGGTGACCTCCAGGTCTGCGACGGGTTTCGTCTGGCGATCGTTCGTCGTGTACAGTGGTGTGGCGAGGGATCGACATGCCGCGAACGCTGACAATAACACTGCCTGATGACGTCTACGACGAGCTTCGGCGACGGGCCGGTCAGGACGACGTCAGTACGTACATTCAGCAGCTTGTCTCCCCGCCGGTCTACTCAGAGCAGCAGCTCGAAGCGGAGTATCGCGCTATGGCGGCTGACGAAGACCGCGAGCGCGAAGCGCTTGAGTGGATCGAGGCAGCGCCGGATGATGCGCTGTCTTGAGACGCGGTGAGGTTTACTGGGTCGATTTCGATCCTGCTCGGGGCGGCGAGATTCAGAAGCAGCGTCCATCCGTGGTCGTGAGCAATGACGTTGCCAACCGGGTGCTAAACCGGGTTCAGGTCGTTCCGCTGACCTCGAACATCGGGCGCGTCTACGCTTCAGAGGCGATCGTTCAGGTCAACGGCGTTCCGCACAAGGCGATGGCCGATCAGATTCGGACTGTCTCAACGGTACGTATCAGCAACTATGTCGCCACTCTCTCGGCTGGCGACATGTTGGCCGTCGAGCACGCGATTCGCCGACAGCTCGGGATCCGGTATCCGCCGACGCGAGATCGACCAGTTCAATGGCTATGGGATCGGGACGGTGACGTCGAGGTTCTGGCGGGTTTCGATCTGCCACTCGGCGACTTGCTTGCAGGTGGCCCACCAGACGCCCGGCTCAGCCTTGATCGCCCGGATCAGTTGTTCCAGCCCGAGCATTCGGCCGGCCCGGCCGCTGATCCAGGGGTGCATCGTCAACACGAAGCAGCCGTTCTCCTGGTACATCCCCTGGAATTCCTGGGTCCAGAGGCGGATCACCCGGTCAGGATCGGCGATGGCGTTGGTGGCGCCGTAGACGTGGCGGTAGAACGGCGCGTCGTCCAGGAGCCACTGGACCGGGATCTCGGCAAGCTCGCCGTGCGGCGTCCCGACGAAGTACGGGATGTCGTCGCCCATCAGGCTGCTGTCGTACAGGAAGCCGTGCTCCTTCAAGAGGGCCGGCGTGCGCATGTTCAGGCTCCAGGACGGCGAACGGTAGCCGGTCGGCCTGATCCCGAGGTACTTCTGGTAGATGTCGAGCTGTTCCTTCAGGACCCGCCGCTCGGCCTCCTCGTCCAGGGTGTTGAGCGTCTCGTGGACGTTGCCGTGGCAGGCCATCTCATAGCCGGCAGCAACAATCGCCTCGACCGCTTTCGTGTGGTGCTCGATCGTGTAGCCCGGCACGAAGAAGGTGGCCGGCAGCTCGTACTTCTCCAGCAGACGGAGGATCCGGGAGACGCCGGTGCGGACCCCGAAGCGCCGCTCCTCCATCTGGTCGAGCTCTGAGGCGGCTTCCTTCGGGAAGCGGTAGACGTAGCCGGACTCGGCGTCGACGTCCCAGGACAGCACGACTGCGCACTGCGCGTTGTTCGGCCAGCGGTATCGCATCATTCCAGTCTCCTGGTCCCTCCGGGCCCTCGACAAGGTTGAACGCACCACTCGATCAATGTGACGGCCCTTGACCTCGCTCGCCTCGCGAGGACTACCAGAGCACCTCGACGGTCAGGTCTGGCGCCATGTCGAACACCTTCACGAACGTCGTGGCCAATCCGTCATCGTGATAGTAGCCGTTCGTGGAGGACGCCGAGAGTGCCGACGAGCTCCCGACGTTTGCCACGGCGTCACCGCCGATACTCACCTCGCCTGGGGCGTTCGTCCCGAGTAGCGCAAGAACGTAGGCGTGCTCAGGCGGCGTGTAGCCGTCCACCAGCCGTTGCATCCGAACCTGCTGGCCGTCCTGGATGCCGGTGTGGCTGACCTCGGTCAGGCGGTATGCGCCCGCCGTCTCAGCCTTCGTCGAGATGCCGTCGTCCTGGTAGAGCTGGTAGTTCCGGTCTGGCCCAGGGTAGATCTCGATAGTCAGCGGGTTCTCGTCGAGCTCGCCGACCCACTGCTCGACCTGACGGGTGGGGACGATCGCTCCGGCCCGGACGTAGATCGGCACGATGTAGAGCGGGTTCGTGAGCGGGGCATAGAACGTGATCGTCGTGCCACCGTCCACGGCGCCGAGCAGCGGCCCGGCTCCATTCTGGTAGGCGTACCATTGCGAGCCGGCCGGCAGGTAGATCTGGCGCTGGGGCGTAGTGGCCGGGCTGGCCGTGTCGTGCGGCGCGACGATCGGCGCGACCAGGATGTCGGCACCCAGGAAGAACTGGTCGTCGAGGTGGTCATACACGTTCGGGTCGTCGGCGTCCTCCAGAAAGAGGGCCCGGGCAATCGGCATCCCGGTCTGCGTCGACTGGTACATCGCGTCGTAGAAGACCTGGAGCAGCCGATAGCGGATCTCGATCCAGGTCCGGCAGTTGGTCGGGACAGGCTCGCCGTACAGGTACGGCTCCTGGAACCCCTTCGCATAGCCGTCATAATGATTGCGGTACCAGGGGAGCAGCGCCCCGAGCGTCATCCAGCGCGTATACAGCTCGTAGTCCGTGATCTGCCCGTACGCCTGTCCGTCGGAGACGTAGAAGCTGCCCTCGCTGTCGGCGCCGGGCGCGAAGCCGCCGATGTCGCAGCCGGAGATTGGCTGGCCGGACAGTCCAAAGTTCAGCACCTCCGGGATGTTGATCTTGAGGAAGTCCCAGCTCGAAGCGGAGTCGCCGGTCCAGAGTCCGGCGTACCGCTGAATGCCGGCGTAGCCGCCCCGGGCGATGATGAAGTGGCGGCGGTCTGGATCGAGCGCCCGCAGACCGTTCCAGGTCGCCTCACAGAGAAGCAGGGCGTACGCGTTGTGGAGCATCGCATTCGGCTGCAGGTTCCCGGCACCATCCGTCTGCACCAGGTCGAGCGGGAACGTCTTCCAGGTCGCCGAGTCGTCGACGCCGGGAGCCAGGGCCGGACAGGTCATGTCCTGCCAGATCATCTCCAGGCCGATCGAGAGCAAGTACTCGTACTGCTGACCCCACCAGGCCCGGACGTCCGGATCGCCGAGATCCGGATAGTAGCCGTACGAGCCGAGCGCGGTCTGGCCCTGGGCGTTCGGCGTCAGCGGCGGATACGGGTACGGGTTGGTGCCGAAGTCAGTGCCGTATCCCTCGTTGCCGACGAAGAGATCTGTCGTCGGCGGCTGGCCGGACCGGCTGTTGGTGATAAAGGCGCCGGGCGTCCCACTCTTCCGCGCCAGGTTGAGGCCGGAGACCCGGGTCGCATAGGTGTCGCCGCCCGGGCCGGTCTTGCCGATCTGCTGCTCCTGGCCGTTCTCGTCGTACGGGTTCGCCGTAATCAGCGCGGTGATGTTGGTGCTGCACTTGAATCCGATCGTGCGCAGGTCGTCGAACATCTCCTTGACGTTCGGGAACTTCATCGCGCTCGACGTGAACGTCCGATAATTGTCCTGAAAGTCGACGTCGATGTGGAGACCGTCGATCGGGATGCGCGCCGCCCGGTAAGCATTTGCGACCTGCTCCAGCTTGAACCGATCGTAATAGCCGTAGGCGCCCTGGTGGTACCCGAATGTGTACCTGGGTGGCATCGCGGGTCGGCCCGTCAACTGCGTGAACTGGTTGACGACGTTGCCGACGTCATTCCCATCGGCAGCCACCATCAGGTAGACGTCAAGGTCGCCCAGCTGTGCGCCGTAGAAGTATTTCCCGCTCAGATTGTCGAAGGTCGGGTCGCCGATGTTGAAGTAGCTCTGGGCCGGATTGTCCAGGAAGAGACCGTAGCAGTACGCCGGCCCGGCTACGGCGTCGGTGGGGCTCGGATTGGTCTCGATCAGGAACGGCGTCGAGTTGTAGAGCGGCTCGGTCGGATCGAGCGGTCCGCCGCCGCCGGCCGGAGTGTCCGGGCCGCTCGCGTACGTGAAGTTGTCAAAGTTGAAGAACGTCATGGCGCAGCCGTTCTTCGCCAGGGTCGCTCCGGCCTTCTCGCCGAACCCGACGTACAGCGCGTTCGGCGGGTACAGCTTCAGGTTGGCGACTTGCGAGCCGTTCGAGACCAGGTTGTAGCTCTCGGCGTCGGCATGGATGAGCTGGCTACCCTTGTAGACCACCAGGCGGTACGGTGCTCGTTCGACGACGACGCGGATGATCGCCGTGTCGATCTCGATCGCGTTTGCGGTTTCGGTGACGGTCAGCGTCGCCGGATCGAATCCGAAGTCACGGCTGATGACGCTGTACGAGAGCTGGCTGGTGTAGTCGCCAGCCGGATTGAACCGAATCCGGACCATCGTCGGCGAGAGGACGGTGAGCTGCGGCCCTGGGCCGCCGCCGGCCATCGTGAGCTGGAAGGTCGAGCCGCTACGCTCGACGCCCGTCACGATGCCAACGGGGGTCCACGTCCCGTCATTCGGCGTGAACTGCTCGACGCCGACAAACTCGTACTCACTCATCGATCACCCCTGGTACCCCGTCATGGTGTGGCCGGACGGCATCGAGCCTGGCATCAGGACGGCGCGCTGGTGCGTCGCGACTTCACGCGCGTGCTCGAGGGACTCGTGACTGCTCGCCGGAATAGTGACAAGATCGGCGCTCAGCCGTGCATCGGTCGATCGCGAACCGTGGCGCTCACCCTTCTCGTTCAGCGTCAGGTTCGGGTGCGACTGAACGGGTCGAGCAGGTCGCGCAGGGACTCGCCAAGGAAGTTGAACGACAGGACGGTCAGCAGGATCGCCAGGCCCGGCCAGAGGGCCAGCAGCGGCGCCGTGAAGACGTAGCTCTGGGCGTCTGACAGCATGTTGCCCCAGCTCGGCGTCGGCGGCTGGACCCCGAGACCGAGGTACGAGAGCGCGGACTCGGTCAGGACCGCCTGGGCCACCCCGAGGCTCGCCGAGACGATCGTCACCGGCAGCGCCTGCGGAAGGGCGTGACGGAGCAGGATGCGAGGGCTGGAGACGCCGAGCGACCGGGCCGCCGTCAC
>Ga0209382_10008403_pt1 | contig 13018 bp, 15 predicted proteins | sample SoiMetdeltSBSDD5_FD_187599 | JGI IMG/M metagenome (GOLD analysis project Ga0209382, IMG submission 187599) | Bulk soil microbial communities from a Populus tree surrounding site in Tennessee, USA - Soil MetaG P. deltoides SBSDD5 (SPAdes) (version 2) | ecosystem: Environmental > Terrestrial >... | reverse complement strand
CGGTCCCGAGGCGCAGCTCCTCAATCTTCAAGTACTCGTGGCGACGCTCGCGCTGCTCACGCTTCTCCTCGCCGCCGCCATCGAGGAGCAACGGGTGGCCCGCGCCGCGGCCGAGGCGTCGCACGGCCGGGCCCAGCTCCTGCTCGCCGAGCTCGGGGCCCTGACGGAAAAGTTGCACACCTCCAAGGAGGAGGAGCGGCGGCACATCGCGCAGGAGCTGCACGACGGTCTCGGCCAGGTCCTCACCGCGACCAAGATCAGCCTGCACATCGCGGGAAAAAGCGAGACGCCGGACAAGAGCCGCGCCAGGATCGACGAGGCGGTCCGCTTCGTCGATCAGTGCATCGATGGCGTGCGGAACCTCTCGCGCGGAATGAGGCCCGCGCTGCTCGACGAGGACGGCCTGCTCCCGGCGCTGCAGGCGTTCCTGGAAGAGCAGCGCCGCCTCAGCGGGATGGCCCTGACCTTGCGCGCCCCCCCGGCGCTGCGGCGCCTTCCCCCCGCGACCGAGGTGGCCCTCTTCCGCATCGTGCAGGAATCCCTGACCAACGTCCTCCGCCACGCGCGCGCGGCACAAGTGGTCGTCACGATCGACGCCACGAAGAACGGCCTGGAAGCCAGCGTGCGGGATGACGGGCAGGGTTTCGACGTGGACGCGGTCATGGGCAAGACGCTGGCCGCGCAGCACCTGGGCCTCGTGGGGATGCGCGAGCGGGCCCGGTCGATCGGGGCCGACCTCTCGATCACCTCCACGCTCGGCCGCGGCGCGCAGGTCTCCGTCAGGCTGCCGATGCTCGCCGGCCAGGAGCCTTTCGACGCCTGATCAGCGAGACCCTCGCGGCGGACTCGCCAGCGACAGGACCCGCGGTGCCTGATCGGGTCAGGGTCCGGATTCGACGACGCGGGCCCCGGTGACGAAGTATTCCGTGTCGCCGAAGCAGGAGGTCGGAAGGCCGACGTGCTGCTCGTAGTGCAGGACGACGCGCTTTCCCATGTCCGCGTTGACCTGCTGCGCCACCGCATCATCGCGAACGGTGAAGCTGAAAATCTGCGGCATCGCGCCCGGCAGGTTCGCCATGGCGAGCTCCCCTTCCCACGTCTTGCAGATCCATCCCTTGCGGGAGAACTTCTGGACGTAGCCGGCGCGCTCGCCGTCCGAGTAGGAGTAGCTCAGTGCGGCCCAGGTGTACAGGCCGAGCGCGAGCACCGCAAGGAGGACGATGACAAGAATGGCCCGCCGCATGCTGCGCACCCCCTCGAAAACGCGCGTTCGGGTGCTGATTGGAGCATAGAGGGCCGCCGATTCGCAACCGCGAATCAGCGCGAGGGGCGGCTCTCGGGGACCGGAACAACCCTGACCGGACATAGACTCTCAGGTTGAACTTCCTGACGCAACCGACGGAGGGACTCATGGTCCACGCAAAAAGAGGGACTGTCATCGTCGCCGCTCTGATGCTCTGCGCCGCCTTGACCGCGGTGGCGGGCGCGCCCGCCGACGTCTCCGGCGGCGCCACGGAGAAAGGACAGCGGTTCGACACCGGCGGGGTGTCGATCTATTACGAGATCCTCGGCGGCGGAACGCGGACGCCGCTGGTGCTGGTGAACGGCGGCCCCGGCTTCGATCACGTCTACATGCACTGCTCGGACGCCTGGGATCGCCTGGCGGCCGGCCGCAAGGTCGTGTTCTACGACCAGCGCGGCAATGGCCGCTCGAGCGCGATCAAGGAAGGGCAGTCGTGCCTGCTCGCCGATCAGATCGCCGACCTCGAGGCCCTGCGCACCCACCTTGGCCTGGAGAAGATGGACCTTCTCGGCCACTCGTGGGGCGGCTACCTGGTCATGGCGTACGCCGCGCGCCATCCGGAGAGGATCTCGCACTTGACGATCCTCGACTCGGCTGCGCCGAAGATCCAGGACACGGCGTTCCTGTTCAAGAACATCTACCCGGAGACGACGGCGCGCGAGGACGGGCTGGCGTTCGCCGTCGAGCTGGGGGACGAGGGGGCGATCATGGCCGACCTGCGCGAGTACATGACGATGCTGTTCTACTCGCCGGCCGCGCGCGACGCGATGCTGGCCCGGATGGACAAGATGACCTACCGCCAGAGCGTCAACAAGTCGGTCTGGAACGACCTGCAGCGCTTCGACCTCAACCCCGAGCTGCCGAAGTTCCGCTTCCCGACCCTGGTCGCGACCGGGCGCTACGACTTCAACGTCGCGCCGTCGGTGGCCTGGTCGATCCACCGCGCCATCCCGGGGTCGGAGTTCGCCGTCTTCGAGAAGAGCGGCCACCTCCCCTACTGCGACGAGAGCGCCGCGTTCGTGGCCCGGCTGGAGAAATTCCTGGACAAGCGCTGACAGAAGCCGTCCTACCCCACGTTCGCCCGCTCCACGGCAGCCCGCGTCTCGGTCATTCTCCCCATCGGGCTTGTTTATCAATTTTCGATATTAGACTTGACGATATTCGATAAATCTGTTATTGATAGTCGATATACAGGAGGATATCGATCATGACAAAGCCCGCCTCGTCCGCCGCCCTGCCGATCGCCCACGTCGTGCTGCGGGTTCTCATCGTCCTGAATTGGCTGTACGGCGCCGCAATCGCCACGCTGCTGGTCGCCCTGCCCACCCGGCGATGGATCATGATCTCGCTCCACTTGTCTCCCGGGCCTGAGGCAGACCAGGTGATCTTCGGCCTGCGCGCGATCGCGGTGGTCGGCCTCCTCGGGGTCCCGCTGAACTACATCCTCCTCAGACGGCTGCTCGCGATCGTGGAGACGGTTCGCGCGGGCGATCCCTTTGTCGCCGCGAACGCGTCCCGTTTGCAGGCGATCGCCTGGACGCTTTTCGCGCTGCAGGTTCTCAGCCTGGTCGTCGGCGCGATCGCAAAGGCGATTTCGACGCCGGCGCATCCGGTCCATCTCCAGGCGGGCTTTTCACTCAGCGGCTGGCTCGCCGTGCTCTTCATGTTCCTGCTGGCCCGCGTGTTCGCCGAAGGCACGCGCATGCGCGAAGACCTCGAAGGGACGGTTTGACATGGCGATCGCCGTCAAGCTCGACGACCTCCTTCACGATCGGCGGATGACGCTGACCGAGCTCGCCGAACGGATCGGAATGACGCTGGCCAACCTCTCGATCCTCAAGACCGGCAAGGCGCGCGCGATCCGCTTCTCGACGCTCGAGGCGATCTGCGGCGCGCTCTCGTGCCAGCCTGGCGACCTTCTCCGGTTCGAATTGGAGCGGGCCGATCGCGAGCGACCGGCGGCGGCGGGCAAGAAGAGCGCGAGCCGATGAGCATCCTGCCGATCCACATTGCCGCAGGCGGCCTCGCCATGGTTCTCGGCGCCGTGGCCCTGTCGGCGAAGAAGGGCGGTACCCTCCACCGCCGCAGCGGGCTGCTGTTCGTCTGCGCCATGGTCGTCATGGGGACGACCGCCTCGATTCTGGGGTTTCTCAAGAGTCCCACGGACGGGAATGTGTTCGCCGGCTTCATGACGGCCTACTTCGTGGGGACCGCGCTGACGACCGTCCGCCCCGCGACGCCATGGACCCGCGGTTTCAACGCTGCCGCGCTGATCGTCGCGGCCGGACTCGCGCTCGTGGACATCGCCGGCGGCATCGAGGCCTACAAAAGCCCCGGGCATGCCCGCAACGGCGTCCCGTTCGTGATGCTCTTCTTCATCGCCGCCGTCATGCTCCTGGCGGCGATCGGCGACGTGCGCGTCATGCGATCCGGCATGCGGCGCGGCGGTCCGCGCCTGGCTCGCCATCTGTGGCGCATGTGTTTCGCGCTGTTCATCGCCGCCGGATCGTTCTTCTCGATCCGCCAGCGCGTGGCCAGGATACTCCCCGAGCCGTTCACGACGGCGCCGATGCGCGCGCTGCCGATCCTGCTGCTGTTCGCCGCGATGTTCTACTGGCTGTGGAGGGTCCGCAGCCGCCGCCCGTTGCCCGTGGTCCTGCGACACGACGACGGCGGAAACGGGGCGGAGCCAAGCCCATAATGGATCCATGGATGAAACCGTCCCGCATTGCGATCGGAATCGGCCTCTGCTGGCGAGGCTGACGTTCCCCGTGTCCCCGCAGTCTCCGAGCGACCCTGCCTCGACCCTCGAGGCGGCGCTGCTCTCGACGGCACCGACCCTGCGGCCGGCCGCGTTGAGAGCGGCGCTGTCTGCCTGGAATTCCCTGCAGGCGCGGGGTGAGATCGCAAGCCCGCTCCTCACGGTGATCGACTACGGCCTCCCCTCGACCGCCAGATCAGTGGCGGAGGCCTGCTTTACGCATGGCACCCTTCCATGACTTCCGCGGCGACCCCGAGTCACCGTGGAAAGGGTTGACGGAACAGTCCCGCCCTGGCGTACAATGCCCGGAAACATTGATCATTCATGGAGGTCCCGATGCGCGTGAACAACGCCGCTTTCAATGTGCGTAAGGGATCCCTGCTGGTGTCGTTCACCCTGCTCGCGGCGCTCGCCACGGGCGTCGCATCGGCGGGCAAGAAGGTCACCGTCTGTCACATCCCGCCCGGGGCCCCCGCGAATGCGCAGACCATCTCGATCGGGGAGGCGGCGGTCAGCGCGCATCTCGCGCATGGTGACGGTCTCGGAGCCTGTCCGGCGGGCTGCTCGAACGCCTCGGCCTGCGACGACGGCAATGCCTGCACCTCGGACACGTGCGCTGCGAGCGGCGCCTGCGCGCACGCTCCGGTGAACTGCGATGACGGCAACAGGTGCACGCGGGATCTGTGCGACGAAGGGGCGGGCTGTCTGGCGATCCCCGACGATGGCGCCTCCTGCGATGACGGGAACGCGTGCACGGGGACGGACGCATGCGCCGGGGGCACCTGCCGCGGGTCCGCGATCGCCGGCTGCTGCATCGCGGATGGCGACTGCGACGACGCCGCCCCCTGTACGGTCGATGCCTGTCGCGATGGCTCCTGCACGAACGTGCCGGCCGACTGTGCCGTCACCGACAAGTGCCTCGTCGGCTTCTGCGACGCGGCCGGCGCCTGCGCCACCACGCCGGTGAGCTGTGACGATTCGAACGTCTGCACCGACGATCGCTGCGATCCGGTCACCGGATGCTCCCATGTCGTCACCTCGAACCCGCCCGAAGCGAAGGAGGTCTCCTGCGCCGACGACGCGGACAACGACTGCGACGGGAACATCGACGCGGCGGACCCGGATTGCTTCGTCTGCGGTGACGGCGTGCTGCAGCCGGGCGAGGAGTGCGATGACGGGAACACCAACCCCTTCGACGGCTGCGACCAGTGCATCATCGTGGACATCAATCCGGGATGACGGATCTCCGTCCAGAATGCTGAACGGAGGATTCGACTACCGCGAGACGATCGGGCAGGAGTCCGCCGGACGGAGCGTGCTCGAGCATCTGGCGCGGCGGTACCGCCACTCGTCGCCGGAGGAGTGGCGCGAGCGGATTCTCGGCGGTCGCGTTCTTCTGGACGGCGAGCCGGCAGCGGCCGACGGGCGGCTGCGCGCCGGGCACCTTCTCGTCTGGCGCCGCCCGCCATGGGTCGAGCCGGAAGCGCCTCTTGGCTGGGCCCTCGTGCACCGCGATTCTGAGATGCTCGGCGTCGTCAAGCCGCCGGGGTTGCCGACGCTGCCGGGCGGCGGGTTTTTCGAACACTCGCTTCTCTTCCAGGTGCGCAAACGTTTCCCGGATGCCGCGCCGGTGCACCGGCTGGATCGCGGCGCCTCGGGAGTCGTGCTCTTCGCGCGCACGGCGCTCGCCCGCGCTCGGATGGCCGAGGCCTTCCGGGAAGGGAGCATCGAGAAGGAATACCTGGCGCGTGTCCAGGGAAACCCGACGTGGGAGGAGACCGAGATCGCCGCGCCGATCGGCCGGGCGCCCAGCCGTCTCTTCGTGGCCGCTCCGGAGGGGATGCCGGCCCGCGCCGCGCGCACCCACGTGCGCGTCCTGCGGCGAGACGTGAAGCAAACGCTCCTCGTCGTCCGGCCGTTCACCGGCCGACCGCATCAGATCCGCATCCACCTCGCCTTTGCCGGACATCCGCTCGTCGGCGAGCCGGTGTACGGGTTCGGTGGCCTCCCGCTCCCGCGGGCCGCCCGCCCCGGCGCCGGCGGCTACTTCCTCCACGCGCTGCGATTGCGCTTCGAACATCCCCAGTCGGGCAAGGTCGCCGAGATCGCTTCTCCGCTCGGGACCCTGTTCACGGAGCAGGGTTGTCCCGGCTCGGCCTGACCCTTGGCGACCTGGCTCGCTTCCTCGAGGCGCAACCGTTCGCTTTACGGACGTCTGTCCTCACGGTTGAGCACTTCCAGGCGCACCCGCGTCGTTCCCTGGCCGATGAACTGCAGCTCTCGGGCAGCGGCGTAGGAGAGGTCGATCACCCGCTCCTCCACGTAGGGACCGCGATCATTGATGCGAACCACCACCGATCGACCGTTGGCGAGGTTCGTGACCCGGACCCGGCTTCCGAACGGCAGGGTGGGATGTGCCGCAGTGAGCGCCGCCATGTCGTAGCGTTCGCCGCTGGCGGTGCGCCGGCCGTGGAGCGTCTGAGAGTAATAGGAAGCGAACCCGACCTCCGAGGCTGCGTGACCGGCCGTCGGACGAGTGGTGGCGCAAGCGGAGAGAGCCGCCAGCGAGGCGACGGTGAGCGCGATCGAGACCCGCACATTCATGGAGTCGAGTATGCCACGCCGCCATTCGCTGTTGCCACGGACCGCGGCTCGTCGTATATAGGGGGCACTCAAACTTGGAGGGACCACGATGCGAGACAAGACCTTCGCGTGTGTCGTTGGCGCCGCAGTCCTCATGCTCCTCGCTTCGCCTGCGTTCGCGGCAGGGGGGGGAGGCGGATTCACGAGCTACATCGTCGGGAACCCAGCCGACGTCGTCCGGCCCACCACCGGCCTGTGGGTGGCGCAGGGGGGCGGCACCGACGTGGACGAGAACTTCGTGCGCATGGGGGCGGCCTCCGGCGGCGGCGATTTCGTCGTCATCAACTTCAACGGGGGCAACGGCTACAACGCCTACATCCTGAGTCTGTGCAACTGTGATTCGGTCGAGACCATCGTGTTCAAGAACAAGAACGCCTCCACCAACCCGGCGGTCATCCAGAAGATCCGCAATGCCGAGGCGCTGTTCATCTCCGGCGGCGATCAGTCGATCTACATCGACCTTTGGAAGAACACGCCGATCGAGGACGCGATCAACTTCGTCGCCGCCAAGCCGGCTCCCATCGGGGGCACCAGCGCCGGCATGGCGGTCATGAGCCAGTTCGTCAACTCCGCCATGGGGAGGTTCACCCTCACGTCCACCATGGCGCTCGCGAACCCGTTCGACCCGAACCTGACCCTCGACAAGGACTTCCTGGCCCTGTCCGGGCTCCAGGGAATCATCACCGACCAGCACCTGATCGAGCGCGACCGGATCGGCCGCACCATGGCGTTCATGGCCCGGCTGGTGAACGACGGCTTCACGAACGACGCCAAGGCGATCGCCGCCGACCGCGAGACGGCCGTAGTCATCAACCCGATCGGCAACACCATCGAGGTGCTCGCCCGCTCCGACCACCCGACCCCCTACGTCTACTTCATGCGCCGCTCCGGACTGGCCGAGGTCTGCCAGCCGGGCGTGCCGCTGACGTACCGCAACGTGACGATCTACCGGATCAGCCCGGGCGGCACGTTCGACCTCGATACCTGGACCGGCACCGGCGGCATCTCCTACACGCTGACCGCCGAGGCGGGCGTCCTGAGTTCGTCGAACGGCTCCATCTACTGACGCGCCCCGATCGGACCGTCGCCGGCCGGCCCGTCGGGCCGGCCGGCACCGCTCGTCACGGTGCCGTGAAGAGGTCTTGCTTTCAGTAGATTGAATGGTGGAGGCGGCGGGAGTCGAACCTGCGCCGCCTCGAAACGCTAGGATGTCCTGCGCGCCGCGGTCGAGCAGCTCGCGCGCGGTGATGGATTGCCCCTTCGCCTTCTCCGGTGTCGATACCTGGAAAAGGTCGACCATGAAAGAGGCGGTCTGCTCGACGGTGGCCGCCTCGCTCCGCGCGACCGCTTCGGATCGCCGGGCGCGCACGAAACCCCATAGCGCGAGGGCCAGCCCGGCGACGAGCGCCACCGCCACCAGGGCCGATCCGGCAACCGCCAGCCGTTGACGCCGGACGAACTTTCGCAACCGGTAAGCAGCGGTGGGGGGGCCCGGCAGTCACCGTGCCCAAGATGCGCGCTATCCGATTGACTCCCGTCGCCTTTGAGCGTATATGCTCGCTATCGTTTTGTCGCCGACTCATTCGTCCGTACATGACGGTGAGAAGAAACCCATGATCCTTCTACCCTCGCCCCGATTCAGGGCGATCTGTCTGCTCGCCCTCCTTCCGACCGTCGCGGCGGAGGCGTGGGCCAACACCGCTGGAATCGCGGCTCACCAGAGCACCCCGAAGGATCCGAACGGGATGAAGGCGGAGACCTTCTTCAAGCTGCTGGATGCTTCGCTGGGGAACAAGTTCAGCGGCCTCATCCTCACCTTCGGAGGATGTTTCACTGCGAGCTTCACGAAGGCGGCCAAAACGAGCGCCGTCGGGACCTCCGGCAAACCGGTCGCCGTGCTGGCGGCGACCTCGGAGACAAACGATACGCAGTTTAGCGGCGGCAGCAACACCGGGAATCACTTCACGCGCGGCATTGTCGATGGTCTGGGCGGTGACCCCCCGGGAACGACGGCGGACGGTTTCGCGGCAGGGAAGGCGCGGGCCTCGCGTGCCGCGAAAGCGGCCGGCGGCCAACAGGACCCGACGTTCACGCCGTTGGCCGGCGGAGACCAGCTCAAGCTTGGAGTCGCTGCTACTTCTTACCACGCGATCCTGTTCGTCGGTCGCCCGGAAAATGTGTCGGACTGGATGGACTTGCAACAGCAGTACAAGGAGCTGATCGCGAGGGGATACCCGGAGCAGAACATCAAATGCTTCTTCGGCCGCGGCGAGCGTGCGGCGGACGGCTGGCCCGTCCTGAGCAAGAGCGACGGCTCGGCGGGGAAGTCGGTAGGGCAGGCGGAAGGCGCCGCCACGGACAACGGGCAGCATATCGAGGCGGCGACCGAGAAGAATCTCGAAGACGCTCTGAAAGCTTTGAAGGCGATCGCCGACGCGAGCGCCACGGAGCAATACTTCATCTGGGCCGCGGACCACAGCGTGTGGAACGCGACGGCCTTCGTCCCGTCCACGAATTGCGGCGGCACGGGTCTCTGTTCGGTGGGAGCTTCCGTCGACCAGGCGTGGCTCGGCATGCCGATGGACAATCCGCCTTGCGTTGAACTGACGCCCGTCGGCATCGTTCGAGCCGATCACTCGGTCTTCCTCAACGGCACCCTGATCGGCACGCTCGACCCGGCGCTCGATGGTCGGCCGCAGGCGTTTCCGGTCGCTCTGAGCCAGGTCCTCAACGGCACGAACACCATCGGCGTCGCCACCCAGTCGTCGACCTTCCGACTGGACGATGTGTCGATCGCGACCGGCACGGTTCCGCTCGCGAACTACGCTCTGGTGCCGGTGCCGGGTATCGGACCGTGGCAGCAGGTCATGATTTTCGGAGTCATCATGGCGAGCGGTGCATGGCTGCTGAGGCGACGGTACCAATGAAGAGAATCGAGCTGTGAGGTTCGCGAAATTCTGGGGCCTCTTTATCGCGTTGTTCCTAGCGTCTCACGCCCTTCTCGCCTGGCTGGGGCAGCCGGCTTGGCGTGCTCTCGACCAATGGACGGCTCACCTGACCGCCGGATCGCTGAGGCTGCTGGGCGTGGCGGCGCGCGCCGAAGAAAGCGTGGTCTGGTCCGACTGGATGAGTCTCAGGATCATCCGCGGCTGCACGGGTGTGCATCAGATGATTCTGTACGTGGCGGGAGTGGCGGCGTTCCCGGCGGCTTGGCTGAGGCGGTTGACCGGATGCCTGGGTGGTGTCCTGGCCCTGACCTGCCTCACCCAGGTGAGGCTCGTATCGCTCTGTTTCGTGGCGAAATTCTGGCCGGTGCATTTCCAGTTCGTTCACATGGTCGTGTGGCAATCGCTCATGGCGGTGATGACGATTCTTTTCTGGCTCACCTGGGTCGTCGCGGCGGGTCATGAACGTGCGGCCTGAGGTGTTGCGTCGTCGCGATGTCGCAAAGTTCGCCGCGGCCCTAGTAGTGAGCCTCCCTATCTCGCTCGCGATGTACGCGCTCTGTATTCCGTACTACGAGCGTGCGCTAGTCGCGGGGATCGGGTCATCAAGCGTCGACCTCGCCGACGGAGAGGTCGTCGTTTCGCGTCCATCGTCGGGCGGAGTTGTCGTGCACGATCGGTATGATCCGCACATCGTATTGCTGAATCTGGCGATCGTGCCGGCGTTGATCCTGGCGTTCCCCGTCCGTGGGCAAGAGCGCCTGCGCGCCGTTCTTCTTGCGGTCCCCGTGCTGCTCGTCCTCGATGTGGCTCTACTGGCGCTGGTCCTGCGCACTCGCTGGGCTTTGGGGGACGGACATGCCCCGATCCTGCCGGTCGCGGCCTGGGGTGTGCTGATGACCAGCGGCCAGACGACAGGCGTTCTTGTGAGCGCTTTCGTGGCTGGGAGGATTCTGCTCGGCCGAAGCATCGCCGCCGGTCTATCCAAACAGGGCCGTCCTTGTTCCAGGACGCTGTAGGAGCGCGCACTCTGTCGGTTCGCGGAGGGCCGGCATCCAACGCGGAGCCCATCGTCACATCGGCTGTAAGTATTTCATGTTGCGGTTCTGGATCCGGATCAAGCCCGCGGTGGCGTACTCCTCGAGCGCCATGGATTTTCTGAGGTAGTCGCTGACCCTGGCTTCGATGACCCGGCGAGGCAGCACGTCTTCGAACTTCTGAGTCGCACCGATCTGATGCTTGTAGTAGACGCGGTCGATCGCTTCCTGCGCCGTGACTCGATCCTCCCAGGTCACGTCGCGCGCGGCGGCATGGGCGGCAGACTCGACGGAGGAGGCACCGAGGGCGATCGCCAGGGCGATCAGGGCGGAACGTTGGACGCGCATGAGAAGAACAAACCACCAACCACCGAAGCGGATCGGTGGTCGCCATGGGAATGGTGGAGGCGGCGGGAGTCGAACCCGCGTCCGAAACAGATCGGCATGGGACATCTACGTGCGTAGCCACCTCGGCTGCTCTCGCCGGCCGCCCCCCGAAGTGGCAAAGAAGCGGCCAGCCAGCCCGGTCATTTTCGCCTCAGGGCTTCGGGCGGACCCCGGGGCTATCCCGCTGTGCGTCGCCCATCCAGGCCCCCGCGGGAGAAAGGACCCGGTGGACGGGCTGCGTTAAGCAGCCAGCGCTAACTGTGAGTTGGCGCTTGCTTTTGGTTCCACCTGTTTAGCGAGGAGTGGGCCTCGGCACGCTTTCCCAGCCTCAACAGTCCCGTCGAAACCGTTTCGCCCCCATCGTTCGGTGTGTCGAGCCTGGTAGCCCGACCAATATAGCACCCGCCTTCGGAAGCGGTCAAGGAAACGCCCGCCTCCCAACGGGTTGGCTGCGGGGACCGCCCCGACGAGACTCCGCCCGTCGAGCGCTCTCAGGCTGTCTTCGGGTCCTGGTTGACGAGCGCGACGACCACCCCCAACAACTGCATGCCGATGACGTCGTAGACGATCTGCTTGACGACCACGACCCCGGGCCAAGGCTGCACGGAGTAATAGATGAGATACATCGGGATGCACATCATGACGGCGACCGCCGCCCCGAAGCGCAGCCCCTGCCCGATGGCCGGCTTCCCCGATTCGCGCCCCTGCCTGTAGATCCAAGTCAGGCCGAGGGCCATGCAGACGTGGGCGAGGATCATGTAGCCGAAGTGGCCCTGCGCGTCCTCCTCGGTCCGCATGAGATTGGGCAGCTGGGCGTAGTCGTCGTGCAGCACGAACCCGTGCACCACGAAACCGATGATCATGGAGACGACGAAGGTCGCAACCACCGAGATCCAGAACCGTGCCCCCATGGGTCCCCTCCTTGGATGGGTGTGACGCGCGGCCGCGGCAGGCGGCGCATCCTTTTACTCCAGCACTCCCCCGGCACGCAAGGGACGGCGGGTCGTGGGCGGCGGGTGGCGGTCCCGCGGCTCGCAGAGCCGAAGTGTCGAACCCTGCAACAGCGCCCCGCCTCCCGGGCCGTCAAGTCGCTGGCACAGGGTTTTTCCGGGGCGGCAAGCATGGTTTTGACCACCTGCACGGTCATTGAAAATCCGTCACGCGGGGGCCAAATTGCACGTGTTACGGCGGCGTCCGGAGGGGGGCCGGGAGGCCCGCCTGCGTGTCCGGGAGGTCGTGAATGAGCGCGTGGCCACCGCTTTCGGCGCTGACCCGCAAAGAGATTCTGGGGACGGGGGTGCTCGCCGCCGCGTACATCGTCGGCGGCAAGCTGGGCCTGCAGCTGGCCTCCGTGCACCCCAGCGCGACGGCGGTGTGGCCGCCGACCGGCATCGCGCTGGCCGGGCTCCTGCTCCTGGGGATCCGGGTCTGGCCGGTCATCTTTATATCCGCCTTCCTGGTCAACGTGACCACCGCCGGCACGGTGGCGACCTGTCTCGGCATCGCGACAGGCAACACGCTCGAGGCGGTGGTCGGCGCGTGGCTGGTCAACCGGTTCGCCAGCGGCCGGCGCGCCTTCAACCGCACGCCGAACATCTTCCGCTTCGCGCTGTTCGGGGCGCTGGCCGGCACCACGGTGAGCGCCACCATAGGCGTCACCAGCATCGTCCTCGGCGGGCTCGCCCTGAGGGCCGACTTCTCTTCGATCTGGAGCACCTGGTGGCTGGGAGACGCCGCCGGCGCCCTGGTGATCGCCCCGGCGATCCTCCTGTGGGCGCAGAATCCGCGCATGACCTGGACGCGCATGCAGGCGCTCGAATGCGTCGCGCTCCTGACCTGCCTGCTGGGCGCCGCGCAGGTGGTCTTCGGCGGGTTCCAGCCCGCCAATTCGACTCACTCTCCGGTCGATTTCTTCCTGATACCGATCTTCGTCTGGGGAGCG
>Ga0209382_10008402_pt1 | contig 13018 bp, 9 predicted proteins | sample SoiMetdeltSBSDD5_FD_187599 | JGI IMG/M metagenome (GOLD analysis project Ga0209382, IMG submission 187599) | Bulk soil microbial communities from a Populus tree surrounding site in Tennessee, USA - Soil MetaG P. deltoides SBSDD5 (SPAdes) (version 2) | ecosystem: Environmental > Terrestrial >... | reverse complement strand
GAGCAGGTGTTCCTTGCCGAACACGGTGGCCAGTGGAGCTACCTCACCTCGGGCACCGGGATCGTTTGTGAAGCCGACGACGACTTGTTCCCCGCCCTGCTGGCCGCTTGCCGAGCCCTCGGCCTGCGCCCCTAACCCGGTGACCACGTTGCTGTTGGTGGTGCGGGCGGGTCGGCTCGTCCCAACCGGGCCCACCCGCCCGCACCGGGCAGGTCGGACTATGCGGTGATCGAGACCAGGGTCTCGCCGATCTCGTCCGCGCCGTCGTCATAGGCCACCGAGCCGAGGTATCTGGTGTCGGCCGTGAGCCCTGACCAGTTGAGGTCGACGGTCGCGGTCGCTCCGAGCGTCGCGGTGGCCGGGGCGCTCACTGTGAGGTTGCCTTCGTCGGCGTCGCCTACGAGCCAGGTGAACAGGTCGTAGATGGCGTCTGGGCCGTCGGTCTGCCATCCGTGGACGACCAGCGTCCAGTCGCCGGCGTCGGGCGACGGGGCGTCGACCTGTTCGGCCGAGGTGGGCGTTCCGCTTGCGTCGACGAAGTCGCCGTCGGGATCGAACAGGTACAGGTCGATGTCGTCGTTGCCGTCGGTCGCTTCGTCGAACAGCGAAGCCCGGAGGTGGCGGGTGCCGGCTGTTACGGGGATGGTCACGACGTCGATGCCGACGCCGGTGGCGAGGGCGACGTTGATGTCGTTCGCGGGGTCGTCGGCGACGGTACGCGTCTCGACCGTCGCTGGGACGAGGCCGTGGACCGTGGTGTTGAACGGACCCTCGTAGCCGAACGTGACCTCGTAGCTGGTGGTGCCGTCCGTTCCCGTACCCGACACCTCGTCAGGGGCGGCGAGGGCCACGGGGCGCACCGCTACGGGGCTACGGACGTTATGGGCGCCGTCGCTCCAGGTGAGCGACCCGAAAGCCCACTCGTCGATGATGGCATCGGTCGTAGTCGTGAAGGTCACCGTGTAGTCGGCTGACTCTCCGGTCGCCAGCGTGAGCGATGCGGGCGACACGTCGGCGTCGATCCCGGGGGGTGTGTCCACCGTCGCCGTGTAGGTGCCGGGGGCGCCGACGTTGGTGACGGTGCGGCTGACGGTCTGGATGCCGGCGAGCTGGCCGATGCCGATGGTGGCCTGGTTGAGGTCGCTCGGATCGATGGAGCCGAACGAGCGGCAGGTCCCGCTGTTGGGGTCGAGCTGGCCGGCGCCGCAGAGGAAGGCGAGGTAGTCGGCGAAGCCGGCGTCGTACACGAGACCGGGATCGTTGGCGGGCATGGGGGCGATGAGGCCTCCGCCCACGTCGAACGGGTCGACCGGTGTCGTACCGTCCTCCTTGACGAGGTCCTGCACACCGGTGGTCGTCAGTGCCGAGCGGACCATCGCCGGTGACCAGTCGGGGTGCGTCCCGCGCAGCAGGGCGCCGACTCCGGCGACATGCGGGCTCGACATCGACGTGCCCTGGATGGCCTGGAACAGCTGGCCGGAGGCGCCGAGCCACGGGTTGGGCGAGTTCCCGGCGAGGATCTGCACGCCGGGCGCGGTGACATCGGGCTTGATGATGTCGTCGACCGCGCCGTTCGGGCCCCGCGACGAGAACCCGGCCATCTCCGGCGGACCCGGCCTGAACGTGGCACTGCCAGCGGTCAGCGTGGCCGTCGCGGCCGCGCCGGCGGACTCGATGTAATCCGCGATCGCCTCGCCGTCCGCTGGACGCACGTGCGACGTGGGCACTGTGTGATTGTCGGTCGGTGTGACGTTGGGCTGCGGCGGGTCATAGAGGATCATGCCGATGCCACCGGCCGCCGCCACCCCCGCGCTGTGGCTCAGGCGGGCGACGCCCACGACGCGCAGACAGAGCACGATCGCGCCGCTGACCTCGGACGGATCGAGGCCATCGGGGCAGTCGTCCTCGCCGTCGACCAGCCGTGCGGGGCCGACGCCGTGGGTGACGCTGCCGCCGATGTAGGTCGCGCCATCGCCGAGCGTCACCGTGTTGTTGAAGACCCGGCTGTGGTAGTTCGCCCCCACGGTGGTCACCCACGGCGCTGCGGCCGGCGACCCGACCGTGCCCGGCCCGGGCCCGGCGTTCCCGGCCGAGTTGGCCACGAACACGCCGGCGTCGGCGGCGAACAGGAACGCGACGGCGTCGGGGGACAAGACCGCGGGCGTGGTGGACCCGATCGAGTAGTTGATGACGTCGACGCCGTCGGCGACCGCAGTGTCGATCGCGGCGACCAGGTCGCTGACCACACAGCCCGCCTCACCGAAGCAGCCTTTGTAGGCGGCGATACGGGCGCGGGGTGCCATCCCGGAGATCGTTCCGACCCCGAGGTCGCGACCGAAGATGCTCGGGTCGACGCCCTGGTTGCCACCCGCGGTCGACGCGGTGTGCGTCCCGTGACCGTCCCGGTCGCGTGCCGACAGGTAGTCATCGGGATCGACGCCCTGGTGGGTGAGGCCCTGAATGAAGTAGCGGGCGCCGATCAGCTTGTTGTTGCAACTGTTGCGCGACCACTGCTCGCCGGCCTGACAGACCCCATGCCAGTCGGCGGGCGGCGGACCGTAGACGCGGAGCGCATCCCCGGACCTGCCGGGCCGGTAGGCGAGGTCCGCCTGATCCGAGAAGCTCGGGTGCTCGGGCCAGATACCCGTGTCGATCACACCGATGACGACGTCCTCGCCCGTCCCGGCCGTCTCCCAGAACCCGCCCGGACCGCTGAGTCCCAGCTCGCCCGGCGTGTTGTCGGTCAGCGGCTCGCGACGCTCGTCGACGGTCACGGCCACCACACCCGGCTGACTCGCGAGTCGCGCCGCCTGGGCCGGCGTGAGCACGGCCGCGAACCCATTGAAAGAGAAGCGATAGTCGTAGAACCGCGCGTCCGTCGGCGCCCCCGCGGCAGCGAGGGCGGCCGCATGGCGGCCGTCGAGGAACGAGGCGTACCGGCGCACCGCCGCGCTGTTCGGGTTCACATGCTGCCCCGCCCCGGGCTTGGTGGCAGCCAACCCCGGCTCACCACCGTCGTAGGCGACGACCGGATCCTCGGCCATCTGCACCACGTAAACGGTCGCTTCGCCCTTCGCGGCCTGCTCTCGAAGGGACGTCGGATCGGGCTCAGCGCCGACCGGGGCGCCGGAGCCCGCCGCCAGCACCGCCACGAGCGTGAACGCACCCACCAACCGCCTGGCCATCACACGACGCAGACCACGAGCCATCTCCCGTCCCCCTCTTTTCAGCCGGTTCACCATCGCGAGCGACCGCCACACCGATCACGAACCCCCGGCGCCCCAAGACCGCGCGGAGCAGGTGCGCCGTTACAAGCGGGTACGCCCTGACGTCGAGGCACGTGGCGTCACCGGCCATGGCTTCGGCGACACGGCATCACCCCGCCCTGACTCGCTGTCAGCCCTTGCTGGGTGCGCGAGGCGGGCAGAAGCGCGCGATGGCTGGTTGGACGAGGGAGGTCTTCTCGCCGCTCTGCGGCCTTGGGTCGATGACCAGCGCCGGGCGGCGTGGCGGCCGGTCGTCGTGCCAAGCGACCGGCCGAGACCCGCTCGAGGTTCTGCGGTGTGCTGTGGCTGACGCCGGGCGAGGAGCCGCCTACCTGCCGGGAGGATCGTCGCGGCTTGCGGCTGTTCGTCCAGCTCGACCTCGCCGCCGTGCCTGAAGATCTCGGCGAGGTCTTCGGCTCAGGATTGGGGGCGCCGTTCAGCGCCCCCAATCCCTTGTCGGGCTACCTGCCAGTAAGGCGGATGGTCGATGCGACCGAGGCCGAGTGGCAACTGAGCTCGCATCCGGATGCGTTCACCGTGACGTTGGCAGAACCAGCTCCGAATCTTCCGTTGTCGCCGGTTACGGACGTGGACCAGCTGGTCGACGGCGCAGTGCAATCAACGTGCGTCGAGAACGTCCCGCTGATCGTGACGCGCCTCGCGAACTGCTGTTGGAGCGTGCCGCTGAGATCGACCGAGATCGGCCGCGAGCATGTGACCGTGCCCGAGATCGTTGCCGTCCCGGTCCGAGCGCTCACCGAACCACGGCTGTTCACGGTCAGGTCCAGTTCGAGGGGCGCAAAGACTTGGACGAGGAAACTTCCGGTCGCGACGTTGCCCGAAGCGTCGGTCGCCTGGCACTCGACGGTTGTCGTCCCAACGGGGAAGAACGAACCCGATGAAGGGCTGCAGCTCACGGTCGGGTTCGGATCGCGATCGTCGCTGGCCGTCACCGAGTAGTCGACGTTCGTACCGGATGCGTCTGGCGCCTCGACGCTGATGTCGCCGGGCAGGTTGAGCGTCGGCGGCGTCACATCGGGCGGCGGCGGCGGGTTCTCGATCCTGATGCGACCGAAGAGCGCTGGATCTCCGCCCTCGCAGTGTTGCTCGAAGGTTGCGTCGAAGACGAGCAACTCGCCGGTCGACGCGTGTGAGATCTCGTCCACGTCGAACTGACCCGTAAGCGTGTTGCACCCGCGCCCGTCACCGGAAACGCTGAGACCCGGGGCATCGTCGTTGAACGGAAAGCGCAGCGCGCCGGTGTAGGACCCCTCCACGAGCGGCTCACCGGGTCGCGCGGCGATCTCGACGAACCAGAAATGGTCGAAGTTGCCCTGGATCACCGAAGCGCTGAATAGGCCACCGCCCTGCGGTAACGATCCGTTGATGGTCGAATCGTCCGACGTGTACAGCTGCTCGATGCCCTGACCGATGAAGTCGCCGGGCTCGCTGTTCATGTACAGAAATGTCCCCGAGCTCGGGACAGGGATCGACCCGGGCGGAAGTGTGACCTCCGCCCCCGCCGAGGGCACATTGCCCAGCGCGATCACCACCGCGACTGACGCCGCCACCAGCGCTCGCGACCGCATTCGCCACAAGACCTTCATGACCCCTCCCTCGCGTGTGCGCTCTGAAGCGCGGCGGAGGCTACTGCCGCCATCGACATTGCGAAGGTCACCCCAACCCCCACGGCCACGTCTCCTACGTCCACCACATGACCGGCCCATTCGCTGCAACCAGCCCGCTCACCATCGTGCGAACCAGCGGCCGAAGTGCAGCGATCTGACTCCACACCACATAGCCCTCGGGTGGCCTGCGATCCCGCAGATCAGCACTGGCGGAGGGCGATCTACCTACGGATCAGACGTGCAGTCCTGCGCCAGCGTCTGGAGGTTCGGCATCGCGGCCGCACCCGACGCCACCCCCAGGGGTGACGGGTTGTGACGGCAGCGCCTCGGCATGAGACGCGGCACGGGCCCACGGCCCGCCGGTGACGACGTTCGGCGTCCGCGGGCCCGTGCCGGGTCGCGTCACCTGGTCACAGCAGCGAGGGCGTCGATCTCGCCGGAGCCGTAGAAGCTGTTGTGTGCCGTTCCGCCCTGGCACGACTGCGGTTCGCCGCTGTTCTGCGGGAAGTCGGCATAGATCGATGGGTCGGGGCAGGGCAGCGGGTTGGTCGCCTGCTGCAGTCGGGCGGCGACGGTCCCGGCCTGCAGGTCGGGGTGCTGGCTACGAATGAGAGCGGCGACGCCGGCTACGTGGGGGCCGGCCATCGATGTGCCCTGCAGGTAGCAGTACGTCGCCCCCTGGTCGACGACCGGCCGGAGGCACGGCCGGTACGACGGGTAGGTCGACAGCACCCGGCCGTTCACCGCCTCCGGCGTCACCTGGAGGATCGAGTCACCGCCGGGTGCGGCGACATCAGCGGTGCTGATCCCGTAGGACGAGTAGAAGGACTTCAGGGACAGATCGCCCGTTGCGGTGACACCAACGACGCCGGGTACCTCGACCGGGACGACCGCGCAAGCGTTGGTGATCTCGCGCTCCTGCTCACTGCCCGGGGGGAAGTCGGGACTGATGACGTCGACCTCGGGGTGGGACAGGTCCGTGCTCTCGTTGCCTTCGGAAGCGACGACCACAACTCCCTGCGACATGGCGTAGCGGATGGCGCGCCGCTCGGCGGTCCAGATCGCACGCTGCTCGGCGTCGTTACGGCAGTTGAACAGCCAGGGATCGGCGAAGTAGCTGTTGTTGGTGACATCGATGCCGTTCTCGGCCGCCCACAGGAACGAGCAGACGACCATCTCGGGGAAGAAGAAGCCCTCATCGCTGCTCGACTTGATCCCGGCAATCGACACCCCAGGAGCGACGCCCGACAAGCCGATGCCGTTGACCGCGGCAGCGACGATGCCGGCGGTGTGGGTGCCGTGGCCGTTCTGGTCGTTGCCTGGGAGCAGCGGCTGCGGTGCGCCGCTCGAGCAGTCGGCGCTCCGGGCAGCGTCGTAGTTGGGCGCAAGATCCGGGTGCGTGAAGTCCAAGCCGGTGTCGATGTCACCAACCACCACATCGCGGCTGCCCGTAGTGATCTCGTGGGCGAGCGAAGCGTTGATCTGGCGCATGTTCCACTGCAGGCCTGCGAGCGGCTCTGACGCCGAAGGCGCCGCCGTCGCCGTGACGGTCTCATCGGTCTCGACACCCTCGACGTGGGTGGCAAATGGTGCGGTGGCTGACACTCCCTGGACGCCACGTACCGCCGCGATCGCGTCGGCGAAGCCCTGGTTGGCCGAGCGGGCGACGACGACCCCGATCTGCCGGTAGTTGGCGACCACCTGCCCACCCGCAGACGAGACAGCCCCCGCCGCGCCGGCGCTCGACGCTCCATTCGCGTACACGATCAAGTAGGTCTCGACGGGCCCGTTGGTGCTCGCGGTGGTAGCGGGCGCCGCCTCCGCCGGACCGTTCACCACCGCCAGGCTGGCGAAGCTCACCAAGCTGACAACTGCCGCGACGAGGCGCCGCCGCCCGAAGACACGATTCATGGGATCCCCCTTCTTTGCCACCGTGAACCGAGGCCACACCTTCCAGGAAGATCGCGAGCCGCAGCCATCCTGTTACAACCACCTTCGACGTTCCGCCTCATCGTCGGTGGTCATCAGGCGCTGCGCCACGCCTCTGCTACCAGGCCGTATGCGATCAGTCCCTCCCAACAGCGACAGGCTGACCGCTAGTCGTCCTGCACCAGCTCACATCGTCCCTGCGCCGCCCGACCCGAGGCATCAGCATGTGTCCGTAGCCGCGCCGCCCGATCAGCCGTCGGTCTCGGGGCCTGGAGCTAGTGCGGGCGCCGGACCTGGTAGGCGAGGTGCAGGACCCGGTCGCCTTGGATCACCACGCGCGGGTCTTCGAAGGGATCGAGGGTCGGCACAGGCGCCCTATGGGCCGCCATGCGTGCAGATGTCGTTGATCGCTGGTCGGTCGCCATGCGCACGCCCCAGGATTGCGGCCATGGCCACGACCCGACGAGCCGGTGGCATCAGTTCGTTGCCGCGGCCGGAGGTCCAGTAGGTCTCGAAGACCTGGTCATCGTCTCGGAGATAGCACGCCAGGATGCCGAAGTACCGGTCTGCGATCAGCCGGTCCACGGAGTCCGGTGGTACCGAGTACCAGGGAACGGGGTAGCCCATGAACTCGCGATACCGCGAGCTCTCCTCGTACGGTCCCTCAGAGAGGACCGCGTAGCTGACGTCGCGTGAGTGCAGGTAGGCCAGCTCGGTGATGTGGGACGTGTTGAAGGTGCAGCCCTCGCACTGCTACGCGGCGGGTCTGCCGGTGTGCCACATGTCGAAGTAGGCGATCAAGTGGGACCGACCGTCGAAGATGTCGATCAACGAGACCAGACCGTCCGCTCCGGAGAGCGGAGTCTGCGGATCGACTTCGACCATCGGGAGGCGGCACCACGGCTTCTGGAGAACCAGTTCCGCCGGCTCGCGGATGTCGTCCCGGTCGCTTGCCACCGCAGCCGCAGGACGACCCCCGCCAGCCGGCGATCGGGGGACAACGTGCTACCGACGGAGCTGCGTACGCATGGTTGTGAAGAGGGGCGAGGCAGAGGCGCTGACTCGCAGCCGTTCGTAACCGCAGGCGGCATAGAAGGTCTCGGCATTCCGGGTCGCGTTCACACGGATCTCTGTATCGCGTGTCGACCGTTCGATCCCCGCCTCGACGTGTCGAACCAGCCGGGTTCCAATCCCCCGGCGCTCGAAGCCGGGGCGGAGGTGCACATGCCGGAGGTAGCCGCCCGCCCAACCAGCCGTGCCGACAAGCGCCCCGTCGCTCTCAGCGACGAACAACCATCCGTCGGCCGTCATGGCCTCAAAGGCAGCCTCCTCGACCTGCCCGAGCAGCTCCGCGACCTCGCGCTCCGAGTAGGCGGCCGGAGCGTGGCAGGCAATGGCTGACTGACGGATCGAGGCCACCTCGTCGAGATCACTCCCACCTGCCGGACGGATCATCATCTGCACGCCATCGTCGCGCCTGGCAGTCCACATCCCGATGTGCCGTTTTGGGCGCATGTGCCAGTCGTCCGGTCCGACACCTTGGTCGGGTAGAGGGTTCTAGGCGGAGTGTCGGAGTGTCGCCCATTACCTGGACCCGAAACGTCAAGCATCAGGTGAAGCCATACAACGCTACGGCGACGCAAGACTGGACGTCTGATCCGTCGGTAGATGAGCCTCGCCCATGTCCTCACCTGCACCTTCGCAGGACAGGAATCCCGGTGGTCGAGAAACCCGCACGTCGGCAGGGCTAGCCTGGTTGTCACGCTGTGGCATGGCTGGGGCCATCGCCTCCAGCTCTGGGAGGTGGCGCGAATGGGCCGAGCGACCAGGCTGTTGCTAGTCCTCATGCTGCTGGTGACCGCCGCCGCGGGGGTGGCGGACACGAGCCGAGCCGGGGGTGCGGAGCCGGCGGCGCGCCCCGTCAGGCTCGCCGGCTTGCAGGCCGCGGCGCGAGTAGCGCGCGATGGCAACGGCATCGCGCACGTCTTCGCCGGGAACGAACACGACGCGATGTTCCTCCACGGTTGGATCCATGCCGAGGACCGGCTGTTCCAGATGGATCTCACCCGGCGGCAAGCCAGCGGTACCGAGGCGGAGCTCGTCGGCCAGAGCGCGCTGGCCTCCGACGTCGAGGTGCGCACCATCGGTTTGCGTCGGGCTGCCGAACGGTCGCTGGCCGTCACCTCGCCCGAGGCGATGGCCGCTGTGCAGGCCTATGCCGACGGAGTGAACGCCTGGGTGGAGAGCCATCCGCTGCCCTCGGAGTACGCCGAGCTGTCCCTCGACCACTTCGAGCCCTGGACGCCGCTTGACTCGGTGACGATCGGCAAGGCGATCGCCTTCTCGTTGTCGTTCGACCTCGATGTCGACCCGACACTCGACTACCTCGACTACCTCGGCGCCGGCGCCGCCGGCGGCTTCGACGGCAACGCCCTGTTCTTCGAGGACGTCTTCCGGTCGGCGCCGTTCGACCCCGCTTCGACGCTGCCCGACGCGACGGCATCCGGGGCGTCCCAGAGTGCCGGGGAGGCGAGCAACGGCCGCGGCGGTGTCAGCAACGTCGCCGGCGCCCGCCCGCACCACCTGGGCGCCCGAGCGGAGAACGCGCTCCGCCAGTGGCGGCGCCGCATCGAGGACGTACCGCTGGTGGCGTCGACGCTGGATCGCGAGAGCGATCGGGGGTCCAACGAGTGGGGTGTCGCCGCGTCGCAGAGCGCTTCTGGCCGGCCGATGATCGCCAATGACCCCCACCTGTCCCTCGACGCGCCGTCGACGTTCTACCCGATCCACCTCCAGGCGGGATCGATGGACGTCTACGGCGAGGGGTTCGCGGGCGTGCCTGGGGTCATCCTGGGCCACAACCGGTTCATCGCCTGGGGAGCCACCACCAACCCGATGGATGTCACCGACACGTTCATCGAGCAGCTCGTGGCCGATCCGTCGGCACCGAGTGGGCTGGCGACCGTGCATGAGGGCGTCCGAGAACCGGTGGAAGCCATCCCGGAGACCTTCCGGGTCAACACTCTGGGGTCGGGCGTGGTGGAGGTCCCACCCGGCGACGGGATCCCGGAGGCCACCTTGATCGTCCCGCGACGCAACAACGGGCCCTTGGTGCTCGCCGACGTCGCGGGTGGGATGGGGGTGTCGGTGCAGTTCACGGGGTTCAGCGCCACTCGCGAGCTCGAGACCTTCCGCATCTGGAACAGGGCGCGCAACTTCGACGACTTCCGCAGCGGCCTGGAGTTCTTCGACTTCGGTTCACAGAACTGGGCTTACGCGGATGTGCACGGAAACCTCGCCTACTTCACCAGCGGTGAGATGCCGCTGCGTGAAGACCTGGAGGCGGGCACGGTGGATGGCCTCCCGCCCTTCTTCGTCCGGGATGGCACCGGCGGGAACGAATGGCTGCCAGTCAGCGACCCCCAGCCGAACCAGGTGCTCCCTTACGAGATCCTGCCCGCTGACGAGATGCCGCACACGGTGAACCCGACCGGCGGGTGGTTCGTCAACGCCAACAACGACCCAGCGGGGACGACACTCGACAACGACCCACTGAACCAGTTCCGGCCCACCGGAGGCCTCTATTACCTCAACCCGCGATACGACGGCTTCCGTGGCGGCCGTATCACCGAGATGATCCGCGCCGAGCTGGCCCGTGATGGATCCATCTCGTTCGACGAGATGCAGGCGATGCAGGCCGACGTGACCCTCCCCGATGCCGAGGTGCTGGTCCCCCATCTGCTGGCCGCCTTCGATCGTGCTAGTGGCAGTGCCACTCCTGAACTGGTAGCCCTGGCTGCTGATCCTCGAGTGGCGGAAGCCATCGAGCGGCTACGGCCGTGGGATTTCACCACTCCGACCGGGATCCCCGAGGGCTATGACGCCGCCGACAGCGACGGGACGTTGACGGCGCCCTCGGACGACGAGATAGCCCGGAGCATCGCCGCCACGATCTACAGCGTGTGGCGCAGCCGCGTGATCGCCAACACGATCGACGCGACGGTCGACCGCTTGGGATTGAGCCGGCCGGACAGCGACGTGGCCATCGCCGACCTGCGCCACCTTCTCGAGAACTACGCCAACGACCACGGGCTCGGTGCCTCGGGGGTCGATTTCTTCGAGGTGTCGGGCGCGGCGAGCCCCGACGATGAACGTGACGTCCTGCTGCTCCGCAGCGTCTCCGAGGCGCTCGACCGCTTGGCGGGGCCATTGTTCGCGGCGGCCTTCGGCGGATCGACCAACCAGGACGACTACCGGTGGGGACGGCTGCATCGCATCGTGTTCGACCATCCGCTCGACGGCGATCGTTCGATCCCCCCGGCCGGAGGTGCCTTCCCCCAGCCACTGCCAGGTCTGGCGGGTATCCCGACCGACGGCGGGTTCAACACGGTCGACGCGTCGGGGCACAGCGGCCGTGCTACGGACGCCAACGGCTTCATGTTCGGTGGTGGCCCGGTGCGAAGGTTCGTCGGCGAGATGCGGCCGGGGCAACGGTCGCGTACCGAATCCGCTCTGCCGGGCGGCACCAGCGGCGACGTCACGACGGGCCGGTACCTGACCCTGCTGCCGGCGTGGTTGACCAACGAGTCCTACCCACAGCTGCTCAATAGGGGTGCCCTCCGCCGGACGTTCGTCGACGAGACCAGGTACACGCCCAGCCGCTGAGCCGCGTCGCCCGCTCGCCACGAGAGCGAGGGTTCACGTGGTTCGCCTAAGGGAGGATTCGGGAGCGGCCTGGTCATCGAGACCGCCTGAAACAGCCGGCGTCGCAGGACCGTTGCTGGCGCGAGATCGAGGCTGCCGCCCGGGTCGGCGAACCTGGCGGCCTTCGCCTGCGCGAAGCCGGCGTGATCGCCGAGGTACAAGCCGGGATGCGCTGGATTCGCCGGCACGCGATGAATTGGACCAAGGCGTTGACCAGCGCTTCGTGCCTAGGGCGTGTCCGGTAACCCGGTGTGCGGTGGCTGCAGGGTGCCGGGGCCTCTGGCGGTAAGTTCGCATTGCTCGGTGCCTCGAACCCGAATCCGTCTTGCGGTCGTTGACAGACACCGGATGGCAGCTCGCACCAGCCGCGTCCTTCGCACCCGGACCTCGTGCAGCCGGCCCGGTCGCAGCGCCCCGGACGGACGAGTTAGAGCCAGACCAGCGACACCTAGCTCTGTCGTTGGCCAGCAGGGAGTCGGTTCCGTCCCTCCGGGGCCTGCGCTTCGCCGGGCGGACAGAGGACCAATCGGCTGCTCAGGTCGGATCCCACCGGCTGCATCTCCAGCCCGGGCGTCCAATGGCTCGCTCGCGACCGGCCGGATCGACCCCGCTTCATCGGTGATGTCCCTAGTGGGTGAGTATCGGTCCTGAGGGGAAGGCCGACATCGCCCGACCTGGTGGCGAACCCAGCAGCGGCCGGTGTCGGCTCTGTCCGGCCGGGAGCCCGCCGGGTGCGAGCTGTTCGAGCCGCCGTCGGGGAACCACGGTCTGTGCGACCCGCTCCGGCGACCCAGCGCCCCGCAGGTCGTCGACCGACGCGGCTCGCGCTCGTCGGCGAGCTCACAATGGGCGCAAGCCTTGTCGTGCCGGCCCATCCGAGAAAGGCTGGACTCCCGGCGCGCCACAGGCGTGGCCGGTCGAAAGGGGGAAACATGCGGAAGCTATTCGCTGCCCTGCTCCTCGGCGTAGCCGTGCTGGCACTCGCCGCCCCAGTCGACGCGGGCGATCGAAACTTCGTCGCCCACCTGAGCGGCCGCGACGAGGTGCCCTCGAACCAGTCATCGGCGCAGGGACAAGCCATCTTCCACCTCAATGCGGACGGCACACAGCTCGACTACAAGCTGATCGCCGCCAACATCGACAACGTGGTCTTCGCACACATCCACCTCGCGCCCGCCGGCGTGAACGGCCCGGTGGTCGCCTTCCTGTTCGGGCCCGCCGCCCCAGCAGGCCGACGCTTCTCCGGCGTGCTCGCCCAAGGCACCATCACCGAGGACGACCTCATCGGCCCGTTGGCCGGCCAGGACCTCACGGCACTTGTCGATGCCATGCTCGCGGGCAACACCTACGTCAACGTGCACACCGACGACGGTGCTGCTCCCGGCGGGACCGGCCCAGGGGACCTGCCCGCCGGCGAGGTCCGCGGCCAGATCCGCTGACATCGACTGAGACCACCGCCTGGCACGCGCCAGCTAGCGACGACAGCCGGCC
>Ga0209382_10008401_pt1 | contig 13019 bp, 9 predicted proteins | sample SoiMetdeltSBSDD5_FD_187599 | JGI IMG/M metagenome (GOLD analysis project Ga0209382, IMG submission 187599) | Bulk soil microbial communities from a Populus tree surrounding site in Tennessee, USA - Soil MetaG P. deltoides SBSDD5 (SPAdes) (version 2) | ecosystem: Environmental > Terrestrial >... | reverse complement strand
GCGGCAACGCCGAGGCAGATAGTACGACGGTCATCGGCGCGATCCGCGCCGGGCACGTGTATTCGACGATCGATGCGCTGGCTGGTCCAGCCGCGATGTCGTTCAGCGCGACGAGCGGGAGCACGATGGCATCGTCCGGCGACGTGCTGCCGCTCAGCGGCCCGGTGACGTTGCGGATTCAGGTCCAGGCGCCGCCCGATGCCCGCGTCGCGGTGCTGAAAGACGGCGACGTAATGGAGATGAGCACCGGTGCGGAGGTGGAATTGACAGCACCTGCGGCGCCGGGCGTGTTTCGCGTCGAGATCTCGCTGCCGGGAGCGCCAGGGCAGCCGGCCATCCCATGGATGGTCTCGAACCCGATCTACGTGGGGCGCGATGCGGCGGAACCGCCGCCGCCTGCCCGGCCCCGGGCGACCACTTTTGCCGTTCTGTACAAGGACGGTCCGCTACAAGGCTGGGTCGTCGAGAAGAGCGATGCCGCGCTCGGCGCGATCGACGTCGTCAAGGCGCTGCCTGGCACGCAGATCTCGCTGCGTTACGGCCTCGGCGGCGCCGCCTCCGCGAGCCCGTATGTGGCGTTCGTCATGCCCGCGGGGCCGGAACTGCAGAAGTTCTCGCAGCTCACGTTCATCGGCCGCGCCGACAAGCCGACGCGCGTGTCGGTGCAACTGCGAGATCCGGTCGGGTCACAAGGGGAACGGTGGCACAGGTCGGTATACCTCGAGCCGGAACCACGAGAGGTCACGGTGTACTTCGACGATATGAGGCCTCGGGGCGCGACCTCGCGCCCGCAGCCCAATCTCGCGACCGCCCAGGCGGTCCTGTTCGTCGTCGAGACGGTCAACACGCCGCTCGGAGGCAACGGGACGATCTGGATTGACGAGATCAGGTACGGACGGTGAGCAGCAGATACCCGGCGCCGGCGCCGAAGAGCAGATTGGGGGCCCACGCGGCGAGCGCAGGATTGACCAGGCCTCCCGTGCCGAGCGCCGCGAAGATGCTGATCGCCACCCAGTAAGTGATCGCCAGCACGATCCCGACGCCAATCCCGTACATCGCGCCATGGCGTCCGGTCGTGACCGCGAATGGCACCGCCAGGAGCGTCATCACGATCGTGACGAAGGGAAACGAGATCTTGCGCTCGAGCGCGACGAGCTGGGCGCTGACGTCGAAGCCGCTGCCGCGGAGGCGCTCGGTGTAGTCGCGCAGCTGCGAATAGCTCATGAACCGCTCGTCCGGCTGCTGGGTCGTGAAGTACGCCGTCGACTCGATCCCCACCTCGGTCTGCTCGAACGGCGTAAATGTCTTCGTGTCGCCGTTATCGCTCAACTCGCGCGTCCAGCCGCGTTCCAGGCGCCAGGTGTCGGAGCCGCCGGCCGCGCCGCCAACGTAGATCGCCCGCTCGGCGAAGGTCCGCCGGGCGAGGGCAGGCATCCGCTCGCCGAACTCGTAGATCGTCAGGTTGACCAGCTGCTGGGCGCGCGGATCGTAGTAATCAAAGTGATAGATGTCGCCGCTGCTGCCGACGACCCATCGGCGGAGCAGCACGTCGAAGGTCTGCGGCGAGCCGCCTCGCAGCACGTGCCGGATCGCTTCTGCGCGGCGATTAGCGGGTCCGAGGATGGTCTGCTCGAGCATGAACAGCACGCCGCCGGCGATGATCGCGCCGGCGAGCATCGGCATCGCCACGCGGTAGAGGCTGATGCCGCACGCCTTCATCACAACCAGCTCGCTGTTCTTGGTCAGGATGCCAACCGTGACCAGCGCGGCGAGCAGCACTGACAGCGGGACGATGTAGTAGATGTACTGCGGCGTGATAAACCATAAATGCGCGCCGAGCATGCTCCAGGTCGCCTCCGGGCCGCCGCGAAAGACCTTGTCCGACAAATCAAGAAACGTGGAGATGTAGAAAAGGCCGGCCATCGCCAGGGCCGCCAGGCCTCCCGTTCGCGCGTAGGTCGCCGCGACGTAGCGGTCGAGGGTCCCGAGCATCGGCAGTCTGAGCGGCGGGATCCGGAAAGCGGGGATCATTCTGGCCAGCGCGCCAAACCGCATCGGCCGATCGGCGGCGCGGTCGCGCCATCGAAACAGCAGCAGTCCCGCGCCGCCGAGCACGATGTTCGGCGTCCACGCCGAGACCCAGGGTGGCACGATGTGGCCGCGTACGAGTGACTGGCCGAGCCAGAGCAGCACGTAGTAGATGAAGATGACGCCGACGCCGATGACGAAGCTCGCCAGCTTGCCGTCGCGGCGGTTGCTGACGCCGAGCGCCAGGCCGATCAGGCCGAACACCAGGCAGGCGAATGGAATCGAGAACTTCTTCTGGATCTCGAACAGCTCGCTGTGGGGATAGATGCCCTGGGCCTCGAGCTCCGCCGCCCGCGCCCGGAGCTGCGGAATCGACATCTCGCGGGCCCCGGGCGCCGGGCCCCCGCGCGGAAACACGGATTCAGGATCCAGTCGGAGCAGCAGTCGCTCGAACTGGAAGACCTCGTACTTGCCGGCCGCATCCGCCGTATGACGCGCGCCATCCTCGAGCACCATCTCGGCCGTTTCGCGTTCGCGATCGATCACGACACGGCCCTGGCGCGCCAGATAGGTCGCGGGCGGGTGACCGGGTCGGCTGTCGACCATGAACACGTCGCGCCACCCGCCACCTGATGCCGGGACCTCGCGTACGTAGAGGACCAAATCAGGGAAATCCTCGAAGAAGACGCGCGGCCGTACTTCGCCCTCCGCGCGTTCGGCAACGATGGAAAAGACGATTTCCCTGTATCGCTGGTTGGCGTCGGGCATTGCCACGAGCATCACGTAGGAGGTCGCGGCCCAACCCAGCACCGATAGAACGGCGACAGGCCGCAGCAGACGCATCAGGCTGACGCCGCACGCCTGCAGCGCGACGAACTCGCGGTCGGCCGACAGCCGGCCAAACGCGACCAGCAGGCCCAGCAGAAGCGACATCGGAATCGTCAGCGCCAGCGTCCCGGGGAGCAGCGTCGCCATGATGCGCAGCACGACGAGAGTAGCGACGCCCTTTGAAATGAAGCTTTCGGCGTACTCGATCAGGTACGGAATGATTAACATGAACGTGAAGACGAGCAGCCCGATCACCAAGGGCCACAGGACTTCACGAATGACGTAGCGATCGATTATCCGCATCCGGCCTCTTCAATTATGACGCGCATCGCCTTCCTGTGGCACATGCACCAGCCGTTTTATCAGGACCTGCTCACCGGTGAGCACGTCCTGCCGTGGGTGCGCCTCCACGCGCTCAAGGACTACTGGGGGATGGTCGCGATCCTGCGTGAGTTCCCCCGCCTCAAGGCGACGTTCAACCTCGTACCGTCGCTGCTGGTGCAGCTCGAGGCGTTCGCGCGTGAAGAGGCGCGGGATCGGCACCTGGAGCTGGGACTGAAACCGGCGGCAGCCCTGTCAGACGAGGAGCGCGCATTCTGTGTGGAGCAGTTCTTCCACGCGCACCGGCCGCGCATGATTGACCCCTATCCGCGCTACCGGCAGCTGTTCGAGCGCCGCGCATCCAACGGGCCCGGCCTCAGCGCGCGATCGCAGGCGTCGCAGTTTTCCGCCGACGACTTGCGCGACCTGCAGGTGTGGCACAAACTGGTCTGGCTCGACGCGGATTACCACGCGCGCGACGAGCGTGTTCGCGCGCTGGTGGCCAAGGGAAGGGGATTCACCGAAGACGACAAAGCCTCGCTGCGCGCCATCGAGCTGGAGCTGCTGCGGAAGGTGATTCCCGAATATGCGGCGGCCGCCGAACGCGGGCAGGTGGAACTCTCGACGTCGCCGTTCTACCATCCGATCCTGCCGCTGCTGTGCGACACCGACGTCTACCTGCGCACCCACCCGCAATCCCGCATGCCGCGCGAGCCGTTTCGCTATCCCGAGGACGCCGCCGAGCAGCTGACCCGCGCCGTGGCGCTGCACGAACGCCTGTTCGGCCGGCGTCCGGCCGGACTGTGGCCCTCCGAGGGCTCAGTGTCGGACGCGATGGTCCCGCTGGCGGCGCAGGCAGGCTTCAAATGGATGGCGACCGACGAAGAGATCCTCGCCAGGACCGTCAGGACCGCCTTCACTCGAACGGCTGACGGGCACGTCGATCAACCCGACATCTTGTACCGCCCGTATCGCGTCGGCCGCGACGGGACCTACGTCGGGTGCGGCTTTCGCGACCACGCGCTGTCGGACCTGATCGGGTTCAGCTATGCCTCGTGGTCGGCCGACGGGGCCGCTGAAGACTTCGTCCAGCGGCTGGCGACGGCTGGCCGACGATACAGTGCCCGTACCGGTGGGGGAGAGGCCACCATTTTCATCATCCTCGACGGAGAGAACGCCTGGGAGTACTACGACGGCCAGGGCCGCGCCTTCCTGCGGGCGCTATACGGCCGGCTCGAATCCCACCCTGAACTCAGGACCGTGACGATGTCGGAGGCGTGTGCGGGAGCCACCGAGATACTGCCGTCGATCTTTCCCGGGTCGTGGATCAACGGCGACTTTTACATCTGGATCGGCCACGCGGACGATCACCGCGCCTGGAGCCAGCTCGTAGACGCGCGCCGGACCCTGAAGATGGTCTCGGCGTCGGCGTCCGCTGCGGCGCAGGCGCGCGCACGCGAGGAGATCCTGATTGCGGAAGGCAGCGACTGGTTCTGGTGGTATGGCGACGACCATTCCTCGGACCACGACCTGGAATTCGACGAGCTGTTCCGCCGCCACGTGCGCAACGTCTACCGGGCGCTCGACAAGCCGGTGCCGGAGGAGCTGTTCGTCACCAATATCTCCACGGCGCCACCGGCCGTCCGCATCGAGCCGCCGAGCGGCTTCATCAACCCGGTCCTCGACGGCGAGCGAACCAGCTATTTCGAGTGGATAGGCGCCGGCTGCGTCGACGCCTCGGACACCGCGGGCGCAATGCATCAAGCGGCGGACCGGGCGCCGATTGTCACGGCCGTCGAGTTCGGGGTCGATCTGCGTCACTTGTATCTGCGCGTCGACGGGACCCAGCCGATGCGGCGCCATCTCGATGCCGGCGTGCAGCTGCGGGTGAAGTTCATCAAACCGGCCAGTCTACAGGTGCTGCTGAGGGCGGACCGGAACGGCGTGGTGGCGCGGCTGGAAGACCGGCCTGGCGGCGGCGACTGGCAGCCACGGGAGTGTCCAGGCCTGGCCGCGGCGGTCGCCGAGATCCTCGAGCTGCGCGTGCCCTTTGCCTGCCTCGGATTGAGGGCGCCGGAGACCGTGGCGTTCCTGGTGTCGGTGACGCGGGAAGGCGCGGAGGTGGAGCATCACCCCCGGCATGGGCCGATTGAAGTCGAAGTCCCTGACCAGGAGTTCCCGGCACGGAACTGGACGGCGTAACGGCGATCGGCGTATTTAGTTAACATAACGCGTATTATGCGACTCTGATGAAATAGGCGGTTAGATCGCTAGCGGGCTCGGTTGCTAGGTAAAAGCCGCTCCCCGAGCTACTCACCCGTCAAAGCCACCTAGCGACCCAGCTACCCAGCGACCCAGCTACCTAGTTACGTGAGGCTCTTAACTCCCGGATGATGTTCTCGAGCGCCTCGATGATTTCCGACTTGTCGACGCGCCCTTTCTTGAAGCTCATTCGAAGCTGGAAGTTCTTCGCCGGCGGCTTGAACGAGAACACAAACTGCCGCGGCTTCCCGGCGTTCGGCTTTGCGGTCTCCGCCCGGACATCCTTCCGCGTCAGCGCGCCCTGCGACGCCATGCGTTCGACGAGCGCCAGCATCTTCTTCGGGTCCGACTGCCGCACGATCTGCAGCAGCGTCGACTTCGAGGAAATGTCGGCCAGCCGACAAAGGTTCCGGACTTCGTCCGGCATGTTGTTCAGCGACAGCGCCTCGGTAACCGCCGTGCGCGACCTCCCCAGCTTCCGCGCCATGTCCTCGTGCGTGTAGCGGCACTTCTGCGCGAGCTGCTGCAGCGCTTCCGCCTCTTCAAACGCCGTCAGGTCCTTGCGCTGCAGGTTCTCAATCAGCGCCAGCTCCATCACCTCGGCGTCGTCGGCCTCGCGCAGGATGACCGGGAGCTCCCGCAGCCCGACCTGTACCGACGCGTGGTATCGCCGCTCGCCGGCAATGATCTGATAGCGGTTGCCGGCCTGGCGAACGATCAGCGGCTCGATGATCCCCTTTTCGGCAATCGAGGCCATCAGCTCAGACAGGTCGCCCATGACCTGCCGCGGCTGCCCGGGGTTCGGGTCGAGCAGCTCGATTGGCACCATGCGGCCGACGGGTGCGCCTTCCGAGGCGGTCAGCGCCTCGACGTAGTGCTCGTCATGCCGCATCCGCAGCGTGTTAGGCAGTCCGCGCTTCGACACGTTCGATGACCTCCTCGCACAGGCTGTAGTAGTCGGTCGCGCCAACCGAGTCGGGCGCGAACGTGAAAATCGATTCCTTGTACGCCGGGCTTTCCTCCAGCCGGACGCTCTTGGTGATCACCGTCTTGAAGACCTTGCCGCCGAAGACCTTCTGGATCTGCTCGCGGATGTCGCGCCCCAGCGCGGTCCGCTTGTCGTGCATGGTGATGACGACCCCCAGGATGCGCAGTGCCGGGTTCGGCCGCTGCCGCACCTTTTCGATCGTCTCGAGCAGGTCGTCGGTGCCCTCGAGCGCGAAGTACGACGACTGGATGGGAATCAGCAGGTGCGTCGCGGCGACGAGCGCGTTGACGGTCAGGAGGCCGAGCGCCGGGGGGCAGTCGATGACGATGTGGGAGTAGGCGCCGTCGAGCTGCGCGATCTTGTCTTTGAGCTTGAAGTGCGCGTCCAGCTCCCCCACCAGCCGTGCCTCGAGCTTGGCCAGGCCGATCCGCGCCGGCGCGATGAACAGGTTCGGCAGCGTCGACGCCGGCAACACGATATCCGCGATCGATACCGCGGGGTCGGCAATCGCGTCGTAGGTGCTGCGACTGATCGCCCGATGATCCAGAAACGTGATGCTGCTGTTCGCCTGGGGGTCGAGATCGATCAGGAGCGTCTTGCGGCCGCGCATGGCGAGCGCCGCCGCGAGATTCACCGCAGTCGTGGTTTTGCCCACGCCGCCTTTCTGGTTGGCGATGGCGATGATCATGTGAAGCCGAATATCTTGGGGTGGAGCGACGCCGGGATTCTAGGGGTAGTAGACGAATTTAGTCAAACTCCCAAAAAGAACCAACCAACGCCCAACCCCCACGCAGTCGATGTTCAACTCCCGAATGTCGGCCGGCCGACGTTTAGTGGTTTCGGAGTCGGAGAGTGGGGATTTGGGAGTTGCGCGGAACGTTGTGGTTGGCGGCAGCGGCAGCGACGAAGCCCGTGTCTGCCGGCCGACACGCGACCCGGAGCGGATTGGAAGTCGGCGGTCGGAACGTGGAAGTTACATCTTGTACTTTCCCATGTCGTCCGGGTCGAGGCTCTCGAGCCACTTCTGGAGTCGATCGCTGTCGGCGCGCTCGGAGGTGAAGTCGACCGTCTTCGCATTGTCGATCACCGTCTCGTCCACGAGGATGGGTGCGCGCGTGCGCAGTGCCAGGGCGATCGCGTCGCTTGGCCGGGCATCGACGACCACCGCCTCGCCCTTGACGGTGAGATGAATGATCGCAAAGAACGTGTTGTCCTTCAGGTCCGAGACCACGACGCGGTCCACCTGCCCGTCGAGGTCGGTAATGATGTTGCGCAGCAGGTCGTGCGTCATCGGACGCGGCGTGGCGATGTTCTCGATCTGGAGGGCGATGGCGTTCGCCTCGAAAATGCCGACCCAGATCGGCAGGACGCGCTCCCCGTCCTTGTCCTTGAGGATCACGATGGGCATGTTGGTGATTGGATCCACCATGAGCCCCTTGATGGTCATTTCGATCAGCATGGTCGGCACCCGCTACGCAGGATCGATGCCCGCGGCGTCTCCTTCGGCTTGTCCCCACACGCTGTTCGGTCCCGCCCGCCGGATCGTCACCGGCACCGTGCGGCCGATCCACGCCTCCGCGCCGCCGCCCGCCGTCGGAACAGGAAAATTGACGACGGTATTGCCCGTTGTCCGCCCCGAGACTTCCCACTCCCGCCGGCGGCTCGCCGAGTCCACGAGGACGTCGACGGTGTTCCCGACCATCTCCTCGTGCAGCCGTGTCTGAATCTGCCGCTGCAGCGCCTGCAGCGCCACGATACGCGCCGTCTTCTCGTCCCCGCTCACATCGTCCGGCATTCGTTTAGACGCCAGCGTGTTCGGCCTGGGCGAGTACTTGAACGAGAACATGCTGTGGTAACCGACCGAGGCCACCAGCGAGAGCGTCTGGTCGAAGTCCGCGGCCGTCTCGCCCGGGAAGCCAACAATCATATCGGTCGATAACGTCGCGGCCGGAATGGCCTCGCGGATCCGCCCTACCAGGTCGAGGTAATCCTCGCGAGTATGGCGGCGCCGCATGGCGGCCAGCACGCGCGTGGATCCCGACTGCACCGGCAGGTGCACGTGCTTACAGACCTTCGGCAGATCGCGCACCGCGGCGATCAGCCGCGACCCGGTGTGCCGGGGGTGGGGGCTCGCGAAACGAATCCGCTCGACGCCAGGAATGTCCTGCACCTCGGCCAGCAGCTGCGCGAAGTCACAGGCGGGATCGTCCGGCGCCTGATAGTGGTTGACGATCTGGCCCAGCAGCTGGATTTCGCGGCGGCCGCTCTCGGCCGCGTGCCTCACGTCAGCGAGGATGTCGGCCTTTGCCCGCATCCGTTCATGGCCGCGGGTATACGGCACCACGCAGAAGGCGCAGTGATCGTTGCACCCTTCGATGATCGTCACGTATGCCTTGACGGGATCGGTCCGGCGGGCGATGCCGAGCGGAAAGCTCACGTCGTCCCACGGGTTGATATCGACTTCAGCGAGCGCGGACTCGGCGGCCTTCTCGATCAGCAGCGGCAGCATCTTCAACCGCTGAGTACCGACGACCAGATCGATCACGTGGCCGTTGGTCTTTGTGAGAAGCGCGGACCCTTCCTGCTGCGCGACGCAGCCCGCGACGGCGACCAGCGGGCGGCGCCCGGTCTCTTCTCCCAGCACTCGCAGCTCGCCGAGACGCGTATAGAGCTTCTCCTCCGCGTGCTCACGGACGCTGCACGTGTTGATGACGACGACGTCGGCGTCGAGCTCGTCGACCGTCGGCTCATAGCCCGCCTGTTCGAGCAGGCCGGCCATCCGCTCCGAGTCGTGGACGTTCATCTGGCAGCCGAACGTCTCGATGAGGTATTTCTTCAAGCTCTCCTGCCCTTTCGCCTTTCGCTTTCGCCTTTCGCCCGCCCACGCGCCTCCGGCGCTTCCGCGAGACAGGCTCCCAACATTTCGCGGGCCGTGGCGCGGGCCGCCTCGGTGATCGCCGCGCCGCCAATCATGCGTCCGATCTCCTCGACGCGTCCAGCGTCGCTCAGACGCTCGACCGACGTCACCGTTCGCTTCCCGCGGACGTGTTTCTCGATTTTGAAGTGGGTCGTCCCGCGCGCGGCAATCTGGGGCAGGTGGGTGATGCAAAGCACCTGAAAGCGATCGCCGAGCCCCCGCAGCCGCTGGCCGACGACGTCGGCCACCCTTCCGCCGATGCCGGCGTCGACCTCGTCAAAGATCAGCGTCTTCCCCGCGGCGTCCGCCACCGTCAGCGTCTTGAGCGCCAGCATGACGCGCGACAGCTCGCCACCGGAGACGATCCGCGCCAGCGGCCTGAGCTCTTCGCCCGGGTTCGGAGAAACGTAGAACTCGCCAACGTCAATTCCCCGGTCGCTCCACTCTTCAGGGCCCGGCTCGGCCGGGTTGAAGCGGACCTCGAACCGCGTTCGTTCCATTGCGAGTTCCGCGAGGAGCCCTTCGACAGTACGCGCGAACGTTCCCGCCGCGGTGCGGCGCTTCTTCGACAGATCCCTGGCGACCTCCAGGAACGCGCGCCCCGCCGAGTCCAACGCCTTCTGAAGGTCCTCGGCGCGTTCGCCAACGCCGGTGAGCAGCTCACGTTCTTCGGCGAGCGAACGTCCCCGATCGATCACATCAGCGAGGGACGGTCCGTACTTGCGCTTCAACCGCTCGAGCAGCGCCAGCCGGTCCTCGACCTCCTGGAGGCGGCCGGGCGAAGCGTCGACGCCGTCCGCATAGCTTCGCAGGAAGAACGCCAGGTCCTCGAGCTGCGACTTGATCCCGTCGCGGGCTTCGGCATAGCTGGAGAACTGCGGGTCGATCGCCGCAAGCTCGCCAACCCGTTTCCAGATGCCTCCAAGTGACCCGAGGACGGCCCCGTCGCTCTCGTATAACGCCGCGTAGCTTTCCTCACAGAGCGTCTGGATTCGCTCGGCGCTCGCCAGTACCTGCCGCTGGGCGCCCAGCATCTCGTCCTCTCCAGCTTTGGGCGCCGCCTTCTCAATCTCGCCCAGCTGAAACGCGATCAGCTCCAGGCGCGCGGCCTTCTCGCGGGTGTCCATGCGCGACCTTTCGAGCTGATCCCGCAGCGTTCGCACGCGCAGCCAGGCGTCAGCCACCCGCGTTGACAGATCCATGAGCCCGGCCGAGGCATCCACCAGCGGCAAATGCGTCAGCGGATCCAGCAGCGCCTGGTGTTCGTGCTGGCCGTGCAGCTCGACGAGGCGCGCCGAAAGATCACGAAGTGCCCCGGCCGTCGCCAGTGCGCCGTTGATGAACGAGCGGCTGCGTCCCTGATTGCTGATTTCGCGTCGAACGACGATCTCGTCGCCGCCACCTGCCCTGAGCGAAGTCGAAGGGTCGTCAAACATCGCCTCGATGGCCGCGTGCGGCTCGCCGGTCCGGACGAGATCGGCGGACGCGCGGGCGCCGAGAAGGAGTCCGACCGCCTCCACGAGGATCGATTTGCCGGCTCCAGTCTCGCCCGTCAGGACGTTGAAGCCGGGTTCAAACTCGACGTCGACAGCCTCGATGACCGCAAGGTTACGGATGCGGAGGAAGCGGAGCATGCGGGCGGAACTTCCATCGTATCATATATTTGACAGGATCCAGGACGCATGTTACCCTCGCGTGTCTGCGCCTCTCCCAGGGCGCGCTGCCGATGTATCGGAGGCTTCGTTGCGCACGCTTGGCTCCCTTTTCCTCCTGCAGGTGCAGGTTGAAGAGACTCCGTTTGCCGGGAGCGGCGATGTAATCCGGATTGTCACGGAAACCACGCCGATCAACCAGGCGGTTCTGATCATCCTGGTGATCTTCTCGATCGCGTCGTGGGCGATCATCCTTCAGAAGTTCTGGACATTCCGCGCATCTGACCGCGACACGACCCGTTTCCTCGACGCGTTTCGCCGCAGCAGCAAGTTCTCGGAGGTGCAGGCCGTGTGTCCAACGGTCGGGGCCTCGCCGCTGGTCGGCGTTTTTCAGGCGGGTTACGCCGAAATGAACGCGCAGTTCCGCGTCGCGGCGCCGGCCAGCGCGGCATCGCCGCCGCCGTCCAACAATCCGCCAACCGGGTCCACGCGTCCTATTCTCAAGAGCCTCGACGGCGTCGATCGCGCGCTCATCCGCGCCGCCACCAACGAGGTGAACAAGCTCGAGCGCCGCATGACGTTCCTGGCGACCACGGCGAGCGTCACGCCGTTCATCGGCCTGTTCGGGACGGTCGTGGGCATCATGATTGCGTTCCAGCGCATCGGCGCGAGCGGCTCGACGAACCTGGCCGTCGTCGCGCCCGGGATCAGCGAAGCGCTCATCGCCACGTCTGCGGGGCTGTTCGCCGCGATTCCCGCGCTCGTGTTCTACAACCACTTCACCCATCGCGTGAAGGAATTTTCGGCGGCGATGGACGATTTCGCGCTCGAGTTCCTGAATATCGCGGAGCGGAATTTTACATAGTCCGTGTCGAACGAGACGCTTACATAGGCCAATGCCCAAGGTCATGTCCTCGGCGCCCAATGCCGGCGGCCGCCATCAGCGCGGCCGGCGCGTGGCACCCACGCTTTCCGAAATCAACGTCGTTCCGATGGTGGACGTGATGCTGGTGCTGCTGATCATCTTCATGGTGGCGGCGCCGATGCTGCAGCGTGGTGTCGAGGTGAACCTGCCGGTGGCGGGCCGCTCCACCGAGATCTCGAGCGAGCGCGTCTTTCTCGACGTGCCCAGGTCCTTCAGCGACGATCGGCGGGTCTTCATCGATAAGGAAGCCATCCGGATTGACTTTCTTGCCGAGCGAATCCGCCAGACGATGCTGACCCGCACGGACAAGACGGTATACCTCCGCGGCGACGGCGCGATTACGTATCAGGAACTGATGGAGGTGATCGACGGGCTCAAGGATGGCGGCATCCAGAACATCGGGATGGTTACCGATCTGCCCGGAGTGCGATGACCGAAGTAACCGATGTCATCGTCGCGCGGCGGACACGCCAGGAGCCGTTCAACGCGATGCTCGTCGGGTCGCTTATTGCGCACAGTGTCATCGTCGGTGTGCTGCTGTTCGGACCGTTCGACTGGGGCGTGGAGGCCGAGTCGCCGAGGACGGTCATGACCATCAGCCTCACCGCCGGGCCGGTCGGCCCGCGCACAGGCATGACGACCGAGGGTGGTCGAGCGACGCCGCCTCCACCCCCTGAAGCGGTGCCCAAAGCCATGCCGCCACCGCCGCCAAAGCCCGTCGAAAACGTGATCCCGACCCAGACCCGGCGCACGCCGCCTGCAAAGCCGAAAATCGAAGAGGAGCCGAAGGCCGGCGTCACGCGCACCGAGACCGGGGCCCGCGGGCAGGGATTCGGCCTGTCAGCCGGTGGCAGCGGAGCCAGCGGCGTCCAGCTCGACGTCGCCAACTTCTGCTGCCCGGAATACATCGAGCAGATGGTGACGCTGATTCAGCGTAACTGGCAGCAGAACCAGGGCGTGCGCGGAGCAACACTGATGAAGTTCACGATCGTCCGCGGCGGCTCGATCCAGGGCGTCATGGTCGAGCGTCCGAGCGGATTCCTCGCGCTGGATCTTGCCGCTGAGCGTGCGCTGCTGACGACTCGGCTGCCCGAGTTG
>Ga0209382_10008398_pt1 | contig 13022 bp, 14 predicted proteins | sample SoiMetdeltSBSDD5_FD_187599 | JGI IMG/M metagenome (GOLD analysis project Ga0209382, IMG submission 187599) | Bulk soil microbial communities from a Populus tree surrounding site in Tennessee, USA - Soil MetaG P. deltoides SBSDD5 (SPAdes) (version 2) | ecosystem: Environmental > Terrestrial >... | reverse complement strand
CTGTAACCACACGTCCCTTTGTTAATCCCGTTTTCTTACCCAACTCTTCAATGTCTGATTTACGTGCACCTTTGAAACGGTAATCTGATAACCTCGGCCGCTCGGTAACATTTATCTCGATGTCAACAACACCATCCTTAATCGCAGTAAAGAATATTTGAATATTAGCAAACAGGTTCTGGCGCCAAAGATTGTTGATCGCCTTACTGAAATTGTCGCCGCCGGGGATAGTTACTTTGTCGCCGGGGTTCAATGCTGAAATAGATATCAGCAATTGCTCATCAAGGTATTTTGTTCCTGTGATCGTTATCTTTCCCAGGGTGTATTCTTTAGGGACTCTTGAATTCGAAAGTTCAAGTAGTTGTGGATCTATTGATGTAGGAGGAACTGTATCTGTAGTTGCCGGAGCTGGTAAGGTATCGGTATTAACCTGGGCAGTTGCACTGGAAACCGCGAAAAAAACCAAGGCCAGTATGATCATACCGGGCGTAAACTTCCACTGCATTCCGGGGATTTTTGTTCTGGGCAAATTAAAGTGATTTATTAAAATTTTTTGTTAAACCATCACCTGCTCGCTTGTTTTGCCGAAGCGCCGTTCTCTCGACTGAAAGTCGAGTATCGCAGCGTACAGATTTTCTTTTCTGAAATCGGGCCACAGAACGTCGGTGAAATAAAGCTCAGCATAAGCTAACTGGTAAAGAAGAAAATTGCTGATCCTGTACTCTCCGCTTGTACGGATCATTAATTCAGGATCGGGAAATTTTGATGTGCACAGATATTGTTGAAATGTATCCTGAGAGATTTTATCAGGTTCGAGTTTTCCCTGTTTCACGTCTTCAGCAAGGTGCTTCACGGCATGTATAATTTCCCAGCGGCTGCTATAACTGAGTGCCATCACAAGATTTAATCCTGTGTTTGTGCTGGTGATCGAAATGGACTCATTAAGCTCATCGATTGCATTCTTAGGCATCTTTTTAAGGTCGCCGATAACGTGAAGCCTTATATTGTTTTTGTTGAGTGTTTCTGTTTCCTTGCGAATGGTTTGCACGAGTAATTCCATCAATCCTGTAACCTCATCCTCGGGCCTGTGCCAGTTTTCGGTGGAGAAAGCATACAGTGTCAAATATTTCACGCCCAGCTCAGCACATCCTTCAACAACTTCTCTTACACTTTCAACACCATGGTAGTGCCCGAAAAGGCGGTCCTTACCTTTTTCTTTTGCCCATCGGCCATTACCGTCCATGATGACGGCGATGTGCACTGGAAGTCGGTTTGGATCGATTTTATCTTTCAAGGCGCTGAATACCATTTTTTAGGCGCACAAAGGTATGGAAATTCAGCTTAGTCCGCTGTTGGACAACGATAAGAAGTTAGATTGAGTGAGAAGGTGATCTCAGCTATGATATATTGGTCTTTTTGATTGGACAGACCTCTTTGCCTGCCCTCTATACCAATTCTTTCACCCGTTTCATACGAGCGGTCCTGCAATAGCTGGGCAGTAGACAACTGGCCGTCGGGAAGTGAAGGGAAGCGGTCGATACCGACATATGTCTTGCTTACATCATCGATGTAGTCTGTATTGGTAAAACGGTGCGCTATTTCAATACCCAGGTTCATCCTGTCGTTTATGGCATACTTTGCGCCCACGCCGAATGGAACGCATATACCCATACTACTGTACGGCTTTCTTTCGGGGTACGCAGCATTCCCCTGGCCTTCGGTTCCCAGCTCACGCAGCGATACTTTCTGGCCACGCAGATATGCATAGGGATCATAGCTGAATACTCCAATACCGAGTGTAACATATGGAGTAAATCTATGATATGGGTCGCCTGGGATGAATTTGAAAAAATTGAAGTCGCCTTGTAAAGCGATCTCGAAGATGTTGGTATTGAAGCTTAGATTCCTTCTTTTCTGAAACTCGTTGTGTGAATTATAAATATCAGAATACCCAAGTTGAGCATAGTGGCCACTGATCCTGAGGCCAACGTAATTATTAAATTGTTTCCTGAAAAACAGACCAAATGCCGGTTTGGCCCGGTTAACCCTGGCTCGGGTGTTAAGATCGCCGAAGTAATGAGCAGCTCCGGCTGAGATTCCAATCTCACCTTCCATTACTACACTTTCGTACTGGGCCATGCTTTTCACAGACACCGTTAACGCGCATACCAGCACAAATGCCTGAAAGAATCTCTTCATAAACGCAAGATAATGATTAAGCACTAACGCCTTTAGCGTGGTTTTCGTGTACAATTAATCGTTAATTCCTTGTATCCAGGCCCCACGATAACTTTTCGCGAAGGGTTTGAAGGAAGTTATTTTCATTGAGCCTCACAAGGTTGAAATTGAATGATTCACGCCTTACAGCGAGCAGTGTTTTTTTATCCACAACCTCTTTCCTCGAATCGAGCGCACAGATGAAATGATCAGTTCGTCCTTCCACCTCAAAGGAAATAATGTTGTTATCGGGAACAATGATTGGCCTCACATTAAGATTATGAGGGGCAACCGGTGTTATCACAAAGCTGCACGACTCGGGAAAAACTATCGGACCGCCACAACTTAGCGAATATCCTGTAGATCCGGTAGGCGTCGATACAATTACACCGTCGGCCCAGTATGTATTTAAAAACTCGCCATTGAGATAAGTATGGATTTTTATCATCGGCGATGTGTCGGTCTTGTGAATGGCAAATTCGTTTAACCCGTATGGCATTTCATTAAATAGCATTTGGTCGCCGTCGAGATGAATAAGCGATCTCTTGTCGATCACATATGTTCTGTTCACAAGCGCCCTCACTGCAGAATGAAGTGCCTTTCGTCCGATGCTCGCCAGGAATCCAAGCCTTCCGAAATTTATTCCCAGCACCGGTATGTCTTTGTTTTGTACGAGCGTAACGGTGTCGAGCATTGTTCCATCGCCGCCGAGGCTAATGAGGAAATCGATGGATTGATCAAGTTCGCCGGCGGTGTGAAAAACCTGCACAGTATCCAGATGGGTAAAACACGACCTGATGGTTTCAAAAAAAGGATGGTAAATAACAGCTTTGATATTGTTTCGTGTTAGCGCAGTGAAAAGCTCCTGTACATCGGCTTGCTGGTCAGGATCAATGACCCTGCTATAGATTGCTACCTTCATTCAGATACTTAGAATTCGTTCTTGAAATGTAAAAATAGACCGTTTTGTCCTAATTGGTTAAAGCTGTAGTCGAACCTGAATACAAAGTCGTAGAAAGTAACCACATCCAGGCCTAATCCTGTGGTGTAAAGCATTTTGTTGGTCAATGAGTTTTGCGGAGCGACTTTATTGTGTGAATAACCAGCATCTGCGTATGCTTTTGCATAAACTTTGAAAGGTATCCGCGCGTGGGCACCCGAGCTTATGAACGTCGGCACATTAAAGCGAAACAGTTCTTTCCTGATAGTTTGCTTTGTCATTATTCCAGCAACGCCATCAACAACATATTTTTCAAGTCCTCTCAGGTACATGTCCTGATATCCGAACATCATGCTGTTGTAAAAGGGCTGGTCAAATGGCAGTCTCAATACACCTTTCGTTTCCCAGCTGAACGACCATTTACTTCCCAGGTCGGCAGCTTTGGTCACCTTACCCGCGAGCTGCCACATTTCAGTGTAGGAGTGAATACCTCTTTTTGTTATTGACGCTTCGCCCATCCAGCCACTAAGTGGATAGGGGATGTAATCGACATTGAAATGACGCAGCGTGTAGGATATTTCCGGAATGTTGATATTGTTCTCTGTTCCCTTATAATATTTTGGATTTGCACCAAGCACTGCCTTGTCGATGCTCAGGTGGGTGAAGCCTAGTTTCAAAGTATGAAATGTTCTGAGGGCGGGCCGGTAATTGTATTCAACGCTACCCGACCAATTTTTAATTATTCCCAGTGAATCTGAAAACTGTTGCTGGTTGTTGATGGTTGCGTAGTTAAACTCCTTATTGGCGGCATAAGAGAAACTTAGCTTGTAGCCGTGCTTCAATGATTTGTCTGCATAAGGCTGATCATACTGAAACTGGATTTGTTTCGAATAGCCGGTGATCAGCCACAACCTGAGTTTATCGTTGCGTCCCGAAACATTGTAATGTGTGAATTTGAACCCATAGTTAAGCCTGTCGCTTCCATACCCCTGTTTTGCCCATTCGGAAAGGTTGCGGTCAACCGGTTTTACGTAAGGTATCGGGAAAACGTACCATCGCTCTTTCACATCTATCACTACATCAACAAAATAACCTCTGACTGCATGGATCGCTACCACGGCTTCGATGAATAGCCTGGTGTTAACAAGCTGCTGACGTGCAATTTCAAATTTCTTAACGAGGTCGGGAAGTCTGATTGAATCGCCGCTTTTGAAGGGAAGTTCGCGTTCGATGATATAATTCCTGGTGCGCTTATTACCTGTAATAATGATTTCTCCGAGAACGAAGCTCGCTTTCGGGTTTTCCACGTGGGCCAGGTACCTAACAGTATTTGTGTCGGGTGCGGATGGTTGTGCGAAAGACATGAAGCCGGAACACAAGCAAACTACAAACCCAAAGTTTATCTTCCACATTGGCATGCATGTATCATCAGATACTCAGGTAATTCATCAGGTGATCATAATTGTCTTTAAGTTCATTCTCATACAATTCCTCTCCAAAATAATATTTCACCTGGTAGTCGTACCGTTGAAAGGTAGCTACGATATCGGATATTTCAAATTTATTGATCTTGATAGTCACCAGGAATGAGTCCGATCCCGAATCCCATGAAGTATTCAGCTGGGTGATCTGGGCATCATTCGTTTCGATGAGTTTACTGATTTCCGCAAATGAGAAATTTCTCTGATCCATTTCCAGAACCATCAAACCTCCGGGTTCGCTGGCGCCGGTTATCTTTCCGAGGTGTCTCAATAAATCGCTTGCAACGATTACACCTGAAAAATCATTGTCTTTTTCTATTACAGGCACAACTGTGAGATGATAGTCGTTAGCTGTTTGCACTGCTTCTATGAAATGCATGTTGCCATGAACGGAAACCTTTGAAAAATGTGTGCTTACAGATTCAAGTTCAGCGGAATCATCGAGGTTCATAAGGTCGTCTTCAAAAACGAGCCCGATGTATTTGTCTTGTGCTACTACGGGAAGTTGCTTCACACAGAATTCGGCCATCAGCTCCATTGCCTGGAAGACAGAGTCTGTCAGCTTAAGCGATGGGATAGATGTTGATATCAATTCTTTGTTAAGCATAACCTCCGAAAATTGTAATATACTTATACAGACGGCTTAAATCAGGCTACCGCTGCGGGGGTGTTCAACTTTGTCAAAAATTTATGAAGAATTTCATTGAACTCATCAGGTTGCTCCATCATCGGCGCGTGTCCGCACTTGTCCACAAAATGAAGTTCACTTGTAGTGATGAGCTTATGAAACTCCCTTCCTACAAACGGTGGAGTGATCTGATCATTGTTACCCCAGATTAATAATGTCGGTTTCTTGATCTGGCTTATTTCTTCTCCAAGGTTGTTTCTAATGGCACTTTTGGCAAGTGCAATTATCTTAATTGCTTTAATACGGTTATTTACAGTGTCGTACACTTCATCGATCAGGTGCTTTGTTGCCGTAGCTGGATCGTAAAAGGTCATTTCCGTCTTTTTCTTGATGTATTCGTAATCGCCGCGTTTTGGGTAGCTGTCACCCATTCCGCTTTCGAAAAGTCCTGAACTGCCCGTGAGGATCAGCGACTTAAGTCTCTCGGGGTGCTTCAGCGCATATAGCAGGGCAACATGTCCGCCGAGGGAGTTGCCAAGCATATGAATGTTCTTATAGTCGCGGTTTTCAATGAACTTATGAACGAATTTATGAAGGCCCCCCACAGTGGTATGAAGAAGATCGAGGTCGAACAGGGGAAGCATCGGCACTATAACTCTATTATGGTGCCTGAAATATTCAATCAATTCAGAGAAGTTACTGAGAGCACCAAACAAGCCATGCAGCAAAATCAGAGGTTCGCCAGTTCCTTCTTCAATGAATTTGAATTTGTCTACCTGTTTGATCTCGTAATTCATCAGTTCTTTCTTTCGTTCGTTCAATTAATCGCTAAAGTAATAGTTTTAGTGTAAAAAAGGCCGCTGGATGATCAGTGCTATGGGTCTAACCCAGGGATATACCCGGGAGGTGGCGATGGTTTCGTCGCTGATCAGTTTAAATTTCTCTGCGAAAAAGATCATCACGCTGAAAATCAGCGTATATAAAAGTACATAAAAAACTATTCCTCCTATCCTGTTCACCCATCCCATGAATGCCAGCTCAACGGTTTTTTCTATCACTTTTGCTCCCAGATGAACGAGCAGCATTACTATCAGGAAAACGATAATGAGGGAAGCGATATATAATGTTTTCGGGCTCATATCAAATGACCCTTTCAGGTAGCCTGCGGCGACGTCAGCGAATCTGAATGCAGCGTATATCCCCAGGATCCATCCGATTATTGAAAATATTGCCACAATAAGCCCATTCCTAATTCCCTTGAACACAGCAATGGCCATCATTCCTAAAAAGAGAATATCTATGAGCATTTCTTAAAAGTGAGGCGTAAGGCGCGAAACGTGAGGCGCCGCACGCTTCACGCATTCTGCTTATAAAGGTTATTTAGACAACAGCTCTTTCACCACACCACTGATCGTCTTCCCATCAGCCCTACCCGCAAGCTTCTTATTTGCAAGGCCGATAACTTTTCCCATTTCTGCGGGCGAAGATGCGCCCGACTCGGCGATGACTTTCCTGATCTCATCGCGTAATTCATCCTGTGAAAGTTGTTTTGGAAGGAACTTTTCGATCACCTCGATCTCTTCCTGTTCCTTCGCTGCCAGGTCGGGCCGGTTCTGTTGCGTGAAGATGTCGAGCGAATCCCTTCTCTGTTTAACAAGTTTCTGCAACAATTTTATTTCATCTTCTTCTTTCAGCTCGCCGCCTGCCCCTTCCGCTGTTTTTGCAACAATGATGGCTGCTTTTATTGCACGAAGGCCGCGTACCGTTTTTTCATCCTTTGCAAGCATCGCGGCTTTAAGCTCAGGCATTATTTTTTGTTCGAGGCTCATATCTGTTAAACTTTATTTTCTTTTATCTGGCTTTCCTGAAATTTTTTGTAGAATTCCTGCGCAGATTTTTTCATGTCGTTCACTATTTCAGTCTGACGCGTGGCCCTGTCAAACGTATCGGCCATCGACATCAGCGACTGGTAAAAAAAATCACCCATTTCATCTACCATCATTTCTTTTGTCCACAGATCTATTCGCAATGATGTTTTGTCGGCACCATCCCAGAACGACAGCATCATCGCTTTTGCTTTTCGCGCACTTTCCATCGTGCTGTCTGTAGCCGACCATGAAATGGTTTCTGGTGTACGGCCATTGTCTAATTCCACATCAATTGTTATGGTTGATTTCATAGCGGGCAAAGGTAGTGCATGAGTTTCAGAAGCATTGCACAAAATACTGCTTGTACACAGGTGGTGTTATTACCACCATCAACTTAGTAATAGCACTTTGCTACAAACCTTCCTGCTGTGTACTTTTGAAGTTGACCGTGATCGCGAATCCTAACCAAATCAGTACCTATGAAACAATGCTGCATAAGGGTAACCAGTTTGCCGGCATTCGTCATTTTGGTATTATATCTTCCGAACAACTTAGTGGCCCAGTGTATGTGTTCGGACGGAACGCCTGCGCAAACACAACAGTATACTCTAAGTACAACCTTTTCAAGTAACAGTACAACCGTATTTAAGATTCCGCAATTCGACGCAACAGTGGGAACCCTCGTTTGCGTAGATGCCAAAGTATATCTCACGAGCATACTTCGAATGAGACTTGAGAACGACGAGGCGTTCAGCATCGATTACACTATTAAATACCAACGAAAAGATACTTTTTCCGGCCCGGGTGTGGTGCCGGATGTTGTTGGCTCTAAAAACAAAAACTATGGTCCTTACTCGCTTGCTGGTTCGGATGGTGATCCTTTTGCGGGTCCCGATTTCGTGGCGGTCGGCCCTGATACGATTTATAATCTCAAATTATACGAGGCTACAACAACAAACGTTGTTCCCTATCTTGGTACAGATAGTGTTGACTTTTTTTACAAATCTGCGGTGAGCACTTTCGCGATAGGAAGCGACGTTTATGCGCTTGCAGTTACATCAACGAACAGTGTTGATTTTGTGATGACCTATAACTATTGCGCGATGGGTTTACTCGCCCTTAACATAAAAGACTTCCAGGCCTCTCTTCAGGATAACGACATGCGGGTAAGCTGGAAAACAGAGAACGAAATAAAAAGCAATAACTATGAAATTCAAATCAGCGAAAACGGAAAACAGTTCCATACCGTCGGATCAAAAAAAGCAATTGCTGAGGCTGCTACAACAAAATACAATTATCAATACCACCTTGATAAATCACCTGCTGGCAAACTATACGTGCGCATCAAGCAGTTAGATGGAAAAACAACCAGGTACTCCAACACAAAGGCGCTTTTTGCGGAAACAAACGCACTGCCGTCATTAAACATTTATCCAAACCCGGTCGTGAGGAATGTCAACCTTCAGTTTGATGAACCATTGTCTGGTGATTACAGCATAGAAATTACCAACCAGGTGGGCCAGATGGTGGTTCGGAAAAAAGTGAGAATGAGCAACACCATGCAATTTGAGGTGCAGGTTGATGACCCTCCTCCGCCGGGTATCTACTACCTTAGAGCAAGACGAATGGGATCACCTAAAGTTTATGCGGGTAAATTGCTTTTTAGAAGATAAGGCATACATTTGTCTGATGTATAAACTAGAGGACATGGAATACAATACCGGAAGGAACTCATTGGTGATGAGAGAGTACGGCCGGCACATTCAGAAGATGATCGAATACCTTCTGACGATTGAGGACAAGGAAACCAGACAGCGTAATGCGTATGCTGTGATTGAACTGATGGGCTTCCTGAACCCACATCTCAAGAATGTGGAAGACTTCCGCCATAAATTGTGGGATCACCTGTTTCTGATCTCCGATTTCAAGCTTGATGTTGAATCGCCATATCCGATTCCAACAAGAGAAACACTGAAGGCAAAACCCAAACCTCTGCCTTATCCCAGACGCTATCCCAAGTTTGCTCATCTTGGTAAAAATCTTCAGACTGTTATCGATAAAGCGTTGAAAGAAGAAAACCCTGAAAAGAAACAGGGCTTCGCCAACGCAATAGCATATTACATGAAGCTTGCATACAGCAACTGGCACAAGGAAACCGTTCACGACGACGCGATTCAAAGTGAGCTGAGCAATATCACCGACGGCCAGCTGGCTTTCACCAATACACCATATGTTAGAAGCCCACGCCAGGGTGAAGGCAGCGGCAACGAAAGAAGAAACTTCAACGATTTCAGGAACAAAAGAAACCAGAAATTCCAGTCACGCGGACGTAACGAAGGCAGCCGCAACAATGGTGGCGGGAAGTATAATAAGAAAAGATATAAGTAATATCTTTTACCAATAATCGATGCATGCGATCGTTCGAAGTAATTGGAGGAAAGAAATTACAGGGTGAGATAATTCCCCAGGGAGCGAAGAATGAAGCCTTGCAGATCATCAGCGCTGTTCTCCTTACCGCTGGAAAAGTTACTATCAGCAACATACCCGACATCACCGACGTAAACCTGCTTATTGAACTCTTGTCGGACATGGGTGTTAAAACTCAACGCACCGATAGTCATACATGTGTTTTTCAGGCAGACAGCGTTGATGTTGATTTTCTTGAAAGCCAGGCATTCAGAAACAAAGGTGGAAGATTGAGAGGATCGGTGATGACAGCAGGTCCAATGCTCGCACGTTTCAAAAAAGCTTACATACCCAAACCCGGAGGAGATAAGATCGGAAGAAGAAGGCTCGACACTCACATCATCGGATTTCAAAAATTGGGTGCAGAATTTTCATATCATACAGAAGACGGGTTCTTCCATCTCACCACAAAAGGCTTGAAAGGTGCGGATCTTCTTCTTGACGAACCCTCAGTTACCGGAACCGCCAACGTCATCATGGCCGCTGTTCTCGCCCAAGGCAAAACGTCTATTTACAATGCGGCCTGCGAGCCCTATATCCAGCAATTATGTAAGATGCTGAATCGGATGGGCGCTAAAATATCCGGAATAGGAAGCAACCTGCTGGTTATTGAGGGAGTGAAGGAACTGGGCGGCACCGAACACACGATGTTGCCCGACATGATTGAAGTGGGATCTTTTATCGGGATGGCTGCAATGACACAGGGGGATGTTACCATACGTAACGCGGGTATTGAAAGTCTTGGTGTGATACCTGAAAAATTCAGGCAGCTGGGTATTGCAATGGAATTTAAGGGTGATGATATTCATATTCCATCGCAGGATAATTACGAAATACAAAGCTTCCTCGACGGATCGATACTTACTATTTATGATCATCCCTGGCCTGGTTTTACTCCGGATCTGCTAAGTATTGTACTTGTTGTAGCTACTCAGGCACGTGGATCGGTGCTTATTCATCAAAAGATGTTTGAGAGCCGTCTGTTCTTTGTTGACAAGCTGATGGAGATGGGCGCACAGATAATTCTTTGTGATCCACATCGCGCTGCCGTTGTAGGCCTCGGCAGAAATCATTCTCTCAGAGGAATTACAATGAGCAGCCCGGACATACGCGCAGGCGTGGCGCTGCTGATCGCCGCAATGAGTGCCGACGGCAAAAGCACCATCCAGAACATTGAACAGATAGACAGGGGTTATCAGAATATCGACGAGCGTTTGAGGAAACTCGGCGCACAGATAAAAAGGATCGAATAGGATGGAAAAGGCTTCCGACAAAATACTTATCATAACCGCACCGTCTGGCGCCGGGAAAACTTCTGTTACCACACATCTGTTGAAAAAGTTTCCACAGCTTGGATTTTCTGTTTCAGCGGCAACAAGGCCGAAGCGTGACAATGAAGTAAACGGGGTAGACTATTACTTCATGTCGCTCGAACAATTCCAGGAGAAAATAAAGAACAACGATTTTATTGAATGGGAAATGGTATATGAAGGGAAGTACTACGGAACACTTAAATCAGAATTACAACGTTTATGGGCTGATAAGAAAGTGCCCGTATTGGACATCGACGTTAAAGGCGCCATACATGTACAGCAGCAGTTTCCCGAAAAAACGCTGTCGATCTTTATCGAACCGCCATCGATCGACGAGCTGAAGAAAAGGTTGCAGGGCAGGGGTACGGAAACAAAAGAATCTCTTGAAGCGCGTATAAATAAAGCTTCTTATGAGATATCCTTTAAGCACTCATTCAGTCATACTATAGTAAACCGCGATCTGGAAACCGCTAGAAAAGAGGCTGTTGAGATCGTAGAGGCTTTTTTACATTAAATTCGTAGTTATCATTTGATATGGACGTGTATGTTATAATTGCTATCTGTATAGCATTTTTATTTATCGTGTTCTTTTCCGGCATCGAGATAGCTTTCGCTAATGCCAACCGCTTAAATATCGAGCTGAAGAAAAAGCAAGGTTCCCATGCGGCAATGTTCCTTTCCGGATTATTTGAATCACCGTCGCGTTTCATAGGTTCTTCCATTGTAGGCTTCAATTTCTTTCTCACAATATTCGTTCTGCTGGTCTCAACATTCTGGAACCTGCTGTTGATAAAGGCCGACATCATCACTTCTCTGATTCTACCATTAAGATTACTGCTTGAGATTGTTCTTTCAATGCTGGTAGTGATCATACTCGGAGAGTTTATTCCGAAAGCAATCTTCCGCGTGAAAAGCGATTCTATGCTTATGTTCTTCACAAAGGCAGGATTGGTTGGACTGGTGCACGGCATCTTTTATCCCATAGCATCCATGTTTGTGAAGATCTCGCAATGGATCCTTATAATCATCTTTGATATGAGGATTGATAAAAGAAAAGAAACGTTTTCACGTGCCGACGTTGAAAATTTTTTCCAGCAAACAAAGGAATTCAGCGAAGACAAACAGGATCTGAACACCCATCTTTTCGAAGCTGCGCTTTCGCTGCACAAGGTTAAGGTGAGAGAGTGTCTTGTGCCCCGTAAGGAAATAGAAGGCGTTACGATAAACATGCCTGTTGAAGAAGTCAGGAAAAGATTTGTTGACACAAGGCTGAGCAAGCTGATAGTTTACGACAACAATATCGACCAGATACTCGGGTACATCCACCAGCTCGATCTTTTCAAGCATCCAGCAACCGTGAGGGAAATTCTGCTGCCGATCCCGGCTATCCCCGAAAGCATGAGTGCTACAGACCTGATCAGCAAGTTTTCAAAGGAAAGAAAGAGCATTGCATGGGTTGTTGACGAATTCGGGGGAACCTCCGGTATTGTGACAATGGAAGACATGCTGGAAGAAATTTTCGGCGAAATAAAAGACGAGTACGACGTGGAAGAATTTGAGGAAAAGAAGATTTCCGAGGATGAATATATTTTATCCGGCAGATTGGAGCTGGATTATCTTATTGAAAAGTATGGGCTGGAGTTTCCCGATGAGTCGTCTGAAACTTTGTCGGGCTTCATTATCCATCAGCATGAAACGATCCCGAAGCTTAAAGAGCGTATTATAATTAACGACTACGAGTTTGAGATACTCCATGTGAGCGACACCCGTATCGAAATGGTGCGGTTGAAGATCCTGCAGTAAGGTCGGCTAATACTCTTAAATTTGCGCCGCTTCGGCATATTGAAGTAGAATAAAATGGCATTATCTTTTTTAAACAAGCGGAGTCAGGACCGGGAAATGAGTTTTGTTGACCACCTCGAGGAACTCCGGTGGCATATTGTAAGATCTTTAATTGCGGTGCTGATCGTGGCGATTGTGATCTTCCTGAAGATGGACATTTTTTTCGACACGGTAATCATGGGACCGATCAGGCCGAATTTCGTCAGCTACGATGTTCTTTGCAGGTTCAGCAAATGGGCTGGAATGGGAGATTCACTTTGCATGCCA
>Ga0209382_10008397_pt1 | contig 13022 bp, 9 predicted proteins | sample SoiMetdeltSBSDD5_FD_187599 | JGI IMG/M metagenome (GOLD analysis project Ga0209382, IMG submission 187599) | Bulk soil microbial communities from a Populus tree surrounding site in Tennessee, USA - Soil MetaG P. deltoides SBSDD5 (SPAdes) (version 2) | ecosystem: Environmental > Terrestrial >... | reverse complement strand
CCTGCGCGCGTGAACGAATCCTGGCTCAGGAAGACCTCTCGCGCCGCGCCTTCGCTCAGGCCGCCAGTCTCGCGAGCAGATTGGTTGTTGAGTCGTCCGGCGGAAGCGCCGTCGGCGCGGACGGCCTTGCCGTTCACGACCTTCGTTCCTTCGGGAAGGCTGACCACGTTGGCGATCGAATGATGCACGACCGCCGGATTGCCAGGGCGCAGTTCGACCTTTTCGACCCAGCGCTCTTCGGTGAAGGGGACTGGCGCGTAGAAGTTCTGCATCGGCAGTTCGCCTTCGGCAGGGACTTCGAAGTCGACCGGCATCTCGATCACCATATCAGGCTCGCCGAAGGTCCAGCCTGGAGTGTATTTCGGGAACGGCGGCAGGTCTTTGTCATCGCCTTTAGGCGCGCCGGCCTCGACCCAGGAGACGATGGTCTCGATCTCTTTTTGCGAAAGCCTGCGGTCGTTGCTGAATTTGAGCGTCGAAGTGTGTGGGTCGGCGTACCAGGGCGGCATCTCGCGTTCAACTACCGCCTCGCGGATGGCCTTGCTCCACGGGCGGACTTCGGCGTAGGAGGTGAGCGGCATCGGCGCGACCTCGCCCTGACGGTGGCAGTTGGCGCACTTGTTGAAGATGATCGGCGCGACGTCTTTGGTGAAGGTCACGCCCGCGGCCTCGTTTCTGTTCACGATCAACGCCGCCGCCGCAACCAACATTACGGGTAGAACTGCTAGTAAACGTTTCATCTCTTCCTCCTCGGAAAATCAGTTTGTAGTCCCGCCTTTAGGCGGAAGCGTCGGATGCAGATCAATTCCGTGACGTCAAACGATTCCGCCTAAAGGCGGGACTACGAACCGCGTTTTTAGCGCCTATCTTGACGAACTGGAAGATGCGGCCTGCGGCTGCGCCTTTCGCAAATCCTGTTTGTCGAGCGTGTAATCGAGATAGCCGATCATCATCTCTTCCCAGGTCTGCGCCCCCCAGCGAACTTCTTTCGTCGGGTCCGGGTTGAACTTATTGTTGACCGAGTTGTCGTAATGCGCGACGCACATCAGCTTGCTCCCCTTGGGCACGGCGACCTCTTCTTTGAAGACGTAGGTCATTTGCCAGCCGAAGTCCCAGCGCGGCACTGACAGCAAGACCTTCGACGTCCCGTCGGGATAGACCAGCGTGTATTTGAAATCCTTGCCGCGCACGTGCATGTGCGGATGCAGGCTGTCGATGTGGCTGTCTTCCTTGAAAGCGAACTCCGACTTTACTTCGTAATTGGGTTCGCCGGGCGGGATCACGAAATTGCCCTGCGAAGCGCCCGCCGTGATAACGCGCTTTTCGACCGGGTCTTTCGAGAAGATCAGGCCTACGCTGGTGCGATCGGTTCCAGGTTCGCCGGTCGTGACATAGTGAACCTGGAATATGAGCGTCGAACCTTTTTTGATCAACTTCGCTTGACCTGCGCGCAGCGCCAGCGGGGCTTCGCCGGGCGCCCATCCGACCAGACGGCCGTCCGAATCGGCGGGGCGTTCGCCACGGGCGCCGCCGCCTCCGCGCGAGGAGAAGAGTTCGTTCGGCGGGATCTCGCCCGGTTCGGGCAGCTTGCCCTGCCCGGGATAGCGCACGTCAATGATCACATGATGCACGATCCGGCGATTGCCCTGTCGAATCTCGGCGAACTGCACGTACTTGTCCTCGGTGAAATTGGTCGGGACGGCGAAATATTTGTAAGGGATCACGCCCTCGGCGGGCACGCCGTATTCGCCGGGCATCGAGAGCACGACGTCAGGTTTGCCGATCTGCCAGCCTTCGGTGTATTTCGGACTCGGCGGCAAATCACCCGGGTCGCCCTCCTTCGCGCCGCCTTCGACCCAGGCGGCGACCGTGTCGATATCTTTCTGCGAGAGGCGCGGGTCGTTGGAAAACTCGCCGTGAGAGGGGTCGGCGAACCAGGGCGGCATCGCGCGCGTCACCACTTTTTCGCGGATGGCCTTGGCCCAGGGCCGGACCTCCTTGTAGTTCATAAATGACATCGGGGCGACCTCGCCGGGCCGATGACAAACCGCGCAGTTTTTCTGAATGATCGGCGCGACGTCTTTAGCGAATGTCACTCCGGCCATCTTTTCGGCGCCGCGGCTGAAGCGCAACGCGAGGAAGAACGCCAGCGCTAGCGTGGCGGCGATCAGGATCAATCTGAAGGCGCCTTTCATAACTAACCTCCTGGAAAATGGTGAAAAATCCGGATCAGTACCGCACCGCTCGCGGTACTGATTATTAATACTGTGTGTAATGTAGTCCGGTCACAGATACTTCAAAAACCATTCGGCCGCCGCGTTGGCCGCCGTTTCAAATGCGACGCCGCTATCAATCTGCGCGTGAGTCACGCCGGCAACGCGCGTCACATCGGTCGGCCCTTTGAGGAGCTTCGACGCGGCTATCGCGTTGGCCTCGTTGTTAACTCTGGCGTCTTTCTCGGCGATGACGAAGAGCGCCGCCGTCTTCTGCGGAATTTGTTCGACTTGCCAGAACGGATGATACTCGGCCAGCGCGAGCCTGGTCTCTACGTCAGTTGAAGCGCGGGCGCCGGGCAGATAACCTGCGCGAGCGCGCTTCTGTTCGGCGAGCAGCAAATCGCCAGTCGGCGCGTAAGCCTTGCGCGGCGTGTCTCTGCCTTCGATGATCGGCGTCTGGGCGACCACGGCCTTGACGCGGGCGTCGGTCGCGGCGATGACGATCACATGCCCGCCGGCCAGGCCGGCGCCCCACACGCCGACGCGCGCGCGATCGACGCCCGGCTCGCCCTGCAGATAATAGAGCGCGTTGCGAATGTCCAGAATCTGCTCCCGCGGGATGAGCCGCTTGCGCCGGATGCGCACTCGCGCGGTCATCTGCGAGAAGCGAAGCCGATCGTCGGTCTTGACCTCGTCCACCGTTTGCGGAAAACCGCCGCTCTTACCCCAGCCGCGATAATCAATGACCATCGCCACCAACCCGTGCGAGGCGAAATGCGCGGCGTATTTCTCGATTGACGCGGCCGTCTCGCCCCGGTCGGGCGCGAGCGCGACCGCCGGCGCGCTGCCTTCAGCCGAGAATCCCTTCGGCGTGAATATCTTTCCGTGGCACTCGACGCCTTCGCTGTAGAAGCGGACGTCTTTCGCGGCGACGCCGTCCGGGAGCGCCGTATCCCCGCGCCGTACCCCGCGAGTTTGCGAGTCGCCGCGCAAAGGCAGTAAGCCTGTCAGAACAAACACGGCGCCAAGTGTGATCAAAATGCGTCTCATGCCTCGACGATCTCCTCAACGAAGCCTTTGTCGAAAAAACTTTGACGACCTTCACCCGCGTCGAACGTCACGAATGCCGTCACCCGGCGGTTGTTCAAATCGAGAACATTGCTCACGCTGACACCGTTATTCTCAAGCCAACTGATGAAGAAGACGTTCGGCGCAACCTCCGATGAATAAATGGTCTCATTGCCACTCGTCCCCTTGGACGGGCCGGTCAGCGCCTCCCACGTGAGTTCGGTAGCGCTTTTGTAATGCGCCTTGACCTCAAGGCCGGATAAGTAGCGAATGATGATTTTCTTCCCAATGAATTTCATGATCTTTCTTTTTATTCCGCTTCTGGCGCTTATGGCGCGCCTCCCTCACGACGCCTCCTCTGCAAAGCCGCGCGCGCGTGTTCCGCCATCAACTCATACTGGTGATGGATGCGGTCGAGTTCTTCATCTTCCAACTCTTCTAAATCCAGCAGCGCGTTCTTGGCGCCTTTGGCGGCGCGGATCAATTCATCCAGTTTGATTTGTATTGCTTCAGAGTCCCTGTTCTGCGTATTCTGAATAAGGAAGACCATCAGGAAAGTGACGATCGTGGTGCCTGTGTTTATCACCAATTGCCACGTATCGCTGAATCCGAATAACGGCCCTGTAATCGCCCATGCCAGAATAACCGTAACAGCCAGCACAAAAGCGGCAGGTTTACCGCTCACCCTCGCCGTCCATTTTGCAAAGCGAGTAAAAGATGATTTTGATTTTGGAGGACTCATATTTTTGGTTCCAGTAAGTTCCAGCAGTGCGAACGACGGAGCGTCCAAAATTGAAAACTACTCCGTTGCGCGCAATCCAAGATACTTTAGGAACCAATCCCCCGCCAGGTTTGAACTCACCTCAAATCCGGCGAAAGAATAAATCTGAAAGTGTGTTAGATATGGAACCTCAACGACTTGCGACGTCCCCTTGAACGCCTTTGACGCCGCTTGAACGCCGCGCGGCGGAATCAATTCGTCCTTCTCGGCGGGAATCCAGAGAATCTTCGTCGTTTCGGGAATGCGGTCCAGCAAGGCCCCGGGACGAAACTCGCGGTTGACCTGGCCGCTCCACATATCGATCTTGCTGCGGAACGAGAAGCCGCCGTCCACTTCGGCGCCTTGACCTGTGCGGGCGCGCTTGACGCCGTCTTCGATCATTTGCGGTGAGATCGCCACGGGGCCGCTTGCGCCGAGGCCGCCCGCGCCGCCCACCTGGGCCACGACGGCCTTCGCTCTCGCGTCCAACGCCGCGACCATCAGAACCACGCTCGCGCCGTTCGACGATCCCCAGACGCCGATCCGCTCAGGATCGACGCCTGGCTCGGTCTGAATGTAAGAAATGGCCGCGCGGAAATCTTCGGTCTCGCGGAAATTGTTCAGGTTCGTCCGCTTGATCTGGATGCGCGCTTCTTTCTCCCACACCGCGCGTTCGTCGGTGGTCGTGTCCGGTTCGAGCAGTGAGACGTCGCCGCCGCTGTAGCCGTAAGTGCGATAGTCGATCGCCATCGCCACGAGCCCACGCTCGGCGAAGCGGGCGGCGTATTTCTCGATGCCGACCGCCTGGGCGTTGATGCCGTGCCCGACCACGACCGCCGGCCATTTGCCCCGCGCGTTGAATCCTTTCGGGAAGAAGATTCTGCCGTAGCATGGCGTCCCGTCGCTGTAAAACGTGATCTGCCGCGACCTGACGCCTGCGGGAAGCGCGAAGATCCAGTCCTGCGGCTGCGTGCCGCGCTCGCGCTTCATTTCGGGGTCGGCGGCTTGCTTCAGCAACTCCGCGCGATACTTCTCGACGATCTCGGTTCTGATCTGGGCCGGCGCCCTGACGCCGGCCAGACCCAACGCGAACGCCGTTGCGGCGAGTATGCTGACGCGACGTAAACGCTGACGCGATGACATCCGCTTACTCCTTCTTTCCTGAGAAGTCCGCCTCGCCCATATCCCCAAATTTGACTTTGCCCTTCATCGTGTCGCCTTCGACCGCGCCGGCGTATTCGAGTTGAATTTCCTGTCCCTGCGCGTTCACCTTGACGGTGAACTTGATCTCCTTGCCCTTGACCGCGCCTTCGAGCGGCGATTCGCCGAACCGCCCTTTGTATGTGCCGGTCAGTTTCTCGCCATCCTGCTTCAAAACGAGCGAAGGGTTGGCGGTTCCGTTCGGCGTTTCAAGGGTCAATTTCCAATTGCCGGAGACGTTGGTGGTTTGCGCGCCGACTGTCGGCGCGGCTGCGAGCAGAAAAGCGACGGTAGTGATGATGTGTTTACGCAGTCTTTTCATAGTGATCCTCAGAAAAAATGTAACGTAGGTTGTCCAGCCTGCGGAGGCTTGGTTATTGAAGCGTTCATGCGCCATATGCCATATTTCATATTTCATATGGCATATGAAATATCAGTATCGCTGATACGTCCCTTTGATCGGGCCCTGTCCCACGCCGGGCTTGGTGTAATCGCAGACGCCCGCCGGGAAGATGGTCTTCAGACGCGCCTTCTGCGCGTCGGTGAATGTCGCCTTGTAGTCGGAGAAATTGATCGACTTCAACTGGCATTTGATGATGTCGTTTGTAAGTGGCGCCCCGGCCACCATTCGCGGCTCGCTGTGGACGGGGTAGAGCTGGTTGCACTTCCCCTTGCCGTCGAAGCTGGCCTTCTCGACTATCTTATTGCCTTCGGCGTCCCAGCACGCGTCAACCGCCTCAGGCGGTTTGTGTCGCGCTACCTTGTCGGCCGAGAGCGGCGCCGGATCGGCGGCGATGGCGTCGAGCCACTTGTTCATCGTGTCGAGCGAGATCGCCGCCAGGTCTACGCCGCCGGTTTGACCTCGCCCTCGCACGGGCCCGATCCAGATCACCTGATTGTCCGAGCGCCCGTTGGCGCGTTCGAGGCGCGCGCGAATCGTCAGGTCGCGGTGGCGGTCGTGGATGTCGCCTATGGCGTCGGTGTAAGCGCGAGAATGAAGGATCGGGACGTTGGCCAATCCGCCGCCGCCCGAATTCATCAACCCGCTGGCGTAAATCGCCCGCAGCGCGATCGGGTCTCCCACCGCGCGCTGAGCGATGAAGTTCCCGTCAATGTCGTTGCCGCCGATCTTCTCGTTCAATTCCAGGAATTCATCCACGCTGATCGAGCCGTCATTCAAGGCCGCCAGTCCGTATTGCAATCCGACGTTGTCCTGCGGCTTGCGCGCGAAGCCGGTCTTCGGATCGCGACCGTAGATGTTGGCGCGCATCTCCTGCATCGTGCATCGCGCGCCCTTCGGATTTTTCACCGGGTCGTAAATCTTGCTTGCGTCGTTCAATGCGCAGCCGCGCGCGTTAGTTGCGGTCAGCACCGGCACGAATGACCGTTCCCAGGCGGCGGTGGTCCCTTTGGTAAAGCCTTCGACAGCCGTTTTCTTCGTGTCGGTCCAGACCGATGGATCGGCCTTCCGCCAGAAATTTTGTAACAGTCCGGAATCCGCCGTGTGAAGCGACGAATCCGGGAACGAAAGCGACGGCTGCAATCCGTCGAGCAGGCCCGGATTGATTTGCGTGATCACCAACTGCTGGATAGCGCCGCCCGACCCGCCATTGCCCACAGTCCACTTCGGCGGTCCGTAGCGCTCGATGAAATACTCCTTGAGCATCATCAGCGCCTCGCCCTGCAAGACGGCGTTGCCATGCTGTTGATTGACGAGCTCGGTCGAAATCATGAAGGCGAAGCCGCGCGAAAGGTAAGGGTGATTCAACGCGGCGGTCGCCTGATTGACGCCCTGGTTGTATTGCGTGCCCGCGCCCCCGCCGAAACTCACGGCCAGTTTGTGGTTCCATCCCGCCCCCGGCGTCCATTCGCCCTGATCCCCGTTTACGGAAGAGGTCTCCGGGTTCGGATCGTCGAGGATGGCGATGCGGTAGATGCTGCGATTGATCGTGCCAGAATCTACACGCACGATGTAGGGCACGGTCTTGCCGTCGTTGGTCGTCGTGTTGACCAGGTCTGCCGGTCGCGGCCCGGTCGGATTCGCGAGCGGTTTGAAAGTGTTGTCCGACGCGCGATAGAAGTATTCGATCTTCTGTTTTGCCGAACAGTCGGCGTCGAGCGGCTCGCCCAGGCCCGATTCTACCGTGCGGCATTCGTAAGGCGTCAGATGAGGCCCGGAAAGGATCGGCCCAGTGATCGGATAGTTCGTGACTTTGAGACTCGCCTGCGCCGGTTTCGGCGATTTGATCTTAGCGATCAGCATGTTCTCTCCGACGACCATTCCGCCGATCAATGCGCGAAAGCCGCCGCTCGCCGTGTCGGGCTTCAACCGGCTCGTGACGTCCTTGCCGTTGAGCGTCAGCGTGAGCTGGCTCAATTGCGAGCCCGCGGGCGCTTTGACTTCGATCAGCGCGTCGCCGCCGCTGACCATATCAGGGCGAGACGACAGCGTTCCGATCTCGAGTCGTGTGGCCGATTGGGAAAACATGTCGGCGCTCAAGGTTGACAGAATACTGACAACCACGAATGCTATGGCGGCTGTCAGGCGGGATTTTGGAGCTACTTTTGTTACAAACCTCATGGTCGCCTCCCTACGATCACGTTCATAATTGAGATCCCAGGCGCCGCCGCAGGCGTCGCAGAACGCAGAGATAACGCAGAGATAAAAGTAGAAGATGAGGAGGAGGAGAAGAGAAGAGACCCCTCATTTCCTCTCTGCGAGACCTCGGCGTTCTGCGGCGTCTACGGCGGCGAATTTGTATCAGAGCCGGCCTTACCGCGAAGAAGCCACATTCGGCTTGGCCTCAGGATCGAGATAGCGCACCGTCGTATACCACCCGATCATCATCTCTTCCCACGTCTGGTCGCCCCACCGCACGTCCTTCGTCGGGTCGGGGTTGAATTTGTTTTTGCTCGAGTTGTCGAAATGGGCCACGCAATCCAGCCGCGCGCCTTTCGGCAGGAAGAGCGGCTTCTTCAATTCGTAATCCAATTGCCAATCGAAGTTGTATTTCGGCACGCTCAGGACGATCTCCGACCTGCCGTCGGGGTAGACCGCCGTGTAGGTGAAATCTTTGCCGCGCACGTGCATATGCGGCATCATCGAATACAGGTAAGAGTCTTCGTTGAAGGTCTTCGACGCGCGCACTTCGTGGTCTGGCGCCCCCGCCGGGATGACGAAGTTCATATTCATCGCGTTGCCGCCTTGAAGCGCGATCTTGGGGCGCTCTTTGGCGAAGATCAGCCCGACGCTGGTTCGATCTTTGGTCGCCTCGCCCATGGTCGTGTAATGCATCTGCAGCAGGATGACAGCGCCGGCCTTGACCAATCGCGCGCTGCCCGGCGGAGAAATGACGGCCCGCTTGTTGGGCGTAATGCCGCCGAGTCCGCCGACCCGATTATGCCGCTGGTCTTCTAGCATGGCGATCACGTGATGCACCACCCGCGGGTCGCCCGGCTTAATCTCGACGGCCTGCACCCACCGGTCTTCGGTGAAGTTGGTCGGAATCCGGAAGTAGAGATAAGGGATCACGCCGTCGGCCGGAACAGCCTGCTCTTCTTTCATATTGAGAACGAGGTCAGGCTGGCCGATCTCCCAACCTTCGGTGAACTTAGGCGCGGGCGGCAAATCCTTGTCATCCCCATTCGGCGCGCCCGCGTCGACCCAACTCACAATCGTGTTGATCTCGTCTTGCAAGAGGCTGGGATTATTGGCGAACTCGCCGTGTTTCGGATCGGCGAACCACGGCGGCATCGAGCGGTCAACTACCCGCTCTTTGACCGACCTGGCCCACGGTCTGACCTCTTTGTAATTCATCAGCGACATCGGGCCGACGCCCGTAGGCCGGTGGCACTCGGCGCAATTCTTGTAAAGGATGGGCGCGACGTTTTTCGTGAAAGTGACGGCGGTCTTGCCGTCGGCGTGGCCCGCCCGGCCGGCCAGGAACAACCCTCCAATCGTCAGGCCGAGGGCAAGGCAAAGGATGTAGATGCGTTTCATGGTGTCCTCCTCCTCCAAAGTCCAATGTCAAAAACGTTCGTAGTCCCGCCTTCAGGCGGCGCCTCTTATGATTGATTCAAACCGCCTGAAGGCGGGACTACGAACATTACTCCGAACACTTTACCACGATGCTCGGGGTTGGAGTCGCGGCCTAAAAACTAAGCCGCGCGGCCAATTGGAAAGCGCGCGGGCCGCCCGATCCGAACACTGCATTGACCCGGCCAGTGGGCTGACCAAAGGTAAAGTCCGGGTTGCGGCCGGGAGCCGTAATCGTGACCACCCCGGTAGTTGTATTCAGGGTCGCCGTAGGCCGGACATAGCCGTTCAGCGTGCCGCTGAAACCGGTCAAGTTGGCGATATTGAAAATGTTGAACCCCTCCCCGATCAGGAGGAGCTTGACCTTTTCAGTGATGGGGACGGCTCGCGTCACGCGCAGGTCATGTGTTAGGAAGCTGTCCCCATTGGAGAAGTTATCCGGCAAGACAATGTAAGGCAATATCGTGCCGACTGAATCGCGTTGCGAGCCTTTCGGAATGAGGACCGCAGGAGTGTCTTTCGACGCCGGGACGGAGGCGTTGTACGCATCCACCAATCGCTTGATGTCGCTCGTGCTCAGGCCGTTGCCGAATGAACTGACACCTGTGCCAGGCAGCCGATAAGTAAACGCCCCATCTCCGTCAACATCCAAGGTGCCCAGCGTGACTGATGACTGCGGCCCAGTTTGCATCTGCAAAATGGTTGACACTTGCCAGCCGTTCAGCGCGCCGCGCAGCAGTCGCATCTCGCCCTTGTACTTCGGCAAGTCCCAGATACCGCTGAAGGTGAAGCGGTGATGGGGATTGGCGGCCACGGGGCCGAAGCCTTCATACAGGTTGTTATTATTCGAGATGCTGACCAAACTCGTGTACTTCGAGAACGAGTAAGCGCCAGTCAATTGGTAGCCTTGGGAGAAACGCTTGTCCACCTTGATCTGCAGGGCGGTGTAGCGGGAGAGAATCCCCGGCAATCCGTACTGGATCGGGCCGAGCGAGCACTGAGCATTGGGGTCTATGCCTTGCGCGCCGGTGCAGGCTGGGATCACCGGGTTACGAACAAGGCTGAGAGGATTGACTGCCCCGGAAGTTGGGATCAATGCATAGTTGCTGAATCTATTCCAGCGATTGAGGTCGGGGAAAAACAACTCGAAGGCCCCGAACCCGACCCCTCGCCGCATGACGAAGTCAGCCGACACCGCGAGGTTGTGCTTGACCTCACGCTGTAAGCCGACATCAACCTGAATCGTATACGGGAACCGTGCGGAATCGTTGTCGTAAACGGCGTCCAATGCTTGTCCACCTTGCACCGACTTGGTGATGTTAATGCCGCGAAACGAGAGGTCAGTTCCCTTGAATGGGCTGCTCGCAGTCAGTTGGGACGTAAAGAGCGCTAGATTATTGATCATTTCCTGCGCCGTGAAATTAGCGGGACTGTTGAAGTTCAGCAGCGCCGGCTGACCGGCCTGACCGGCCTTCGGATTCGGCAGCCCTGCGCCACTGAACGCCAGCAGTCCATTACCGGCCGGGCCAAATAGAATGCGCTGGTCGAGTTTGAAGAAATCCACTTGCGGCGAGATGTGGTGCAGCGAACCGCTCGCGCGGATGACCGTCTTCTGCTCCTTCCCCAACGCCCAGGCGAAGCCCAGCGCCGGGTCGAAATTCTTATACCTTTGATCAATCGTCCGGCCTAAACTGCTCGCCGGCAGTATAGGCGCCAGGTACTGGGGTAGGGTAAGGTCGTGATAGAGAATATTACTCTCGAACGTCCAACCCAGCCCGTAGTTAAGTGTGAAGCCGGGGCGCGCCTGCCATGCATCCTGGGCGTAAAAGCGTACTAGGTCGTTGGTCAAGTTCTGATCGTAATTGAAGGGCCGGGCCGGCTGATCCGGGCTGCCAATGCCGATCGAGAGAGTTCCGTTCACCGGAAGCTTGAGCAGGTCCGCGATTGTAGCGCCCGACCCGCCGGGTTTAAGGCTCGCCGGAAGTGTGGCATAGAGCGTGGGATTCAAGGCCAACACCTGCGCAGGGCTGAATGTCGAGAACGACCCCTTATAATTCTGATTCCAGGTCCCGTGGTCGAAGACATGCTCCCAATTGCCGCCGAAGCGCACGCGGTGAGTCCCCTTCGTCCAGTTGACGTTATCGGTCCACTGGTACGTGTGTGGGTGGCGGTCCTGTGGGACATTGATGCTGTTGCCGAAAGTCACGCCTAAAATGGTGGGGCGGACGCCGTTCAGTCCGAAGCAGTAGTCGGGATTTCCGGCGATACTCTCACACTGCGACTGGCTCGGCGGGACAAGGAAATTCCTCAAGTACGAGAAAGAAAATCGGAAGTCGTTGACCAACGTCGGCCTCAGCACGCTGGTCACGCCCATCTGCGTCTGGTAGGCGTAGTTGCTCGAAGCAATATGGTTCGACTCCAGAGTGTTGCCGCCGGAGATGCTGTTATTCGAGTCTACACTTGCCCGCAGAAAGGCGGTGTGTTTTTGATTGATTGTATAGTCCAGACGAACGTTGCCCAAATGTCCCTTAAAAGGCTGCTGCGCGATATGGTTGAACCCGGAAAGGACCGGGTCGTCAAAGGTGATCGCGTTGGCGCCGATTTGATCGTTCCGCTCGTAGTTGCCGAAGAAGAAGAGCTTGTCTTTCTTGATCGGCCCACCGATGCTGCCCCCGTACTGTCTGCGCACGAAGAAGGGATCCAAGGCCCTCTTGCAAGCGTTAGAGGCCGGATTGAGACAGAGCGTGTTTTGAGGTAAGCCGTTCGATCGAATCTCAGTGGGGCGTTTGAAGCCCGGGAACGCAGCCATATTGTGGTCGCGAAAGAAGAATAATCCGCCTCCGTGAAACTGATTGCTGCCGGTGCGAGAGACGATGTTGACCGCCCCGGCCGAGACCGTCCCGCTGGAGAGATCAAAGCCGAGGGTGCTAATCTGAAATTCCTGCACAGTCTCGGCAGAGAAATTTTGCGAGGTGCCTCCTGTGATCCTGTCATTGACCCGCGACCCGTCAACTGAAATCACTGTCATTTGTTGGGGGGCGCTGCCGACCGAGACCTGGAAGAAGTTATTGACGTTGCCGGCGCCGGAGGTGGCCACGTAGTTAACGCTGACGCCCGGCTCGAGCAGCGCAATTGATAAGAAACTCCGCCCGTTCAAAGGCAGATTCTCAACCCGTTCACGGTTGATGACGCCGCCGATCACGGTATCGGTCGTATTAATGACCGGCGCCCCGCCCGAGACCTCGATAGTTTGACTCGTCGCGCCGATAGTCATCGAAAAGTTGCCTGTCGTGCTGGCCCCGACTTGTACCAGCAGAACCTGAACCTGAGTGACGAATCCCTGGGACTCGACCCTAACTTCGTACTCGCCGGGAATAAGATTCTCTACCGTGTAATTGCCTTCACCCTTGGTGGGGACTTTCCTGACGGCGCCGGTCGCCTTGCTGGTCACTGTGACGGTGGCGCTCGGTATCGCTTCGTTGTTCGGGTCCGTCACCGCGCCGGTGATCGACCCGGTCGCGTTCTGCGCCAAGCCGGCGCCAGCGCAGACGAGTACTAACAAAAATCCTGGCAGAAATTGTACTTTGCGGAAATGCATATGACCTCCTAGGCTGATGCGATGGATTCATTAGTAAAGACCGCGCTGTCGCTCAAGGCTCCTTGAGTGAGGGGCAGTGGTCCGGCAGCCGTCTCATCGTTCGTGCTCTGATCCCATCCCAAACCAAGCTGCTCGCGCGCCGGA
>Ga0209382_10008396_pt1 | contig 13022 bp, 11 predicted proteins | sample SoiMetdeltSBSDD5_FD_187599 | JGI IMG/M metagenome (GOLD analysis project Ga0209382, IMG submission 187599) | Bulk soil microbial communities from a Populus tree surrounding site in Tennessee, USA - Soil MetaG P. deltoides SBSDD5 (SPAdes) (version 2) | ecosystem: Environmental > Terrestrial >... | reverse complement strand
GCCGGCCGAGCGGAAAGCCGATCAACCTCGCTCTGCAGGGCGGCGGCGCGCACGGTGCCTTCACCTGGGGCGTGCTCGATCAGTTGCTCGAGGACGGCCGCACCAAGATTGAAGGCATTTCGGGAGCGTCAGCGGGTGCGATGAATGCGATCATGCTGGCCGATGGTCTCACCCGCGGCGGCGGCGACGAGGCGCGCCAGCGGCTCGCCGATTTCTGGCGCGCGGTGAGCGTCGACGGCCACCTGCCCGACCTGCAGCGCAGCGTGGCCGAGCGGATGTTCCCGTTCGTCCCGCGCGAGACGCTGTGGTTCGGCGCAATGTCGCGGCTCCTGTCGCCCTACGATCTCAACCCGCTCAACATCAATCCGCTCAAGGAGGTGATCGAGCGCTTCGTCGATTTCGAAGCGATCCGCGACGACCGCGCCCTCGAGCTGTTCATCTCCGCCACCAACGTCCACACCGGCGAGCTGCGCGTCTTCACCCGCGCCGAGATCACGCCCGAGATGGTCATGGCGTCGGCCGCGCTGCCGCTCCTGTTCCGCGCCGTCGAGATCGACGGCGTGCCCTATTGGGACGGCGGCTACAGCGGCAATCCCGCCGTCATTCCGTTCCTGCGCGCGACCGCGACCGAAGACGTGCTGATCGTCCAGATCAATCCACGCGAGCGCCGCAAGGTGCCAACGCGCACGCGCGAGATCATGAGCCGGGTGAACGAGATCAACTTCAACGCCTCGCTGCTCTCCGAATTACGCGGGGTCGCGTTCGTCAACCGGCTCATCGACGAGGGGCGCCTGCCGCGCGGGCTCCGGCAGAGCGAGTTCCGGCGCCTACGGCTGCATCGCATCGTGATGCAGGAGCTCCCCGAGGACGTCGGCACACGCAGCACGCTCAAGACCGATTACGAATATTTCGAGATGCTGCGTAAGCTCGGCCAGCGCGCGACCCGCCGCTTCCTCGACGCGCATTTCGACGACATCGGGCGCCGGAGCACGATCGACATGGTCGAGACGGTCGAAGCCGAACCGGTGGAGTAGCGGCGCAATTGCGCTAAGATCGGTCTTATGACCACCCCGCCCCTGCTCAGCGCCGAGGTCGGCACGACGCGGCTCGAGGTGTGCGTCGCCGACATCACCACGCTCGACATCGCGGCCATCGTGAATGCCGCGAACCGCACCCTGCTCGGCGGCGGCGGCGTCGATGGCGCCATCCATCGCGCCGCTGGGCCGCAGCTTCTGGCCGAGTGCCGCACGCTCGGCGGCTGCGACACCGGCTCGGCCAAAATCACCGGCGGCTACCGGCTCAAGGCGAGCCACGTCATCCATGCGGTCGGCCCGGTGTGGAGCGGCGGCGACGAAGGCGAGGAGGAACTCCTTGCCTCCTGCTATCGCAGCGCGCTGGCGCTCGCCGGCGAGCATCGGCTCGCCTCGATCGCCTTTCCCGCGATCTCGACCGGCATCTACCGCTTCCCGCCGGAGCGCGCCGCGCGCATCGCGGTCGGCTCGGTGGCGGCGGATATTGCGCACGCGCCGCGCGGCATTACGCGCGTCGTGTTCTGCTGCTTCTCGCCCGACGCGGCCGCCCACCACCAGGACGCATTCGCCGCGCTGGGGCTGGCGTAACCAACGGGCGTGCGCAGCGCCCGTACCTGCATAGAGCGCAGTGCAATGCGGGCGGCCGTGCCGCGGGGCACGCATTCCGGATCAGCCTGCGAACCTGTGTCCGCTTGCGGGGAGACTGGAGAAGGACAAACATTCAGCGTCGGTTCAGAAAATCCGGGGAAGCCCGGCCAAATACCGCTTCTGGGGAGGTGGTCCAATGACATGGCATGCAGGGCGGCGGGTCGGCATGAGCCGGCTGTGCATCCTGGCGGGGCTCGCCGCGGCGGTGATTTGCGGGCTCGGCTTCGGCCCGGCTGGTGCGCAAAGCTATCCTGATCGGCCGATCAAGCTCGTGGTGCCGTTCGGCGCGGGCGGGCCGCCGGACGTGGCCGCACGTGTCATCGCGGACTACCTGTCGGCGCAGCTCGGCACCATTTTCATCGACAACCGGCCAGGCGCTGGGGGTACCATTGCCGCCAAGGCCGTCGCCGCCATGCCGCCCGACGGCTACACGTTGATGCTGGCGACTTCGGGCACGCTCTCGATCAGCCCTCAGCTCTACCGCGATCCCGGGTTCGACCCCGTGAGGAGCTTTGCCCCGATCGCCTTGATCTCGACCGCACCGCTTGTTCTCGCCGTCAACGCGCAGATGCCGGTCAACAACATCGCCGAGCTCATCGCTTATGCCAAGTCCAACCCGGGCAAGCTCAACTTCGGCGCGTCGATCGGCACCCCGCCCCATATCTCGGGAGAAATGTTCAAGGTCCTCACCGGAACCGACATCGTCTTTGTTCCCTACAAGACGGCGGCAGCGGCGGCGAGCGACGCGCTTGCAGGACAGATCCAGCTCACCTTCCAAGGCACGACCGGGATCATGCCGTTCATCCAGACGGGCAAGCTCAGACCGATCGGCGTTGTCAGTCCCGAGCGCATCCCGGAATTATCCGATGTGCCGACCATGGCGGAGCAGGGGATCAAGGGGATGCCGCCCGATGCGTGGCAAGGCATCGTTGCACCGGCCGGCACGCCTGCGGACATCGTCGCCAAGCTCAACCGCGTGATCAACGAGGGTCTCACCAATCCTCAGGTGAAGGCGGGCATCATCAAGCTCGGCGGCAGCCCGAAGCTGACCAGCCCGGCCGAATTCGCGTCTTTCATAGCGACGATGAAGGAGGAATGGGCGAAGGTGCTCAAGGCCACCGGTGTGACCACCATCAATTGAGCGTCCATGGCGCCGCTTCACGCGGCACGGGTCGCCAGTCCTCCGCCGAAGTCCGAGTGTGGCTGCAAGCGGGTTGGTATCTGGCTAGGCCCCGATGGTCTTGCACTCGCTGGCAAGCTATAGGCTTGGGGTATGCGGCCGGATTGGTCGCTCCAAGCGAGTGGGGGCCCGTTCTGATGAGTCGCCGCCGATGCATCAGTGACTTCGCCTGGGCGTGCGCCGCAACGGCGCTTGCTGCCTGCGGCGCTGTCCCGCGCGAGGACCGCAGCGAACGCTCTCAGCTCCCGCGGACCTATCCTATTGAAATGCAGAGCCTGGCCAGTTGCGCCCTGGAGCGGCTCGGCAAGAAACACGGGAAAATTCAGAAGACCGATTTTCGGGACCGCTACATGGTAAGGCTGCGCCGAGAGACGGACTCGGTCACTCTGTGGGACGTAGATCTTATCGCGGTTGACCAGGAGAGCACCCGCGTGACCATAGTTATCCCGCCGAAAGTTGAAAACGTGCAGCCGGACCAGCTATTCGCTGACCTCGATACTTGCGCGGTGCCGCCGGCTGGCGGGGCGAGGGTTCCGCGATGATCTTCAGCCGTCGCTTTTCAGTGTTGGCGCTCGATCCTATCGCGGCACTCGGCAACCGCCCTAGACCGCCAACGCGTGCTCGTCCGACAGCGCGGCGCAGCCGATCAGGCCGGGCTGCTCGCAGGTGATGAGCAGTGTCGGGATGGCACGGAGCAGCGCCTCGTAGGGCGGATGCGCCTCGAAGGCGGCGCGGAACGAGGGCTCGCCCAGCAAGGGCGCAAGCCCGCTCGCGACCCCGCCGGTGACATAGACGCCGCCGAGCGCCTTGAAGGTGAGCGCAAGCGAGCCGGCGAAGCGCCCGAGCAGGCGCGCGAACAGCCGTGCCGCTGCCTGCGCCGCAGGCTCCCGCGCCAGCGCGCTCGCGGCGATGGTCTCGGGCGCATGGCGGGCGGCGTCCGGATCGAACGCGCGCGCGAGCCGCACCAAGCCGGGGCCGGACAGCACCCGCTCCGCGCTCACCGCGCCGTACTCCTCGCGCAGCCGCGCGAACAGCTCGACCTCGTCCTCCGCCTGCGGTCCGAATGCGGCATGCCCGCCTTCGCTCGCGACCACGTGCCAGGAGCCGTTGACCGGAATGAGCGCCGCGACCCCGAGCCCGGTGCCGGGGCCGAGCACGAGCTTGGCCCCGGCGCGCGGCGGCACAGGCGCGCCCAGCGGCAGCGTCTCCGCCGCGCCTAGCCGCGGCAGCGCCCAAGCGATGGCCTCGAAATCGTTCACCACCCGCAGCCGCGAAAATCCATAGCGCTTGGCGAAGTCGCTGCGCCGGAACCGCCAGGACGCGCGGTTAGTGAGCACCACCTCCTCGCCGTCGACCGGCCCGGCCACGGCGAGCGTCGCGGCGCGCGGACGCGCCCCGGTCTCGTCAAGGTAACTTGCGACCGCCGCGTCGAGGTCGGCGACGGTATCGTTGTCGACCACCGCGATCCGCTCGGGCCGGCCGGCGGAATTGGCGAGTGCAAAGCGGCTCTTGCTGCCGCCGATATCGGCGAGAAGGCTCTCGGTCATCGTTGCGCTACCCCGACTGACAACGCTTTCCCTAGCCAACCGGTTGCCCTGCCGGCAACCCGGAACACACGGATTTCCCCTGGGATGAGTGGTTCAATACGACCGCGGCAGGCCGAGAACGTGCTCGGCGAGATAGGAAAGGATCAGGTTGGTGGAGATCGGCGCGGTCTGGTAGAGCCGCGTCTCCCGGAACTTGCGCTCGATGTCGAATTCCTCGGCGAAGCCGAAGCCGCCGTGGGTCTGCAGGCAGGTGTCGGCGGCCGCCCAGGAGGCGTCGGCGGCGAGGAGCTTGGCCAGGTTGGCCTCGGCGCCGCAGTCGCGCCCGGCCTCGTAGAGCGCGGCGGCCTCGCGCACCATCAGCTCGGCCGCCCGCATCTGCGCATAGGCACGCGCGATCGGAAACTGCACACCCTGGTTCTGGCCGATCGGGCGGCCGAACACCGCCCGCTCCTTGGCGTAGCCGGTGGCCTTGGCGATGAACCATTTGGCGTCGCCGATGCACTCCGCCGCGATAAGAATGCGTTCGGCGTTCATGCCGCTGAGGATGTAGCGGAAGCCCTGCCCTTCCTCGCCGATGAGGTTCTCCGCCGGCACGCGCAGATCGTCGAAGAACAGCTCAGTGGTGGCGTGGTTCATCATCGTGCGGATCGGCTTGATGCTGATGCCGCTGCCCTGCGCGAGCCGCATGTCGACGAGGAACACGGAGAGCCCGCCGGTGCGGCTCTTCGCCTGCTCGCGCGGGGTGGTGCGGGCGAGCAGCAGCAGGAGATCGGAATGCTCGGCGCGCGAGGTCCAGATCTTCTGGCCGTTGATGACGTAGTGGTCGCCCTCGCGCGCCGCCGTGGTGCGCAGGTTGAGCGTGTCCGAGCCCGACGTCGGCTCGGTGACGCCGAAGGCCTGCAGCCGCAATTCGCCCGACGCGATGCCCGGCAGCCAGCGCGCCTTCTGTGCCCCGTTGCCGTGCCGGAGCAGCGTGCCCATGGTGTACATCTGCGCATGGCAGGGCGCGCCGTTGCAGCCCGACGCCTGGATCTCCTCCATGATGGCGGCCGCCGCCGTCATGGGCAGGCCGCTGCCGCCGTATTGCTCCGGGATCAACGCGGCGAGGAAGCCGGCCTTGGTGAGGGCTGAGACGAATTCGGTCGGATAGGCGCGCTCGCGGTCGAGCGCGCGCCAATATTCGCCGGGAAACTTGGCGCAGAGCGCGCGAACCGACTCGCGGATCTGCGCGAGGTCGTCAGTCGCCTGATGTGACTCAGCTTCGGCCATTCGTTCTCAACCCGCCTGGGCCGCGCGCCTCTCCGCGTTCGCGCGGACGGCAAGCCATCATACCGGGTCCCAGGAAAACACGTCGGTCGAGCGCTCGAGCGGGGTGAACGACGGCCCGAGGGCACCCTTGATCTGTTGGTCGATCTTTTCCGGTGTCCAGCCGTCGGAGCGATGGATGGTGCGCACCGGGCGCGGCTGGTTGAACAGGAAGATCTCGTTGTTGCGCACGCCGAAAATCTGGCCGGAAATTGCCTCCGCGCGGTCGCTGGCGAGATAGACCGCGAGCGGGGCGATCTTCTCCGGCGTCATCTGCTGGAAGCGCTCCACTCGCGCCTTCTCCTCCGGCGTCTGTGCCGGAATCGAATCGATCATACGCGTCCAGGCGAATGGCGCGATGCAGTTCGAGCGCACGTTGAAACGCTGCATGTCGAGCGCGATCCCGCGCGAGAGCCCGACGATGCCGAACTTGGCCGCCATGTAGTTGGCCTGGCCGAAATTGCCGACCAGCGCCGAGGTCGAGGTCATGTGCACGAAGGCGCCGGAATTCTGCTCGCGGAAGCGGACCGCGCAGGCCCGGCTCATGTTGAAGGAGCCGTTGAGGTGTACCGCCAGCACGTCCGACCAGTCCGACCAGCTCATGCGGTGGAAGATGCGGTCGCGCAGGATGCCGGCGTTGTTGACCAGGATGTCGACGCGGCCGAAGGCGGCGAGCGCCGCGCCCACGATCTCGTCGGCGTTCTTGGGCTCGGCGATGGAGAGCGTCGAGGCGATGGCTTCACCGCCCTGACGCTTGATCTCGTCGACCACCTCCTGCGCGGGCCCGGCATCCGCGCCGGCGCCCTCGAGAGAAGCGCCTATGTCGCACACCACGACGCGGGCGCCCTCGCGCGCCATCAGCAGCGCAATGCCGCGGCCGATGCCGCGCCCGGCGCCGGTAACGATGGCGACTCGGCCTGAGACGATGCCTGTCACGCTCTCTCCCTACCTTCCCCACACCTCGTCGGCGATCTCCACGATCATCCGCAGCTTCGCCCATTGCTGGTCCTCGGCGAGCGTGTTGCCTTCCTCGCTCGAGGCGAAGCCGCATTGTGGGCTGAGGCAGAGCTGATCGAGATCGACGAACTTGCCCGCCTCCTCGATGCGCCGCTTGATCCGGTCCTTGGATTCGAGCTCACCGGTCTTCGTCGTCACCAACCCGAGCACCACGCTCTGGCCCTTGCGCACCCGCCGCAGCGGCTCGAACGTGCCGGCGCGGTCCGAGTCGTATTCCATGAAATAGCCGTGCACCTTGATGCGGTCGAACAGGATGTCGGCCACCGGGTCGTAGCCTCCGCTGCCCATGAAGGTCGAACGGTAGTTGCCGCGGCACAGGTGCATGGTGATCGTCATGTCGGAGGGGATGTCCGACATCGCGGCATTGATCAGGTCGGCATAACGCTCGGCGAGCTTGCGCGGGTCGTCGCCACGCCCCTCCTGGGTCTTGCGATAGTTGGGATCGCACAGCATGGCGATGAACACCTCGTCGAGCTGCAGGTAGCGGCAGCCGGCATCGGCGAAGGCACGCACGCCCTTGCTGTAGGCGGCACCCAACTCGGAGAAGAACTGCTCGAGCGATGGATAAGCCTTCTCGCTCACCGAGGCGCGGCCGGTGCGGCCGTAGAGCGCCGACGGCGCCGGGATCGTAATCTTGGGCGTGCGCGTCGTGTGCGCCTTGACGAACTTGAAATGCTCCAGCATCGGGTGGTTGGAGAAGCCGAGCTTGCCGACGATGCGCGCGCCCTCCGCCCGCGTCTGCAGGCCCTGGAATGCGATGCCTTGCTCCATCACGTAGCGTTCGGCGCCGTCGAGACCCCAGAGGAAGTCGAGGTGCCACCAGGAGCGGCGGAACTCGCCATCGGTGATGGCCTTGAGCCCCACCTCCTCCTGCTTCTTGATCACGCGCTCGATCTCGCGGTCCTCGACCGCCTTGAGCGCGGCCGCATCGATCTCGCCCTTGGCGTGCTTCTCGCGCGCCTCCTTCAGCGCAGCCGGACGCAGCAGGCTGCCGACATGGTCGGCGCGGAACGGCGGCTTGGTACGTTGCATGTTCGACCCTTTGTCGTTGTTATTACCGTGATCTCTGCGTTGTCATCCCCGCATCCGATCTCGGGTTTACCCGAGATCGGCACATTAACGTGCGCATGTCGACTATAGTCGACATGCGGTGGGGACCCATATTCCAGAGTCGGTGATTATGGGTCCCCGCTTTCGCGGGGACGACACCACGTTCGTGGGCAGATCATCCCCACACTTCCTCCGCCACCTCCACGACCCGCCGCAACTTCGCCCATTGCTCCTCCTCGGAGAGGATATTGCCTTCCTCGGTCGAGGCGAAGCCGCATTGCGGAGAGAGGCAGAGCTGGTCGAGCGCCACGAACTTCGCCGCCTCCTCGATGCGGCGTTTGAGCTCGTCCTTGCCTTCGAGGTTACCGCTCTTGGAGGTGACGAGGCCGAGCACCACCATCTTGCCCTTGGGTACGAAGCGCAGCGGCTCGAAGTCGCCGGCGCGCGCGCTGTCGTATTCCATGAAATAGGCGTCGATGGCGACCTCGTTGAACAGGATCTCGGCCACCGGCTCGTAGCCGCCGGAGGCGACGAAGGTCGACTGAAAATTGCCGCGGCACAGATGCATCGCCTTGGTCACGCCGGCGGGCAGATCCGACAGCGCGGCATTGATCACACGGGCATAGATGTGCGGAAGCTCGTCCGGATTCTCGCCGCGGTCGGCGACGAAAGCGCGCAGCTTCGGATCGCACAGGTAGGTGAAGTTGACCTCGTCGAGCTGGAGATACCGGCAGCCGGCGTCGGCGAAGGCGCGCAGCGCCTTGCGGTAGCCTTCGCCGAGGTCGCCGTAGAACTCGGCCATGTCGGGATAGATCGTGCTCGGCACTGCGTCGCGCCCGTAACGGAAATGCAGCGAGGAGGGCGACGGCACGGTCATCTTCGGCGTCGCCTTGTTCTCTGTCGCTTTGGCCTGCGCGGCGACGAACTTGAAATGATCGATCATCGGATGCGCGCGGTAGCCGCCGAGCTTGCCGACGACGCGCAGCATCATGGGCTTGGGCTGCGGGCCCTGGAACTTGATCTTGCGCTCGCCGAGATAGGCCTCGACGCCGTCGATCTGGCCAAGGAAGTCGTAGTTCCAGAAGGCGCGGCGGAAATCGCCGTCGGTGACCGACTTGAGTCCCGTCTCCTCTTGCTTGCGGATCACCTGCGCGATCTCGCGGTCCTCGATCGCCCTGAGCTCGTCGGCGGTGATCTCGCCGCGCTCGCGCTTCCCGCGCGCCGCTTTGAGCGCGGCGGGGCGCAGCAGGCTGCCCACGTGATCGGCGCGGAACGGCGGCTGGGTGCGGGGCATGATCTGGCGTCTCTCTCAGAAGTTGTCGCCCCGCGAAAGCGGGGGCCCATGTTCCAGAGACCGTGATTATGGGCCCCCACCGCATGTCGGCTATAGCCGACATGCGCACTCAAAGTGCCGATCTCGGATCAGCCCGAGATCGGATGCGCGGGGACGACACCGAGCAAGACGCACGCGTGGATCACCTACTCCGCCGCGGCGAGCGCCGCTGCCGCCTTCTGCAGCACGAAATCGTATTTGATCTCGAAGAACGGCGTGGTGAGGACCTCACCGGTCGGCGCCTTGCCCGGCGGCCGTTCGACGAAATCGACGATCAGCGGCTCCTTCACGCCATAGACCACGTCGGTCTCGATGAACTCGTCGCCGCGCTGGAACAGATGGGTGACGCAGCCGTGGTAGCCTGGCGCGCTGATGGCGAAGTGGATGTGGGCGGGCCGCATGTGGCTGATATTGGTGCGCTCCATCAGCTCGCCCACGGTGCCGTCCATCGGGATGGTATAGGCGATCGGCGCAACGGTGTGGATGACGTAGCTGCCGTCGCCCTGCGAGCGGTAGAGCCCGCGCATCCAAGGCCCGCTGACGTCGCGCTGGTCCTCGTAAAGCCCCTCGCCGTCGGTCTGCCAGAGATCGAGCACCGCGCCGCCGATCGGCTCGCCGTCGAGGCCGCGCACCGTGCCGGTGATGAAGCAGGGAATGCCGGGCGCTCCCTTCGCCATGTCGCCGCCGTTCGCGATCGGCGGAGCGTTGGGCACGTGGAACGGTCCTTCCACCGTGCTCGGGGTCGCTCCGCTCGGGCGGCGATGGTTGATGGCGTCGACCAGCATGCTCACGCCCAGCACGTCGGAGCTGAGGATGAACTCCTGCCGCTTCTCCGAGCACAGCTTGCCGGTGCGGGTGAGCCAGTCGATCGCCGCGGCCCATTCCTCCTGGGTCGGCTCGATCTCGCGCACGAAGCCGTGCACATGCTTGATCAGCGACTGCATGATCTGCCGCAGGCGCGGATCGGGGATGTCCTTCCAGCGCTCCAACGCGACGTCGGTGAGGTTGTCTTCGGTGACGTAGGGCATGGTCATCTCCTGGAATCGCTGCTTCTTGCTTGTTGTTGCGCGGGCCCGATCATAGCGGGAATGATCGCCTGCGGGAACGGGAGGATGCCCTTCCCCGCTTGCGCAGGGAAGGGAACAGCGGCGAGGGAGACTACTTCGCCGTCTCGAACGGATAGATCACGTTGCCGGTCTTGTATTGCGGCGGCGTGAGCACGGTCTGCGTGTCCATGCCGCGGAACTGCTCCAGGTCAGTGTTTTTGATGTCGTGGTACTGGACCTGCAGCATGCGGCCTTCTGCCCACTCGCCGCCCTTGCCGAACTTCACGTCACCCATGATGGTCTTGAACGTGGTCTTGCCGATGTAGTCGGCGAGCTTGTTGTCATCGACGCTCTTGGTGGCCGCCACCGCATCGCCGAGGATCTGGATATAGGCGTAGCCCCAGGTGCCGAGATAATAGCCGAGAGGGTCGACGCCTTCGGCGCCGGCCCGCGCCTGGTATTTCTTCAGGAAGTCTTCGGTACCGGCAAACATCATGGATTTCGCCGGAACCCAGGTTTCGTAGTTGACCCAGCCGTTGAGCAGCGGGCCGAGCTGGCGCTTGATCGCGGTCGCCTGTAATCCGACCATGGCCCCACCGATCATCTTGGGCTTGTAGCCGACCTCGTTGACGGTCCGTACCAAGCCGACCGAGTCGAGCGGATACGAGCACACCGACACGATGTCCGGATTGGCGGCCTGGATCGCCCGGACGATCGGCGAGAAGTCGGTCGTGTTCGGTGGATAGGTGCGGTCATACACGGTGCGTAGGCCGACCTTCTTGGCGTTGTCCTTGGCACCGTCGCAGGCATTTCTGGAGAACTCCTGGTCGGCGGCGATGAATGCCACCGTCTGTGGTTTCGGGTTCTGCGCCGCCGCCACCTCGAAGAAGCCCTCAGTGAAGGCCGGCTTGGTGTTCGGTCCCGACGGGATCATCGCGAAGAACTTCGGGTAGTTGAACTCTGTGTTCACCCCCAGCCCGAACAGGATGATGAAGACCTTGCCCTTCTGCATGATGACCGGCATGGCCGCCGCGGCTGGCACGGTGGCGTAGGGGCCGATCACGAGGTCGACTTTGTCGACGTCGATCAGCTTGGTGTAGATGCCGGGGACCGGGGCAGCCTGGCTCTGGTCATCGTAGTAGACCAGCTTCACCGGCCGGCCGAGCAAGCCGCCCTTGGCGTTGATCTCCTCTTCCCAGATCTTCATGCCGAGCAGTGCCGACTTGCCGTTCGGCGACAGCGGGCCGGTGAGCGCCATGGAAAAGCCGATTGTGAGCGGCTGGCCCGCCGGCGCCTGGGCCTTGGCCGGGGTCAGGAACAGGGCCACGGCGGCCGTAGCGAAGAACGAGGCCACTACGCCTCGCCGTTTCAGTCGTGCAAGCATTGCTTCCTCCAGTTGGCTCATGCGTTTGGTTGCGCGGGACTTCTTGCCGGTCCCTTTACTTCGTTCTGGGCGGCCCGAGAACCGGCGTTATTGTCGCCCCCATACATCCTCGGCGACCTCCACGATCAAGCGGAGTTTCGCCCATTGCTCGTCCTCGGCGAGAATATTGCCTTCCTCGGTCGAGGCAAAGCCGCACTGCGGCGACAGGCACAATTGCTCGAGGTCGACGTATTTGGCGGCCTCGTCGATGCGCCGCCTGATGGCGTCCTTGCTCTCCAGCGCTCCGCTCTTGGAGGTGACGAGCCCGAGCACGACCTGCTTCTTGCCCTTGGGGACGAAGCGCAGCGGCTCGAAGCCGCCGGCGCGGGCGCTGTCGTATTCCAGGAAATAGCCGTCGATCGCCACCTCGCCGAGCAGCGGCGCCGCCACGAACTCGTAGCCACCTTCCGCGATCCAGGTGGAGCGGAAATTGCCGCGGCAGGAATGCATGGTGATCACCATGTCGGCGGGCCGGCCTTCGAGCGCGGCATTGGTCAGCCGGGCGTAGCGCGCTGGGAGCGAGTCGGGATCGTCGCCGCGCTTCCTCGACCCCTCGCGCTCGGCCGGCGAGCAGACCATCGCCCAGGCGGTGTCGTCGAGCTGCAGATAGCGGCAGCCGGCGTCGTAGAAGGCGCGGATGGCGGAGCGATAGGCCTCGGCCACGTCGTCGAAATAGCCGTCGAGGTCGGGATAGACATCCCTGCTGATGGCCACGCGCCCCTGGCGGAAGTGGAAGGTGCTGGGCGCGGGAATCGTCATCTTGGGCAGCGCGCGCGCATGCGCCTTGAGGAAGCGGAAATGCGCGAGCATGGGATGGTCGGAAAAGCCGATCCGGCCGGTGACCTTGATCCCTTCCGAGCGCGTCGCAACGCCGTGGAACTGAATGCCGTGGTCGGTTGTGTAGGGCGTCACCCCATCGAGCCCCTTGAAGAAGTCGAAATGCCACCAGGAGCGGCGAAACTCGCCGTCGGTGGCGAGCTTGAGCCCGACCTCCTCCTGCTTCTTGACGACCTTCTCGATCTCGCGGTCCTCGACTTCTTGCAATTGCGTCGCGCAGATCTCGCCCTTCTCGCGCTTGACCCGCGCAGCCTTGAGCGCCGCGGGGCGCAGCAGGCTCCCCACGTGATCGGCCCGGAACGGCGGCTTGCTGCGTTGCATGGGTTGGGCGTTATCTATTACCTGTCGAGAACTCGGTCGCTGTCGCCCCCGCGAACGCGGGGCCCATATTCCAGAGCCGGTGATTACGGATCCCCGCTTTCGCTGGGATGACACCGAGCAAGACGCGAAATCATCGCCCCCACACTTCGCCGGCGAGCTCGATGATCATCCGCAGCTTCGCCCATTCCTCCTCCTCGGCGAGGACGTTGCCCTCCTCGGTCGAGGCGAAGCCGCATTGCGGTGACAAGCAGAACTGCTCGAGCGGCGCGAACTTGGCCGCCTCG
>Ga0209382_10008392_pt1 | contig 13026 bp, 12 predicted proteins | sample SoiMetdeltSBSDD5_FD_187599 | JGI IMG/M metagenome (GOLD analysis project Ga0209382, IMG submission 187599) | Bulk soil microbial communities from a Populus tree surrounding site in Tennessee, USA - Soil MetaG P. deltoides SBSDD5 (SPAdes) (version 2) | ecosystem: Environmental > Terrestrial >... | reverse complement strand
GACGCCTACCACCCAACCGAGACGACACGCTTCGCCGACGTGCTCTTGCCCGCCGCCCAATGGCCCGAGAAGGACGGCGTCATGACCAGCTCCGAGCGGCGGCTCACGTACTTGCCGAAGCTCGTCAAGCCGCCGGGCGAGGCGTTGCCTGACGCCACGATCGTGACCCGCTTCGCCGCCGAGATGGGCTGGAAGGAATTCTTTGCCAGCGAGAGCGCGAGCGAGATCTTCGACGAGTTCGCGGCCCTGACCGCCGGTACGGTATGCGACTACTCCGGAGTCAGCCACGCGCGACTCCGGCGTGACGGCGCGCTGCAGTGGCCCGTTCCCGCGAGCGACCATCAGGGCACCCAGCGGCTCTATACCGCCGGTCGATTCCCGACGCCCGACGGGCGCGCGCGATTCGTCGCCGTCGAGCACGCCGAGCCGCTCGAGGCGCCCGACGGTCGGTTTCCGCTGGTCCTCACCACCGGACGTGTCCGCGACCACTGGCACACGCGGACGCGCACCGCCAAGGCGCCGGCGCTCGCCGCGCGCACGCCCGACCCGATCCTCGAGGTGAATCTCGGCGACGCGCGCCGCGCCGGCATCCAGGACGGCGACTTCGTCGAGGTGACCTCACGGCGGGGCAAGGCGGTCGCGCAGTGCCGCGTGAGCGCGGCGATCCGCGAAGGCACGTGCTTTCTACCATTTCACTGGGGTCGCGAGGCCGGCTTCTACAAGAGCGCCAACAACTTGACCCTGAGCGGGCGTGATCCGCTGTCGCACCAGCCCGAACTGAAGGCGTGCGCGGTCCGCATTCGGCGAGTGACGCCCGCAACGCTCGTGAGCGGGACGGCGCCGTGAACAAGATCGAAGCTCTCAAGGCCGAGCGCGATGGCCTCGACGTCACCGACGATCTCGTGCGGTTCGCCCGCGAGGGGTGGAAAACGCTCGCCGACGACGACAAGGAGCGGCTGAAATGGGTCGGCGTGTTCCACCGAAAGCCCACGCCGGGCCACTTCATGATGCGCATCCGGATGCCGAACGGGATCATCAGTACGGCTCAGGCGCGCCTCCTCGGCGAGATCACGAAGGCGAGCGGCCGCAACGTCGCCGACGTCACCACGCGCCAGCAGATGCAGCTCCGCTGGCTGACGATCGAGGGCGTGCCCGACGTGATCGCGCGGCTGGAGGCGGCCGGGCTCTCGAGCCTCCAGACCGGCATGGACAACATCCGCGGCATCGTCGGCTGCCCCGCGACCGGTCTCACCCCGAACGAGCTCTTCGACACCGCGCCGGTCGCCGCTGCATTCCAGCGGATCTTTCTCGGCAACAAGGAGTTCACCAACCTGCCGCGCAAGTTCAACGTCACGATCACCGGCTGCCGCGAGCACTGCACGGGCGGCGAGACGCAGGACATCTCGATGACGCCGGCGCTGGTCGAGCGCGACGGGCTCGAGGTCGCCGGACTGAATGTCGCAGTGGGAGGCAAGCAGGGATCGGGCGGACCGCGGTTCGCCACCCCGCTCGATGCCTTCGTGATGCCCGACGAAGCGGCCGACGTATGCGCCGCGATCGCGCTGATCTTCCGCGACCACGGCCCGCGCGAAGCGCGGAGCAAGTCGCGGCTGGCGTTTCTCGTGGACGAGTGGGGAGCCGCGCGCTTCCGCAAGGAGCTCGAGGCGCGGCTCGGCCGCGTGCTGCCGCCGGCCGGGCGCGACGCGCGAGGCGCGAAGGTGACCGATCACATCGGAATATTCCGTGAGCGCACGCCGGGTCTCAACTACGTCGGGCTCAAGACACCAGTCGGCCGCGTCACCGGCGATCAGCTCCTTGAGCTGGCGCGTCTCGCGGACCGCTACGGCCGCGGCGAGCTGCGGTTCACGCCATCGCAGAACGTGCTCATTCCCCACGTGCCGGACGCGCTCGTCGGCGAGCTCACCCAGGAGCCGCTGCTGCGCGCGTTGCCCTACAACCCATCGGAGATACAACGGGGTCTGGTGTCCTGCACGGGCACGGACTTCTGCAATCTGGCCCTCATCGACACGAAGACGCGGGCGCTGGCGCTGGCGCGCGAGTTCGAGCGCCGGCTCGAGAAGACGCGCCCGCTCACGGTCCGCTGGTCCGGCTGCCCGGCGTCCTGCGGCAATCACCACACCGCCGACGTCGGGCTGCAGGGGTGCAAGGTGAAAGTGGACGGCAAGATCGTCGACGGCGTCCACGTCTTCGTCGGCGGCCGGGGCGGGCTCGAGCCTCGCGCCGCCGAAAAGATCTTTGAGGACGTCCCGTGCGATCAGCTACCCGAGCTGCTCGACCGTCTGGTCCGGTTCTTCCCGCGCGGCGAGCGCAGGAAGGAGGAGGCATGAGTCGAGGCTTCGTGTCGTTCGTGGGCGCCGGCCCCGGCGACCCGGAGCTGATCACGCTCAAGGGGCTGCGCCGGCTGCGTGAAGCCGAGGTGGTCCTGCACGACCGACTCATCCCCGCGGCACTGCTCGACGAGGTCAGCTCGGGAACGACGATCGTCGACGTCGGCAAGGCGCCCGGCCGCGCGTGCGTCGGTCAGGGCCATATCAACTGGCTCCTGGTCGACTGGGCACGGCGGCGCGAGCGAGTCGTCCGCCTGAAGGGCGGCGACCCGGGCGTCTTCGGACGTCTCGGCGAGGAGATCGAAGCCGTGAGGTCGGCGGGGATCGCCTTCGAGGTGATCCCCGGCGTCACGGCGGCGACCGCAGCGGCCGCGCGCCTCGGTATCTCGCTCACCGAGCGCGGCAGCGCCTCGATGCTCGTCTTCACGACGGGGACGGACCAGACGGGCCACTGTCCGGCCACGCTCGACTGGGATCTCCTCGCGCGTGCCGAGGGCACGCTCGTCTTTTACATGCCGGTCGGCGCCCTCGACTCGATCACGGCGTCACTGACGACACTTGGCCGCGATGCCCGCGAGCCCGCGATTCTCGTCGAGCACGCCGGCACCGCGGATGAGCGCGTGATCGCGGCCCGGCTGGGCGAGATCGCGGCCGAGGCGCGAGCGGCCGGCGTGCAATCGCCGGCGGTGCTGATCACCGGGCCCACCGTGTGCGCCGCGTCGGCGCCGTTGACCGTGCGACGCGTGCTGTGTCAGGCGGCGGTGTGACGGATGCCCGACTACTTCCCGGCCTTTCTCGATCTCCGCGGCCGGCGCTGTCTCGTCGTCGGCGGCGGCGAGGTGGGTGAACGGAAGTCTCGCGCGCTGCTCGAGTGCGGCGCGGTCGTGATGGTCGTGAGCCCCACCCTCACGCCGGGCCTCACGGTTCTGGCCGCGACCGGGCGTATCCAGCATCGCGCGCGACCATTCCGGCGCTCCGATGTTCGTGGCCACGCGCTGGCGATCGCGGCGACCGGTGACGCGCGCGTCGACAAGGAGATCGCCGAGATCTCGCGCCGCTCGCGTGTGCTCGTGAACGTGGTCGATAGGCCCGAGCACTGCGACCTGATCATGCCGTCGGTGCTGCGCCGAGGCGAGCTGCAGATCGCGGTGTCGACCGGCGGCCGCAGTCCGGCCCTCGCCCGCGAGATCCGCCGTCGGCTCGAGGGGCTCTTCGGCCCCGACTACGCCGAGATCGTCCGGCGCGCGGGCGCCGACCGTCGTCGCGCACGCGCGACGGCGACGACGGCCGCTGAGCGCCTCGAAGCCGGCGAGCGCGTCGCGCGGCTGGCGCTCGTCGGGCGATAGCGGTAGACGGCCGACCGAAGTCGTTGGGCTAAGGCGGGAAGTACAAGGTCCGACTGAAGCGGTCATCGTACAATCACGAGTGACCCTCGTGAACGCCGCCGAAACCCGAAAACTCATGCAATCCGTGCTTCGCGGGCTCACTGCGCCGCAAGTCGAGCAGCTCATCCAGGCGTCGGTCGCGCAGAAGGTCCCCGCCGGTCAGGCGCTGATCAACGAAGGCGAGCGGGTCAGCGGGCTCATGGTCCTGCTGCAAGGCAAAGTCGAAATCCTCAAGCACGGGCCCGACGGGCTGCGTCAGCCGTTGGCGAATCTCGAAGCGCCCACGCTCGTGGGCGAGATGAGCGTGATCACCGACCGGCCGGCGTCGGCCACCGCGATCGCCCTCGCCGACTGCGAGTTTCAGCTGCTCACACGCGCGCAGTTCCAGCGGCTGATCGCCGCCGACAACATCGCGGCCTACCGGCTGGTCGTCATCATCGCGGGCGTGCTCGCCGAGCGCCTGGCCAAGCTGGACCGAAAGGTCCTCGAGCTGACCGGGCACTGGAACCTCTAGACGCGCGCTGGCTAAGCGCGCGCTAACGCCAGCTCACGACTTCGCGCGCGCCGCAACGTAGGCGCGCCAGCCGCCGTACTCCGTGATCTCGCGCTGGCCCTCGCAGAGCACCGGCTCGCCGAGCACGCCGAGCGTCTCTTCACCGTCGGCGAGCCGCACCTTGCCGATCGATAGCCCGGGAGGCTCCGCCAGCAGCACGGCGGCGAGCCCGGCCGCCGGCACGTCCCACACCTCGACGGCGACCGCGGCGCCCCCGTGCGACACGCGCACCATCGCTGGATGGCGGTCGCCGATCGACCAGAGCCGATAGCTCGCGCTGGTCGTCGCCTCCCGCACGAACGTCGCGCCCGCGGCGACGAGGTTCTTGTTCAGCGCCAGGCCGCGCATCAAGGTCCCGTTGACTGCCAACCGAACGTTCAAGGCAGCCCGACCCTAGCACATCAGTCCTGATCAGAGCCGGCAGTACGCCGTGGGCGAGGACTGCCCGGCGCGTGGGCAATCGATGCGGCGTGCTTATTCGCTGGGCATCGCTCCGTGCGACGCGCGGCCCTAAATGGCCGTGGACGTTGATCTCACTTGGCGGCACGCGCCTTGCTGACTGTCGGCGCACGCGACAGCGTCGTCGCCGGCGGGTAATGGCGCCCGATGAAGGGCGCCGTTTTTTTGCGGGGCGACGCGCGAGCCGCGCGGCCCTCGGGAGGGCACGAGCGTGACGGACCTGGGATCGGTCGTACCTGCCTGGCCCTGGAGAATTGCCGCAGCTCTGGCCGCCGCCTGTCTCTTCGCCGTTGGTGGCTGGTTGTTCGTCCAGGACACGCCGGCCGACCGGACCACGCACGCGATCGCGGTCGAGCGATGAAGAAGATCGAAGCGATCATCAAGCCGTTCAAGCTGGACGACGTGAAGGCCGCGCTCACGGGCGCCGGTATCGTCGGCATGACCGCGAGCGAGGTCCGCGGCTTCGGCCGCCAGAAGGGTCATACCGAGATGTACCGGGGCGGGGAGTACACGGTCGACTTCCTGCCGAAGATGAAGATCGAGGTCGTCGTGCCTGATGGCCTCGCCGAGAAGGTGGTCGCGCTCATCGTGGCCGCCGCCAAGACCGGCAGCATTGGAGACGGGAAGGTCTTCGTCGAGCCGCTCGATGACGCGATGCGAATCAGGACCGGCGAGCGGGGCGACAACGCAGTCTGACGTCGACGCTGAGCAGTCTGATACCGGGAGGATCAGATGACGCGAAAGCTCGGAGTACTGTTCATAGGAGCGCTGTTCGCGGCGGCCTGCCTGGTCGCCGCCGGCGTTCCCACTTACGGCCAGACCACCCAGACCCCGCCCGCGGAAACCAAGCCGGGCGAGGCCAAGCCCGAGGACAAGAAGGAGGAGGAGAAGCCCAAGACACTCTGGGAAGAGAACACGCTGTTCGCGTACATCGAAAACAGCATCGTGTGGAACACGGGCCGCGCGAGCCGCGGCAACCACAACGAGCTCAGGTTCTACGACTTCGAGGGCGGCTACACGTTCAACATGGCCGAGTTCAGCATCAAGAAGGACCCGTCGGACCGCTACCCGTTCGGGTACGGCCTGGTGCTCACCGCGGGTATCCCCGGCACGTCGAACGACTCGCAGAAGAACCACGCGCTCGGCATCTTTCGCGGTGACGACGATCAGTTCTCGTTCCGCAACACGCCCAACTTCGACCTGCAGGAGGCGTACGCGTCCTACAAGATCCCGATCGGTGAAGGTCTGACCGTCAAGGCCGGCAAGTGGGTCACCTTGCTCGGCTACGAAGTGATCGAGTCGCCGAACAACCTGAACTTTTCGCGCTCGTACCTGTTCGCGTTCTCGATTCCGCTGACCCACGTCGGCGCGCTGCTCAGCTATCCGGTGACCTCGTGGTTCACGATCACCGCGGGCACCGTCGTCGGCTGGGATGTCGCGAGGGACAACAACAGCACGATGTCGTACACGGGGCAGTTCGCTTTCACACCGGTCAAGGACCTCATCTTCAACTTCAACTGGATCACCGGCGCCGAGCAGGCGCACACGAACAGCAACCCGAGAACGGTGCTCGACTACGTCCTGACGTACACGGGCATCAAAAACCTCACGCTCGGACTGAACGTGGACTACGGCTGGGAGACCGACGAGGCCTACCTGAAGGCCTCGGGCACGCGCGGCGACATCGACGCCTCCTGGTGGGGATGGGCGGCGTATGCCGCGTACGACTGGACGGAGGCGTTTCGCACCGCGCTGCGCGTCGAGTACATGAAAGACGCCGAAGGCGTGCGCACGCAGCTGAGCCCGGCGGGCAAGAAGCTCGATCTGTGGGAAGTGACCGCGACCGCCCAGTACAAGATCTGGAAGGGCCTGGTCGGACGCGTCGAGTACCGACACGACAGCGCAAACGAGAAGGTCTTTGCGATCCGTGCTCCTGGCTACGTCCCGACCGGGAAGACCCAGGACACGATCAGCTTCGACTTCTATTACCTCTTCTTTTGATGGTGGGTAGCTGGACATGGTTGACGGCCCGGACGGACGTGGCGACGGGACTGAGCTTCAGATTGTAGTGCGCGCGCTGACCGACACGGTGCCGCTGCTGGTCGAGCGGCTGTCGCGCGCGCGATCCGGACGGATTTATCGTGAGGCGCTCGAGCTGCTCGAGCGCCCGCTCATCGGGCACGTGCTCGCGATGACCGGAGGCAATCAGCTCCGCGCGGCGCGCGTGCTTGGGCTCAACCGCAACACGCTTCGCAAGCGGTGTCGCGAGCTGCATCTGGCGCTGCCGCGGGAGCCGCGCCGGGCGCCGGCGGCCCCGCTGCGCTAGCGGACAACGACGGAGGGGACCGCCGCGGTCCCCTCCGAGCTTCGATTCCCCATCCGACCTTGAAGTCCGTGCCTGGCGTCGGGGCGGTGCCGTAATATGACTCAAGGCCATGAGCTCGGACGTCGACACGCTGGCGCAGCAGATCATCGAGGGCTCGACGCGAGCGCTCGCGCGCGGGCTCACGTGGGTCGAGTCCGGAGGCGCGCGGGCCGAGGCGTTGGCCGCGCGACTCTATCCCCACACGGGGCGCGCGCAGATCGTTGGAGTCACCGGCGCGCCCGGCAGCGGTAAGAGCACCCTGGCCCGGGCGCTCGCGCTGGTCGCGCGGGCGCGCGGGCGCACCGTTGGCGTCCTCGCGGTCGACCCGTCGTCGCCGTTCACGGGCGGCGCGATTCTCGGCGACCGCATTCGCATGAGCGATCTCACCCTCGATCCCGGCGTCTTCATCCGCTCGATGGCGACGCGGGGCGCGCTCGGCGGGCTCTCGCGCGCGGCTGCCGACGGGGTCGACCTCATGGACGCCGCAGGGCTCGGTCTCATCCTGGTCGAGACCGTCGGCGTCGGCCAGGACGAGGTCGACGTGATGCGGCTGGCGCACACGGTGATCGTCGTCTCGGTCCCGGGACTCGGTGACGACGTGCAGGCACTCAAGGCCGGCGTGCTCGAGATCGCCGACGTGCACGTGGTCAACAAGGCCGACCGCGACGGCGCCGACCGCACCGTGGCCGAGCTCCGCGCGATGCTCACCCTGCTGCCGACGGCCGAGGGCGCCTGGATTCCGCCGGTGCTCCCCGCGTCGGCCGCGCGCGACGAAGGCATCGAAGCGATCGCCGACGCGCTGGACAGCCACATGGCGTTCCAGAAGACGAGCGGCGAGCTCGAGCGGCGGCGCCGCAAGATCGTCGCCGCGCGCGTGCTGCGGATCGCCCAAGACCTGGTGGCCGAGACCGTGCTGGCCGGCGCCATCGGGCCCGAGGGCGCGCATCGCGACGGTCTGCTCGAGCGCGTCGCGCGGCGCGAGCTGGCGCCCCACGCGTGTGCGCGCGCGCTGCTGGCCCAGGCGGCGGGCCGGGCTTCGAGCGAAAGGGAAGGGAACGACACCGTCTGAACGGTACTATAGCGGCAGCCCTATCGAGCGGCAGCCTGATCGACCCTGAGGAGACCGCACATGAACATCGCGAGCATCCTAGCCCGGAAAGGCCCGATGGCGGTGACCGTGCGCCCGGATCAGTCGATCCGAGACGCCCTCGCACTGCTGGAGCGCCACAACATCGGCGCGCTGGTCGCCGTGGACGGCGAGCGCCCGGTCGGCATCCTGTCCGAGCGCGACATCGTGCGTGAGGCCGCGCACAATGACAAATTCTTTCTTCGCGCCGTTGCCGATCTCATGACCCGTGACGTGATTACCGGGCAGCCGCACGACGATCTGTTGTCGGTGGCCCACACGATGACCGAGCGCCGGATCCGCCATCTCCCGGTGGTCGATCAAGGTCGGCTGGTCGGGATGGTCTCGATCGGGGACATCGTGAAGGCGCAGCGCGATCAGTATCAGGGCGAGGTGGACACGCTGCAGACGCAGCTCCTCGCGGACGAGGGCGGGCGCGCGCGTTGACGCCGGCGATCGGAACCCCGGAGCGGCCGCTGCGCGTTGCGATCATCGGCGCGGGCCCGACCGGCTTCTACACGGCCGACCATTTGCTGCGCAGCACACAGGCCACCGTCGAGGTCGACCTGTTCGACCGGCTGCCGACGCCGTACGGTCTCGTGCGCTTGGGAGTCGCGCCGGATCATCAGAAGATCAAGTTCGTGACCAACGCCTTCGACAAGGTCGCGGCGAGTCCCCGGTTCCGCTTCTTCGGCGGCGTCGAGTTCGGCAAGGACGTCACGCTCGCCGATCTCAAGGCGTACTACCACCAGATCGTCTACTGCACCGGCGCACAGACCGACCGGCGCATGGGGATTCCGGGCGAGGACCTGAGCGGGAGTCATCCGGCCACCGAGTTCGTCGCCTGGTACAACGGGCATCCGGACTATCGCGACTGCAGCTTCGACCTCACGCAGGAGCGCGTGGCGGTCGTCGGCGTCGGCAACGTCGCGGTCGACGTGGTCCGCATCCTCTGCCGGACTCCGGAGGAGCTGGCGAAGACCGACATCGCCGACTATGCGCTGGACGCGCTCAAACGCAGTCGCGTCAGAGAGGTATATCTGCTCGGCCGGCGCGGCCCTGCGCAGGCGGCCTTCACGAACCCCGAGGTGAAGGAGCTCGGCGAGCTGGCCGACGCCGACGTTACCGCGCGCCCGGACGAGGTCGAGCTCGATCCATTGAGCGCTGCGGCGATCGAGCGCAGCCAGGATCGGGCCACACAGAAGAAGGTCGAGATCCTCAAGGAGTACGCGCGACGGCAGCCAGCGGGCAAATCGCGGCGACTCAACTTGCGCTTCCTCGTTTCACCCGTCGAGCTGACCGGCGACGGCCGCGGCGGCGTCGCGGCACTGAAGCTCGTGCGCAACGAGCTCTACGCGACGTCGGCGGGCACGTTGCAAGCGCGCGCGACCGACCTGAGCGAGACCCTGCCGGTCGGTCTCGTGTTCCGCTCCGTCGGCTACCGCGGCGTGCCGCTACCCGGCGTGCCGTTCAACGAGAGCTGGGCCGTCATCCTGAACGACCGCGGCCGCGTGCTCGATCCCGACACCAAGCAGCCGATCGTGGGCGAATACACCGCCGGCTGGATCAAGCGCGGCCCGACCGGCGTGATCGGCACGAACAAGCCCGACGCCGCCGAGACCGTCGAATGCATGCTCGAGGATCTGGCCCACGGCACGGTGGTCCAGCCGGCGCATCCAGAGCCTACCGCCGCCGAAGCGCTCGTGCGCCAGCGCCAGCCAAACTACTTCTCCTACGCGGACTGGCAGAAGCTCGACGCGATCGAAGTAGCCCGCGGCCGCGCCCAGGGCCGCCCTAGAGTCAAGCTGACAAGCATCGAAGAAATGCTCTCCGCCCTCAACCGCCGCTGAATGCAATCCGTGCTGAATGTCCGATGAGTGCTGAATGTCCGGTGTCTGAAATCTTCGATGTGTGAAATGTCCGATGTGTGAAGACGGCCGGGTGGGGCGGGGGTGGCTGGGGTCCTTCCCGGGATCCGTGTAGTCAGCGTTACTCGCGCGAAAAGCAAACGACTTCGCCGAACACCAATCTCAGCAGTCGGATCCCGGGAGGGACCCCAGCCACCCCCGTCCTACCCGGCCGCCGCCAAGCCCAGGCCACGCCGAGCAAAGAGCTAGCGAGAGATCGTGAGGCTCTGTCCGCCATAGTTGTCCGCGTCATGCCACGGCAACCCTTCGGCGAACCGAGTCGACCGGAACGGCGTGAGATCGACAGTGCGAGGCTTGCCGTCGACGATCCACTCGGCGAGGCACTTGCCGATGGCGGGCGACGTCTTGAACGACGTCCCCGAGTCGCCGAGCATGCAATAGAGGCCGGCGACCGACGGGATCTGGTCGATGATCGGGCGCCCGTCGGCGCTCATCATGATCATCCCCGCCCAGCCGCCGCGCATCGTAGCCTCGCGCATCGCCGGCAGCCGGCCCGCGAGCGCGTCGCGGCACGTACCCACGAACTCCGCGTCGACGCCCTCGTCGAAATGCTCGGGATCGGCGTGTCCGGCGCCGAGCTCGACGCCGATCAAAGTGGTCGCAGCACCCTCCGGGCGGAACCACGACTGATGGATCGCGTCGATGACCACGCAGTGCCGGCGCGTGAATCCGGCCGGCCATCGAAAGATGGTGATCTGGATGCGGTGGGGGACAAGCCCGAAGTCGAGTCCGAGCGGGGAGAGGAGCGGCGCCGCCCACGCGCCGGGAACGGCGACCACGACCGGCGCCTCGATGCGCCCGTGCCTCGTGTCGACCCCCACGACCCGCCCGCGCTCGGTCACGATGCGCGTGACCTCGCACCCGGTCTCGATGGTCGCGCCCAGGCGCTGAGCGGCCTGGGCGAAGGCGAACGTCGTGGCGTTCGGGTCGGCGAAGCCCGAGTCGGGCTCCCAGGCGGCCGCGCCAATGTCATCGATCCGGGATCCCGGCAAGAGCTCGGGTAGCCGGCTCGGCGGCACGGCCTCGGTGGCGATGCCGAGGCGCTGCTGGCGGGCGACGTTCCGAGCCAGCGCCGCCTCGTAGCCCTTCGGAACGATCTGGAGAAACCCGATCGGCTCGAAGCCGCACTCACCCCCGACGACGTTCCGGAAATCCCGAAAAATCTTCAGACTCTCGAAGGCCAGCCTGGACTCGGGCTCGTTGGTGTAATGCATCCGGACAAGCGAGCCGGATTTGCCCGTCGCACCCGCCGCGAGCTGTCGGCGCTCGAGCAGGAGGACCTTCTTAACTCCGCGAGATGCCAGATGAAAAGCGGTGCTGGCGCCATTTGCTCCGCCGCCGATCACGATCACGTCCGCATGCGTCATGGAGGCGTCCCCGCCCTTCTTCCGTCCGGAGTGAGTCTGCTAGACTAACACAGTCGGAAAAATCGGAGGATCGCGTGGCCCAGCAGCAGTCCGTCCAGATGCTCCAAGAGCGACTCGCGTACGAGCAGAAGCTCGTTCAGCTCGTCGATCGCATCCATTCCGCCAAAGGTATCGACAATATCTTCATCGAGCTGCAGGGCGAGATCCTCGAGCTCCTCGACGCCGAGCGGATGACGATCTACGCGGTCGACCCCGCCAAGAGGGAGCTGTTTTCCAAGTTCCTGGCGCTCGACACGGTCAAGGAGATCCGCCTTCCGGTCAGCGAGAAGAGCATCGCGGGCTACGTGGCGGCCTCGGGCCGCATCGTCAACGTCGCTGACGCCTACGACAAGGCCGACCTGGCCCGGATCTCGCCCACCCTGAGCTTCGACGGCTCCTGGGACCAGAAGACCGGTTTCCGGACCAAGCAGATCCTGGGCATGCCGATCCTGCACGACGGCAAGCCGATCGGGGTCATCCAGCTCCTGAACAAGAAGCGGGGGCCCAAGTTCACCAAGGAAGACGAGACCGGCGCCTCGCGCATCGCCAAGACGCTCGGGATCGCGTTCAACAACCAGGCGCAGCTGAGTCAGAGCCAGGAGCTGGCCCAGAGCACGAAGCCCAAGGCCAAGTTCGACTACCTGGTGGCGCAGCAACGGGTCACCGCACAGGAGCTCGCCTCCGCGGTGGCCGAGGCGCGCCGACGCCAGACCGACGTCGAATCGATCTTGATCGAGCAGTACAAGGTCCCCAAGAACGAGATCGGCATCGCGCTGAGCCAGTTCTACGAGTGCCCGTTCGTCGAGTACGACGACAAGATCCTCCCGCCGCCCGACCTCATGAAGGGCTTGAGGATCGAATACCTGCGCCGCAACTTCTGGCTGCCGCTCCGGCGCGAGGACCACAGCATCGTGGTCCTCATCGACAACCCGCAAGACCTGCAGCGGGTCGACAGCGTCGCCCAGGCGCTGAAGAACCGGAAGATCAAGTGGGCGGTCGGACTGCGGAAGGACATCCTGTCCTTTCTGGGGCAGGTGGGCGGCGGCGAGGCGGGAAAGGATGCGATCGGCACGATCCTGGGCGACCTGCGGGCCGAAGACGTCGGCGATTCGCTCGATCTCAGCGGGGGCGAGCTCGACGAGAACGACAGCGCGGTCATCCGGCTCGCGAACCAGATCATCGTCGACGCATACAAGTCGCGCGCCTCCGACATCCACATCGAGCCCTACGGCGCGCAGCGGGACACCGTCATCCGCTATCGCATCGACGGCGGCTGCGCGGAGTATCAGAAGATTCCCGGCGCCTATCGCCGGGCCATCGTCGCGCGCATCAAGATCATGGCCCAGCTCGACATCGCGGAGCGCCGCAAGCCGCAGGACGGCAAGATCAAGTTCAAGCTCGCCGACCGCGAGATCGAGCTGCGCGTGGCGACGATCCCGACCGCCAACCAGAACGA
>Ga0209382_10008391_pt1 | contig 13026 bp, 11 predicted proteins | sample SoiMetdeltSBSDD5_FD_187599 | JGI IMG/M metagenome (GOLD analysis project Ga0209382, IMG submission 187599) | Bulk soil microbial communities from a Populus tree surrounding site in Tennessee, USA - Soil MetaG P. deltoides SBSDD5 (SPAdes) (version 2) | ecosystem: Environmental > Terrestrial >... | reverse complement strand
TTGCCACGTTCCGCGTCAGCGGAAAGGGAGCCGAGAGCGGCGTCGGGGTGGAGTCCCCCACCGTCTTTCAACTCGGCGAGATCCGCGACCGGCACGTGATTTGGGTTGGGATGTTCTCAACCGACGAGGAAGCCCTCGAAGCCGCCGGGCTGCGGGAGTAGGCGGCCTCATCGACTTGACGCGCCGACCCTCAGGTGAGAGGGTCATCCTCAGATCGGCGGATCGCCGGGGGTGGCGTTCGCCCGCTCGTCCAAAAAGGGAGGTATCGAAGTGCGTGAACGGATTCGTTCGCACCTGACGTACGCCAACGTGATGGCAACCATCGCCGTCTTCCTCGTTCTGAGCGGCGGCACCGCCGTCGCCCTGAACGGCTCGAACACGGTCTTTACCGACGACATCGCGAATGACACCCAACCGGCGGCGGGGGGAAATCCGGCGGGCGGGCTCCAAGCCGCCGACCTGCGCCCCGGCTCCGTCGCCAGCTCCGAGGTGGCTAACGGCTCCCTCAACGACGAGGACGTCGGCCAAGGGACGTTCGTCAATTTCGCCGCCAACATCGGCACGCTCCAACCCTTTGACTGCAACCAAGACGCGATCACTGGGATCAACGCCCAGGGCGACCACCTGTTGCTGACGCCCAGCGACGAGGACTCGAGTCCCGTCCTGACCTACAGGATCGACTATCGCCCGAACCAGGAGTCGGCGACCCTTACGACCTGCAATCCCTTCAACTTCAGCGAGCCCGATGGCACGACGCACTTCAACCTGCTCGTTTTCGACGCTCACTAGGTGACCGTCTGCGCGATGACTCCGATCAACTGATACGCAACGGAGGACGAAACCCTCGAAGCCGCTGGGGCTGCGGGACTTTTTAGGCGCTGTTCCCGGCTCACTCTCCGTCCGCGCTGCGCAAAAATTTTCGCCACCTCGGCGCGGTTGCGGAAACCCGGCCCGGTCCGTAAGGTCGTATCGTCCGTTATCTGACATGGGAGGGTTACGCGGGGGGCGCGTACCAAGAAAGGGGAGTACATGCGCCAAAGTCCGAAGCCACGCACTCCACCCACAAAAAGGGCCTGATCACGACGCAGCCGACGTGGCCAGGCTTCCCGGGTGGGGGACTAACCCGAAATTTAGGGGCTGAGAAACCGCCGCCTGGGATGCCGCGAAAAAAACCGAGATGCGTTCTCTGGCCAGTGTCGTTTTCACGCAAAAGCAGCACAGGCCGCTCCCTTGATCGAGCTTCCATCGCAGGCGGCTGGCGTGCGAGTCGAGCGTCCGGGTGCATCCCATCAGGCGACATTAAGGCCATACCAAGGAGATGACCGAAAAACGACCTCTACAACGACCAGGGCCCGCCGCAGCGGGTCCCGATCGCAGGAAGCCCCCCGATCTCACGCTAAAGGGGCCTAGAAGGTCCCCTTAACCGCCGAACCCCAGACCGCGCAGTCGGCGGAGCTGTTGGACGGGTTGTCCTCGGTCCCGTACTGAACCGTCATGGTCCGGGTCCGGGCCCCGTTCACGAACTCGGCGGTCCCACTGACCTCGTCACTGGTCCCATTCCTGTTCATGAAGAGGAACTCGCCGCTGTCGAGATCGTCCGCGGAGGCGGAGACCTCATGGGGGTTCAGGGTCCCGGTCGGACCGCCTGAACCTTCATTGGCGTAGCTGACCTTCGCCATTCCGTTCGCCGCGGTGCCGAGCAGGATGAGGCGGGTTGTCCCGCTTGTGCACCGGAGCCGGACGGCCGCACCGGGGACAGCGACGATGGTCCTGTGGAAGCCGTTGTTGACGAACGCCTTTATCGCTATTGGTGTGCCCCGATGAGACTTGGTGGGGGCGCTGGCGCCACTCGCCCCGATCGCGAAGACGGCGACGATGCCGAGCGCGAGCACCCCTGCGACGCTGAGGCAATGTTTGAATGACATGCGATACACCTCCTCGACGGATCGATCGAGGATCGATCCAATTGTTACAACCGGGCCGACCCTTTCACGAATCGCAGGCTTGTCAATCCCGCCGGTCACGCTGCTGACCCGTCAGATCGCAGACCACACCTGCCGTCACTCGGTAACTGCTCCATCGCAGCCTTGATCCGCTCCTGGCAGCCGATGACATCCGAGGAGGCGCGGAAGGCGTCAGCGAGGTCGTCTCGCCGATCGACGTGCCCAGCGCATCCGCGACCCTGACCGGCAACGAGGCCGACCGCAACGCCGACCTCGGCATCGCGGCTGCGCGCGGCGTGACCGACGGCGGCGCGAACATCGCCCGCCACAACGGAGACCCGCGCCAGTGCACGCAGATCGCTTGCAACTGATCGGCGCGAGCCATCCACCGGCGCCGGGTGACGGTTCCTACCCGCGCAGCTCGGCCTGACGCTTGAGATCCAGGGGCGGTAGCGCGATCTTGATGATCGACCAATCCCCGTTGGATTCTCGACGCGGACGCCATTGATACGTCTCGCGATCTGGATGCTCCGAGGCAAGACGAGCACATTGTTGCTCGGCCTCTTTGCGGGTCATAGACCGACTGTAACGAACGGGCCAAGGGGCAGAACATCGGGGAGCAGGCTCGCTTCTGCTTCTCGCGCAAAGAGGCGCCCTTCGCTTGTCCGGCTACGGCTCACGGCGCTGTCTCGGGCGGCGCAAAGATCACCAGGAGCTCGAGGTCCTCGACGATGCCGACGAAACGGTGCTCGGCAAGCTTGGGCACGAAGGCGATCGACCCGGGCTCGACCGTCCGCCGATTCCCCTCGACTTCGAGCTCGGCACGCCCCGCGAGCACGTAGTAGATCTCGTCCTCGGCGTGCGGCATCTGACGATCGATCTCCCCCGCGGAGAGGCGGTAGACGCCCGCGCTGAACATCCCCGCGCGCAGGAACTCGCGCCACTGATCGCCTGCGGCGCGTGCCGCATCGACGACCTGGTCGAGCTCAACGGTCACGTAGTCCGGCTCGGGCATGGGCGGATGGTATGTCGATGGCGACGCCGCGCGCCGGGCCGGCGTGTTGAGGGTGCGAAGATGACAGGCACTTCGTATTGGTTCACAGCCCCGGCTGCGGGATCGGTGGGATCAGACTCCCGCGCCGGGGCTGTTTCGGTCTCCAGGTCGCCACGATTTACACCGGTTCGATTCCGGTAGGCGCCTTCGTCGGGCCCGCGGCGCTTAGGCGAAGAACCGCGAGATCGAGTCCCGCTCGCAGATCCGTCGGTGCTCGCCGGATCCGACGCTCTTCCTCGTCACCTTGATCCGAGCGCGATCGATCGTGAAGAGGTTGCCGTCGAGGCGCCAGTGTCCGAGCCTCCCGGGCGTGTCGGTGTCCGCGAGCCTCTCCTGGCCGGTGTTCCCGTTGCGAAGGAACAGCTTGACGGTGCGCCCGCGGAGGCATTTCTCACTCGGGGATCTGAGGTGGCCGACGAAATGTCCCTCCAGCTCCGGACCCTCGCCGGTCTGGGTGAGGCGGTCGAGGACGACCTGCGTCGGCGTTGACCTCGCGGCGAGGGCAACTGCGCCGAGCCCAAGACAACCGAGCACGACGCAAGCGAGGAGCGCGGCCCGTCGGATACGTCGCATGTTTCCGATCCTAAACCGACTTGCGCGGGGCGCGGGAAGCGGTCACGTGATCGTGATCCTCGGGATCCGCTGACGCGCATTGGGACTCGAGCGGATGCGCCTGTCCGCAGAGGGGGCAGGGCGGCGGGTCGGCGTGCTCCGGGACGGCCAGGGCCTCCACGAACTCGCGTGCCTGCTGATCGGTCATCTCACTGAGAACTACCGATCCGGCCGCGGCTCGGTTCACCCGGCGTCACGCCGCGGTACGGTGTCCTCATGGACGCCGGTCGCGCCCGAGAGCTCCTTGAACGCGAGCGAGAGCGGATCGAGAACGCGATCGCCGATCTTCGCGGAGAGGCTCCCGAGGAGGCCGATGACCGGATCGAGCCGGGCGATGAGGACGATGAGGGCCTCTACCAGGATGAGTTCGACGCCGGCCGAGCACAGGATTACGAGGGGCAGCTCGCGGCGCTCGAGCGCGCGGAGGCACGGCTCGCCGATGGGACGTACGGGCTCTCGGTCGATAGCGGGGAGCCGATTCCCGACGAGCGGCTCGAGGCCTATCCGCTGGCGGAACGAACGGTCGAAGAGGAAGAGCGCGGCCGCTCCGCCTGAGCCTCAGCGGGGCTCGCCACGCAGGGCCTCGACGCCTTAGCATGCAACCCAGATGGTGGGGACGAGGGAGCGCCGCCCGGCATGGATCGCCTGCGCAATCGCGGTCGTGGCGCTCGCTGCCCTGTGCGCGTCGCCGCTCGCGTCGGCGCTCCGCGACACGCCCGGCCGGACCCACATCAACGACAAGGCGGGCCGCTTCGTTCCGATTCCCGACAGCATTCCGCACGTCGAGGGCGCATACATCGACAAGCGCATCAAGCGGAACCTCGCCTGGATCGCTCGCCACTTCCGGATCTACGTGACGGAGGGCTTCGCCGGGCGGCTGCCCAACGGCGAGAAGGTTGGCTGCCCCAAATGTCATGTCCGGCACTCCGAGCACAAGATCGGGCTCGCCGTGGACATCGTCCCGCTGCACGACGACTACACGGGCAAGTGCAGCAAGCGCTGGCGGTCGGTCTCCAAACTGGCGAGGTGGGCCGAGCCGCGCCAGAACGATCCGCTGCCGCCGTTCCGATGGGTCGGCTACGACGGCGACGCGGACCACGGGTGCGGTAACCACCTGCACCTGTCCTGGAGCCACGATCCCGAGTACCGCCGGTATACGCCGTCCCGATGGGTCGAGGTGTTCAGGGTGAGGCGAAAGGGCGACCGGACGCATGCCCCGGCACGGAACCCGACCGCATCCGATCCGACCACGGTGTCCTCCGGCTCGCTGCGTCGACTCGAGCCCGAGGGCCCGCGCTGAGCTCCCGCTCTCCGCTCAGGCGCGCTCGGCAGTGGGCTCCGGCGCGAGGTCGCGCCAGCGGCGCTCGAACGGGAGCCGCCAGCGGCGGGGGGCGACCAGGTCGCGGATCTGGCCGGGACCCCAGGAGCTGGGCGCGTAGGGGATGACATCGGGCGGGTGCTTGAGGAGGGGGTCGGAGATCTCCCAGAGCCGCTCGATCCCCTCCGCGGTCGTGAAGAGGGTGTGATCGCCCAGCATGGCGTCGCGGATCAGGCGCTCATAGGCCTCGAGCGTGTCGGCCTCGCGATGGACCTCGTGCAGCGAGAACTGCATGCTCACCTTCTCGAGGTTCATGAACGGCCCGGGCCGCTTGCCGTAGAAGGAGAGCGACAGCCGTGATGACTCGTCGAGGTCGAACGTCAGGTGATCCGGGCCGAAATCGCCAACGCCCGATCCGGCGGGAAACATGCTCTGCGGGGGCTCGCGGAAGGCGATCGAGATGATCCGGGCATCCTCGGCCATGCGCTTGCCCGTTCGCAGGAAGAACGGCACGTCGGACCAGCGCCAGTTGTCGATCTGGCACTCGAGTGCCACGAAGGTCTCCGTCTGTGAGTCAGCGGCCACGCCCCGTACGGATCGGTAGCCCTCGTACTGGCCGCGCACCACGCGATCAGGATCGATTTGGCGCATCGTGCGAAACACCTTGTTCTTCTCCTCGGTGATCGCCGTCGGCGCAAGCGCGGTCGGAGGCTCCATCGCCACGAAGGCGAGGATCTGGAGCAGGTGCGTCACGACCATGTCGCGGTAGGTGCCCGTCTTGTCGTAGAAGGCGCCGCGCGTGCCGACGTCGAGGGTCTCCGGCACATCGATCTGGACGTGGTCGATGTGATTGCGGTTCCAGATCGGCTCGAAGAGCCCGTTTGCGAACCGCAGCGCGAGGATGTTCTGCGCCGCCTCCTTGCCCAGGAAATGGTCGATACGGAAGATCTGGGATTCGTCGAAGACCTCGTGCACCTTGCCGTTGAGCTCCTCGGCGCTCTCGAGATCCGTCCCGAACGGCTTCTCCATGATCACGCGGGCGCGGTCGGCGAGGCCGGCCTCGCCCAACTCATGGATCACGTCGACCGCGGCATCCGGCGGCACGCTCAGGTGGTACAAGCGCCGGGGTTTTCCACCGAGCTCATGTTCCGCCGCCGACACGGCGTCCGCGAGCGCCCCCGGCCCCGCGCCGGTGGGCACGTAGCTCAGCCTGGAGGTGAAGTCGTCGAGCGCGGCGTCGCCGTGGATCTTGCGGCCGAAGTCCTTGCATGCCTCCCGCGCAAGCGCGCGAAACGCGTCATCGTCCAGGTCCTCGAGGGAGGTTCCCACGATCCGGCAGTCCGGGATCAGACCGGCCTGGGTCAGGTGGAGAAGGCCGGGCAGGAGCTTTCGCTTCGCGAGGTCGCCCGCGGCGCCGAAGAGGCCGATGACGTGCGGCTCCAGCGGCGGCAGGGCCGTCGGGGCGACATCGCGGGGACCGTTGCTGGAGGCCATCGCGGGCAAAGTACCGCACGAGGTCAGCCGGCCCGGCTCGCGATGCCGCCGGCCGCGCTCAGCCCATCAGCGGTAGCCGCCGCCGTCGCGCGAGCGCGTCCATTCCGCCCTGGATGCTTCGGCGAACCTCCTCGTACTTCGCCTGGACATACTCCCGGTCATCGACGCGGGCCGGATCCCGTCCCACCTCGATCGGCTCCTGGAACGCCGCGCGGATCTTCGTCGGGAACGGGATCTCGGGCAGCAGCGCGGGCGAGATGCCCCATGGGGCCTGGAGGGCGACGGGGAACATCTTCAACCGCGCCACGCGGTCCAGCCGCAGGAGCTTCGCCAATCGCCGGCCGCTGGCCAGGACCGGCATCGCGTCCGGGCCGCCAACCGTGGCCACGGGGACGATCGGAACGCCCGTATCGATCGCGAGCTTCACGAACCCCGTGCGTCCCGCGAGGTGGGCCTCGTCCCGCTTCGTCCACTCGCGGAGGGAATCACGCTCGCCGCCCGGGTACAGGACGACGTCGCGTTCGGCCGCGAGCGCGGTGGTGATGCTGTCAGGCGCGGCGGGGAGCACGCCCATCTTGCGGAAGTATGCGCCGATCACGGGGAAGGCCATGAGCGCGTCGTGGGCGGTGCCGTGGAGCGGCCGATCGGTGCCGAAGTGCCGCCACCACTGGATGCCGACGGCCCAGGCGTCCCACGGAAAGGGCGCCCCGGAGTGGATCCCCACCACCAGGGCCGGTGGCTCCGGGATGCGATCCCAGCCGGATACCTCCATTCGAAACCAGTAGTCCAAGAGCGGATTCCAGAAGTACTTCTGGCGCTCGATGAAGGTCCAGTCGCGCTCGTCCAGGCTCCAATCGCCCGCGCGGTCGGCCACCCACCCGGGGACCCCGGACTCGCGGTCGCGCCGCTCGTTCGCCTCACGCCGGGCGCGATCGGCATGGTGCTTGGCTCGCACGCGGGGTTCGCGGTGCTCTCGATCCAGCTGATGTACGTCCGCCATCGCTGATCCTCCTCCGGAAACGCTCACTTGGCCCCTACCCGGTGCCGCGAATGGGACACATGCGAGGTTGTGTCGCTTCGCAGCCCGGCAGGCGGGTAGTTTTCTCGCGCCGTGCCGGACGATGGCCAGATGTCAGTCGACCCCGTCGCGCTGCGCCGCCTTCTCGATGGGGAGTACGCGATCGTTCGCGAGCACGTGCGGGCGGTGCTCTTGCGGCCCGAGTTCGAGAAACCGCCCGCGCCGCCACCGACCGAGCGCTACCGCGAGCAGGTCTCGGAGCGCGCGAGGATCCTGGCGGCGACGGGCGGGCCGTCGCTCCTCTTCCCGGAGGAATTCGGTGGGCTCGGGCGCGTCGGCGCAGCGATCACCGCGTTCGAGACCCTCGCCCACAGCGACCTCTCACTGCTGGTCAAGATCGGCGTCCAGTTCGGCCTCTTCGGCGGCGCCGTGCACCACCTCGGCACAAGAAAGCATCACGAGGCCTACCTGCAGCGGATCGCCTCGCTCGAGCTGCCGGGCTGCTTCGCCATGAGCGAGACAGGCCACGGCTCGAATGTGCAGCGGGTCGAGACGACCGCGACCTGGGACGGCGACGCCGGGGAGTTCGTGGTCGAGACTCCGACGGAGGCCGCCCGCAAGGACTACATCGGCAACGCCGCGCTCGATGGGCGGATGGCCGTCGTGTTCTGCCAGCTCATCGTGGGTGGCGAGGGGCGCGGCGTCCACGCGGTGCTCGTGCCGATCCGCGATGAGGACGGCACACGTTGCGCGGGCGTGGAGATCGAGGACTGCGGGGAGAAGCTCGGCCTGAACGGAGTCGACAACGGACGCCTCGCGTTCCACGGGGTCCGCGTCGCCCGCACTGCCCTGCTGGACCGCTATGCGGAGGTGACCGCCGATGGCGAGTACCGCAGCCCGATCGAGAGCGAGAACCGTCGCTTCTTCACGATGCTCGGCACCCTCGTCCAGGGGAGAGTCAGCGTGGGCGGAGCGTCGATCAGCGCGACGAAGTCCGCGCTCGCGATCGCGATCCGGCACGGCGCGCGGCGGCGGCAGTTCGGTCCGCCGGACTCCGAGGAGGAGTACCCGCTCCTGGACTTCCGAGTCCACCAGCGGCGTCTGCTTCCGGCGCTCGCGACCACCTACGCGCTTCACTTCGCGCAGGAGCGCGTGGTCGCGGAGCTCGATCGGATCTTCGGGTCGCTGGGCGGGGGGGAGGAGGAGGCCGAGCGCGACCGCCGCGAGCTCGAGACCCGCGCAGCGGGGCTGAAGGCCATCGCGACCTGGCATGCGACCGAGACGATCCAGACCTGCCGCGAGGCCTGCGGCGGGGCCGGCTACCTGTCGGAGAACCGCCTCGGCGAGCTCAAGGCCGACACCGACGTGTTCACCACGTTCGAGGGGGACAACACGATCCTGTTGCAGTTGGTCGCGAAGAGCCTGCTCACGGGCTACCGCGACGAGTTCGCGGAGCTCGGGCCGATGGCGACCGCCGGCTTCATGGCGTCGCAGGCGTGGGAGACCGTGGTCGAGCGGAGCGCCGGGCGCGAGCTGATCCAGCGCCTGACCGACGACCTGGTTCCCGGCCGCGAGCGCGACGAGGATCTACTCGACCGCGAGTACCAGCTCGGGCTCTTCCGCTGGCGAGAGGAGCATGTGCTCTCCGGCGCCGCCCGGCGCCTGCGGCGCGGTATGGGCAGCGACGGCGCCGATCCCTTCGAGGTCTTCAACGACTGCCAGGACCACGTGCTGGTGGCAGCGAGGGCGCACGTCCACCGCGAGATCCTGGATAGCTTCTCCGAGGCGATCGAGCGGGCCGAGGACACGAACCTGCGGGCCGTGCTCGAGCGGCTCTGCGATCTCTACGCTCTGGGCGAGCTCGAGCGCGACCGCGCCTGGCTGCAGGAGCATGGGCGGATCTCATCGACGCGGGCGAAGATGCTGACGCGCACCGTCAACGGCCTGTGCGCCGAGATCCGCCCGCATGCCGAGGCGCTGGTGGACGCGTTCGGCATCCCCGACGGCCTCATCGCGGCGCCGATCGGCCTGCCGGGAGGGGAGGCGAGCCGCACCTCGAGCGCCGACGTCGGCGATGAACTCCCGAACGTGAGGGAGATCCTCGAGCGGGTAGGCGAGGAGGCGCTCCATTGAGTCCCGACAGGCGAAACGCGGCCGTCCTGGGCGGCAACCGCATCCCCTTCGCTCGGCGCGACCGCGAATACGCGCACGCGTCGGACCAGGACATGCTGACCGCAGCCATCGATGGGCTGGTCGCTCGCTTCGGGCTCCAGGGCCAGCGGCTGGGCGAGGTCGCCGCCGGGGGCGTCCTGAAACGAAGCCGCGACTTCAACCTCACGCGCGAGTGCGTGCTGGGCTCGGCCCTCGCCCCCGAGACGCCCGCGTACGACGTCCAGCAGGCCTGCGGGACCAGCCTGGAGACGACCATCCACGTCGCCAACAAGATCCGGCTGGGCCAGATCGAGTCCGGGATCGCAGGCGGCTACGACACGACGAGCGACGCGCCGATCGAGCTGAACGACGATCTGCGCCGGCTGCTGCTCGACCTCAACCGAACCCGCTCGACCACCGGCCGCCTGGCGCTGCTCGGACGGCTGCGCCCGGGTCAGGTCGTGCCGGCTACTCCCCGCAACGAGGAGCCGCGGACGGGCCTTTCGATGGGGGAGCACCAGGCGATCTCCACCAGGCGCTGGGGAATCACGCGGGAGGAGCAGGACGAGATCGCGGTCGAGAGCCACCACCGATTGGCCGCCGCGTATGACCGCGGGTTCTTCGACGACCTCGTCACCCCGTTCCTGGGCCTGGAGCGCGATGGCAACCTGCGGCCCGATGCCTCGATCGAAAAGCTCGCCGGGATGAAGCCGGTCTTCGGCGACGGGCCGGACGCGTCGATGACGGCCGGGAACTCGACGCCGCTCACGGACGGCGCTTCCGCGGCGCTGCTCGCCAGCGACGAGTGGGCCGCCGAACAAGACCTGCCGGTGCTGGCCCACTTCGTCGACGCCGAGACCGGGGCCGTCGACTATGTCCATGGCGAATCGGGACTGCTCGAGGCGCCGCTGTACGCGGTCCCGCGTCTGCTCGAACGAAACGGCCTCGACCTCCAGGACTTCGACTACTACGAGATCCACGAGGCCTTCGCCTCGCAGGTCGCGATGACGCTGAAGGCCTGGCAGGACCCGGCGTTCTGCAAGGACCGACTGGGGCTGGATGAGCCGCTCGGCGCGATCGACCGCGACAAGCTGAACGTCAATGGCTCCTCGCTCGCCGCCGGGCACCCGTTCGGCGCAACGGGCGCGCGAATCGTCGCGACATTGGCGAAGCTGCTTGCGGAGCGCGGTTCCGGGCGCGGGCTGATCTCGATCTGCGCCGCGGGCGGGATGGGGGTTGCGGCGATCCTGGAACGGTGCGGATGAGCGGCGACCGTTATCAGGCGCTCGCGAACTCGGCCCTGGGCAGTGCATTCGTCAAGCGGCTCGGCCTCCCGGCCCCGCCGCCCCTCGAGCGCCACGAGCCGGGAATGCCGGTGGTCTCGGGCCCCGTGGTCTTCGGACAGGCACGGGGCGGCCGGCTCGCGGAGCCCGTGCGCGACATCCTTCGCTCGATCGGCGCCCGCACTCTCGATGCCGCCACCGCTGCGGACGAGGGAGGCCGTCCCGCGGCGCTCGTCTTCGACGCGACCGGGATCGACTCGAGCCCGCGCCTGCGCGCCCTCTATGACTTCTTTCACCCGGTGATTGCGTCGCTCGGCCGGAACGGACGTGTTGTCGTGTTCACGACGCCGGCGATCGAGGCCGGATCCGTCGCCGCGGCAACGGCCCAGCGAGCGATCGAGGGCTTCGTCCGCTCGGTGGCGAAGGAGGTCGGCCGCTACGGGTCGACGGCGCAGCTGGTCGAGGTCGCGGCTGGAGGTGAGGGCGCGATGGAGTCGACGATCCGCTTCCTGTTGTCGGCCCGCTCCGCGTACGTCGATGGTCAGGCGATCCACATCGAAGCCGCCGACGGAGACCGGGTCGTCCCGCCGGCCGACTGGGAGCGGCCGCTCGCGGGGGTCTCGGCGGCCGTCACGGGCGCCGCTCGAGGCATCGGCGAGTCCATCGCTGCGACGCTCGCCGATCGGGGCGCCGAGGTGCTCTGCATCGACATCCCCCCGGCGGGTGAGGCCCTCTCGCGAGTCGCAAACGGGATCGGGGGCACTTCGCTCGCACTCGACATCACCGACGCGGGTGCACCGCAGCGGCTCGCAGACCACATTGGCGGGCGGGGCGGGCGAATCGACGCGTTCGTCCACAACGCGGGAATCACGCGGGACCGGACGATCGCTCGGATGCCGCCGGAGAACTGGGACATGGTCGTCGATGTCAACCTCTCGAGCCAGGAGCGTCTGACCGAGGCGCTTCTGGAGGGGGGGTTGATCGGCGCGCGCGGGCGGATCGTGTCGGTTTCGTCGGTCAGCGGGATCGCGGGCAATCGCGGCCAGACCAACTACGCGACGAGCAAGGCCGGCGTGATCGGGATGGTGCGGGCGTGGGCGCCGGCGATGCGCGAGCGCTCGGCCACCATCAATGCGGTCGCGCCCGGGTTCATCGAGACGCAGATGACGGCGGCGATGCCGGTCGGCACCCGCGAGGCCGGGCGCCGCATGAACAGCCTCCTCCAGGGCGGGAAGCCGGTCGACGTCGCCGAGACAATCGCCTGGCTGGTGAGTCCGGCATCCGGCGGTCTCAACGGCAACGTCGTGCGGGTCTGCGGACAGCAGCTCCTGGGCGCATGACCCAGGGGACCGCGGAGGCGATCGAGCTCGAAGCGGCTCCGTCGCTCGCGCGCCTGTACGCGCGGGCGGCACTCGCGCCGATCATTTCCGGGGGCGAGACCGAGCTGCCCGATCGCAGGATCGGGCTGAGGGGCGTCGAGGTGGATCGCGACCGCGTGGCGGGCTACTGCCGAGTCTGCGGGTTCCGGATCCGAAGCACCGTGCCGGGGACCTATCCGCATGTGATGGCCTTTCCGCTCCATCTCTCACTCATGACCGATCGCTCGTTTCCGTTCTCGGTCCTTGGGCTCATCCACATCGGGAACCGGATCGAGGTTCTCGAGCCGATCCCCGTGGACGCGCGCCTCGACTTCTCGGTCTGGGTCGAGGACCTCCGGCCACACAGGCGCGGGCGGCAGTTCGACCTCCTGGCCGAGGCGGCGCTCGAGGGCGAGCTCGCGTGGCGCGGGCGAAGCACATACCTAAACCGGGACGGGAGCGGTGACGGTGCGTCGGCGGATCGGCCCGAGCGCGACGAAGGCGCAAACGGGGACCTCGAGGTGCGCGCGGAGTGGCGCGTTCCCGGCGACGTCGGTCGGCGCTACGCGGCGGTCTCTGGAGATCGCAATCCGATTCACATGCACTCGCTGTCCGCCCGGGTGTTCGGCTTTCCGACCGCCATCGCGCATGGTATGTGGACCAAGGCGCGCTGCCTGGCCGCGTTCGAGGGCAGGACGGGTGATGACCTCGAGATCGACGTCGAGTTCAAATCGCCCCTTCGCATCCCGGGCCGTGTCCGGTTCCTGTCAGCGCGCCGCGGCGAGGATTGGGGTT
>Ga0209382_10008390_pt1 | contig 13028 bp, 15 predicted proteins | sample SoiMetdeltSBSDD5_FD_187599 | JGI IMG/M metagenome (GOLD analysis project Ga0209382, IMG submission 187599) | Bulk soil microbial communities from a Populus tree surrounding site in Tennessee, USA - Soil MetaG P. deltoides SBSDD5 (SPAdes) (version 2) | ecosystem: Environmental > Terrestrial >... | reverse complement strand
AGACCGGACCTATCCCAGGCAACAGAAGATTAGCGATCAGAGCTCCCGCGCCGAGACCGACCGCTCCCCCAACAACGCTGCCTATGGCTTTTCCCATGCCCGGCTGTTCTGCGTCCTCCGTTGGCACTGCTGCAGTAACCTCGGGATCGGAGTTGCCGGGCGACAAAATGATCACATTGTTTCCTTCGAAACCCACCGCCCTCAATAGGTTCGCGGCCTTAGTCGCTTCCTGCCGTGTTTGAAAGATACCGACGATTGTCTTCACAGATTATTGCTCCTTTCTGTCGTTCAACCGGATCAGGTCCGCGTATTGTTCACCCCGGGGAATTTTCGCTACCCGAACTAGAATCAGATCGCGTGGACGTAACGCTTCGATGCCGACTTCGCGCTCTCGGCTGTAGACGCGAGTAGCTTGATCATATTTGATGACGATGACTTTGGCTTCCGTCGTCCGCAGCCGAATTTCATTGCTGGTTCTGTCTACCCGCTCGACTGTACCGATAATTTCGTCCTTTGCGCTTCCGCGGTCATCCGGGGTTGGGCTTCCGCGGTCATCTGGGGTTCCCCTTCTGTCAACGTCCGGTCGTGGCCGGAGCGCGATACTTTCACAACCCGAAGCAACAAAAATAGCAAGCAGCAAGATGATACGATACCCGGAAGCCGGCTGCGGAGTGCTGTTCATACAATCTCCCTGGGACCAAAAACTCGTGCACGAATTCGAACCTAAATCGGCTAATGTTGGCAAATTTTATGATTGACAAAGAATCGAATTCTTTCGCCAAACTCTATCTCATATTGCCTCCGCAAGGCCTATGCCACTGCCTTTGTTCAAGTAAAACGATTATTAGAAGCCTGTTGCGTGCATAGCTGATGCGAATTTTCCTACAGAGTTTGCGCGTAAAACTCACACATCCATATGCATACCCGGGGGGAGGACGCAATTGAACCGGAACAGCTTGACTATTTTTGTTCGTTTGGGATTAAATCTCGCGGGCGCCAGTGGTCGGGATCGTATCCAGGAAGTACCTCAAAGACGGGAGGTCGAAATGTTGAAAACTTACAGCTTTGTTTTCATTACCGTTATCAGCTTCGTGCCGCTAACTAGCCGCGCGCAAGAGCGCTTGCTGGTGAGCTACGCCGGCTTCGCGGGATTCCAGGCACCTGCCTGGGCTGCCAAAGACCTGGGCCTTTTTTCCAAATATGGCTTGAACATCGAGCTGGTTATGATACCTGGATCAGCCCGAGGGGCCCAGGCTCTATTGGGAGGAAGCACCCACTTTGGGCAGATCGATGGGACCGCTTTGATTGCCGCCATCAATCAGGGAGCGGATCTCGTCCTGATCTCCGCGTCGCTGAACAAATTTCCCTTTAGCCTTGTGGCGCAAAAAAATATCACCAAGCCGGCAGATTTGATCGGCAAAAAGGTCGGCATCGTCGCCTTTGGCGGCGCCCACGAAGTGTCTATGGTTCTGGCACTAAAAGAGTGGAACATCCCGCGGCAATCCGTAACTTTACTTGCCAGCGGTACGGCATCCAACCGTCTAGTCGCCCTTTCCAGCGGCGGTCTCGATGCTACGTTGCTCGCTCCGCCGGAAACAGGAGAAGCGTCGCGTATGGGCTTACCCACCCTGGCTCACATGAACGATCTCAAAGCCGCCGCCTTTCCCATGAACGTCATCGCTACGCGCCGCTCCTTTCTCGAAAAGAATCGTGACGTCGTCAAGCGCTTTTTGCAGGCCTATAGCGAGGCCACCTACCAGTTCATGACCAACAAAGAGAAGGCCCTGGCGATCTACAACCAGCGGATGAAGCAGAAAAACCCCGCTGTCGTAGAAGAGACGTATCAATATTTCGCCTCGACTTTTTCTTTTCCACCAAGAGTTTCGCATGACGGGATCCGCGTTGCTATCGAGATGATTGCCCAACGTACCCCGGGCACCAAGCTCGAGACAAACATAGACAGGTATGTCGATGAACGGCTGCTCGACGAGTTGGAAAGAGAAGGACTATTTAAAAAAATTAGCGGTAGAAGCTAAGACGCCGCTTCCAGGCTCTTCACTCCGAAACTTTTTCGATGTCCCTTTCATCGAAGATTTGAAATATCTCGCCTGGAAACTTGACCTCGTACACCGTCTTACCCCTCGGATTGAGGGCTCTGGCTGTTCGGTTAGGAAACGGTCCCAGATAAACACCGTCATTTATCAGTCCCCGTAAGGCTCGATTCTCTCTGTTGACGACAACGTCGCCTTTTCTGAATACAAAAAGAGATGAAAAACTTTCGTCCAGCCGCGGATCGTCTATTTTCACGGTTTCCACGAAATCCATGATGGCTCCTTTCCACATTTTTTCAAGACCACAACTCGGACCAAGAATCTAAACGAGGCGTTCGTGTTTTTCAGGCTTTTTCACAGATCGTGCAGGAGAATTCATACAAAAAGCCTTAGGCGATATCGAAAATCTTTGTCAAACTAGAGTGATGTTATGCAAGGTTATCCTGGCATACGTATTGCGAGCATACATCCGAAGTTCTTGTTTATTTTCCCCGAATTTAAAGGAGTCTGATATGAAGGCAACGAGAGTTGCTCTTCCTGCATTTTTGCTGGCCGCCTCTTTACTGACCCTACCCCCATTTCCAGCCTTCTCTCAGCAGCCATATGGTCAGGGAGCCGAAGCTCCAGCCGAGATGCAACTCCGGTCTTTCGCCAAAGATTATGTTGAGGTTGAGAAGCCTACGAACCGCAATTGAGCGCTAGTCCAGATGCTCAAAAGTCTCGGGAAATTGAACAAGAAGCAATATCCAAGATCGGCGAGGTGATTGTTAAAGAAGGGCTAACGTTGGAGTCGTTTAATCAGATCGTTCAGACAGCAAATGCGAATGATGACTTGCGCAAGAGAATCGTCGTATTGATAAATGAGGAGAAAAAGAAATCCTAGAAAGCCCTTGAAGGAAAAGATTTATGGCGAAGAACGCGAAATCTGTTCCGCGAGGTTACCGGACGGCGACACCTTACTTGATTATCAAGGATGCAGCGAGCGCAATCGATTACTATAAGCAAGCGTTCAAGGCAAAGGTATTGATGTGTCTATCTGAACCCAACGGTAAGGTAGGACACGCAGAAATCAAAATCGGCGATTCCCGGATCATGCTCGCCGACGAATACCCCGAGATGGGTTCGCGTGGCCCCCAATCCTTCGGCGGCTCACCCGTGAGTATTCTTCTCTACATGGATGATTGCGATGAGATATTCAGCCGAGCCATCGCTAGGGGCGCCAAAATCGTCAAACCAATGAGCGATCAGTTTTACGGCGATCGGGCCGGAACTCTAGAGGATCCATTCGGACACATTTGGACAATTGCTACCCACAAAGAAGACCTCACCTCTGAAGAAATATTGCAACGTGCCGCTGCCAGGTCCGACTAAAGTCCATAACCAACGTCCAAACCACCGGTAGTCTTATCGTTTAAAATAGGCTACTCGATGCTGAAGCCCTGAATTTGGCAGCCCTAGAAAGTTCTTCAGGAAAACTTCATACTTGTGCTGAGCACCAAGGCTCAAAAATCTACCCTTGGGCTTGGCATGGACGTTGCCTTTGATGATCAAGCCCGGTAAAGCGGAGATACAGGATGGCCTGCAACATGGCGATTTCAAACCCTTGACCTCTCTTCTATTGTCTGGGAAGCACAAAATGGTTGCCCGACTGACTCGACACTATACATTTTTGTTCTTAGTACTAGTGGCTTTTCAACAGAGCTGCAGGACAGGTCCGGTTGGGCCGGCACCTCAGCGTGCGTCTGAAGCCGAAAAAGCGGAGTCCACCGGCAAGAGTGATGCGCAGACCAAGTCGGAATCAACCCAAATTGACCAGCAACGCAGTAAAGACCCAAAGCTTTCAATCGAATCAAAGCGGATCGAACGCTTACCAGAATCCATTGTCGGCGCGCCGGGAAAAGAATTGGCTTCTTCCAAAATCGCTTACGATACGGTGCTGATGGAAAGGTCGCCCTACGCATCGATCCACGCCGGATGGCAATACCGAAAAGATCGGCAAGGCCAAATCGTCGGCTTTGAATTTTCAAACCGCGGCGGCAACGGGATCCTTCCTCCCCGTTATGACATCGGAAAGAATTTGCTTTTCACCAGGGATTTCCAATTTCGCTTTGACGACCGGGCGCGACAGGATATTCAGCTATTTATCTCGGATTGGGCACCGTCCCGGGACAAACAGTTTAGACTCAGCGGGCTCATGAACAGCATCTTCCATTTTTTTCCGAGAAACTATTTGCCAGCGATTGTTGGCTCGGGCGCGCGCTACGTTGTCACGCTCCCAACCGGCGAACAAGTCGAATTTGACGCCAAAACTCGTGAGATCCTCGGCGGCGTATTCTCCGAAACCGCGGTGGACCTCAATCCCGATCGAGCGGCGCGCAAGTTCCCCGGCGTCAATTACGTCGGCAAAGGCGTGGTCGTGCGCGCCAATGCTCGGGGCACTGACCCGAGAATGGGCAACACCGCGACGATCACTACCGGAACGCCGGCTACCGATTGCGAAAAAGGGATCGCTTGCAGCCAATGCCAAGTTCCGTCCAAAGAACTCTGGCATCAAAATGGCGCGGTTCGCTTCAAGTTTTCCACGGACCAGGAATTCGATCGGTACCTGTTATCACGCTGCGGATTTGGCCTACCCGGCCCCGCCATGATTGCCCTGCCGCGCGAGTAATCCTCCACCCAAAAGCTCGATAATCTTCGTTACCGAATCGATAAGCTTCTCAATCTTTCACGATCGAGAGGATTGCTTTCGACGCTGATTGTCCGTCAGGACGCGCCTGGATAACCAACCGAGGGCGAGAGGCGTCAATACTCCCATACCAAAAACTAACCAGGGCAAAGCCATCAAGCAAGGGCCCCATTGGTCGCTCGCCGGAGCGGGCTTGCTCCTCAAATTGACAGTGTGGCCTCAAAGCCGTTATACCGGCGCTGGATGATGTCTATATCGGACTGTTTAGCTTGCCGCCGACTTTATTTTGGCCGACCCACTGAAGCGAAAATTTGGAGGAGACAAAAATGAAAAAAATTAGCGAAAGTAAATGCCCAACTGTTTCATTTTGGTTACTGGCGCTGTGGGCGTTGATTGTGGCTGAGGCGGCAAGCGCCAATCCTTATCTGGCCAAGGTCGGCGAAGCGCCGACGACTGTGCATGTTGCGACATGCGCGGTCTCCGGCGGATTCATTCACCTCTATACCGCTATGGACAACGGCCTTTTTGACAAATACGGCCTCAAGGTCGATAACAAATTTATTAGCGGCAGCGCTATGAACCTCGCTGCTTTGGCGGCTGATGAGGTCCAATTTCTCTATTGCGCGGCCGACGGCACGATTCCCGGATTAGCCAGCGGCGTCGATGGCAAGTTGGTGGCATCACCCCTTGTGGGATTGCCCTACGTGCTCTTGGCTCATAAAGACATCAAGCGGCTGGAGGATCTCAAGGGAAAGAACATCGGGGTCTCTAAAGCAGGGGACTTGGATGACCGCCTGATGAAGGCTCTGCTTAAGAGACACAACCTCAGTGCGGCTGAAGTCACCATCCGGCCCATCGGTGGCAGCCAATCGGAACGATACAATGCGATGATGGGAGGCATTATTGAAGCAGCGCCGGTCACACCCCCGTTGGACGCGCGCGGAAAGAAGGACGGCCTCAACAATATTTACAATCTCAAGGATCTCAATCTGCCTTTCATATATAGCTCTGTGCATACGAACTCCAAAACCTTGAAGGAACGACCGCAACTAGTGCAGCGTTTCGTTGCGGCGATGGCAGAGTCGGTCTATTTCGTAGAGAAGAATCCGGACAAGGCGAAGGCCGCGCTCAGCAAAGTGCTGAAGATCTCTGAATCGGATATTCTGCAATCGGCCTACGACGCCTACGCGATATCGTTGATCAACCGATCGATGCTCGTCCCGGCCAATGCGCTGGCGGAAGCTGTGGAAGTAGCGCGTGAGAGCGGCACGAACGTGCGCAAGAAACCGGCGGAGCTTTTTGACAACGGCTTCGCCGAGCAGTTGCAGAAGAGCGGTTTTCTCAAAGAAATATGGGGCGCAGAGTTCCGTTAGTGTGGTGGTTTAGAAATTCGTTGTAGAACTCCTAACGTCATCTAGAGCGAAACCCTTTCTTGCCCCTCTTTTCCAACGCGGAATTAAAAAGCAAGGCCGAAAAAAAGGCCTTACTTCGATTCCACGAAGTAAGGCCTTTGCTGTTTTTGAACGTTGAACCGTTCTGGCTATTACTCTTTCGGCGCGGCTCGATAGGATGGCTGCTCGGTCCCGCCGTCACTCGAAGAAGTCACTTCCTGATAAATCTTTGCGCCGCTCTTCTTGAACTCCTCGGCTTTTTCCTCCATGCCGATTGCCAACGCCGCCTGCTCCTCGATACCTTTTTGTGCCGCGTAGTCGCGCACGTCCTGGGTGATTTTCATGGAGCAGAAATGCGGGCCGCACATGGAGCAGAAATGAGCCACTTTGGCCCCCTGCGCCGGCAACGTCTCGTCGTGAAATTCGCGCGCCGTGTCGGGATCCAAGCTCAAGTTGAACTGATCCTCCCAGCGAAATTCGAAGCGCGCGTGGCTTAGAGCGTCGTCACGCAGTTGAGCCCCTGGGTGACCCTTTGCCAAATCCGCCGCATGGGCGGCGATCTTGTAGGCGATGACACCGTCCTTCACATCTTTCTTGTCCGGCAGTCCAAGGTGCTCCTTGGGCGTTACGTAACAAAGCATCGCCGTGCCGTACCAGCCGATCATCGCCGCGCCGATGGCGCTGGTGATGTGATCATAACCGGGCGCGATATCGGTGGTCAGGGGACCCAAGGTATAGAACGGCGCCTCATGGCACGCTTCCAACTGTTTAGTCATGTTCTCATGAATCAAGTGCATCGGTACGTGTCCCGGCCCCTCGATCATTACCTGCACATCGTGCTTCCAGGCCATCTTGGTCAACTCACCGAGTGTCTCCAGCTCGCCAAATTGCGCTTCATCGTTGGCGTCGGCGATGCATCCAGGCCGCAGACCGTCACCCAGTGAGAATGAAACATCGTACGCCTTCATGATCTCGCAGATGTCCTCGAAATGGGTGTAGAGGAAATTCTCCTTGTGGTGGGCGAGGCACCACTTAGCCAGGATCGAGCCACCGCGGGAAACGATGCCGGTAATCCTTTTTGCCGTCAGCGGCACATAGCGCAGCAACACGCCGGCGTGAATGGTAAAGTAAGAGACTCCCTGCTCGGCCTGCTCGAGAAGCGTATCACGGTAGATCTCCCAGGTAAGCTCTTCGGCTTTGCCGCCGACCTTTTCCAGGGCTTGATAAATCGGCACGGTTCCGATGGGCACCGGGGAATTGCGCAGGATCCATTCGCGCGTCTCGTGAATATTATCGCCCGTTGAAAGATCCATGACGGTATCCGAGCCCCAACGGGTGGCCCAGATCATCTTCTCGACCTCCTCTTCCACCGACGAAGCGACGGCGGAGTTGCCGATATTGGCGTTGATCTTCACCAGGAAGTTGCGGCCGATGATCATCGGCTCGCTTTCCGGATGGTTAACATTGGCGGGTATGATCGCCCGGCCTCGCGCCACTTCATCGCGGACGAATTCCGCTGTGACGAATTTAGGAATCGCTGCGCCGAAACTGTTTCCGGTGGTCGTTCGCGGGTTGCCATTGGCGCCATTTTCAAGAGCCTTCTGGCGGCCGATGTTCTCGCGAATAGCGATGTACTCCATCTCCGGGGTGATGATCCCTTTTTTCGCGTAGTGCATCTGGGAAACGTTACAACCAACCTTGGCGCGCAGCACCGGACGCCGGGAGGTTTCAGGGAATCGTTCGGTGTGCGAACCGTTCTTCCCATTGCCGTCGGCGTAGCCGCGACCCGGAATTTCCTCCACATCGCCGCGAGCTTTGATCCACTCCAAGCGCAGCGGCCTTAGTCCCAAGCGGATATCGGTTTCTACGCTCGGGTCGGTGTATGGCCCGGAAGTGTCGTAAACCATGACAGGAACATTCGCATGACCGTTGCCCGCGTGATCGCCCGACAACGTGATGGCGCGCATCGGCACGCCGATGTCGGGATGCTCATGACTGTGGACGTACGCCTTTTGCGAAGCTGGAAGCGGCTGAGTGGTTATTCCGTTAGGCTTCGATCCGTTTTGACTATCGGAGTTCGACATTTTTATCCCCCTTGGATGCGGACTTTCAGTAGTCCCGAAAGCCGTTAAACATGACGGTAAGGTTTGACGTATTCTTCGTACAGTCCTTCTTTTCCCTTTTCCGCTAATTCACGCGATCGTTGCATCAGGACTTCCTTGTTCTCGACGAAATCTTTGCGACTAAAGCCTAGATTACCTGGGTGTGTTCCCGTATCCATACGAATCGCATCGCAAGGGCAAGCTTCCACACAAAATCCGCAGTAGATACATCGCAAGGTATCGATCTCGTAGCGTATCGGATATTTTTCGACGGGATTGTCCGGATACTCACCCGCCTCGATGTAAATGCACTCGGCAGGACAGGCAGTCGCGCACAAAAAGCAAGCCGTGCATTGAACCAAGCCGTCATCTTTCAAGGTCAAGCGGTGTCGGCCCCGGAAAGTATCAGGATACGGCGCTCTTTCATCGGGATACTGGACGGTAATCGCCGCTTGAAGCTTGCGGGCTAGGCCGAGCTTGTGGAGCGTGTGCACAATGAGGTTACGCCAGAAGCGATATCCCGTAACCGTGAGGCCGCGGATGACCTCGGGAAAGTATAGCCGCTCCCAAAGCGACATTTCTTCGATTCGTTTCATTCTTTTCGTCCGAGACTGCGCCGGGGTAGCGCCATGCGCGGAATTGATGCAACTTAAAATCTACCTAACATATAGACCATTACCAGGGGATGTCAAGGAAGTAACTTGGCGTTAGAGCTATCCTTTTCGGCGATTATTCAGAGTCGTAGCGGACCAGTGAAAAGACTCCATAAGGTTTAAGTTTTTCTCTGCCCTTTAAAAAGGCCAGCTCGATCACAAAAGCACATTCCACAACCGTCCCTCCGAGCTGGGAAACCAATTCCGCCGTGGCCGCCGCTGTGCCCCCGGTGGCGATCAAATCATCGGCAATAACCACACGGGCATGATTGGGCAATCCATCGCTATGAATCTCGAGGGTATCGGTGCCGTATTCGAGCGCATAGCTCGCTTTGTGCGTTTCATAGGGTAGTTTCCCCGGCTTGCGCACGATGGAGAATCCGGCGCCGAGTGCATAGGCCAGCGCCGAGCCGATGATAAAACCGCGCGACTCGATGCCCAGAACCGTATCAACCTTCTGGGATCGATAGCGCGCGGCAAAAATGTCAATGGTCTTTCTGAACAGCGGGCCGTTGCTCAACAACGGCGTGATATCCCTGAAAACAATGCCGGGCTTGGGAAAATCGGGGATGTCTCGAATGGCTTGACGAATGCTCGTGATGTCTTGTTCCATGGCTGTCAGCTATCACAACCGCCACAAACCGGCAAGAATAAGCTGGCTTATTTGCCGATCGCAAATTCCAAAATCTGAAACGTCCGATGTCAATCTGAGATCTGAAATTAGACATCTGCAATTCCGAGCAAAGCGAGGATCAGCCCCAGACTTGCCGTGCGGTCTCGACGACGATTTCTAATTTTCTCTTTTGGTCGTCGTCGCTGATCAGATTGCCGACCACGTCCGATGAAAAGCCACACTGCGGGCTGATGGCCAACTGCTCCAGCGGCGCATATTTACTGGCATCGTCGATGCGGCGCTTTAAGTCGTCGATCTTTTCCAACTGCGGCACCTTCGTGCTGACCAGGCCCAACACCACGACTTTACCTTTGGGGAGAAATCGCAGGGGTTCGAAACCGCCGGCCCTCGGGGTGTCGTACTCGAACAGAAAACGGTCGTGATTGAGCTCGTTGAGCAGCCGCTCGGCAATGTCGTCATAGCTTCCTTCCCGGTGCCACATGCTGCGCTGATTGCCGCGACAGAGATGGATGCCGAAAGTAGTATTGTCGAATCCTTCCAGAACTTGGTTGTCCGCCTTTAGGGATCGGTTGAAGTTCTCTTTGGGATCTTCCCCCCGGTCTCGCATCGCTTGCAGGGAAGGCGGGTCAACGTAAGCCGTGTAACCCGGCGCATCGATTTGAACGTAACGACAGCCCGCTTCGACGAGTCCACGAATCATCTCTCTCTGGATCTTGACGACATCGGCCACGAAATCGTCCATGTTTGGATATACCGTTTTCGAATTCTGCCAGTCGAATCTTTGAGAAATTCGATCCGGACCGATGAGCGTCACCTTCGCCGGTTGCTCTGCCGCCCGGCTGACAAAGCGGTACTCGTCCAACGGCATATTTCGAACTAAACGCAATCGTTCGACGACCGGTCGTCTTTGTGAAACCGCCGTACCTTTTTCCTCGCCACGAATCGGAATTTCCCAGCGCTGCAGAGGGTTCGAGCCTTCAACGCGCTGCTCGTAGAATTTCAGACTCGCTTTCCCGGCGTCATATCCCAAAACCGATTCGCCGAAGCTATCCTGAAAGTTGAGCCGGCGATACTCGCCGTCCGTGATCACGGCCAGCCCCAAGTCCTCTTGAAAGCGAACGGCAACGCGGATTTCTCGATCTTCCGCCTCGCGCAGCTCTTCGATAGTCATTTTTCCCTCATCGTAACGCATGCGCGCCTCTTTGAGGGACGGCGGCCGCAACAAACTTCCGACCACGTCGTTTCTGATTTTGGCTAATTCCTTCATCGCGCAATCCCTTGGCTTTAATTTTTCGGTGACACGTTATCCGATGCTGTTACACAACACAATTGAGGTAAGTAACGCAACGGATCCTGCGCGGCATTGTTTCTACGAATCTCGAAATGGAGATGAGGCCCGCTGACCCTTCCCGTGCTCCCCACTCTGGCCACAACTTCCCCTCGAGCCACCGCCTGTCCTTCGCGCACCAAGTTGGCTTCGTTATGGGCATAGACCGAGACGATTCCCCCCGCATGGCGCACGATCACCATATTTCCATATCCGCGCAATTGATCGCTGTAGATAACCTCGCCGGCCTCAATCGCCAGGATGGGTGTGCCTTCCGGGGCGGCGATGTCTATGCCGTCGTGGAAACTCGAGCCTCGAGGTCCAAATCCCGAGTTGATCGTCCCGTTTACCGGCCAGAGAAATGTCTCGAACCCCGGCTCAGGTGAAACTGGCGCTACCGGCGCCGGCTCCGCGGGCGTGATCGTTTCCACGGGGAGTGGATGGGTCGCCCCCGGTATAAAAATCCGTTGGCCGACGCGGATCTGCCCGGCGTCTTTGATTCCGTTAACACGAGCCAGTTCCTGGTAGGTAAGACCGTAGGCTTTGCCGATCCGAAACAAAGTCTCCCCCGGTGTAACTACATGATAGGTTCCCTGAGGTGTTGGTTTGGAAATCGTTGTCTGCGAAGCGCAACCCGCCACAGAAAAGAAAACAAAAACAAGCAGGGGTCGGACGCAGCGCTTGTCGCCTATTCTTGCCAACCGAATTTCCCCCACAATTTGACGAACCGACAATCCCCGAGTTGCTCCTCTTCGAACTTCGAAGCGCGACGCGTGACCCGGACGAGCACCTGCGCCTGTTCGTCGCCCACCGGTATGACCAACCGGCCATCGAGGGCGAGTTGCTTAAGTAGCGGACGCGGCAGATCCGGCGCCCCCGCCGTGACCATTATTGCATCAAAGGGTGAGTGCTCGGGCCAGCCAATGGTGCCGTCGCCCACCTGAATAGCAACATTGTGATACTGAAGCCGATCCAAAAGCTCACGCGCCTTCGTAGCCAGCGTCCGAATCTTTTCTACGGAAAAGACATTAAAGCTGAGCTCGGCGAGCAGCGCGGTCTGGTAACCGGAACCGGTGCCGATTTCCAAAACCCTTTCTTCACCGGAGAGCTCCAGCGCTTCCGTCATCCGCGCAGCCATATAGGGCTGGGAGAGAGTTTGCTTTTGACCAATCGGCAATGAACTGTCGTCGTAGGCGCGCTGCAGCAACCCCGGATCCACAAATAGATGTCGCGGAATCTTGCGCATCGCCGCCAGTAGACGAGGGTTTGTAACCCCACGAGCAGCAATCTGCTCTTCAACCATTTTCTCTCTGGCGCGCAGATAATCTTGCGGGATCGAATCGGAAGATTTCACTTCGTGAAGTTTTAAGGAGAGGATAGTCGGACCGGATTTCACCGGTATCAAAAGGAAATTTCGGCCTGTGCCTCGACAAAGTTTTAAAATTAGCCCGAATGTACCATTCAATCCTTTCTAAAGCAATTTCGAAGTTACCTATGTCGCCCAGCTCGGCCAAGCCCGAGCTTTAATGTTTTATCTCCCCAACTTCTTGCCACGCGATTGCACCAGCAAATATAGTCGTTTGATTCACATTCAGAGGTAGCGACAATGGGACCCGATGAAACGCGTCATCATGGTGAAGTCGGCATCGGCGTGCTCCTCGTTTCCCTCGAAGTTTTTCGCCAGCAGGGAGTGCTAAACGCCCCTGGGGTACAAGAGTCCATGGCCCTGGCAGCGCTCAGTTTAGCACTCAACCTGGCGCTGACCGGACTTTTTATCCTGGCCGTAATCAACTACTCAAACGCCCGGGATAGTAAGATTCACAAATCGGTCCGCATTTAGCCGCACGGTTAGGCGCAGCCCCATGAAAGTCCGCGCGTTGTTTTTACCAGTGTGGATCACAAGGCATACCTCTGCTTCATTTTTTAATCCGAAAACAGTAGGGTCTGCGATGCAGATCTGCAGTTTGCTGGTTCGCTGGAAACTGCGACTATTTTCCGCCGCCCAGCGCCGATTGCACTGTTTTCAGCGTCTCAAGATTTTTCTGCAGCCCGTTGACATGGGTCTGCATCTCCGAGATCGACGAGCCGAGCTGCGCCACCGAACCCAGAGAGCCTCCCGACTTACCGGCCTTGTCCAGAACATCTCCCACACCGGGGATTTTTTGCGCGTCAGCGTAGCGCTGG
>Ga0209382_10008389_pt1 | contig 13029 bp, 15 predicted proteins | sample SoiMetdeltSBSDD5_FD_187599 | JGI IMG/M metagenome (GOLD analysis project Ga0209382, IMG submission 187599) | Bulk soil microbial communities from a Populus tree surrounding site in Tennessee, USA - Soil MetaG P. deltoides SBSDD5 (SPAdes) (version 2) | ecosystem: Environmental > Terrestrial >... | reverse complement strand
CGCATCCTGACTCCACCGCTCCGCGCTGATCCGCTCTCGCGTCCGTCTCGCCACCCCGCGCCTCCCGACCCAGCCTCCCTCCATTCTCGCCCAGCTTTGCAGAATCGTGCAGGGCACCCATCGAGCGGATTAACGGAGCGTCAACAGGGGTTTAGCAGTTACACTTCGCTCTTCCCGCCCGCGCTGCTTCCACTCTTGCTGAAAAGGACGTCTCTGGTGGCGCTTCCCGCCCGCGCTGCCGGCCTGGCCGGTGCTGTCTCTGCGTTTGTCCCGAGGATCGCCACGGCTGACGGCTGCGTCGAGACGTTCTCCTCTGACGACGGCGTTGAGCTGGTGCTGACCCGGCGCGGGCGAGGCGGCCGGCGCGCGGTGGTGGTGGCGCCGGGCCTGTTTACCCACCGCGAGGTGCCGGAGCATCGGGCGTTCGCCGAGCGCCTGACGGAGATCGCCGACGTGTTCACGCTGGACGTACGCGGGCATGGCGAGTCCGGCGGTGCGTTCACCTGGGGTGTGCGCGAACCGGCGGACGTGGCGACGCTGGCCCGGCGCCTGCGGCGGGAGTATGCGCGGGTCGGCGGGGTCGGCTTCTCGTTCGGCGGGTATCACGTGGGGGCTGCTGCCGCCCGCTTCCAGTCGTTCGACGCGGTGGCGATGGTGGCGACGCCGCGCTCGTTCTTCCTGGTGGATCGTCATTTCCTGCTGCGCGGCATCATCAGAAGCGTTCGGGCCGTGCGCAACCGTCGCGGGACGCTGCGGCGGTTCTCGATCGTTCCGCCGCGCGGGCCACGCCGCCCGACAGCCGCGGAGATCGTCCCGGAGATCGCGCCGGCGCCGCTGTTGATCGCGCACGGCACGGCGGACTGGCTGCTGGGCACGCACCACGCACGCGACCTGTTCAACCGGCGACGGACCCGAAGTCGCTGGTGCTGATCGAGGGCGGATCTCATGCCGAGGGGATGATGATCGCGCACCCGGATCAGTTGAGCTGGCCGGTGATGGAGTTCCTGGACCGCCACCTGTAGCACGGGGGCTTGTCCCCCGTGCTACGGCGGGCGAGCAGGGAAGGGGGCCGGCGCGCTCCTTGCTGAGAGGAACTGACCGAAATCTGGCAGATCAGCAGTGGCTCCGCGCGGCGCGGCTGATCGGGGCGCAGGTCGGATCAGGACAGGGAGCGTTGCTGATGAAGAGCAAGCTGCTGCACGACGACCAGGGCGAGAAGACGTACGCGGTGATCTTCGAGAAGGGGGACGAGGTGATGGCCGGCTTGAAGTCGTTCGCGAAGCAGGCCGGCCTGGGCGGTGCGCACTTCACGGCGATCGGCGCGTTCAGCGAGGCAACGCTGGGGTACTTCGAACGAGACCGGAAGACGTACAAGCGGATCCCGATCGGCGAGCAAGTCGAGGTGCTCTCGCTGGTCGGCGACGTGGCGCTCAAGAACGACGAGCCGGAGGTCCACGCGCACGTCGTGGTGGGGACGTCAGAGGGCGCGGCTCGCGGCGGTCACGTCCTGGAGGCGACGGTCTGGCCGACGCTGGAGGTGATCATCACCGAATCGCCTCGACACCTTCGGAAGGTGCACGACGACGAGACCGGGCTGGCGCTGATCGACCCGAACGTCGGAGAGCGTCAGCAGCTGGTCATCTGAAGCGTTCGGCTGACGAAGGAGACGGCTACCGTCTGCCGGCGGCCGGCTCTGGCTCTGCCGACCCGACCGGCCCGAGGGTGACGAGCGGCCGATCGACGTAGACCTGCCAGATGCGCGCGCCAGCGACCCACCAGGTCTCGAGGGTACCCTCGATCATCAGGACCGGGGTCAGGTTGGGCAGCTCCATCACGACGAGCCGCTCTCCCCGGCCGAAGTAGTAGTCCATCAGCACCGCCGGGTCGTCAACCTCGTCCAGTATGACGGCCCCGTCATCGTCCTCAGCGCGCGTCATCGCTCTCGTGAGCGGCGTTCCATCCGCGTCTAACAGTCGTACTTCCTGACACTCGAGCGCGCTGCTTCCTGCCATCGAAGCGTCTCCCCAGAGTCGGGCGAGTCGTCGCTACCTGTGCTCGCTACTACCGATCGTCTCTCTCCGCCTGCTGAGATCGTGAAAGGCCGTGCACGGCTCCGTGCGCCGGGCCGCGCTGCATCTCTCACGATACCGCACTGGCGAACGTACGTCACGCGTTCTGTCGAGATTGCAAGGTTCTCAGGGCGAGCGTGCCGTGGTGCCGGACCTGGCACCGTCGCCAGGCGATCATCGACATCCGGACCGGGTCGCCGGTAACGCGGACAGGATGCCTGCCCCCGTCCCTTCGGCTCTCTCAACGTCCGCCGGTGCTGTTTTGGGATGGGGTGCCGGCACGAATGCAGCAGATTCGTCGTGACGCATCGAAGCGCCTCCTGCTTGACAGTACGTCGGGGTGCCCGGCGTCGCGGGAAACGCACAATTCGTGCCCAGCACGGGTGATGAGCGCGGCGATCCGGGCCCGGACCGTGCTGTCTTTAGGCGATCTTCACGTTGGAACGTTGCACCCAGCCGGGGCAGGAGGGCACGGCGTCGACGTCGGCCGGGGGCGCGGTCAATTGTCGGGCAGCCGGCCATGGGCAGGGGCGGCGGTATGGTTGACGCCGAGGACGCAGACAACGGGAGGGGCGAGGTCGAGGATTTCGGTCCTCGTCTGGGAGAAGCCGGCGGCCTGGAGCAGAGCGGCGATCTCGTGGGCGGCGGCGAGCGAGGTGCTCCTGGTGGCTCCTGGGCAGCGGGGTTGGGAGGCGATGGCGATGCGGCCGACTGGCGTGAGCCGCTGGCGCAGCTCCTCGAGCCGCTCGACTGGTGCCGTCCAGAATCCGAGGGTGTTGACGGCGAGGATGGCGTCGAACGGGCCGTCGAGAGCTGGCGGCAACTGTTCGACGGTGCCCCGTGTGAGGGTGACGCGTCCGGCCTGGATGGCGGCGGCGTTGCGCCTGGTCGCGTGTTGGAGCATCACGTCGGAGCGGTCGATGCCGTAGACGTGCCCGGAGGGGCCAACCCGGCGGCTCAGCTCGGCGATGGCGAGGCCAGGCCCGAAGCCGATCTCCAGCACCCGATCGGCGGGCTGCACGTCGAGCAGCGCGGCGACCCAGGCGTTGCGCTGGCGGTTGGAGGGACGATGTGCCATCACCCAGCCGGCCACGTTCCCGGCCGCGCCACGAGGGTGCCCGAACTGGCCGATGAGGGTCCTCACGATGGTCCGTTTCACGTCCATGGCGTGCTCCAGTAGTGACGTCGCTTACTGCGCTCGCAGTCGCATGAGATAGAGCGCGATCGGAAGCAAGAGGATGGGAAGCACGGAGCTGACCACAAGGGCCAGCATCGGCTGGTCGGCCCAGCCGGCGCCGATCGCCGCGAACGCGAACGCCCTCGGCACGCTGCCGACGGTCAGCGCCGCGGCCACCTTCGCCATCGGCATGCCCCCTAGTCCGGCGAGGAAGACCGTGGCCTCAGGAACGCTGTAGGGAAGGCTGCGCGTCAGGACGATCGCCCAGGCACCGTTCCGGCTGAACAGGCGCTCCATCCGCTGCAGCGACTGACGCCCGGCGATGCGCTGCGCGAGGCGCCGCGCTGAGGTGCGCATCAGGCCGTAGCCGAGAAGGCCGCCGGTGATCAGGCCGAGGCTGCCCAGCGATCCCCCGAGCAGCGTCCCGTAGACGATGCCGAGCGCGGCGATCACGGCGGTCTGCGGGATCGGCAACACCAGATCGGCCCAGATGAGGACGATGCCGACGGCCCAGGCCCAGCTCTCGTATGCTCGGAGCGTCAGGACGGCATCGTTGGCCTCCTGGGATGTCGGGAGCCTCGCGCAGGAGGCGAGCATCAGCGACAGCAGGCCGATCCGGATCAGGTCTGATCTCACGTGGCTCTCCGAGTGCGAAGGCTCTGCCGGGCAGCGCGCCTGTTCGAGGGCTACAGCCAGTGGGGCACGCGTGCCCTGGAGTCCGGGCAGGCGTCGCCGAAGCTCCTGCTACCAGCCTAGGACTTCAAGTACACTTGAAGTCAAGATGTCTGAGCGATTGCTGACCATCGGCGAGCTTGCGCGCCGGGCCGGTGTTGCCACATCGGCCCTGCGCTACTGGGAGGAGCTCGGCCTGCTTCCCGCGCCCGCCAGGATCTCGGGGCAGCGGCGCTACCCGGAATCGGCGGTCGGACTCGTTGGCGTCATCCTGCTCCTGAGCGACGTCGGGTTCTCGCTCGCCGAACAGAAGGCGCTCATGGCATCACGGGACGTCGCGCCCGACGAGTGGCGGCGGCTCGCTCGGCGCAAGCTGGCCGAGCTCGACGAGCAGATCGCCAAGGCTCGGGCCGCCCGCGAGGGCATCGACCACGCCCTGCGCTGTCCCCACGAGGACATCCTGTACTGTGCCAACTTCCGCGGCCTCGTCACCGCCCGCCTGGCCGGCCGGCCGTTCCACGAAGCCCACGCGCACGGGCCGTTGCAGGAGAACACGCCGACGTGAGATCTCAGCGTGCTGGAGCCGCCTCGCGGGCGCCGAACAGGTCGCGCCAGACGACGGCGCCCAGCACGGACCGTTCGAGATCGAGCTCCGGGGTGAGCGCGAAGTAGTCCGGCGTGAGCCAGGGCTGCTCGGCGGCGGCGGCGTTGCCCGGCGGGACCAGGAACCGCCCGCCGGCCTGCTGGACCAGGAGGACGCCGGCCGCGATGTCCCAGGGGTTAGTGCCCATGCCGAACGTGGCATCAGCGCGGCCGGCGGCGACGTACGCCAGATGCAGCGCCGTCGAGCCGAGCCGGCGGACCGCCCGGAAGCTGCCCAGGACCTCGCCGAAGCGGGTCATGTCCTCGGGGGTGGCGCGGCGGCCGGACCTGGGGTACTCGGTCAGCAGCGTGGCGCCGGAGTCGAGCGCGCTGCCGGTGCAGCGAATCGGCTCGCCGTTGAGGGTTGCACCGGCGGTTGAGGCCGCGAACGTCTCCTGCTTGCTCGGGTCGTAGACGACTCCGGCCAGCAGGCGACCGTTCACGGCAGCGGCGATCGAGACGCAGAAGAACGGGATGCCGGCGACGAAGTTGTTGGTGCCGTCGATCGGATCGACGTACCAGTGAACGGCGCCAGATCCCTGCTGGCCGCCCTCCTCGCCGACGATGGTGGAGTCCGGATGATCTCGGAAGATCCGCTCGACGATCCGGCGCTCGGATTCGCGGTCGCACTCGGTGACGGGGTCGAAGAAGCCTTTCTTCTCGGCGGCGACCTCGATGCGGCCGGCGAACGGGGTGAAGTAGGCGCCGGCGGCGTGGGCGGCGCCGATCGCGATCTCGATGAGGTGGCTGGAGAGCGCGTCGGCTTCTCGATCGGCAGTCATGCTTGCTCCTGGGCTGGGCGCGAAGACACAGTTCGCTACCGGCAGCGTCGCGGAAGTGTACGGCACGAGGACTTTAGACAGGATTTACAGGATGAACAGGATTTCTCGTTCAATCCTGTACATCCTGTCTAGATCGTCCTGGGCCTCGCTACTCGGTCAGCGGTGGACGGTGACGCCGACCTTCGAGCACATGTCGCACAGCGGGCAGGTCGAGCAGCGCGGCGCGGTGCCGGTGCAGATGCTCTTGCCAAACGGAACCAGCAGGCGGTTGATCTCGACCCAGTACGGCCGGGGCAGCACCTTCTCGAGCGCGGCCATCGTGTCTTCCGGGGTTTTCGTCCGGACGAGGCCCCAGCGGTTGGTCACGCGGTGGACGTGGATGTCCACGCCGATCCACTCCTGGCCGCCGGCGATGCTGAGCGCCAGCGCGGCGCACTTCGGGCCGACCCCGCGGAGCGCGAGGATCGCGTCGCGGTCCGGGGGAAGCTGGCCGCCGTACCGCTCGACGGCCTCGACGGCGATGGCGTGGATCTGTCGAGACTTCGGCTCGTGGAATGTGCAGGCGCCGATCAGCGTGTCGATCTCGTCGGGATCGAGGCGGGCGACCTCGGCGGGCGTCCTGGCGGCGGCGAACAGCCGCCGGGCGGTCGGCAGGGTGGTCTCCTCGTAGGTGCGGATCGAGATGATGCAGGCGACGACTTGCTCGAAGAGCGAGTCGAACCCTTCCTCGGCAAGCTGAAACATGGCGGCTTTGGGCAGCGGCCGGACGGCTTCGCGCAGCCGCTCGAACGTGACGTCAATGTCGAACGGCCGGGTCGGGGGGAGCTGCTCGGCGGCGCGCTGCTGGACTGCCATGTGAGGGTGGGGTTGCAGGGCGCGTGCCGCTACGGGGGCGGCCCGGTCGGGCCGAGGTACTCGGTGAGCGACGGGTCGTCGTGGGCGAGCTCCATCCGGGTGACCAGGCGCAGTCTGGAGAGCGTCTCGGTCGCCTCGACGACGCCGCGCAGGGCCTCGTCGACGCGGTCGCGCAGCTCGTCAGGCAGGCGCGGGTCGAACGTCAACAGCTCGACGTAGCCGAGCGTGAGCGCCAGCTGGTTGCCAAGGAAGTGCTGAAGACGTCGGGCCGCCAGGAGCACCTCGAGGATGCGCTCCTGGTTTGCTGTTACCCGCTGCGCCTCGGTGGCGTCGTAGCGCACGCAGAGGGCACCGTCGACGTTGCCCTCGGCGTCAATGGTCGGGCTGGCGGTGGTCACGACGAGGCGCTCGCCCAGAGCATACGCTTCCAGGGTCCGGTCGAGAAAGTGGCCGAGCCGACCGTCGACGATCGCCTGGAGAGCACGTTCCCAGTGCTCACGACGATCGGCCGGGAGATCGTCGAGGAACTCGCGGTTGCGCCAGGCGCCTGACTGCCGACCGAAGCGGAAGGTGTCGCCCTGGAGAAACGCTCGCCAAGCGGTGTTGGCGCGCCGGTACCGCAGCCGCCGATCGACGACGCAGGCGGCGAAACCGAGCTCTTCAAGGGTCAACCACCCATTGTTCGCATCCAGTTGACTGCGGGACTCGTCCACCGGTGGCCCAGTTGCAAGAGTAGTTCGCACGGGCTGTTCGGCGTTGTGGCCCGGTCACACGGCTGATGGCCGCGCGTAGCACAGGGATCGGGCTTACCGACGCTGCCCTACTGTACTACGTGTGTCCAGCTCTTGCCGACGCGCCAGCGCGACCGCCGATGGTCTTGCCGCCTGTCCGCGCCGAAATCGTCACTCTTTTCACATGGGCGGGTCGGCGCACTGCTGTGTTCGGGAGCCTCCTGGGATCGCGGCGATCCCAGGAGGACGGCTGCGCCGGCCTACCGGCGGCGGGCGGTGCGGGTCCAGAAATCGACGAAGGCTGGCAGCAGCACCTGCTCGTCGTAGAGGCCCCGGACGTGCTCGCGGGCACGCAGCCCCATCGCACGGAGCCGCTCGGCGTCCGCGAGCAGGGCCAGCACGCGCTCGGAGAAGAGATCCGGGCGCTCGACGGGGACGATGGCGCCGGTCTCGCCTTCGAGGACGGTGTCGTGGGCGCCGCTGACGTCCGTGGTCACGGAGGCCGTGCCGGCGGCGCTGGCCTCGGCGAGCACCCGGGCGTTCCCCTCGTACCGCGACGGCAGCAGGAAGAGGTCGGCGGCGGCGAAGTAGCGAGGCACGTCGGGATACGGCACGATCCCCAGGAACCGCACGACGTCGCGGATGCCAAGCTGATCGACCAGGTGTTCGGCGAGGGCGCGCTCGGCACCGTCGCCGGCGATGGCGAGGCGGGCGTCCGGCCGGCTCGCGGCGACGGTCGCCATCGCCCGGATCAAGGTCGGGACGTCCTTCTGGAGCACGAGCCGCCCGACGAACAGCAGCAGTACTGTGCCGTCTGGGCCGAGGAGGTCGGCTCGGAGCCCCTGGACGTCGGCAGGGTCCAGGGTGTCGAAGCGCTGGAAGTCGGCGATCCAGCCGAGGTTGCTGACGCGCTCGGGGCTGACGCCGAGCTGCACGAGCTTGGCGCGCTCGCGCTCGCTGACGACGCGGACGCTGTCCGCCGAGCGCACGAGCCAGCGGCCGATCGCGTTGAGGGCGGGGTTTGCCCGCCGCTCGCGCAGCCAGTACGGGTTGTCGATCATGTCGCCGGCGATCTGGACGGAGAGCGGCAGGCCGAACCGGGCGCGCAAGAGGACGCCGGCGAGGCCGCAGAGCATCGGGTCCTCGGTGGAGACGAGGTCGAAGCCGAGGCGGCGCTGGAGCGCCCCGCCGACGAGGTAGGCGTCGTGCGGGAAGGCGCTCCGGCTGCGCGAGGCGCTGGGGTGGACCAGGAAGTTGTCTGCGTGGACGAGCGCACGCCGATCGCCGTCAAGGGTCCGGACGATCATCCGGTACTGATCGAGGATGCGGGCGTACTTGCCCTGTCGCTGGTGCGCGTCGCCGAACGCGACGGCGGCCGGACGGACCAGCGAGGTGTCCGTGCCGATCGCGAGGAGGCGGAGGTGACTCGAAGGCGGCTGGTAAGGTGCCAGAGGGAAACGCTCGCTCTCTTCTCACCGAGCCCGGGGCGCCGTATACTGGCGAGGAACCGTGTGAGACGGATGTTCTGATTCTGTCGAATAGCAGCGAGAGGATGATGATCGACGGCGGGGGACGGCGTCGAGGGATGACCTCACCACCGGGTGGGCGCAAGCTGTGTGGGCGCAATGAATTGCGCCCCTACCGGCACGGGGCGGGGAGAAGAGGCGGACGGTGACGCTTGATCTGCTGAAGGTCGGTCCGAGGGTGGCGGAGATGGCGCGTGATGCCGCCGATCGAGGTGGCTGGCACCGTGCACGGCTGACCGAGTCCCGCGAGATCGTCCGTCGCCTGGCGGGGAGCTGGGAGGAGCTGGCTGAGATCGCCATCGGCACGGCAGACCGCCGGCTCCCGAAGCCGCTGGAGCCGCTGGACACGCACGTCGCGGCGCCGTCCGTGCCTAGAGACCACGTGGTCATCGCGACCGATGGCTCGCAGATCGAGCCGGACCGGCACGGCGTGGGCGACTATTTTCTGATCAACGTCGGCTGGGCGGTCGTGCGCTACGGCGAGGAGCCGTTCGCGGAGCTTTCGAGCCAGCCGAGGCTGTACTACGGCCCCGACGAGACGTACATCACGCATATCACGGCGCAGAGCACGCGGCGCGTCCCGATCCAGGACCGTCACCTCAGCGCAAAGCGGTCCGTCGAGGAGCTGAAGCAGGCCGCGAACCTTACCACCGAGTGGAACGATGCCGGCCTGCCGCTGACGGTCCTGGCGGACGGGACGCTGGCGCTCTGGGTGCTGGAGGAGCGGCCGGGCGATTTCCTGCGTAAGGCGCTGGTGGAGCCGTACGTCGAGCAGTTGCAGCGGATCCGCGATCTCGATCGGCCGCTCGCGAGCTACGTCAGCCGGCCGCGGGCGAACGATGTCTCGGCGCTGCTGCACGCTGGCGGCTGCTCTGGCCTGCTGGACGGCTGCTCTGGCCTGCTGGACGGCTGCGAGGCCTGCGCGACCGTCGCCGACGAGCTGTGCATCTTCGACCACCTGGCGGACCGCGACCTGTTCGGCTGGCTGGCGCCGGGCGAGCGCTCGGCGCTGTTCGAGATGACGCTGCCGGCCGGGCTGACCGAGTTCTACGGCGACCTGGTGCCGAGGTTCTTCTACCTGAACGTCGGCAGCGAGATCGCGCGGGTCGAGGTGCCGCCGTGGACGGCCGAGGACCCGGCCCACCTGGGACAGGTCCAGGCGGTGATCCTGGATCAGTGCGACAAGGGCCTGGGCTATCCGAACGTGCTGGCGCGCGCGGACAAGCAGGCGGTGGTGACGGTCCAGGACCGGCAGGCGTTCGCGTACCTGCACGACGCGCTGCTGGCCCGCGAAGGCGTCCAGCCCCGGACGTCTGAGAAGCTGCACAGCAAGCGCGTCTGGGCGGTGTGAAATCCCCACCGCCCAGACAAGTCAACTCGATCCGTTGAGGTGGTTGGCGCCGGGCGAGATCGCCGTCGTGCCGATCACGTCGTCGATCAGGCCGTACGCCTTCGCCGCCTCGGCGCCCATGAAGAAGTCGCGCTGGATGTCCTGGGAGATCCGGTCGAGGTCCTGGCCGGTGTGGTACGCGATGATCTCCCTGGTCCGCTGCTGAAGCCGAAGCACCTCCCGGGCCTGGATCTCGATGTCGGCGGCGGTGCCCTGGAACCCGCCGGACGCCTGATGGATCATGATCGTCGAGTTCGGCAGAGCGAACCGCTTTCCCTTCGCGCCGCCGCAGAGCAGCACGGCGCCCATCGAGGCGGCGAACCCGAGACAGGTCGTGCCGACGTCCGGGCCGACGAGCTGCATGGTGTCGTACATCGCCAGCCCGGCGTTGACGACGCCGCCCGGACTGTTAACGTACATCGTGATGTCCTTGTCCGGGTCCTCACGGGCCAGGTACAGGAGCTGCGCGACGATCAGGTTGGCGATCTGGTCCTCGACCTGGGTGCCCAGGAAGACGATCCGCTCCTTGAGCAGCAGCGAGTAGATGTCGTAGGCGCGCTCGCCGCGATTGGTCTGCTCGATCACCATCGGGATGACCTGGCCGATGGTCCGGTCGAGCTGGGCCGTCGAGAGGGTGAGCGGCGGCGCCACGTTGTCGCGCAGCTCGGAGCCGAGCCAGGCGATCTCGCGGGGTGCGCCAGAGTGTGCGGGTCGGAAGGGCGAGCTCATGCGCATCGGAGTACCTCTCCAGGTGGGATCGGCGTGACGGTGCCGGGCGGCACCGCCGGCGGCGGGCACGACGAAGCAGGGCACGACGACGGAGTGGACAGGATTTACAGGATCTCGAGCAGGCTCCGTCCGATCACACTGTGGCGAGAAAGCCCGTGACCAGGGAGCGGTAGCGGTCGGGCAGCGCGCCTCGGATGCCGTGCCCGGCTTCGGGAAGCGAGACGTGCACGCAGTCGGACATCAGCGAGGCCGCCCAGCGCGCTTCCGAGTCAGACAGGGCGCCTCCGAGCGCCATGTTCCCCTGGAGCAGGAGCGCCGGGCAGGTCACGCGCCTGAGTCGCTCACCGAGGTCGAAGCCGATGTAGCACCGATCCTCGACATACGTCGTGAGCACATCCGGGTCCAGGTTACTCAGGTTCGCGGCGCGCCTACGGATGCTGACTCCATCCTGGTCGTGCATTCGCGGGGTCAACATCCGCACCAGCTCGGGCGCCGAGTGGCCGGCGGCGACGAGGTCGCGGGTCTCCACCATCCCCGAGTGCGCGGGCTGCGTGGCGCCCGGCGCTCCCGAGGCAAAGCCAAGCGGCGGGTCTTCCAGCACCACCGCCCGCACCGCGTCCGGATCCTCGGCTGCGAGCCCGATGGCGACCATCGCGCCGAGCGAGCTGCCGACCAGGACGGCCCCTTCCTCGCTGAGGTGACGGCGGAGCGCGCCGACATCGCGAACATAGTCCATGAGCGTGTATCGCTCCGCGACCCGCCCCGACCGGCCATGCCCGCGCAAGTCCGCCGCCACCACACGCCAGCGCACCGCGAGGAACGGGATTGTCGTCTCGAAGACCTGCCAGGTCGCGGTCATGCCGTGCAGCATGATCAGCAGCGGCCCGGTGGCCGAAGACTCGACGTAGTTGATGGCGACCTCGCCGGTATCGAACGTACGCTCCGTCAGCATCCGGCCCTCCCAGGCGGCGGGGCGACTACCCGGAAGGGGTCAGCGGGCGGCCACCAGCACGCGCGTCCTGCTGGCTGCCAGGTACCGCAGGTACAGCTCCGCCCAGACGGCCAGCGAGAACGTAGACCGCTGACCGTCCAGTAGCAGCGGCAGCCGGTCGAGGTGCCCGTGCCAGCCGGCCAGGCAGCCGGCCAGGCGGCTCTCCATGACGCTGTTCTGGACGTTCAGGCCGAAGCCGAGCGGGATTGGGCGACGCACCGTGTGGGTCAGGACGAGTCGGGTGCCGTCCGCCTCCGGGAACAGCTCCCAGCGGACCGGCTCCTCGGCGCCGCCCTCGGTCGTCCAGGTGAATTCGAGCAGTCGGGGCGGATCGGCGGTGCGCACGGTGCCGCCGAGGACGGTGCCGTGCTCGCTCGTCGGGGAGTTGTCGAAGGTCAGCTCGGCGTGCCCGCCCGGCTGCAGCTCAATCGGGCCGGGGGCCAGCCACTCACCACGGTGCGCTGGATCGGTCAGAGCCGCCCAGACCTTCTCGACCGGGTGCTCGAGGTGCCGCTCGAACCGCAGGACGTACTGCCCCCCAGTCTCTTGTACGGTCCCGTCCATCCTCACTCCTCCCTGTCGAGATGCGGCCCCGGCTCGTCTGTCTGCTCATCGAGCCCACAGACGGTCCAGCGCCAGCCAGGTGTCGATCTTGGCGATCCGGCTGAGCCAGGAGGTTCGGGCGCGGTCGCCATGCCAAATATTACCCGAACGGCATATGCCCGTCAAGGTATATTCGGGGTCGAGCGGGTGACTCGTGGGCCGCGACCTACTTGATGGTCTCGGTCGCCTGCGCGAGAACCGAATCAGGGATGGTCAGCCCGAGGGCCTGGGCTTCCTGAAGGGCGCCCGTTGTCTGAGCAACGACCGTGGTGAGAAACATGACCCGCGAGACACCCGGCACGAGATCGCGCAGCAACTGCAGGCGCTTCCCCCCGGTCTGCGCCTGCTGATTGCTCAACCCGGTCATGTTCCCCCCCGGCCGGGCCAGGCTCGCGACAAGCCCGGCCTGGACCGGATCGCCCGAGTTGAGGAAAACGATCGGGATCGTGCTCGTCGCGCTCATCGCTGCCTGGGTCGCCACTGTTCCCCCCGCCACGATCAGGTCCACCGGCAGGCCCACCAGCTCGGTGGCCAGGGCCGGGAATTGCTCGGTCGAATCGGCCCAGCGCTCCTCGATCACGACGGAGCGGCCCTCGACATGGCCCAGCTCGCGCAGGCCATCGCGGAGTGCCTCGATCTCGGCAGGGGCCGTAGTCGTCCCCAAGAACCCGATCCGAGGGATCTTCGGCGGCGGCTGCCACGGGAGCGAGGGCAGCCCGCAGCCGGACAGCAGCGCGAGACCGGTCGGGGCCAGGCTGCCATGCAGGAAACGCCGACGGCACAAATCTTTCACTGGATGAGTTCGGTGGCCTGCTGCAGGACCGACGGGGAGATGGTGAGCCCGAGGGCCTGGGCGGCCTTG
>Ga0209382_10008388_pt1 | contig 13029 bp, 10 predicted proteins | sample SoiMetdeltSBSDD5_FD_187599 | JGI IMG/M metagenome (GOLD analysis project Ga0209382, IMG submission 187599) | Bulk soil microbial communities from a Populus tree surrounding site in Tennessee, USA - Soil MetaG P. deltoides SBSDD5 (SPAdes) (version 2) | ecosystem: Environmental > Terrestrial >... | reverse complement strand
GCGGTGGCGACGTCCGACACCTCGGCGCGGGTCGGCACGGGATCGTGGATCATCGACTCCAGCATCTGGGTGGCGACGATGACGGGCCGGCCCGTCTGGCGCGCGGCGCGCGTGATCTGTTTCTGCCGGCCTGGCACCTGCTCGATGGGAAGTTCAACTCCCAGATCACCGCGCGCTATCATGATGCCGTCCGACAGCTCCAGGATCTGGTCGAGCTGAACGAGGGCCGAGGGCTTCTCGATCTTGGCCATGACGCCGGCACGACCGCGAATGAGCTTGCGGGCCTCGGCGACATCGTCGGGGCGCTGGACGAAGGAGAGTGCTATCCAGTCAACCCCGATGCTCGCGGCAAGCTCAAGATCGCCGCGATCCTTGGGGGTGAGGGCCGGCATGGCGACGACGGTGTCAGGCAGGTTCAGACCCTTGCGGGAGGAGAGGATACCGCCATAGATGACCTTGGTGATGATCTTCGAGGAGGTCACCTCGAGGACCTGCACCCGCACGCGGCCGTCGTTCAGGAGAATGGCATCGCCGGGCTTGACCGATGCGAAGATTTCCCGGTGCGGAAGGTGGACGCGCGCGGTGGTGCCGGGGGCTGGGTCATCGTCGAGCACGAAGATGTCGCCATGCGAGATCGTCACCTGTTCTTCGCCGAAATTGCCGATGCGCAGCTTGGGTCCCTGCAGATCGACGAGGATACCGATCGGACGCTTCTGCGCCTGCTCGATCGCTCTTATGATCTCGCGATAGCGGCGCAGAAGATCGTGAGAGGCGTGACTCATATTGATGCGGAAAACATCGGCACCGGCGACAAACAATCTTTCGATCTGCTCAGAGGTGGAAGAGGCAGGGCCGAGGGTCGCGACGATCTTTACGCGGCGAGTACGCCTCACTGGTTTGACTGCTCCGTGGTCTTCTCGCCCGAAAGAGACACGGTCCAGTCGGTCTCCTCCTTGGTGTCCACCTCGAAAAAGCCCGTCTTCTGGTAGCCGCGCTCCTTGCAGTCCTTGATGCCGCGGATGGTGAAGATCTTGTCGCGGGTGCACATGACCGCCTTGCCGCCCCAGGCGCCGCCCTTGTCGTAATCGACCGCGTAAATGTAGTAGTAGCGCGCGATCAAGGCGCCCTTGAGAAGCGTTTCGCACGCGTTGGGGCCGATGTTCCACCAGCCTTCCGAGGCCCAGCCCTTGCCGTCCTTGTAGCCGAGCGCCACGCCGACGCGATTGGGCGTATTGTTGCAGAGTTTGAGGTCGGCTTTTGCCGCGCTCGAGTCCCAGCACAGCATGACCAGGGTGACCAAGATAGCGGCGGCCTTCGGTGCCATCATGTTCGAGCTTGCCCTCACATTACATCTCTCTTGTCCCGCCGCAGGTCCAGTGTGCGGGTCCCCCCTGGAGCGGCGCAGTTCGGCGCGCAAATTCTGGCAGCAAAATGACATGTTGCGGTTGCGCTATATGTGAAGGATGCGCGGCTGCGCTGGCAAGCGAAAAGTCAATTGCCTATAGTTGGGTCTGCCACCCTTTCCAACGTGGACGGAAGGACGTCATGAAGGACATCGATCAGAAGCTGCAAAGCGAGCTCGAATCAGCCGTCCTCAGGCGGCTCATCGAGCATTTGAGGCGGCGCAGCGAAGTGCAGAATATCGATCTCATGAATCTTGCGGGCTTCTGCAGGAATTGCCTTGCAAATTGGTATGAAGATGCAGCAAAAGCGCGAGGGGTCGAAGTGCCGCGCTCGCAGGCAAGGGAATTCATCTACGGAATGCCCTACGAGGAGTGGAAAGCGAAGTATCAGCGCGAAGCCACTTCCGAACAGAAGAGCAAGCTCGAGGCGGCGCACCGCGATCACGAGTGAGTTTCCAGACTGGGGCCAGAGGCATGGATAACAAGACGTCATTCGCCAAAGGGCAGCTCAAGAGCCTTGTCGAGCGAATCGAGCGACTCGAGGAAGAGAAGAAGGCGCTCGCGGGCGACATCAAGGAAGTCTATGGGGAGGCCAAGGCGCATGGCTTCGACACGAAAATCCTGCGCAAGGTCATCAGCCTTCGCAAGCGCGACCGGCAGGAGCGTGCGGAAGAGGAGGCGATGCTCGACCTCTATCTCAGCGCTCTGGGCATGATTCCGGTGGCGGCGGCGGCGGAGTAGTCGAAGGCGGCATTCCCCTTGTTTCATTCTTAAATCGTCACCCCCGACGAAAGTCGGGGTCCAGCTTCGGGCGCTTGCAAAAGGAAGCAGGATTTCCGGCTTTCGCCGGAATGACGATGGTGGAGAGTACGTGGCAGGCGGCAGATGGCCGGATCAAGTCCGGCCATGACGTTTTCTTCGGCGTCATGCGCGGGCTTGACCCCGCGCATCTGCTTGCGACGGGGAGATGGCCGGGTCTGCGCCCGGCCATGACGTTAGTCGGTGAGTGCCCTACTCGAGGCCTGTGGATTTCACCGAAGCGTCGCGCAGGGCTTCCAGGGCCTCATCGTGCAGCGAGCGCGGTTGAATGTCGCCCTTGCCGGTGCGATTCACCAAGAGCCGGTTGGACTTGCCGGTCGACACGATGCCGTCCGTCGATGCCCTGGCACCCTGCAGGAGCGAAATGAAGTCACCAAGACCCCAAGCGGCGCTGGCCTTCTGCACGGGGACCGGCTTGTGTTCCGGTTCGGACTTGGTGGTGGTGAAGGTGATGTCGACCGGCTCATTGGCCGCAGCACGGCGGACGAAACTGCCCGTGTTGAGCAGCCAGCGCGTCGGCCACCAGAAGAAATCATCCGCCGAGGCCGAACCCAGAGAGGCGGTTATCAGATTCGTCTCTTCATGTTGGGCGCGGGCGGCGAAGCTACCCTTGCTCAGGGGATTGGTCGTGGTCAGCTCGGGATTGAAATCGACAGCCGAGGCGATGGCGGAGGTCCTCGAGGGGGCCGGCCGCTTGGCGAAATTGGTGCGCGGCGGGGGAGCGGACGCCGGCTCGATCTGCATCTTGGCCGCCGCCAGCATCAACACCTCGATGGGCTTCTGGCGCGGCTTGGGTACGGGATAGTTCGAGGCAAGTACGACAGGCTCAGGCGCCGGCGGCGTGGCCACGATCGGGGTGGGGGCCGTATCCTCCGTCTCCTCCTCGTCAACTGGCGGCGGCAAAGAAGCCATCTTGGCATTGCCGGCGGCCCTGAGAACCGAGGCATTCGTGCCGGTCTCGGCCTGGGCGGTCATATATCCATTGGTCAGACGCGCCCCCAGGGTCTTCCTATAATCCTTCATGATCTGGGCAAGCTGCGTATCGCTCGGGCGCGGCCAGTAGCGAACCTTGCCCGAATCAATGTGGACGAAGCCCGAAGTACCGGAGCGCGGGTAGTAGCCCACGCCGCCGATCTGGCGAACGATGGCGCTGCCGCGCAGCTTGGCGACGGCGACGTCAGGGAAATAGAGATCGATGGCCTTGCCGCGAATGTGCATCGACTGCTTGGCAACGTTGCGGCCGATCTTCTTGAGCATGCCGTTGGTGGCGGCGGAACGGTAGCCGCAGATAATGTGGATGGGGGACTGGGAGCCCAGGTCGGCGTGCAATTCCCACATCAGATCGATGGTCTTCGGGTCGATGGGGATCACTTCATTGCGCCGCCAGTCCCGCAGGACATAGTTGATCTTGGCAAGGGCGGAGGGAATATAGCGACCATTCTTCTTATAAGTGATGGTCAGCGATTCCTTGGTGTGTACGTGGTAGATGCTCAAGGTGCGAGTATCACCCGCCGCGGTCAGAGAGCCCGGAAGGGTTCCCCAAGCCGCGATCGCACAGCCTGCGAACAGTATAGAGGCCGCAGTGAGCTTCTTTAGACGAGATGACAACGGTTGGTGATGTCCCACTAAAGAAAGGTCCCCACTCGACACCATACACACAAACCGGAGGAAAACCCCGACTCCCCTAACGATCCCGCTCTGGCCTGCCCTAGCACGAAGTATGTCCCGGGAAGGCCCTCTTCACAAGCCATAAGATTGCGGCCATGATTTGGCACGTAACCATTGATTCAGCATAGGGAATAATAATTAAGAAGACCTTACCGGGGGGTAGGCGGGGGGCCCAAGCCCCCACCCAATCCTCCCCGGCAAGCGGGGGAGGATTAAGACGGGGGTGAAGCAGGATTTCCGGCTTTCGCCGGAATGACGATTGGAGAGCGCCGAGCCAACGGCAGATCACCGGGTCGAGCCCGGGATGACTCAATAACAATGGTCATGGCCGGGCGAAGACCCGGCCATCTCCCAGTGATGACGATAGCTAATTGGCGGCGACCGCTATGGTGTTCAGCGCTTTCTCGAGGCGCAGGTCGCGATTGTAGATGTCATTATAGAAGGCGATCTTGCCCGAGGCGTCGGGCCAGGCGGTGAAATAGTTCAGGTGCACCGGAATTCGCGTTTCGAGCTGGAACTCCTGATTACGGCCGGAGGCGATCACATCGTCGATTTCCTGGCGGTCCCAGCCTAGAACGTGCTCGGCCAATTCGCGCGGTTTTTCGACACGCACGCAGCCATGGCTGAAGGCGCGGACCCGCTCAGCGAACAATTCCCGGGTCGGGGTGTCATGCATGTAGATGTCATGCGAATTGGGAAAGAGGAATTTAATGTGACCGAGCGCGTTGTCGTCTCCGGGGGGCTGGCGCACGTCATAAGGGATCTTGTCGCCATAGGCCCACCAGTCGACCGAGCTCGAACTCACCACCTCGCCCCGGGCGTTGACGACTTCGAAGCCCTTGCGATCAAGATAGGAGGGATCATTCACCAGATAGGGCATCATCTCGTATTTGATGATGGATTTGGGAACGCCCCAATAGGGGTTCATGACAACGGTTTCCATCTCGTCGCTGAAAACCGCCGTTTGGGTGTCGGGTTTGCCGACGATGACCTTCGTCGACCAGGTGATGTGGTTGCCATCCATGATGCGCAGCTCGAAAGCGGCCTGGTTGACCAAAATATATCGTTTGCCCGGGTTGGGCGGGAACCAGCGCAGACGCTCCATATTCATGACGAGCTTCTGGATATTGCGCTTTTCAGAGCGGCTGTTGAGCGCCTCGACGGTCGCCTTGTCGAGGCGCCCGGTCTGCTTGATCTTCTGGCCGGCTTGAAAGGCCTTGAGGGCCTTGGACAGCTCATTGTCCAGGGTCTCCTCCAGCGCGTGCTGGTCAAGCTTCTTGAGCTCTGCGCCTTCGACGGACGCTTCGGGCTTGACCTTCTTCCAGGCCATCGAGGCTTCCTCTGACAGGAGGGCGAGCTTCACCATGCGGGCGCGGACGAGCGGAACGCGGGCATCACGGCCGCCGAGCTTGACGCGTTCGCCGGCGGCTATGGGCGCATCATCATCTTGGTCCACTTTGGCGCGAAGTTCGCCCAGGGAGGCTTTCATCAATCTGTAGGCCGGATGGGCAGGCGCCAGCGAGGAGAGATAGAGATCGGGCAGAACGCGGTAGGAAAGTTCATGCAGGACCTCGCCCAGCGAAAGGATGGGGGGAGCGAGGTCATAGTAGCCCGAGAGCTTGTCGGGGATGATGCGGCCTGAGTGGAGATGCTCGGCATAGCGCAGCGCCATGGCCGTCATGGCAATGTCGAGGCGCGCCAGAGGAGCCACCTCGCCCCGGAATACCGACCCGTCGTCGGTGAAGGCTCCCAAGGTGGGGGGCAGATAGTCGACAGAATTCAAGCCCTCCTCATCGGCTTGCGACAACAGGCTCAAGGTGCGCTTTGCCTTGTCGTTCAAACCTTCGGAGGTGACCCAGAGAGGCATGAAACCATTGAGGCGATAGAAATTGATGATCGAATCGCGCTGCTGCTCGGTGACCCGCAGCGCCGATTCGGGCTGGCGGAGCTCATACAGAAGGGTCGAGGCAATGACGTTGGCGGGCCGCGGCGCGTCAAGCTTGGGGTCGCTCAGAGAGACGAGCTTCACCGGGCGATAGGTGGCAAATCCGGCATCGGGCGATTTGGGTTTGCCCTGAATGATGGTGAGATCGGGCTCGGGGTCAAAATTATCAAAGAATTGGAAAAGGGAGCGTCGGCGGCGCTGATGCTGAGCGTCCTTCCGGGGCTTGCCCCATTGGAAGAGTCCAGGTTTGCGCTCGAACATGAAGGGGAACGTCTCGTCTTCGAACTCGGCGGCCTCGAACTTGTTCTGGGCGCGGTCGAAAGCGCCGGAGCCAGCCCAGAGCCGGTCCTTGCTGCCGGCCAAAGCCGGCGCATCAGACACCATCAATGAAATAAGGCCCGCAGCCCCCAGGGACAGAACCCGTAACCCGCTCATTCGCCGCTCTCCAACATCGCCTCACCCTATTCGTCTCGATTCGACAGCGCAACCGAAGGGCCGGAGCGCCCGATGCAAATGCCGTCCATGTTACATTTTGGCCTCATCCAGCCCCATATCGCGCATCTTACGATATAAGGTTGAGCGACCGATTCCCAGCTTGCGGGCCACTTCCGACATCTGTCCGTGGTAGCGGGACAGGGCCAAGCGAATCATGTCGGCCTCGACCTCCTCCAAGCGTCGGATGTGCCCGCCATCGGTCACCGCCGGAATGCCCAGCGCCACCCCATTGCCGAGGGTCGTTGGGACGAGCGGAAGCTGCGAACCGATCATGGCGGCTTGACCCGAGGGCATGGGCGGGGGTGGCTGCAATTGGGGGGCGGGAGGCATTTTTACCTCAAACCCCTCGACCAGCGAGGCGATCTGGGGGAAGTCTTCTATCTGGAGTTCATCGCCCTCGCAGAGAACCATGGCCCGGAAGACCGTGTTTTCCAGCTGGCGGACGTTGCCCGGCCACGCATAACGCTTGAGGAGCTCGAGTGCCGTTGGGTTGATGCGCCCGACCTTGCGGCCCTCCTCGGCGGCGAAGCGGGTGATGAAATGCTCGACCAGCCTGGAGATATCCTCCGCCCGATTGCGCAGAGGCGGCACGAGGATCGGAAAGACGTTGAGACGATAGTAGAGATCCTCGCGAAACTGCCCCTGCTTGACCATTTCGATCATGTTTCGATTCGTGGCCGATATGAGCCGAAAATTGACTTTCAGCGGTCGCTTCGAACCGATGGGATCGATTTCGCCCTCCTGCAGGGCGCGCAGCAGCTTCACCTGAATGTCGAGGGGGAGCTCGGCCACTTCGTCGAGGAACAGGGTGCCGTTATCGGCTTCCTGGAACTTGCCCAGATGCTTGCCGGTGGCGCCAGTGAAGGAGCCCTTTTCGTGGCCGAAGAGGATGCTTTCGACGAGATTTGCGGGCAGGGCGCCACAATTGACGGAAATGAACGGCTTGCCGCGACGGTCGCTCTCGCCCTGAATGGCGCGGGCGATCACTTCCTTGCCGACGCCCGACTCGCCTTCGATGAGAACGGGGATGTTGGACTGGGCGGCGCGTCGGCCGAGACGCACGGCATTGGCCATGGCAGGGCTCGAGGCGATGAGGTCGTCAAACGTCATGGCGCCCACGTTCCTGGCGCTCAGGCGCTTGACCTCATCGGTGAGGGCCGTGACCTTGAGCAGGTTCTGAATGGAGACCCTGAGGCGCTCCTGGGAAATGGGTTTGACGACGAAGTCGTCGGCGCCCGCTCGCATCGCGCGCACGACGGTCTCGATCGAGCCCTGGGCCGTTTGCACAATGACGGGGAGGCCGTTCCTCACGGCCTGAAAGCGGTTCAGAAATTCCAGACCGTCCATGCCCGGCATGATGAGGTCGAGGATGATGAGCTTCACGCCATTCGCCTGTGCGCCCGAAAGGAGGTCGAGAGCCTTGGAGGCGCTGTCGAGCGAGATGACCTCCAGCCCTAAGCGCTTGATCATTTCCTCGAGAATACGCCTCTGGGTCGGGTCGTCGTCGATGATCAGCACACGTCCAGGCATCGGTCGGTCCAGTTGTCACGCCTTGTCGTTCCGGGACAAAGCCCCGTCTCCGGCGGTTTTGAGCGCCTCATCCCAAAATGTGACAGGCAAGCGTAAACGGGAGCTTAAGATGCTCCCGGAGTGAGACAGGAGGGTCTCCTCTGCCCAAGCTTGCGGCAGGGCGCGTTAACGGCCATATGCTTCACGACATTTCATTAACCACAGGGAGGCCCCATGTTGGCGCCGGTTTCGAATCTCGGAGAGCTGCCGCAATGGGATCTGCACGATCTCTACGAAAGCGGCCAATCGGAGAAGTTCCGAGCGGATTTGAAGCAGGCACGGGAGGAGGCGCGGGCCTTCGCCCAGACCTATCAGGGAAAGCTCGAAGGAGTGGCGCGCGAAGAGACGGGGCCCAAGCAGCTGCTCAAGGCGATTGAGGATTACGAGGCGCTCGACGATCTCCTCGGGCGGATCGGCTCCTATGCGCAACTCCACTATGTGGAGAACACGACCGATCCTGAGCGCAGCAAATTCTATGGCGACGTCACCCAGGAGCTCAATGATATCGTCACCGGGCTTTTGTTCTTCGAGCTCGAACTCAACCGGATCGAAGACGATCTCACGGCGCGGCTCGTGGAGAGCGCGGAGCTTTCCCGCTACCGGCCCTGGATCGAGGATCTCAGGCGCGAGAAACCCCATCAGCTCGATGAAAGGACCGAGCGCCTCTTCCACGAAAAATCGGTGACGGGCTATTCCGCGTGGAACCGGCTCTTCGACGAGACGATCGCGAGCCTCAGGTTCAAGGTGGAAGGCGAGGAGCTGACCATCGAGCCGACGCTCAACCTGCTCATGGACCCGCAAGAAGCGAAAAGGCATGCCGCCGCCGAGGCTTTGGCGGACACCTTCAGGCAGAATCTGAGGCTCTTCGCGCATGTCACCAACACGCTCGCCAAGGACAAGGAGATCTCCGACCGCTGGCGCAGCTTCAAGGATGTGGCTGATGCCCGCCATCTGTCGAACCGCGTCGAACCCGAGGTCGTGGCGGCGCTGGTCGAGGCGGTGAGACATTCGTTCCCAAGGCTGTCGCACCGCTATTACGCGATCAAGGCCAGGTGGTTCGGCAAGGACAAGCTCGACCACTGGGACCGCAATGCGCCCGTGCCGCAGGAGGAGACGCGCACGGTGCCCTGGCAGGAAGCGAAGGACACGGTGCTCAGGGCCTATGCGGGCTTCGCACCGGAGATGTCAAAAATCGCGGAACGGTTCTTCGATCGACGCTGGATCGATGCGCCGGTCAGGCCCGGCAAGGCGCCGGGCGCCTTCGCCCATCCAACAGTGCCCTCCGTTCACCCCTATGTGCTCGTCAACTATCAGGGCAAGACACGCGATGTGATGACGCTCGCCCATGAACTCGGCCACGGCGTGCACCAGGTGCTGGCCTCGGAGCAGGGGCCTCTTCTCTCTCGCACGCCTCTGACGCTCGCCGAAACTGCAAGCGTTTTCGGGGAAATGCTCACTTTCCAGTCGGTTCTCAACCAGACGAAGGAGCCTCAAAAGCGCAAGGCGCTTCTGGCGCAAAAGGTGGAGGATATGCTGAACACGGTGGTGCGGCAGATCGCCTTCTACGTGTTCGAGCGCAAGATTCATCTCGAGCGCCGCTCGGGCGAGCTTACGGCCGAGCGCATCGGCGAGATCTGGCTCGAGGTGCAAGGCGAAAGCCTAGGTCCCGCGATCCGGTTCAGGGCGGGATATGAAACCTTCTGGACCTATATCCCGCATTTCATCCATTCGCCCTTCTACGTCTATGCCTATGCCTTCGGCGATTGCCTCGTCAATTCGCTTTATGCCCGCTACCGCGAGGCCGAGCAGGGGTTCGTCGAAAAATATTTCGCCATGCTGAAGGCGGGGGGAAGCAAGCATCACAAGGAGCTTCTCGCACCTTTCGGGCTTGATGCCTCCGACCCCTCGTTCTGGCAGAAGGGGCTTTCGGTGATCGAGGGCTTCATCGAAGAGATCGAGGCGCTCGAGGGAAAGTGAGCGAAGCCCGAGACAAGGAGGGCAATCGGTTCAGCGCCAGGCTCAGCCGCTATGCGAACGTCGGCGCCGGGCTCGGCTCGGCCCTGTCGCGGGTTGCCGCCTCGCGCGCCGTTTCCGAGCGCGACCTCGAGAGCGAAGCGAAGCTATTCCGCGAAACGCTCGGTGCGCTCAAGGGCCCGCTCATGAAGGTGGCGCAGCTCCTGTCCACCATTCCCGATCTCCTGCCGCCCGACTACGCGCAAGAGCTTGCGGAGCTCCAGGCGCATGCGCCGCCCATGGGCGAGGCTTTCGTCCGCCGGCGCATGGCAGCGGAGCTCGGGGCTGACTGGCGCAGCAAATTCGCCGAATTCCAACTCGGTGCAGCGGCCGCCGCCTCGCTCGGCCAGGTTCACCGGGCGAGCAAGCATGATGGGCGCTCTCTTGCCTGCAAGCTGCAGTATCCCGACATGGATTCAGCGGTCGAGGCCGATCTCAGCCAGCTCAAACTCCTCTTTAGCATTCACAGGCGATTCGACCGCACCATCGACACGACCGAAATCGCGGAGGAGATCGGCGCGCGCCTGCGCGAGGAGCTCGACTATGAGCGCGAGGCCAAGCACATCCGCCTCTATGCGGAGATGCTGGAAGGCGAGCCTCACATCCGCGTGCCCGAGGTTCATCCGGAGCTGTCGACGCGACGGCTCCTGACGATGAGCTGGCTCGAGGGCGAGCGGCTCCTCACCTTCAAGGACCATGGGCTCGCAGAGCGCAATGCCATCGCCGCGCAATTGTTCAAGGCCTGGTGGCAGCCCTTTTGTCGATTCGGGATCATTCATGGCGATCCGCATCTCGGCAATTACACGATCGCGGCAAGGAACGGTGCGCCAGAGGGGCTCAATCTTCTCGACTATGGCTGCATCCGGATATTTCCACCGCGGTTCGTGGGCGGCGTCGTCGATCTCTATCGGGGCCTGCAAGGCGGGGACGAGGCGCTCATCGTCCATGCCTATGAGACCTGGGGCTTCAAAGGGCTCAACAAGGAGCTCATCGAAATCCTCAACATCTGGGCGCGTTTCATCTATGGACCGCTGCTCGAGGACCGGGTGCGGGCGATCGCGGACGGGGTGAGGCCCGCCGAATACGGACGCCGGCAGGCCTTCAGCGTTCACCAGGCGCTCAAGGAGAAAGGTCCCGTGCTGGTGCCGCGAGAGTTCGTGTTCATGGACCGGGCGGCGATCGGGCTTGGCGGGGTGTTCATTCATCTCAGAGCCGAACTCAACTTCAACCGCCTGTTCAACGAAGCGCTGGAAGCCTTCGACATCGCTCGGGTCGGGGAGAGGCAAGCCAAGGCCCTGGCCGAGGCCCAATTATAAGTGGGACGAAGCGCCGCGCTGAAGCTTGAGCAGTTGACAGACGGCCTCTGCCACGCTTTCTCATGCAGTCCTGACCCGGAACTCCCTCTTCCCGCAGACTGAAGGTGTTGCATGGCTGAACATATCGCGCCGACGGAGGTTCCGATCACCGACCTCGAGGATCATGTGCGGAGCTATCGGGGGTTCCTCAAGGGGGTGATCGTCACGATTTTGGCGAGCGCCTTTACCCTCGTCGCCCTGTGCGCCTTCGCCTTCGGCCACACGCTATCGCTGCTCCTCGGCTGGGCGATCCTGATTTTCGGCTTCCTTGTGCTGCTGATCGATTTGAGGTCCGGTACCACGACGTGGCGGCTGTCGCTCGTCACACTCCTGATCTTCGGGGTCATCGCCGCGGCCAACGTGTCCTAGGGCCAGTCGACAATATGAAAATCGGCGTGCTGGCAGAGGAAGCTCCCGGGGAAAAGCGGGTCGCGATCAGCCCCGACAGCGTGCGCGCCTATCGCAAGAAAGGCGTCGAAGTGGCGATCGAGGCCGGGGCAGGGGCAGGCTCTTTCATTTCAGATCAAGTCCTGGCCGAAGCCGGCGCCAAGACGGTCAGTGCGGCGGAAGCAGTCAAGGACGCCGACGTCATTCTGACCGTCAGGCGCCCTGAGGCCAAGGCGCTCGCAAGCGCCAGGACGGGCGCCCTGGTGGTCGGGCTCATGGAACCCTACGGCGATGTTTCGGGCTTGAGCGCCCTGGCGGAACAAGGCTTGACCGTGCTGGCGCTCGAGCTCCTGCCTCGTATCACGCGCGCCCAGGCGATGGACGTGCTGTCATCGCAGGCCAATCTTGCCGGCTACAAGGCGGTGATCGACGCCGCCGAGCAATATTACCGCGCCTTCCCGATGATGATGACGGCAGCGGGCACGGTGCCGCCGGCACGGGTGTTCGTCATGGGAGCGGGCGTTGCAGGCCTCCAGGCGATCGCCACGGCGCGAAGGCTCGGCGCCGTCGTCTCGGCGACGGATGTCAGGGCGGCGGCGGCGGAACAGGTGCAAAGCCTCGGCGCCAAATTCATTTTCGTCGAGGGGCTGAAGGATGCGGCAACACAGGGCGGCTACGCCAAGGAACTGAGCGAGGATGACCGGAAGAAACAGGCGGCCCTCATCGCCGAACATCTGAAATCGCAGGACATCGTCGTCACCACGGCCCTCATCCCGGGCAGGTCGGCACCCGTCCTGATCACCAAGGAGATGGCCGAGAGCATGAAGCCCGGTTCCGTCATCGTCGATCTGGCGGTCGAGCGCGGCGGCAATTGCGCTCTGTCGGAAGCCGGGAAGATTGTCGAGCACAGGGGTGTCACGATCATGGGTCTCCTCAACCTGCCTTCGCGGCTCGCCGGCAATGCGTCCATGCTCTATGCCAAGAATCTGCAGAATTTTCTCGATCTCGTCATCTCCAAGGAGGGGACGCTCGCCGTCAACTGGGAGGATGAAATCATCAAGGAGACCCTGGTGGCACGGGATGGAAAGATCGTCCATCGCCTGCTTCTGGCGCAGGGAGCGCAAGCCTCATGAGTGCCGACCCGTTCATCTACCTGTTCGCAATCTTCGTGCTGGCGATCTTCGTTGGCTATTACGTGGTATGGAACGTGACGCCGGCGCTTCATACGCCGCTCATGTCGGTGACCAACGCCATCTCCTCCGTCATCGTCGTGGGCGCGCTGCTCGCACTCGGCTCGAGCGGCTCGCCCGTCGCCATGGTGTTCGGCTTCCTCGCGCTGGTGCTCGCCTCGGTAACATCTTCGGCGGCTTTCTCG
>Ga0209382_10008384_pt1 | contig 13032 bp, 10 predicted proteins | sample SoiMetdeltSBSDD5_FD_187599 | JGI IMG/M metagenome (GOLD analysis project Ga0209382, IMG submission 187599) | Bulk soil microbial communities from a Populus tree surrounding site in Tennessee, USA - Soil MetaG P. deltoides SBSDD5 (SPAdes) (version 2) | ecosystem: Environmental > Terrestrial >... | reverse complement strand
AATCGCCAGCTCCGGCCGACGCGTTGCACCGCGGGCCAGCAACAGGCCGGCGACGTTGACGCAGGCGATGAGCATGATCAGGCCGACGGCGCCGGAGAGCGTCGCGAGAGTGAGCCCGTAGCCGGACGTCGTATCGTCGTAGAGCGTCGTCAGATGGACCCGCAGCGGACGCTTCGTAACCGTGGCGAGACGCGCCGTGAGATCGCGCGCGACCGCGTCGGCGGCACGGCCGGGGCGCAGCCGCGCATACACCGACGCTCCGGTGCCGCGCATGGCGCGCATCGGACCAGACTCGACGTGCGGCCGCCAGACCATCCGTTCGGGATAGAAGCCCGGCGGCAGCACGCCGGCGATCGTCGTGGCAACACCTTCGAGCAGAATCGACCGGCCAATCACGTCCGCCGCGCCGTCGAGACGCGTCTGCCAATAGTCGTAATTGACCAGGACCACACCAGGTGCGCCAGGCCTCTCGTCCTCGGCAGTAAAGCCGCGGCCGAGCATCGGAAAGACGCCAAAGACCTCGAGCAGGTCCACCGATGCCGTTCCAACTGACAGCCGCTCCGGAGTGCCGGCATCGACGATGGCGGGGCGGGAGCCGAGCAATCGTCCCATCCCGATTCGCGCGAACACGTTGTCCTGCCCGGCGGTGGACTCGCGCCAGCCCTCGATGTCAACGACCGACGGCGCGAGCCGCTGCTCGAACGTCTCGCCAACGGTGACGGCGACGATCTCGTGCGGCCGCGGATACGGGACTGGCCGCAGCAGCGCGGCATCGACCACGCTGAAGATGGCCGTCGCCGCGCCGATCGCCAGCGCGAGCGTGAGGACGGCGACGAACGCGAAGCCCGGCGCCCGGCGGAGGGAGCGACACGCATAGCGCATGTCCTTGCGCGCGTCCTCGATCCACGCAAAGGTGCGCATCTCACGATGCTCTTCGTGGATGCGCGCGATTCCGCCGAGGCTGCGAAGCGCGGCGCGCCTCGCGTCAGCGGGCGACAAGCCCTGCTGCATGTACTCGTCGATGGCCTCGTCCAGGTGAGCATCGATCTGCTCGCGCAGGTCGCGATCGATCTCACGGTCGCGCAAGAGCGCGCGCAGGCGCGCGGCAAAGCTTCGCAGTCGGCTCACGATGGATCCTCCTCCGCCTTCGCCAGGGCCACGGTGGACAGGTGAATCTGGAAGAACCGTCCGACGATCCCGGTCGCCTTCTGCCACTCGTCCTCTTCGACCGCGATCTGCTTTCGACCGCTCTTGGTGAGCGCGTACACCTTGACGCGGCGGCCGCTCTCGGACGAGGCCCACTTCGAGGTGATCCAGCCGGCCTGCTCGAGCTTGAGCAGCGCCGGGTAGAGCGTGCCTTGATTCATCGCCAGCTGATTGCCGCTGATCTGCTCGATGCGGCGCGCGAGGCGATAGCCGTGGAGCGGACCGAGCGCCTCGAGGGTCTTGAGGACCAGGAGACCGAGGCTGCCGTAGAGCACGTCGCGTTTGTCCGGCGTCATCAGTTGGCAGCCTACAGCTGATACCAGTTGGCTGTCAACTGGTGAATTGCTCGGGGGCTCGGAAGCTCGGGGGCTCGGGAGCTCGGAGGCTCGGGGGCTCGGAAGCTCGGGGGCTCGGGAGCTACCCGATGAACGCCAGCAAATCGGCGTTGAGCTGGTCTTGGTGCGTAATCGGAAGCGCGTGGGCCGCGCCGGGGTACACCTTTAATGTACTGCCGTGGATCAAGGCGGCCGCCGGGCGGCCGGTCTTGTCGAGCGGCGTCGACGTGTCGTGATCGCCCTGGATGATGAGCGTCGGCCGGGTGATGGCTCGCAGATCGCGACGGAAGTCGGTTTCCGTGAACGCGCGGTGCAGGTCAAGCATCACCTTCAGCGAACACTGCTGGACCATCATCGTCACCCACCAGTCGAGCGTCGCGGCAGAGACCGTGTTCCGATCGGTGCCGAAGAAGGCCGGCGCCGCGGCGGCGAGCTGGCCGGGCCGATCCTTGGCGAGGGCTCGGCGCCCCTGTTCGAGCGCGCTGGGCTCGGCGCCGTCAGGATTGTCGGCGGTCTTCAAGACGAACGGCGAGATCGGCGCGATCAGCACCACGCGGCTGACGTGCCGCTCGCGGAATCGCGACAGGTAGCGCACCACCTCGCCCGCGCCCATGGAGTGACCCACGAGCGTGAGGTCGCGCAATTCGAGACGATCGATGACCGTCCTCAGGTCGTCGGACAACGTCTCGAAGTCGTAGCCGCGGCCCGGCTCGTCGGATCGACCATGACCGCGGCGGTCGTAGGCAACCGCGCGCAGTCCGGCCTCGGCCAGCGCCGTCATCTGGTATTCGAACCAGTCGCTGTGAAGCGCCCAGGGTGCGAGGAAGAGCACCTGACCGGCGGGCGCAGCGCGAGTCGCGCTCGTCCAGTCGCGGCAGAACAGCCGGGTGCCATCGGCCGCTTCGATGAACGGCGTCGCCTTCCTCGGTTTCGGTGCGGCCTCGCGCTGCCGCGTGATGAGGCCCGCGCCCGCCATAGCCGGCACCAACACGCGAAACAGATCTCGTCGTCGCATGTGGAGGATGATCCACGCGCCGGCGAAGGATGTCGATTACCTGGCGGGTAATCGGCTGGCGGCGACGCTGGCGCCGGCGTCATCGAGGTTCGCCGCGAGCGCGCGCAGCGCGTCCGCGGTCGTGGCGTCGGCAGGATAGAACGCTTCAATCGACAGCTCCGAGAGCGTGATTTCGATCGGCGTCCCAAACACGGTTGTGGTGCTGAGGAACGACAGGAGCCCGGCGCCGGTCGTCAACTGAAACGGCAGGACGATCCCGGGATGGCGAATCTTCTCGCGATCAGCTTCGGTCGTCGATTCGGGAATCACGCGGACGCCAGGCGGCGCGGGATACAGACGCAGCTCGCGGAGCAGCTCGGCCAGTACGCTGTCGCCGCTCACGTCGACCTGCCGGCCAAGCTTGGCGATGGCGTGTGCACGCCACTCGGCGTAGTTGGCGATGTGCGGCGCAAGCCCTCGCGGATGCAGAGTGACGCGCAGCACATTGAGCGGCGGCCGCAGCAACTCCGGATCGACGAGCTGATTCCACAGCTGCCGCACGGGCCGGTTCGCGGCCAGCAGTGTCCAGTGACGATTGATGGCGATCGCTGGGTACGGCTCGTGGCCGGCGAGCACCGCGTCGATCGCGTGGCGGACGGCCGCGAGCGCGGGATCGGTGAACGGCCGCTCGGGGAAGCTCGGCGCGTAGCCGGCCGCAACCAGCAGCGTGTTGCGATCGCGCAACGGCAGGTCGAGCCGTTCGGCGAGCCGCAGGATCATGTCGCGGCTCGGCTGCGCGCGGCCGGTCTCGAGGAAGCTGACGTGCTTCGGCGAGATGCCAGCGTCGTAGGCCAGTTCCAACTGCGTGACGCGGCGCCGCTGCCGCCAATCGCGCAGGAGGTCGCCGACGCTCCGCAGAGGTCCGGTGGCGTGCATCGGCGCAGAATAGCCGAAGTGGGGTCGCCGGCAATTACCTCGGAGGTAAGCGCGAGGCCGGCCGGCGCGGTTCAGTGCGAGCCGTGCGTCGGCCCATGCGCCGTCGCGCCGCGATGATGTTGGCAGCTGACGGCGGGATTGAACTGCGCGAACATCCCGTTCGGGTTGCGTCGATAGAGCCACACGTGGCGGTCGTAATGCGGCTCGAACATGTGTGCTTCGTCGATCGCGGTCGCGGGATCGTCGCGCATCGTGTCCCACTTCACGCCGTGAAAGGAGGGCGGCTCGGTGTGACCAGCTGCCTGCCATGCCGCGGCGAACACCAGATTCTCGACCGCCACCAGCCGCAGGGAGCCGTCGGCTTGCGGCTCGTAGATGAGGACGCCCGGCTTCTTGAAGTCGGTATGCGTGCCGGTGCCGTTGACGCGCGGCGACGGCGGTCCAGAGATGCCGAGCAGATCGGGACGCACGTAATGAATGCCCATCGCGCCGAGCGAGGCGGGACGTCCCATCATCGGCGCGGTTTCACAGAGGTCGAACGGATCGCGGATGTAGCCCTCGGCGAGCGCGACCGTGACGTCGCGGAACCGCTGGGTGGCCGCACGCACCTCGTCGAGCGTCGGCTCGCCAGGCGCCGGCCCCGAACGTGTCTTCGACGTGGCCGCGCCGCTCGCCGCCACCAAGACCGCGGAAACCGAGAACGCCGCCAGACCGGCGGTGATCAACGTCTGTCGAACCTTCATGGGGGCCTCCTGCCCGGGGCCAGATTGCCGCGCTGGAGCCTTAGACGTGCCGACTGTGCAGGAGTTCATTGAGGATCGAGCAGTCTGCCGGCGCCTGATCTTCTGCATACATATATGAAGCGTCGGTCGACGCGTTGGAGCCAATGTGTGTAGCCCTCGGCGACACGACAGCAGCCGGCGCGCGCATTACACGACTCATGCATGCAGAGGATCATCAGGAATTTGGCAGGTGGTCGTTGGGCGGAGGGGACGGAGGAAACGGCATCAACACGGAGGATCGGAGAAACGGAGACGAAACGGAGGGGTGTGGTCGCGTCGCGCTACGCGCGACATGAATGGTGAGCGGTGGCCGTCGGCCGACGTCGCGACCACACTCTCCGTTTCGCCTCCGTTCTCTTCGTTCCTCCGTGTTGACCCCGTTGCCTCCGTCCTCTCGTACCCTCCCAAGTCCCTCAGTCAGCCCCCTTCAATCAACATTGAGGCGCAGCGGATTGACGTCGGTCGGCAGCTCATCGTCGAAGATCAGCGGCGTGAGCGGCGCGTGGCGCATCCGTTGCCAGCCGAGCGCGCCCGCCGCGGCGCCCACGATCACTCCAATGACGACGCCTGCTTGCGGAACAGCGAGCGCGACGCGCAGGATGAGCATGGTGGCGGTCGTGAAGAACACATAGGCTGCGAAGGCCTTCACGACCATGTGCGGCACGAACCCCTTGCCGGGAATGTAGGAGCAGGTGAACGGAATGCGGTGCCACTCCCGCATCACCCACTCGACCACCAGCCATCCGATCACGGCCTCGAGCGCGAGGAGTCCGGCGGCTGATGGTCCGACCACCCACCATTGAATCGGACCGGTGAGCGCGAGCGGCACGACGACGCCCAGCGCGAGCACGGTGCGAACGCTGGCCGACGAGATCTCGGCGCGACCGGCGGCGTCCTCCGTCATCCGGAAGACCCAGTTCGAGCGCAGATCGAGTGGCACCGCCAGCGCCACACGCACGGCCGGGATCGCCAGCAACATCCCCGCCATCGGCGCCCACAAGATCGTGAACAGGAACGATCGGTCGCGCGTGTCGACCGGCTGATCCCAGCCGCTCGCATTCATCAGGCCGTTGAGGACGAACCCTCCGGCCCCGGCGAGCAGGCCGACGATCAGTCCTTGATGCAGCACGCTTCGCTGCACGGTGATCGACACGAAGCGCCCGATCGCATGACGCACCGGCGCGCGGCCGACCCACTGTGCCAGAGAACGGCGCCAGCCTCGTTCCCGCTGCGACGACGCCGGCTGAAGCAGCACGCGATCGAATCGGCGATACAGCCATCCGTAGCTGAAGACCGAGACGATGAGGACCAGTAGGGTGACGATCACCGCCTCGGCCGCGAGCGCCCCCTGCCGGGTGTCGCCAATCAGCCATCGCTCGAGGCCGACAAACCAGGCGGGCGGGGCCCACGGAAGCCACCACGCATCCGACGCGAACGCGGTCGCGGTGCCGGGCAGCCGCGCGAGCAGCGGCACGCACAGCACGAGGCCACCGACGAGGATGGTCCGCACCGAGCCGGAGATCGCGAGGACGCGCGCATGCAGGGCAAAGGTGACGAGCAATCCATGAACGGCGATGACCACGAGCGCGGCACAAAAGCTGGCGCTCAGGCTCGAGATCCCGAACGCGATCGCGGCCGGGAGCATCGACCCGGTCTTCATGGCGCGGATCAGCGTCACCGCAATCAGCGGCAGGAGGGCCAGATGGGTGCCCGCGACGAACAGGCCGACGAACAGCAGCAACGATGCGAGCTTGGAGGTGAACACCGTCAGGCGCGACAGCGGCTCCACCATCAGGATCCGGAAATCGGTCCGATCGGGAAAGAGCGAGTGGCCAACCAGCGCGACGGCAGCGGCGACGAACCACATCGGCACCGCCATCAGAAACGCATGGTCGGCCATGAGCTCGTACACGAAAGCGTCGGCGGGATCGGCCGGCAGCATCTTGTACTTCTTCATGAACACCCGCGTCAGCAGCAGGCCGAACGCGATCGCGACGGCGAGGCTCCCGAGCAGCGCACGCTTCAGCGACTCGGCGCCGTCGTCGGACAGGAATCCGAAGTCGAAGAGCGAGGTGAAGAAATGCCGCGTCAGGACGGTCTCAGGCCGGTCGCGCACGGTCAGTCTCCGGCGATCGTGTCGAGGATCTGCCGGGCGAGCGGCGCGAAATCGGGCTGCTGGGTCGCGCGCACGAACGTCTCCTCGAGCGAGCCCGGACCCTCGCGATCGAAGTCGGCGACGCGCCGCTCGAGCGCGACCCGTCCCGATGACAGCACGATGACCCGCGAGCACAGCTTTTCGACCATGTCGAAGCGATGGGTGCTGAAAAAGATCATCCGTCCCTCGCCGGCGAGCATCTGCAGCAGCGTCCGCAGCAACAGTCCGGCATTGACATCGAGCCCCGAGAACGGCTCGTCGAGCACCAGCAGCTCGGGGTTGTGCAGGAGCGCCGACGCAACCAGCACCCGTTGCCGCATGCCCTTCGAGAACGTCGTCATCGAGCGATAGCGGCTGTCGTGCAGCTGGAGCAGTTTCAGGAGCTCGGGAACGCGGTGCTGCAGCGTACGGGCCGTCAGCCGACGGAGCCGGCCGACCAGCATCAGGTAATCGGAGGCGGTGAGATGCGCGTAGAGCGACGGCTCTTCGGGCACGTATCCGATGCGCCGCTTGTAGGCAATCGGATCGTCCGAGGCGCGGATGCCACACAGCGAGATGTCGCCGGCGCTCGGCTCGAGCAGCCCCACCACCAGGTTGACCGTGGTGCTCTTGCCCGATCCATTCGGACCGAGATAGCCGATGATCTCGCCGGGGTGGAGCTCGAAGCTGACGCGATCGAGCGCGAGCAAGCCGCCATACCGCTTGGTCAGTCCGCGTGCCTGGAGCATAGCAATGGTCCGTTGTTAATTACGCCGTTAGCTAATTACTCAACATGCTAACATAGCGGCGAACGAGGACCATGGCGTGAAACGCTCAGCACCGTCGCCGAACGTGTTTCGGGCACTGGCCGACCCGACCCGGCGGGAGATCCTGCAGCTGTTGCGGAAGGGCGCGCTGAATTCGGGAGAGATCGCCGATCGTTTCGAGGCCACGTGGCCGACGATCTCCCGACATCTGGCGGTGCTGCACGCCGCCGGGCTGGTGCGATCGGTGCGCCACCGGCAGGAGGTTCGCTACGAGCTGAACACGTCGGTCGTCCAGGATCTCGCGCATCACCTGATCGACCTTGTCGCGTCGCTTCCCCACGTCGAAGCCAAGCCGCCCACCTCCGCCAAGGCTACGGTGGGTAAACAGGAGGCTTGACATGCCCGGCACGTCATTGGTGCGTGGGTTCGTGGTCGTGCTCGCCGCATATGCCGCAGGCGCGGCGTGGTACGCGTTGAACTTCTGGGTCCCGCCGGCCCTCCGCGCGGAGGAGCTCTCCGGCGGCGGGCTGATCGCCTTCATGCTGCCCACACTGGCGGCGGTCGTCCTCTATTTGTTCGACACCTTCGAATCGCGACGGCCGCTCTGGTCACGCGAGCCCGGCGACTGTGCGGCCACGGAGCGAATCCTGTTCCGGATCATCGTGTTCATTGCCGGCCTGCACGCCCTGGTGTTGTTGCTGGTCACCGAGGTCCTGTGGGTCCGCCACTGGGGCCTGCAGCTGGCATTCGTGCTCATCGGCGCGCTGCTGGTGAGCGTCGGCAATCTGCTGCCAAAGACGAGACCGAACGTGTTGGTGGGAATTCGAACGCCGCGGTCGCTTCGTTCCCGGCACTTCTGGATGGAGATCAACCGCGCCGGTGGTTACGTCAGCGTGGCGCTTGGCCTCCTGATCATCGTCGCCGCGGTCGGGCTCGACTATCCCGTCGTGCGGCAGTTCACCGCGGTCGCGGCGCTGACGGCTCTTGGAGTCCTGGTCGAACGGTATCTCGCGCTCGCCCGCACCTCCGAGCGCGTCTAGTCCCCTCCCAAATCGAGCTCCGCCTTCACGTCGTCGCCATCGACCGACAGCGTGAAGCCGAGGCGCGAGAAGACCGTGCACATGCCCTGATTGTCCGCCCGTGTGTAGGCGACGACGCGATCGAGGCGTTCGTCTCTCGCGACCTCGACCAGGCAGCGAACGAGCTCCTGCCCGATGCCATGCCGTTGATAGCGGTCGGTCACGAGCACGGCGACTTCGCCGTGGTTTCTTCGCGGCAGCTTGGTCAACTGCGCGGTGGCGAGTATCCGCCGGTCCGCGGCCGACGCGCCGCGCTCTTCCGCCACCAGCACCATTTCGCGGTCGTAGTCGACGAAGCAGTCGCGCGTGAGCTGGTCGTGCGCGGTGCGGCGCGCGAGCTTCACGACTTGCGCATACCTGAAATAAACCGCGCTCTCCGAGAGCTGACCGTGAAAATCGACCATCAGAGGTTCGTCCTCGGCGCGGATTGGCCGGATGGTGATCGGCAGACCTTGCCGCGTGGTCCATGACGAAACGTATCGGACCGGAAACGGCCGAAACGCTGGGCTCGGACGCTCCTCTGGCCGGTCGGCGTCGTGAAGCGCGATGTCCGCGCCGGCAGCGAACGCGCCGTCCGCCGAGATCAACAGTGGATCGATCGATAGCTCACGAATCGAAGGCTGTTCGACGATCAGCTGACTGACACGGACGAGTGTGGCGTCGAGTGCGGCGAGGCTGATGTCGTGGCTCATCGCCAGGCGCTGCAGTCCCTCGAACATGGGACTTCGCTCCAGCATGCGGCGGGCGAGGGTCGCGGTGAGGGGCGGCAGTCCCGTGACCCGCGCGTGCAGGAGATCGGACCACTGGCCTCCGACATCCAGCCACAGGACGGGTCCAAACTCGCGATCGACGCGACTGCCGATCTGGAGCTCATATCCGCGATGCGGCACGGAATGCGCCCCGGTCCGTCCGTCGAACGGCTCGCTCGCGATGCCGTAGTGCGTCAGCACCTCCCTGGACTCCGCGGCAGTCAGTCGCCCGCGGCGCGCTTGCAGCGCGTTTGCAATCAGCGCGCTGGCCCGTTGACGCTGCTGGCGATCGGCGGCGTCCGCATGCAGCTCCGGCGTTTCGTAAATCGCCTTGAGGTCGCGAGTGTAGCGCCACAAATAGCCGAAGGTGCGGACCGCGGCGCGGATCGAGGACAGGAGCGGCAGGCACGCGCGGAGCAGCACTTCCTGTTCCGCGGGAATCGGAGACGGTCCTGGCACACATAGCAGTAGCGGCTTTCGCGTCGTATCCATGGCCAGCAAACCGTCGATGGCCCTGGCCGGATCGGACATCGCCTGGGGAACGAACACGACCAGCGTCGCGTCGCTCTCGACTGTCCGCGACGCCTTCTCCACTGCCGCGAGAAAGGGCTGACTGGTTCCGTCTCCGAGCACGTCCAGAGGGCGCCAGGTCTCGAGGGACTCTACGTCCGCGGTCTCTTCGGCGCGATCATGCGGCAAGGGCACCAGCGTGGCGTCGTGAACGGCGTGATCGGCAGTCAGCACGCCCGCCGTACCGGCATTGGTGACGATCGTCAGGCGTGGTCCGCTCGGGCGCGACTGCTTGGACAACGCATCGGCGACGTAGAAGAGGTCCTCGATGTAATCGGCACGGATCACGCCGACACGGCGGAGCGCCGCGTCGAACACGTCGTCGTCGGTGACCTGAGGGCTGCGATGCCATGGGAAGGCCGCCGCCGCGGCGTGCGTGCGCCCGGCCTTGGTCACGATGATCGGCTTCCGCAACGCGACGGCGCGCGCCGCCGACAGGAACGACCGCATGTTGGTGATCGATTCCATGTGGATCAGAATGGCCGCCGTCGACGGATCGTCGCCGAAGTAGTCGATGAGATTGCCCCAGCCGACGTCGACCATGTCGCCAACCGACACGAACGCGCTGAATCCGACGATGCCGCGGTGACTCCAATCGATGATGGCCGAGGCGAGCGAGCCGCTCTGCGCGATGAACGCGAGGTTCCCGGCAACCGGCATTGGGAGCCCGGCGCTGATGTTCAACCCCAGTGACGGATTCATCAGCGCCTCGCAGCCGGGCCCAATCAACTTCGTGCGGCTTCTCCGCAAGCGATCGCGCACGTGATGGCCGAAGTCGCGTCGCCGCTCCAGGGACCCGTCGAGGTGGGATTGGACGACGATCCCTCTGACGCCCGCCGCCACGCATCGCTCGATGGCGTCGAGCGTCTCGTCGCCGGCGGTGACGATGATTGCCAGGTCAATCGGGCGTGGCAACTCAGTGAGATCGCGGTAAGCGCAGGCCTCAGACGCGTCGTGGCGCGCGCCGGCGTCAACGATGAAGATCGGGCGCTCCACGCCGGCAGCGGTGAGACTTCGGAGCGTCCTTTCGCCGAGTGTTCGTGGACCGGCTGGGCCGACGATCGCGATCGTTGCCGGGTGAAAGATTGCGTGGAGATGAGCGCTGTCCCCGTATGCGTCCTGAGCCATGGATCGAATCGCTACCCGCCGGTTCATTCTATCCGCACGGTCGCGGCCACCGGGCAGCGTCGCGTTCGCGAAATCAGCAGCTTCGGCACCTGGCGACAATCACCGTCATGTCGTCGCGCTGTTCCTGCGGGCTGAAGCGCCGCACGCCGTCGTAGATGGCGGCTACCAGATCGTCGGCCGGGAGGTCGCGATGCAGGTGGAGCGCCTCGATCAGCCGATCCTCACCAAACTCGTCATCGTTGGCGTCGAAGGCCTCGGTGATCCCGTCGGTGTAGATCGCCAGCAGATCGCCTGCGGACAGCGAAAGCTCTGCGGTCCGGCATTCCCAGGTGGAGAATAGACCCAGCACCGACGCCGTGGGCCCGAGCCGTTCGACCCCGCCGCCATGTCGAACCACCAGCGCCGGCAGGTGACCGCAGTTCGCGTAGCGCAGACGTCCGGCCCGGTCGTCGAACTCCGAATAGAAGAAGGTCGCATACGCGTTGTCGGCCGTGCTCTCGAAGAAGAGCCGGTTGACGGTCTGGAGAAAGCGCTCTGGCTGATCGACGGCGATCGCACATTGCCCGCGCAGATTGGCCTGCAGGTTGGCCATCAGCAGCGCGGCCGGCATGCCCTTGCCCGCGATGTCGCCGATGACCAACCCCAGGCGCTCCTGTCCGAGATCGAGGAAGTCGTAGTAGTCGCCGCCGACGCGCCGCGTCTGTACGCAGGCGCCCGCGTACTCCAGCGTCCGCATGGACGGCAGGCGCTGCGGGAACAGGCGCGCCTGCACCTGCATGGCGATCTCGAGCTCGTGGGTTGCGCGGCGCTCGGCCTCTTGTTTCTCGGCCGCTTCGCGGCGCTGCGCTTCAACTGCGCGGCTGACCTCGTCGAAGCTGACCAGGGCGAACGAGTTCCGGTCGAGGTCTTCGAAGCGCGTGAAGACGCCGCCCCACGCGGGACGGTCCTGCCCCGCGTCCGCGCGCGCCGACGATCGGGCGTCGGGCTGGTCATAGACGACGCGGCGCAGGCGCGGGGCGGTGCGAAAGCGAACCCCGCGCCGCCGCCACTCGGTGTACGTGCCCGGGACATCCTCGGTCACGAATACGACCTGCGTCGCCCGGCCGACGAGCCGGGCTTGGGGAGACTCCGGCTGCGCCTCGATCAGCGTGAGCACGGCCGTGCCGTCGGGCGGCGCGACGGCCAGCAACCGTTCGCCCGAGCCGACGCGGGCATCGAAGGCGATCCGGAATCCGAGCGTGTTCAGATAGAAGTCAAGGCTGCGTTCCTGATCCTTGACGTAGATGTTGACGGCATGGACGCGAAGGTAGGGATCCGACATGCGACTCGTATTCTACGGGCTCAGAGGACCCGTTCGAGCCAGTCCCACGCGTCCGCCTGCATGCGAACGTTGAACTCGTGCGGCGCGTCGTAGAGGCGGCATCGCTGGCGCTCCGCAACTCCGGCCTTGGCGAAGCACTTGGCGATTTTCTCGAACGCCGCCTTTACTCCCTCCGGCGGGAAGAGCTGATCCTTTGAACCGTTGATCACGAACAGCGATCGGGGAGCGATGAGCGCGGCAAGGTCGGGCAGGTCCAGGTATCGGTACAGTCCAACGATGTGGAAGGTGAGGCCGATCGAGTTCATCACGTGTCGCCGGATATGCGTGCCGAAGGAGGACATCCATCCAACGTCGATGGCAGCCTTGATCCGGGGATCCAGCGCCGCCAGGACGAAGCTGCGGTAGCCACCCACCGACAGCCCCACGCAGGCGAGCCGACGTGAATCGACTTCAGGCCGCGCGGCGAGATAGTCGAGGCTTCGAAGATCGTCCCACAGCATGACACCCGGCCAGGTGACGCCGGCCGCAAGCAGGCTCCGCGCGACGAGCTGCTCCGACTGCTGCGATCGCCGGTTGAACGCGCTGACCTCCTCCTGCGTCATGGTCCGGGGCTCGCGAAACGACGGAGGGTCGTCGTCGAGCAGCATGCGCCGCTCGCCCCAATAGAACATGTCGATCGTCAGCACCACATAGCCGCGGCGCACGAGCTCGTTCGCGATGCTCTTCCCTTCGTAGAGCTGCTGCTTGAACTCGCGCAGTACCGGGTGCTCGTTCTCCTGCGCGACGACTTTGTCCTTGCCCCACACGTACGACCCGCCATGGTCGTGCAGCAGCAGAACTCCCGGAAGTGGTCGCTTCGCGCCGTTCGGGATGAGCAAATACGCCGGCACGCGCATGTCTGGAGACGTGGCGAACGTCAGGTACTCTTCAACATGGTCTCCGCGGTTCTCACGCCGAATCACCTCGGGAGCGGGCGCGGCCGGCGGCGGCTCGTAAAAGAGGTGCTGGAGCACCCTGGCGCGCGCGGACTT
>Ga0209382_10008381_pt1 | contig 13035 bp, 14 predicted proteins | sample SoiMetdeltSBSDD5_FD_187599 | JGI IMG/M metagenome (GOLD analysis project Ga0209382, IMG submission 187599) | Bulk soil microbial communities from a Populus tree surrounding site in Tennessee, USA - Soil MetaG P. deltoides SBSDD5 (SPAdes) (version 2) | ecosystem: Environmental > Terrestrial >... | reverse complement strand
ATGAAATCCGCATCGCGGAACGCGCGGCAGGATCCGCCGATAACTTGCGCGGGCTGCTCGGCGGCAAGGGTGCGCATCTGGCCGAAATGAAGCGGCTCGGATTGCCGGTACCGCCCGGATTTGTCGTGACGACCGAAGCGTGCAACGCGTTTCTCGCGGCGCGCGATCGTTTCCCGAGAGGCATGTGGGACGAAGTGCTGAGCGCGGTGAAAGCGCTCGAGCGCTCGACAGGGAAGAGGTTCGGCGATTCCGCAAAGCCGCTGCTCGTGTCGTGCCGTTCGGGTGCGAAGTTCTCCATGCCCGGCATGATGGACACCGTGCTGAACATCGGACTCAACGATGCGGTCGCCGAAGGCATGGTGCGCCTGACAGGCGATGAGCGGTTCGTCTACGACGCGTATCGCCGCCTCATTCAGATGTTTTCCACGGTCGTGCTGGAGCTGTCGGCAAAGCCGTTCGAGTCGCTTCTTTCAGACTATCGCTCGCGCCGGGGCGTATGGAACGACGCGGAACTCCCGGCCGAGGACTTGAAAGAAATCACGACCGGCTTCAAACGTATCGTCGAAGAAGAGGCCCATCGGCCGTTTCCAACGGATGCGCTCGAACAGCTCGAGCTCGCGACCAAGGCGGTGTTTCGCTCCTGGAATGGCAAGCGCGCACAGGACTATCGAAACGCCGCCGGCATTGCACACGACCTCGGCACGGCCGTGAATATCGTGACGATGGTGTTCGGCAACCTGGGAACCGATTCGGGCACCGGCGTGATGACCACGCGTAACGTCACCACCGGGGAGGATCAGCTGGAAGGCGATTTCCTCGTGAACGCTCAAGGCGAAGATGTCGTCGCCGGGAACCGCAGAACGCTCCCGATCGCCGAGCTCGGCCGCGTCATGCCGAAAGTCGACAAGGAGCTCCGGCGTATTTCACGCCTGCTCGAAAAGCACTACCGCGAAGTACAGGACATCGAATTCACGATCGAGCGCGGGAAACTGTGGATCCTGCAGACCCGCGACGCGAAGCGCACAGCGAAAGCCGCCATACGCATCGCGGTAGACCTCGCGCGCGAGAAAATGATTACGAAAGCAGAAGCGGTGCTGCGCGTCCAGCCGGACCATGTCGATTTCTTTCTGCATCCGCAGCTCGAAGCAGGCGCGCGCGCGAGTGCACGCGAAAAAGGCGATCTGCTGGCCGAAGGCCTGAACGTCTCCCCGGGCGCAGCGATCGGGCAGATCGTCTTCGACGCCGATACCGCCGAGCACTGGGCGCATCAACTGAAGAAGCCTGTCATCCTGGTGCGGCCCGAAACCCGGCCGGACGACGTGCACGGGATGCTTGCCGCGCAAGGCGTTGTCACCAGCCGCGGCGGCCGCACGAGCCATGCGGCGCTCGTCGCGCGTCAATTCGGCATTCCGGCAGTCGTAGGGGTCGTCGACATCGAAGTGAATGTCGAGCGCCGTCAGCTGAAGAGCGCGTCCGGCACCCTACTCAAGGAAGGCGACTGGCTATCGATCGACGGCGCAACGGGCGAAGTGTTCAAAGGCGAGCTTACGACGCTCGTGCCCGACGTGACGGATCCGTATTTCGTCGAGCTGCTCTCGTGGGCCGATCGCTTCCGCGAGCTCGGCGTGTGGGCAAACGCAGATTACGCGCGTGATGCGGAACGCGCGCGCAGGTTCGGCGCTGAAGGCATCGGCCTCTGCCGCACCGAGCACATGTTCTTCGAGGCCGAGCGGCTGCCGATCGTGCAAAGCATGATACTCGCGCGCACGCCGGAGGAACGTGCCGAGCATCTCGCCAAGTTACTGCCTGTGCAGCGCGCGGATTTCGTCGGCCTCTTCAAGGCGATGGATGGCCTGCCGGTGACGATCCGGCTCATCGATCCGCCGCTGCACGAGTTCCTGCCGAGCCGCGACGAGCTCAACAAAGCGGTCACCGAGCTCGAGCTCCGGCTGAAATTGAACGACGGCGATGCCTCGGTGCTCCAGCGCGAGCTTCACGCGAAGCGCAAGGTGCTGGAAAGCGTCGAAGCCCTGCACGAGCAGAATCCGATGCTCGGCTTGAGAGGCGTACGCCTGGGCATTCTCATGCCGGAGCTCGTGCGCATGCAGATGCGGGCGATCGCGGAGGCCGCCTGCGAGTGTGCGCGCGAAGGCGTGAAGCTGAAACCCAAGATCATGATCCCCCTCGCCGCGACGAGCGCGGAGCTCAAGGTTCAGCGGGCGCTGCTCGAGGAAGAGGCGCGCATGGTGCTAAAGGAGCAGGGGCAGAAGATTCCGTTTCAGTTTGGCACGATGATCGAAGTGCCGCGCGCGGCACTGGTCGCCGATCGCATCGCCGAGTTCGCGGAGTTCTTTTCATTCGGCACGAACGATCTCACGCAGACGACGTTCGGCATCTCGCGCGATGACGCAGAGACGGGGTTCTTGAGCGAGTATCTCCAGAAAGGCATCCTCGTGAGGAATCCTTTCGCGACGCTCGACGAACGAGGCGTGGGCGAGCTCATGCGAATCGGCGTGAAGCTAGGCCGCGCGCGCCGCAAGAACCTCGAGATCGGAATCTGCGGCGAGCACGGCGGCGATCCCAGCAGCATCGACTTCTGCCACCGCACGGGACTGGATTACGTCTCGTGTTCGCCGTTCCGCGTGCCCGTGGCGCGGCTGGCGGCGGCGCACGCGGCGCTCGCGAACGGAAGGCGCAAAGAATAGCCGCCGCGGCGGCTATTCGTCTCCTTAAACCTCGCAGACTCGGACGTGAGTGCTAATGAGGGTTCGAGCGTCACGTTCGCGGGAGACCGCGGACGGCGGAGCAGTGCCTGCCGCGGGAGCGGCAGGTGCGACCCGGAAGCGGGCTGAGGCACGCGCATTAGAACCGCGATCTTACGCACGCTTTCGCCGTCAGATCCCCGCCAAGGCGGGCCCCTCTTCCAGGCTTCAGCGTGCCCTCGTCTTCGACGTCCCCGCTCCTCTGCCCTGAGCCTCGCGGGCTCGGATGTGAATACTAACGGGCGCCTGAATGTTACGTTCCCGGGGCCCCTCGTCTTCGACGTCCCCGCTCACCAGGGCACGGGCTGGTTCTAACGCTCTATTACTATACCGGCCGACTTCGCGAGCTTGCCCCACTTCTCTATGTCGCCTTTGATGAAGCGCGCGAACTCCTCGGGCGACATGGTCTGTGGATCCGCACCGACCCGCATCAGGTTCTCGCGCACGCTCTGCGTCGCAACGGTCTTCACGATCGCGTCGTGCAGCTTCGCCACGATGTCTCGCGGGGTCTTCGCAGGAACGAGCAACCCATAGCAGTTCGTCATTTCCACACCGGGATAGCCGGCTTCTTTCGTCGTCGGGATTTCCGGGAAATACTGGGAGCGCTCGCGGCTCGTAACGGCGAGCGCGCGCACCCTGCCGGATTTCACGTAAGGCGAGATCACCGGCAGGTCGACGAACATGCCGTTGATCTGGCCTCCAATGAGGTCGGTCACCGCAGGTCCTGCGCCTTTGAACGGCACGTGCGTGATCTTCACGCTCGCTTCGCGCATGAGCATTTCGAGCCCGAAGTGCAGCGTGCCGCCCGTGCCGGCGGAGCCGAACGTGATCTGGTTCGGCCGCGCTTTCGCGAGCGCGACGAACTCCTTGAGCGTTTTCGCCGGCATCGACGGATGCAGAACGATCAGGCTCGTCGTGAACATGACGGGCGTAAGCGGCTGCAGATCCCGCAGCGTGTCGTACGGAGGCCGGTCCCCATACGTCACCATGTTGATCGAGGTGATGCTCGAGGTCGACATGAGGAGCGTATAGCCGTCGGGCGGCGATTTTATGGCGGCTTCCGCGCCTATCACGCCGTTCGCGCCGCCGCGATTGTCGACGATGATGGGCGGACCGAGCAGCTCCGTCATTCGCGGTCCGATCGTGCGCGCCGTTATATCCGCCGGGCCGCCGGCGGCGAAAGGGACGACGATGCGGATAGGCTTGCTGGGATAGGTCTGCGAGTGCGCGCCGGTCGCAACGAGCGATGCCGCTGCTACGGCCGCCGCAAGGTTTATATGAGTTCGCATCGGCTGGTCCTCCCGCGTGCATTGTAAGATGCCGATCGCAGGAGACAAGCCACGCCTGTCTATCGCCGCCGCGGGATCGAGCCGGCGTGGCGCGCATTGCAGTGTCTTTGTAACATGCCGAAAGAGCGGCAGACGGGACAGCGCCTGCCCAGGAAAAAGGACTCTCGATATGCGATTTGCGCCATTCTTTCTGCTCGTCGCCACGCTTTCTCTCCCCGCCTATCCCCACCACGGCTGGAGCGAATACGACAGCGGCAACACATTGAACCTCACCGGCGTCATCAAGGAAGCCGGCTACGAGCATCCGCACGGACACGTGCGCCTCGAGACGCCGCAGAAGACATGGTCCGTCGTGCTCGCGCCCCCCTCACGCATGGAGCGGCGGGGTCTCTCGCAGACACAACTGAAACCCGGGAGCCGCGTGACGGTGGTCGGTTACGCGAACCGCAACAAACCCGAAGAGATGCGCGCCGAGCGCATCATCGTGAACGAGAAGACCGTCGAATTGCGCTGATGGCCCCCGCCGGCGGGGGCGTCCTCGGAGCCATCGAGCAAAGCCCGCTCGCCGCCGCGATGCGCGGCGAGATGTGGCTCTATCCGATCGTGGAGATCTTCCACATCGCCGGTTTTATCGTGCTGGTCGGCGCAGTCGTCATGTTCGATCTGCGCGTGCTCGGCCTGTCGAGAGACATTTCCCTTCGCGCGCTGGCGCGGCATCTCCTGCCGTGGTCGGTCGGCGCGCTCATCGTTATCGTGCCGACGGGACTGATGATGTTCGCCGCGCACGCAACCGAGTTCGTCGACAACCGTGCGTTCGTGCTGAAGCTGACGCTCATCACGCTCGCGTTCACGAACGCCGCGGCGTTTCACGCCGGCGTGTTTCGCAACGCGGCGGCGTGGGACACGATGGTCGGCGCGCCGGCGGCTGCGCGCGCGCACGCGCTCGCGTCGCTCCTCATCTGGATCGGCGTCGTGAGCTGCGGGCGCCTGATCGCGTACGTCTAGGTTTCTACAAATCCAGCCGCGTAATCTTGCTGCCGTCGAGCTTGAGGCCGGCAAAGAGGCCCACGTTCGTCAGTGCGAAGCCGACCACCGATTGCTTGATCGTGTTGCTGTCGACCTCACCTGTCGCACCCACGTTCGCGACCGCAACGGTGGCGTCGGCGCCGACCGTCCACCCGCTGCTCTTGCGGAAGCGGTCGAGGGCGTCCTGCGTAAGGAACATCAGTACGATCGCACGCGACTGCGCGCCGATCTGCCAGCCTAACGAGCCGCCGACGAGGCGATAGTAGCCGTCCGGACGCCCGCCGACGCGCAACACGCCGTCGCCGTACTCGCCGCCGATCACCAACCCACCGGACAGCACGCGCGGAAAGATCAGGATGCCACGAGCCCGGCCGGCAAGCTCTTGGGAGCCCCGCGCCGTCGAGTACAGACGCGTGAGCGTGCCGTCGACCCCACTGTCGATTTCGCGCCGTTTGGCGGCACGATCCTCGGGTGTGTCCGGTTTCGTCACCGTGCAGCCCGTCGCCAAAAAACCGGTCGCGGCAATCCCTGCACCGGCGGTAAAGAGAAATGTGCGTCGCTTCATGTGTATGCTCCCGTCTGCGTTCACGAAAAAACGCCGGCCACGCGCCTGAGACTCCCAGTCGGAGCTCCGCAGGCCGTCGCGAGGCTGGAAGCAAGAAGCACACCGCAGCTGCCTTTCACATTCGTGAAATGCGGCGCAGGCGGCAGCGTCAGGTGGGCGGCCTCTCTTCAGTTGGTCTTACTCGTGGCGCCGGCAGCAGTTTCTGCAGCATCGCCGCGCCTTTCTGACCCTGGTCTTCGCGGTTGTTGTTGAAGAGCACCTGCACCTGCCGCACTTTTTCGGCCAGCGCGTCGATTTTCGGAGCGAGCTCCCTCAGTTCCTTCTCGTCATACCAGTAGTCGAACCGTTCCGAGGCGGTCTTCAGGCCCTTCTTTTCCCACGTGCCGTGATTCCGGCCATGCAGGCGCACCATGGCGATGTCGGGCGAAGTGACTTCCCATATTGCCGGCACGGACGTCTTGAGCCCTTGCGGCTCGTCGACGACGACATGGACGATTCCGCGCTCGCGCTCGAAAGTCAGCGTGCGCTCACGACCGCGCTCCGAAAACCACATCGGGTGTCGGAACTCGACAGCGACACGGTGCCCTTCCATACGCTCGAGGCACTGCTCGATGTGCCCGAGACTCTCCTTGTGAGGCAGGAACCAGGGCGGGAACTGAAAGAGAACCGCGCCGAGCTTTCCCGCTTCCTTGAGCGGGCGTAGCGCCGCGCGAAACTCGCTCCAGACCGCATCGATCAGCTCGTTCGGCAGATCCTTGTAGTACACCGTCTTCTTCTCGACCGGCAGCGATTCGGATACGTGCTTCGGCAAGACCTTCGGCGGCGTTTGGTGCGTCGTGAGGAGCCTGAACGCTTTTACGTTGAACAGGAAACTGTCCGGCGTGCGCTCTACCCACGCCTTCGCGGTCTGCTCGCCCGGGATGGCGTAATAGCTGCTGTCCACCTCCACGATAGGGAACTGCGAAGCATAGAACTTGAGCCGCGCCTCAGGCGTTTTTACCGTGGGTGGATAGAACCGCCCGCACTCGATGAGCGTCTTGTCGGTCCATGAGGAGGTGCCGACGAGGATCTCAGACATGCGGCGCAAACAGCAACGACCGTGCCTCGATTTCAGCAATGACGCACGCGTCGAGCGCGCCGCTACTGTCCCTGGCCAAAGGTATCCGGCTTCGAATCCAGATATTCGCGCTCCGCGAGGGTGGAGCTGCGGCGGAGCATTCGATTGCGGTGAGGGAAACGACCGAAACGCTCGATGATGTCGAGGTGACTGCGCGCAAATTGAAGCGTGTTTTCCGCAAACGCGCGCCATTGCGCAGGCGCCGTCGCCGCGAGATGCTCGAAATGCTGCATGCCCTCTCGTTGACTCTCGAGGTCCTCTACGTGCTGATAAGGCATCAGCAGGAACGCGCGTTCCACGATCGTGAGCTTATCGGGGTGACGGGCAGCGATGGCGCGTCTCACGATCGCCAACGCAGCGGGGTCGTTGTCGAACGCAGCGGCGGTATTGCGGAACGCATTGCGCGGAAATTGATCGAGAACCACGACGAGCGATACGCACGATCGCGGAGTCTCCTGCCAGGAGGAAAGCTCGCCTCGGGCCGCTTCCTGAATCGTGGATCCGAACCGCTCGCGAATCTGCAGATCCAGATCGGATGAGGATCTGAACCAGACGTCGCCGCGCGCGGTCGCAGCGACCGGATCGGTCTCGCAGCCTGCAAACCAGAAGCGATGAATGTCTTCCGCAGATGCGGCGATCAACTTGCGCTTTGCTGCTTGCTCATCGCACGCTGGAACGCGGGCCGCTGCGCAAGTCGACCGACGTAGTCGCGCAATGCCGGATCGAGACGGTCCTCGAAGCCAAGGAAGCGTGCGATGCCCACAGCGAACCCGCAGGAAATGTCGGCTGCAGTAAACGTGTTCCCGGCGACGTAAGGGCTGTGCGCGAGCGGCTTCAGCAGCGCGGCGGACTTGCGCACGAAGGAATCGATCGCGAAACCAGCCCCCCAGTTTTCCTTTTGATCCGCCGGTGCGAAAAAGCGCGTGGCGATCGTTACGTTGAGCGGCCCGGCCAGCGATGCTTCGCCGAAGTGAAGATAGGAAATATACGCGGGATAGCTCGGATCGGACGGCGCAGGCGTAAGCGGGGTCGGTCCGTACTTCGCGCCGAGATACTCGAGGATCGCGCACGACTCCATCATCCGCACGGCCCCGTCCCGTATGGCGGGGAAAGAAGCGGCAGGACTTGCTTCGACGAATTCCACATCGGTCAAGCGCTTGTCGAACGCGACAGGCCGCACCTCGTAGGGCAAGCCCATCTCTTCGAGCATCCAGATCACGCGCATCGCGCGGGTCGGCGGAGTACCGTAGACGGTGATCATTGTCGTCCTCGCATAATTGGAGTTTGCCGGTGGCGGACGGCTCCGGGAGCAATGCTGGCCTTTTGGCCGAGGTATTGCAACACGTCTGAAACAACTCCACGAGCACCTGACATCGTGGCGATACACGAGCTCCTTACACTCCTCCCATCACGACCACTTTTACTCACTCCGAGGTACCGGCCGTGACTTGTGGACCTCGATACCACGTGAAAGGAGCAGCCATGGCAACGTTGAGGATTTCGAAGCGCCTGAAGCATCGGATCGTGCCGTACCAATTTGCAGTCGCGGTGAGTGTGGCGCTCGCATTCAGCTTTGCCGCCGTCGCGACAAGCGTGGCGGCTAATCCGGAAGCACCGCGTCTCGAGGTGCCGGGCGGTGACAGTGAGAACGAACGGCTGCAGGAGCCTGCGCATCATTTACGCTAGTATGGAACCCTTGGATGCGTCCGGGAGTGTGATTGTATGCAACGGATTCTGATCTTCGCCGGCCTCGTCATGCTCGTGGTCGGCGCGCTCTGGCCGTGGCTTTCGAAAATAGGTCTCGGCCGCCTGCCAGGGGACATCCGCATCGAGAACGAGAGCGGCGGCTTCTATTTTCCGATCACGACTTCCATCATCATCTCGATCGTTCTCTCGCTGCTTCTCTGGATTTTCCGGCGATAGCCCCCTCGCTCCTGCACGCGATGGTCGGGCGCCTTCGTCGAGCGACGTCGCGCAACGCGTCGTTTCCTTACAGCATCCGAAAAAAATTTTCCGGTAAGGACTCGTCCTTTCTCCACGTCTAAGGCGCACGGTGAGGCGAAGAGCGTCGCAATCGCGCGATCGACTCTTCGCCGAGCCGCCCCTTCACTCATTCAAGGAGACAGACGTGGCGAATACGAATCTTTCGAAGCTGTTGGTTGCCGGGCTGCTGCTCGGCGCAGGTGTTGCACAGGCCGCAGGTCCCGCTTCGGTCTCGGAAGTACCCGCTTCATGGTACGCGGACCGGATCACCACGTCGCAGTCGCTCACCGGCGCCGCCCAGCCCGTGTATCCGACAGCGGCATACGAGCACGGCCCGCTCCCCTATCGTGGCGTCGAAGTGCAGAGTCCGTTGAAGCGCCCGTCGATTGCGGGCTCGATCGTGCCGTTTCCCGCCTCTCCGAACGAAACCGGTCCGGTTCTCTAGGAAAGGAGACAACAATGCTGAAGCACATGAAAGCGGCAACGATCATCGGGACGCTGGCCCTCGCAACGCTGACGACGTTTTCGGCGGCCGCGCAAAGCCCGTTTCCGTCCAGCGCCGTGGAGTTCTCGAGTCACTTCTGGACCGAGCGCATGATGCGCGCAATCGACAGCAACAAGGACGGCATGGTGAGCCGCCAGGAGTTCCTGACTTACATGGGCACGCAGTTCGACATGATGGATACGGGAAAGAAAGGCATGCTCGCGACGCCGCAGTTCACCGACAAGAAGATGATGGCACGCACGTTCATGTTCCCGAGCTCGCCGTCGGAAAGCGGGCAGAATCGCTGACCGGGAACGCCTGGCACTGAAAACGACCTTCCGCGGCAGCGCATCGCCGCGGGAGGCTCTGCGCGCAATCGTTGCGGGGGTCAACGCGATGGGCTAGATTGCAGCTACTTCTTCCGGCTGCCACGATGCCCGCTCCTGCGATCGAATTGCGTGAGCTCGAATCACACCGCCGCGCGCTCCTCCGTTTTGCAATGGCGCAACTGCGGGACGAAAGCCATGCCGAGGATTGCGTGCAGGAGACCCTGAGCGCGGCCATCCAGAACGCGGAACGTTACGCCGGCGACTCGTCGGTGCGCACCTGGCTGATCGGCATTCTCAAGCACAAGATCCTCGATCACTTTCGCAAAGCGAGCCGCGAGCGCATCGTTTCTCTCAGCGACGAGGAAAGCTCCCTCGATGATTTCGATGCGCTGTTCAAGCAGGACGGCCACTACGTGGCGCCGCCCGCGGCCTGGGCCGATCCAGAGCAGGCGCTCACACAGCGCGAATTCTTCGAAGTGCTCGAATCGTGCATGGACCGGCTTCCGAAGAACACGGCGCTCGTTTTCAAAATGCGGGAGATCATGGGGATCGAGATCGAGGAGATCTGCAGAGAACTTGCGATCACCGCGAACAACTGCTGGGTGCTGCTCTATCGCGCGCGAATGTCGCTGCGGCAGTGCCTCGAGCAGCGCTGGTTTGCGTCTGCGCAATCGGCGAGGACGCGATGAGGATCACCTGCAAGGAAGCGAGCCGCCTCATTTCGCTCGGGCTCGATCGCAACCTGACGCTCGGCCAGCGCACCGCATTGCGACTGCATTTGACGTTTTGCGACGCGTGCACGCGCGTTAAAGCGCAGTTCGAGTTCCTGCGCCGTGCGCTCGCGAGCTACTCGGGGTCGGCGGAGAACGGCGAACACCGCTCAGATCGCAAGCGCTGAGGGCCGCACAGCATCAGGCTCGCTTGAGGCCGCCGCCGGTAGACCACGCGAGTGAAAGTCCCGCTGAAGCGAGCGTGAGCAGCACGCCGATCGCCGTCACCACCGCTGTGATTTCCATTTCCTTCTTCTCGAAGACTACCCGCGGGACGAGCTTCTCGTAGATCTTTCGTACCTTTTCACCGGTACGTGCGAGGAAGTACTCGCCCGCGGTCACGTCCGCTATTTCTTTCAGGATGTCTTCGTCGAAATCGGCGTGAATCGGCGGCCAGCCTTCCACGTTGGCCACTCCGCCATAGAGCGTTCCGACCCCGATGGTGTAGACGCGAATACCGAGGTCCGCAGCGAGCTTTGCCGCTTTCTGTGGCGGCACGCCCATCGTTCCGCGTCCATCGCTGATCAGGATCACAGCCGTCGAAAGACGCGAGCCTGGCGCCACGGGTTTCAGGAGCGCGCCCGTCTTCGTGGGTATCGGCCTGAGCGAGGAACCGTCGCCCTCGATCGGTGTGCGGCCGGCGCCGAAGATGTCGTACTCCCCTCCGATGTCGATCGTCGGAACGAGCGTCAGCAGCGCACCCATGAGCCCGTTGCCGATCGCGGTGAAGCGCTGCAGCTCGAGGCTCTCCAGCGCTTTCAGAACGTCGCCGCGATTCGTGGTCGGAAGCTGCACGACATCCGCGTGGCCGCCGAATGCAACGACGCCGATGCGTATGCCTTCGGGCTGCGCTTTGACGAACTCGACGGCCGCCGCGCGCGCGGTTTCGAGCCGGTTCGGAAGCACGTCGGTCGCCGCCATGCTGAGCGACACGTCGATCAGAAGCACGACGGTTCCTTCACGTGCGGGCGAAGTGATCACCACGACCGGTCGCGCAATGGACAGAAGCAGCGCTGCGAGACCCGCGGTGAAAATAAGCGCAGGCGCATGAGCTCTGAGACGTGCCGCTGGCGTCGTCGTCTCGGTTTCGAGCGCGACGCCGGCACGTCGAAGCGCATCGTGCTTGCGGCGCAGCGACAGGATGTACGCGCCAGGCAGCAGCGGCAGGACCAACAGAAGCCAGAGTGCGTATTGCCAGCGGAAAATCATGGCCCGATCGCAGCTGCTCTACGCCTTTTGTCCACTATACACCGGTGCGCTTGCCCCGCCGGGTTTCCAGGGCGCAGAATTTGTCATGCTTCCCGAGCAGCCCTCATTGCAACATGGCCGGCATATTCATCAGTTATCGCAGGGCGGATAGCGACGGCTGGGCCGGCCGGTTGCGCGATGCATTGCGCAACCGTTTCGGCGATCTCGTCTTCCAGGACGTCGACAACATTCCGGACGGTGAAATCTTTTCGGACGTCATCGACCGCGCGTTGAAGGAATGCGACGTCGCGCTCATCATCATCGGTCCGAACTGGGCGAACGCAGTCGACGAGAAAGGCCGCCGGCGGCTCGACCAGGAAGACGACTGGGTGCGCACCGAGACTTCGATGGTGCTCAATCGCAAGATCAGGGTGATCCCGGTCCTTGTCGGTGGCGCGCGTCTGCCGCCGCCGGACGAGCTGCCGGCGGATCTCCGTTCCCTCACGAGGCGGCAGGCCCGCGAAATACGGAGCACGAGCTGGGATTCGGACGTCGCGCTGCTCACGAGCCATCTGAAGCAGATCGTCCGTTCGCCGCACGGGCGGAAAGTCTGGCTCTATGCCGTGCCTGCGCTGCTCGTGCTGCTCGGAATCGGCGTCTATTCGGGCAGACATTACTTCGGCGAGGGCCCGTCGTCTCCAACGCCGGCACCGCATGCTGCAGCACCCGCGCCGGCCTCGCCGCCGCAGCGCGAGGCGGCGCCCGTCGTGAAAGCGCCGGAGCCTGTAACGTCGGTGCAAGCGCCCGAAGCGTTACCGCCCCCACCCGCGAAAATAGTCGAAGCACCGCCCCCGAAACCTAAACCGAGCGAAGTTCCGCCGAGCGCGAAAGCGCCGGAGCCGCCGAGGCCGGCGCCGGCGAAGCAGGCGTTCGTGGAACCGCAGCTCAAACCGCAGCCGTCGGCAAAGCCGCCGGTTGCGAAGCCGAGCGTGCCGCAGCCCGAGCAGCCGCGCATCGCGAGCAGGGAGCCTCCGCCCGCAGCGCCGCCCGTCGCCAAGGCACCGGCACAGGAACCGCGCAGACCCGCCCCGACACCCGAGCCCGAAGCGCCGGCCGAGCGCGCTGCCGCACCCCCGCCGGTCGCGCCGAAGAGTGCCGCCGCAACAGCTGCACGCAGCGCCGCACTCAATCTCCCGAATCGCCCTGCCTCCGCGCGCGAGCTCAAAGTCGGCGACAGCTGGACGTACAAGCTGAGGGACGTCCGATTCGGTAAGGAGCTTGCGACGGTGACTCACGAAATCGGCGGCGGCGACAGCGGCGGGATACGCGAAACCGTTCGCCTCGGCGGACGACGAGCGGCTGCAGACTCCGACCCCGATTCGGGCGGCGCGCGCGCATCGGTGCAACGCCGGCTGCCGCTGGAGCCTCGCATGTTCGAACAGACAGTCGATCGGGAAGCCGTGCTTTTCGAGTTCGCACCGTTCATGAGTGCTTTTTCGGACCTTCAGGCCGGCCTGAGGTG
>Ga0209382_10008380_pt1 | contig 13036 bp, 11 predicted proteins | sample SoiMetdeltSBSDD5_FD_187599 | JGI IMG/M metagenome (GOLD analysis project Ga0209382, IMG submission 187599) | Bulk soil microbial communities from a Populus tree surrounding site in Tennessee, USA - Soil MetaG P. deltoides SBSDD5 (SPAdes) (version 2) | ecosystem: Environmental > Terrestrial >... | reverse complement strand
CCGCAAGGCTACGCAGCATCACAATCAGCAAACGCCACATCCCGAGCTGGCGCAACATGCCGAGGGTATCCGTCACAGACCAATCCTCGACGATCAAGCCATCCTCAAGATGGCTTATCGTGATCCCTTCACTTGTCATCGCTCCATCGAAGTTTCTGCAGACTCTGCCCAGAAACTCTTTCACCCACCGCCGCACCTCCTGTTGCAGAGTGCAGCCATTCGACACGGAGGTCGCATGCGCAAGGAATCAGGGACAACCGACGACGCATCCGCGCCGCGGCCGCTGCGCACCGCCGCGCCCCAGTTGCCGGCTCCTCTGCACGAAGTCAATGAACGCTGTCTGGATCTGATCGCGCTCGTGTCGAAAATGGACCCGGAAGACGCACCCCTTGCGATGGTCGGTCCCTTGCGCTCGCTTCTTCGAGGCACGCGCCCGATCGTCAGGCGTCGCGCCGCGCGCCAGCCTTTCGCACTGGTCGACATGGACTTTCGCGATGCTGAGTGGTGGCGAGCAGTCGCCAGCAACCCTGCCCACATCTGGAAAGATCGCACTTGGCGCAACCCGTCGCCGAAGCGCGCTGCCGTCCAACTGACGCAAGCAACACTGATGCTCGCATGGCACATGACCCGGGCAGACATCGAAGCGACCAGCGTTGTCTTCGGTATGTCGCACGAGGTCGCACAAGTCATTGCGGCACTCGGCCTGAGCGACATAGAGACCATTGCCGATCGACAGTTCCGGCACGTGCGGCCTCGGTGGGAACAGCAACCGGAGATCTGGCGTAAGTTGCTGATGGCCGCACATCGCGATGATGCGGAGGCCATGCGAGACTTCGTAGTCCACGCTCTGCAACTGCTCATGGGCGAAGTCGTCCCCAGATCGTAGCCGGCCCCATCGTTGTTGGCCTCACCTCGAGGCTATGGGCACGCGCGCCGCCGTGCCACGATCCTATCTGCTCCATTCGAATTGATACTTTCTGCACCGGCATTCGTACGCCGATGAACACGGAGTTCTCGCTGCATCCGGCGTCAAACGACCCAATGACTTGAGCTGCGAAGCGAGGCACTCTGCTAGTCAGTGACCACTCACCCCGAAGCACTCCGCTAGTGCCCATGAGCGCCGTAACCAGTTCTCTCCCTTCGCCGCCTCCTCCAGCCTCCCTGAAGATTCTGAGGCTCGAGCAGGTCTGCAAGATGACTGGTCTCGGTCGCTCGATTCTGTATCAGCTCGAAGCTGCGGATCGCTTTCCAAAACGCATCCACCTCACGGCGCGGGCGGTCGGCTGGATAGAAAGCGAGGTTCAAGGCTGGCTGGCTGAACGCGTCGCCTTCAGTCGTCGCTGATTGAAGCACACCCATGCGCCGCCCTGCGCGCGTCAACCGCAACGCATCCCATGAGAGGTAATCCACTAAGAACTACGAGATCCGCATTTCCCGAGTCTCACTGCCTGAGGGGCAGGACGATGGGACGGTGTGATGTCAGACTCAGAAAGCGGAGCAGCTCGCTCACACTTCGCTCGATGCCAGAATACGTCTGCTGTGACGCGAACACCCCGAAACGATCAAGGCAAAGTATGTTCGCGAGAACGTGTACGCGCTGTCTGGGAAGTTTGGCTTGGCAATTGAACCCCTGTTGGAAGCGTATCGGATGAGCTACGACATACGACCCCAAGCTTTGAGCTCGCGGACAGCGTGCGTCGATGAACCGGAGCAATCTCTTGCAATCGATGCGGAGCGCCCGGCAAGTCTCTAGCGCTCGACGCAACGGCGTCCCACAGTCGCTCAAGCCCGCAACGCGCGTGCTATCACCTCGCGAGTTTCCTCAGAGAGGCGGCATCTCATCCTGACTGAGCTGCCGAGCCCGGCGCTCAATCGCGTGGCTGCACGATCTCCGCGCGCTCATTTGCTGTCAGCCGAGCTTGATCGATCGACTGAAGGACCGCCTGCCGCACCTCGCCTTGTTCTCGAGCAGCACGGCTCAGATATCCCACGATCGGACGAGCAAGTTCCATTTCCATACCCTGCAAAGTTCTCTGTCGCGTGTTTTGTACGGCTTTGGCTTGGTTCTCACGAATTGCTGCCTTGTAACGCTCGCGTGCGGCAGGATCTCTGATCGTCTCAGGATCCACGCCCGCGATGATCGGCCCCTTGCCTGCACCGGCAGGCGGCAAGACGTTCATGACAACGGACTGCGGAACATACGCAGGGACGAGCTCAAGTCGAATCCGCCCAAGCACCCAGGCGAGCAATCTGACCTTCTCCTGCCGTCGCTCGTCGGGCACATCGTCATCTCCGAGTAAAAGCCGGGCTGACTGCTCCACTGCAGATAGATCGGCCACTTCGATGTCGACCGCGTCCTCTGGGCGAGGAGACTTGGCAGCAACAGCGTTCAAGAGGCGCAAGGCGCCCGCATTTGCTGCCTCTTGAGCTTGCGAGTGGAGTTCCTTGGCGATCCTATCAGCTTCCATGTAGTACTCGCGGGGAGTTCCGCTTTTCCACAACTCCTCGAGATGGATGAGCTTATCGTCGAGCGCATTGCGTTTATCGGATGTCTCCGCTGCTACTAGCGCAAATGATTGCACCATCAACACCAGCGCGGCGAGGGCCGATGGAATCGACCAAGACAGTAGTTTCATGTGTTTCTCTTCATCGGCGGCAAGACTATGGCGAGCGAGTTACGGACGCGCCCATTTTGGTGACAGTCAGCGTCCCACTCGAGTTGTGCATTTGAAACGTCTGGATTCTATTTGGGAGAGCTGCTTCTGCGCCGCTGGCGACTCGCCAACGCACCGGAATGGCCCATTGGAATGTGCCAAAGTTCCACTGCGGCGGTGCATCTACTATTCCAGCTTCGTCCAGAGCCTCGTTCTCCATGCTGAGCGGCACCCAAGCTGCGGACTGGGCATGTGTTAGCTCCGCTACCGTGAAAGTTTGCGGGAAGTAGCCGAAGAGATTGGTAGGAGGAGCGGCGAGCTCGCGAATCTGGACATTCATGAACGACACGTCCGTCGGATGCACCGTCGTTTCGAGCAGCATTCCAGCACTGGCCTGGCCCGCAGGATAGAAGTATTCCGCCATCTTGCGTGCAGTTTCGCTCGCTGGCTCGACAACGTTGTAAAACACTGAGAACGGTACTCCGTTGACCATCGCCGTCACGGTGGGCCCCGATGCCCTATCGTGCGCGGAAAATACTGCTGAAGCGCCGTCTGGATTCGGTAACAGCGCCCCTGGGCCTGTCAGATGCCACGTTACCGGACAAGTTTGAGTCGGGACGATGCTGACCGTTGTCCTCTCTCCCACTCCAAGTTTCACTCGTGTCCTGTCCGAAGGGATGATGGCTTCGGTAAACGTAAGCAGCAAAGTGCCCGGATCGCAAACCGGATGGATCGGCACGCACTCCCCACCGCCCGGGCAGATCTGGCCCATCAACATCCACAGTAGGACCTTCAGCATGGCACTTTCCCTCGCCTGACTGAGTTCTAGTTCTGTTCGCAGTTCTGTCCTGGCGGACACACGCAGATGCAGCAGTTCACGGATTCGTATTCGCGCGGCACGAACAGCCGGTTCGACGGAATCGCGAACGATTGCAGCCCCGGAACTTTGTCCTTGAGCAGTTCCTCGATGCGAAGTGCGGAGATTGACCGAGCGAGCGGGGTCATGGGTTCCCACGCCTGCGGGTTGGTGGCGTAGACCAATTCGTGCTTCACATCGTCATAGGTCAATAGGCCAAGGCAGGTGGCACGAACACGCGTCAGGCCGGCCTCGAAGCGCGATGGAAAATCGGAGATTTCGCGCTGCTGATTGAAGACCGGCAGAGCGCGAACGGTTGCCCGCGCGGCGACATCCGTTTCACCCGAGGCGTAGTAATGCTTGATCGCCTTGCCTTCGTATTCCACCTGCGCCAGACGACCCAACTCGTCGTATGAGAAAAGGACGTCGCGACTCAGCACCGACGACCGCAAGCTCAGGAGTTCGCCATTGGCACCGTAGGTATAATGGTGCTGATCGCCCCCCGACCCTAGAACTGCATCGATGCGGTGATCGACGCCGAAGATGTAGGTGTGCGCAGGAATCTGCTCCGCCATCGCGTAGCCGCTTTGTGAATAGAAGAGGCTCCCGGAAGCATCGTACTGATAGCGCACGATTGCCCCATAGGAGGCTTCGGTCGACTCGCGCAAGCCCAGCTCGTTGTAGCCAAAGCGCAGCGTGTAGCCCTCCGGCGTATCTGCCGCGGTGAGTTGGCCGCGCGCGTTGAAGCGCAGCCCGATCTTGCGCTGCGAGCCGTTACCAACCTTCCAGCGGTTTTCTTCGCGGACAAAGGTCAGCATGCTGCCGTCGCGCTTGACGAGACGCTCCAGCTCGCCACGCCGATCGAACTTGGCTTCCTCGCGGCTACCATCTGCGAACACGACGCGCTGTGCGATCAGGCCTGGGCCGTACTCTTCCACTTGGTAGGACTTGGCTGCACTCGAAGAGGCAGCAGCAGCCACTCGGCCTTGCGCGTCGTAGCCGACGCTATAGGTCTCGCTCGTCACTGGATCGAACAAGGTCGCTGCAGCGACACGGTCGTCGCTTGGATCGGCGTTGAATTGCGCGATGCGCACATCGTTCCGTACTAGCGCCTCGGGCAACCCGGATACCTTCAGCTGCAGCGTCGTCTTGACTCCGAGGCCGTTTCGAATTTCAGTCGTAAGACCGGAAGGTGCGGCCGAATACGTCGTGACGAGCCCGAACTTGTCCGTTGCCGTCGTCTGCCTCGCGTCCAGATACTGGAAGTTGATGCGGACTCCATGGGCTCGAGACATCAAGACGCGGCCGAGCGCGTCGTACTGAAACTCGACGTCGACGTAGCCATTCGGTGTTTCAGTACTCGTGAGCCGGCTACTGCGGTCATAGCTGTACTGCCAGGCATGCTCGCTTCAGGATCTCCGGCTCGTTCGCATCCGCCATCACTTTCCTGACGGTGCGGTTCATCGCGAAGATGTCGTCAGCGTGCGCCTTGAACAGCGGAGAAAAATAATAATGCCCGCGGTTCACGCCCTGGTTCGCGAGCCGCTGGAAGCCCCACAAATTCGCCATGCCCAGCCCCACCCATTGATCTACAGGTACGGTCGTGAGATCGAGCGGGAAGTTGCGCGCCGTGCCTGCGCTGAAAGTGGCATGCGGGAGAAGCTTCGCGAAATGCTCGCGTGCATAGTCGAGTGTTGCTTCGACGATCTTCGCCGGTCCCCACACGGTGCCGTTCACCGAAGAGTTCGGGATTCCGGTCGCGACTGACAGTGCATCCCAGGCACTCGCAGCGCCATCGCCCGTGCTCGATAGCAGCCGCTCGACCTCCGGTATGTTTCGCGAGCGCATGCCGACCGTCGAGTTGTTGGCCGCACGCAGCGGATTGCGCGCGCCGGAGCTGCGGATGATTCCCTTGTGACGCAGCATCTGGATCGCGTCGACCATCGGACCGAAGTCGTCGTGCTTCGCCGACGACACGCTGAAACCCTGCATCCGCTCCGGCTCGGGCTCGAGCCAGAAGATCATCTTCGTGACGATGCCGAAGTTTGCCTGCGGGAACAGGCCCGAGACGTCGGGACCGAAACCGTACTTGTACACGGGCCACAGCTTGGCGTTGCTCACGGCACCCGAGCCAGTACGGATTAGCTCGCCATTCGGCAAAACCGCTTCGATGCCGCAGACCCGCGCGAAGTTGTCACCGAGGAAACCCACGCCGTGATCGAGCGAGTTGCCGACCGGTCCACCCGCGCCGTTCTCAGCAGCGGAGACCAGCAACGGAATGTTTCGCTCGCGCAAGTAGTGACTCAGTTCGATGAAGCTGACGCCGGGCTCGAGCACCGCGTAGCAGTCGGTGACATTGATCTCGATGACGCGATTCATCCGCTTGAGATCGACGACGACCGACCCTGACAGTGTGGGCGCGGCACCGCCGTAGCCAAGGTTGCGGCCGGTGGAGGTCGCGAAGAGTGGAACGCGATGCTTGTTGGCGATGCGCACCACCTGCTGCACCTGCTCGACCGAGACCGGGGCGACGGCAGCGCTCGCGACGATCTCGTTATCGGGCATGCCGCGATACGGCGTGTAGGCATCGCGATACAGCGCAAGGTCATCTTCGCTGGTGAAGACCTGTTCCGCACCGAGCGCAGCGGTGAACTCTCGGATCGCCGCACGAAAGGCGCTTTCGCTGACGCCGGGCGGAAGTGTCACGCCGATACCGGTGCCATCAGCCAGGCGACGAGCGCATCATTCGTGAACGGATGGTCTTGCGCCGACAGGATGTTCGATCGGCGCCTCGCCACCGTCGCGTCGCGTGCGGGCCACTCACACAGGAGACGCGCGGTGACAGCCGGGTCGGCGCTCCGCAGCGCCTTACATACGGTCGAGGGACCGTAGGCGACGCCGCTCTCCATCTCCTGCAGGAAGACCAGTCGCAGCCGCGGCGTCTCCGCCAGTAACCTCAGGCCGAACAACTGGGAGTGCGGCGTGAGTCCCGCCACGGCGATCGCACTCTCGCGCCAGCGCATCATTAGATCGCGCACGTATAGCGCAGCAACGTCGCTACGAGAGTCGGAGGTCTCGACTCCCCGGCGCCGCGCTTCGGTCGCGAAACGCACACTCAATTCATGATGACCGTCGAAAACGACCCGGTGCAGCGGCACGCCAACGTCCGCTTGGGCGATCGAATGGGGAATGGCCGCAATCAGGCCCACTCCTCCGACGGCCTGAAGGATTTGCCTGCGCGTGACCATGGCGGTCTCGTCTTCGCTCAAGATATTGGTATAACGCACTCCCCAGGGCGAGTGCGACATAGGGCGTGGCGCTGCTCGCACAATGTCGCTGACTAACGCCGCTTGCGTTTAGCTCTGCGTGAGGACCCGCACACTGACACGCCGAGCGTTACTCGGCTGCCTCGCAGCAGCGAGCGCGTACACCCGCCTTGGGCCTGCACAGACTGCCGCGAGCGCCTCGGGGCTTGTGGACGTGCATCATCACTTCATCCCACCGTTCTGGTTCGAGGAGGTGAAGGAGCACATCTCACGTCAGGGCGGCGGCCGGATCGTGCCCAACTGGTACGGGTGGTCGGAACAGCAGGCGCTCGATCGAATGGACCAGGCTGGCGTCGCCACTGCGATCGTCTCGATCTCGGCGCCCGGCGTGTGGTTTGGCGATGCGGCCCAAGGCAGACGCCTGTCGCGAGAGACGAGCCTGTACGCAGCTGAGATGCGGCAGCGTCATCCAAAGCGCTTTGGCTTCTTCGCCGCACTCCCACTCCCCGACGTCGAAGGCAGTCTGCGCGAGATCGAGTACGCATTCGACCAACTCCACGCCGACGGCGTCGTGCTCATGACGAGTTATGGCGATCGCTGGCTCGGCGATCCCAGCTTCGATCCGGTGATGCAGGAGCTCGATCGTCGAGGTGCTGTCGTCTACGTGCACCCGGGCTCTCCCGCATGCTGCTCCCAGTTGATGCCGTACGTGCCACCGTTCCTCACCGAGTTCACGCAGGATACGAACCGGACCATCACGAGCCTGATGTTCTCCGGTCAGCTTGCGAAGCGTCGTGCGATTCGTTTCGTTTTCTCGCACGCAGGCGGCACCATCCCCATGCTCGCGGGACGCATTGCGCAGTTGAGCACCAGCGTGCCGCAACTCGCGGCCGCAGTTCCAAACGGTGTTGAGGCGGAGCTACGGCGCCTGTACTACGAGGTGGCCAATTCGGCGAATCGACCTGCCATGGCGGCATTGCTGAGCCTGGTGCCTGCGACGCAGGTGATGTTCGGCAGCGACTTCCCACTGGTGCCGATTGAGGCTACGCAGGCGAAGCTGCCCGGGCTGGGATTGAGCGATGCAGATCTCGTGGCAATCTCGCACGGGACGGCGCGAAGGCTCTTTCCAAGATTCGCCGATTGAACCCAGGATGTTGCCGCGGACTAAAGGCCATGAAATGCGTGTTCACAGCGGCACGGCGCCTGGCTCTCTTTCTCAACTTTTTCCATGAGCATCTTCGGCCGTGTCCCAGTGACGACGGATGAAGATGATGCTCTCGGCGAACAGCGTCTCGAGATCGGGGAAGAGGTCGCGCCATACGCGGGTCGCGGCTGCTAGTTCCGGCACAGCGCGCCCGAACGCCTCGACCGTGAGCCAGCCGTGATAACCCGACCGCCGTGCCGCCGCGATGACTGCGGCCAAGGCGGCATGGCCGCGCCCGGGAATGCCTCTGTCGTTCTCGGAGATGTGGATGTGTGCGAACTCGCTCGCATACTTCTCGAACGCATCGACCGGCGACCGCTCTTCGATGTTGGCGTGGAAGGTGTCGTACATATAGCCGACGTTACGGTGGCCGACCCGACGCGTGAATGCGCTCCCCTGCTCCGTCGTGTTGATCACGTACGTCTCGAAGCGGTTGAGCGGCTCAAGCACCAACTTCACGCCTGCTAGCGCGCCGTGCTCGGCAGCGGCGCGCAACGTGTCTGCTGCGAAGTTCAGCTCGGCCTCGGTCGGACCAGCTCCGCTGAAATAGGCGAGCGGCGCGTATAGCGGGCCGCAGATCGACGAAGCTTGCAAAGCGTGCGCGCAGTCGATCATCCAGCGCAGGCGATCGTAGGCAGCCTTGCGGATCGAAGCGTCCACGCTGCAGGGATTGTTCGTGCCGAGCAAGGCGGAGGACGCGGTCCGCTCCAAACCCAGGTCGGCACAGTACGATGCCAGCTTGCGGTAATGGCTGACATCGCCATCGAGAATTGGGATCTCGACACCATCGTAGCCCAGTGCCGCAAGACGCTGCAGCTGCGATGCATGAGCGTGGGTGATGAGCCCGCCGAGCACAAGGAGATTGAATCCGATCTTCATCGACGTATCACTCGAGTTCGATGAGGCAGCAACCCCACACTCCAGATGCAGCGTGCGCCTGAAGGAAGGAACTCAGGACGTTTCTTTGAGGATCCGCAGACCCACGTCCCAACCATTGGCGGGTCCTCCGGCATGAGTCGCGCAGATCGCATTCTTCACGTCGGAAGTGAAGCTGCCGCCTTTCAGCACGCGAACCTGCCCATCGTGAGCTGGACTGGGGTCGGCGAACATCTTGCCGTTGTGGGGATCCTGGACCCATTCCCAGACGCCGCCGAGCATGTCGTGCAGTCCCCATGCGTTGGCCGGCTTCGTTCCGACTTGCCGCGTCGTTGGAGCGGGCGTTTCTGGAGTGACCCGTTCGCCGCCATAGCGTCCAAAGGCCGTGCCGCCTTCGACCGCCGTGGCGCGAATATCAGCCCACGACTGCTGTCCCGATCCGCCTGCGCGGCATGCATATTCCCATTCGAATTCGCTCGGCAAGCGATACGCCTTGGTCTTCTCGCGCCGGTTGAGTGCGGCCACGAACGCCTGCGCGTCGGCCCACTTAATCGACTCGACGGGGAACTTGGACGTATCGCCATTCACCAAGGCCCCCTGGAAAGCGGACGGATTGCTACCCATCACTTGACGCCACTGCTCCTGGGTCACCTCGAACTTGCCGAGGTAGAAGGGCTTGGCAACTTCAACGCGGAATCCTGGGCTGGACTCGCGAGCCACGATTGCAGCGCAGGCTTCGTAGTCGGCAGCGGTCCATTCGTTGCGCGGGTCGCGTGGCGCGGGCGGCGCAGTGACCACTCCCGGCGGCGGCGTGGGTCCAGCCGGCGCGGCCCCAGGCGCGGGCGGAGTCGGGCAGCCGGGCGTGAACACGCCGACTTGCATCGAGCCGGGATGGATCAGCACGAAGGTCATTCCCGCGCTATTGGTGATGGTCTGCGGTGCTGCTGCAACCTGAGAGGCAGCCGGTGCAGTCGCGCCGATGGAGGCCGCGAGGGCGACGAGCAAGTTCCTCACGGCAGCTCCTTGATGGCGACGTTGCGGAAGCCGATCCGAGCGCCTGGCTTCCAACTTCGGCCTTCACTCGCGCGCGCGATCTCCGGCTCGTAAGTCGCGTTCCAATGCAACTGCAAGCCGATGCTGCCCGCGGTCTCGCCGGCGATCTTTGCGTTGCGTGGCTGCTCACTCTCAAGGACCTGTTGACCGTTCACCCACAGGGTCACCTTGGGAGCATCGCCGGTCATGCGGATGCGGAGCGAATTCCAGTTGCCATCCTTCCAGATCTGGCGCAGATCTGAGGGCCGGGCCGTCTGTACGGCGACGCCCTCGCCGATCAGCGAGCCGACTGCGGTCATCGCCGGCGAGTCGGAAGCGAGGGCCACCAGCTCCACTTGATAGGCGCCGCCCGTCTCCGTCGATCGCAGGAAGATGCCGCTATTGAGCCCCCATGAGACGTCGGTCTCCAGGTAGAGCTCGAAGTTCTCATAGCGCTTGTCCGTCATGAACAGGCCGCCCTGGCCATAGGGTGCCTGCGACAGATACAGCGCTCCATTTTCGTAGACGGCTTTGCCCGTGGAGCCGTGGTGCGTGCTGAGGCTCCAATGCCAGCCGCTGAGGTCGGGTTTCAGCAGTGGAGTCATCCCCTCCGGCACCTGTGCCCGAACAATTGTCGTCATCAGCAAAGCCGCTGAAAGCGCCGGTAGTTTGCGCATGACCAGCACTTCTCAATCCTCTAGGGCAGCGTGTATGCGAACAGCTGGTCACCGGAACCGACTACGATGTGCTGCTTGCCGTCGAGCACGTACGAGATCGGGGCGTTGCTGACTGAGTATGACGGCAGCTCGTCGTGCCAGAGAATCTCGCCGGACATTGCGTCGAACGCGACGACGTTGCCGGAAACATCGCCCGTGAATATCACGCCGCCCGCAGTGCTGAGCACGCCGGGATATCGGGCGTTGATTCCGTAGGGCTCGAGATATTCATGAACCCACGCGACCTTGCCCGTCAGCGGATCCAAGGCTCGCAGCGAATTGCGGAAGCTTCCGATGATGTACTCCCGTCCCTTGGGATAGAACACGCCGCGCGACTTGACCGTGTTGACGTAGATGAGACCGGTCTGCGGGCTGTAGCTCGGCGACGGCCAATTGGTCACGCCCTCCGAACTGGGAAATAGCAGAACGCCGCCCGCTTGCGGCGACTTCGCGAGCGTCGGCTCGGGCGTGCCATTGGGACGATTGTGGTCCGTCCAGTTCACTTCGGGAAAAACCTTCTGGCTCACCAGGTTCTCGCCGGTGACTCGGTCCAGGACGTAGAGGAAGCCGCCGCGGCTCACCTGGGCCAGAAGCTTCCGTTCTTTGCCATCGATGCGCTTGGTGAACAGCATCGTCGTCTGCGTACCGTCGTAGTCATGGTCGTCGTGCGGCACCATCTGGAAGTGCCACTTCAACTGACCCGAGTCCGCATCGAGCGCAACGATCGTGGAGGTGTAGAGATTATCGCCGGGCCGGTCCGCTCCATCCTTGATGGGATCGGGATTGCCGGTGCCGAAGAAAAGTAAGTTCAGGTCGGGGTCGTAGGTCAGGGGCTGCCAAGGCGAGCCGCCGCCTTTGACCATCGTCTCCACGCTGGGCCAGGTCTCGGCGCCGCGCTCACCGGGATTTGGCACTGAATACCAGATCCACTCGCGCTCGCCGGTCCGGATATTGCGTGACTCCAGCCAAGCGCGCGTGGTCCCGCGCGAGCTGCCGCTGTTGATGTAGACATGCTGGCGAACGACGGTCGGGGCGTAAGGCACTACGCTTCCGCCGGCGAGGTGCTTGCGCCACTTCTCGACTCCCGCCTTTGCATCGATAGCGGTGAGTCCGCCATTCGCCATCATGAACAGCGTATCGCCGCTGATCCCCAGCCCGCGATTGCTGATCCCACCGGTGCTGTTGGCGATGTAGTGCCATACCTGCTTGCCCGTGCGGGCATCGATGGCGAAGGCGTTCTGACCGATCGTGTAGAACAGCACGCCCTCGTGGTAGAGCGGCGACGATCGCACGCCGCCCAAGCCTCCGAGGCTCGAGCTGGAACTCGTGCGTCCGGGCCCGACCGGCGGCAGCTTCACGTTCTGAAAGGCCGGAGGGCCGCGGCGGCCCGCTGGATGTTGCGGCGGATTGGTTTCGCTCGACCATGCCCGCCGCAGATCCGCCACATTCTTTCGAGTGATCTGATCGACATAGGCATAGCGCTGGCCGCTGTAGTCGCCGTGATAGGTGACCCATTGCTCGCCGGCGCGCTTCATCAGGTCCGCCTGGGTAACCGGCGGAACTGCGACGCTCAGGTTAGGCAACAGTCCCGTCGGGGACATGTCGACCTTCGGCACTTGCGTTGGATCGGATTGCCCAGAGGCCGCGCCGGGGTCGCAGAGCACGGAAACGAGGCACGCGCACGCGAGGAGATGCTGCTTCATTTCAACGTCGCCAGGTACGCGGTGAGATGATGAATATCGGCGTCGCGGTAGATCTCGAGCAGATCGAGGTGGTGTTGGAGGCGATCCTTCAGAACGACGCGCGGTTCGCCTTTACTAAGCGTGAACGTCGTCTCCGCACCCGCCTTGTCGCGGATGATGACCTTGAAATCAGAGACGCTACTGAGGAAGCCGGCGTAAGAGCGTCCATCCCGGTAGCTGATAGTCGCCGTCACATCCTCGCTGAGTGCGGGGCTCCAGAAGAAGACCCGGTTCAGGAGCATGTTGTTTTGAAGGATGCGAGCGTCGGGATATTTGCGCGCGATATGGGCCAGGCTCGCGGCCGCACTAGACTCGCCGGGCTCCACGGCGTGGCAGGTATTGCAGCGCCCGACGGGCCCATTGAAAAACGCCTTGCCTACGGCCGGATCGCCGACCAAGACAGGATCCACGCCGGACGAGCCTGCGCCAGTCGCAGCTTCTGCGGCAGCACGCAGCGAGCGCAACGTAGCGGAAAGCTGCGCGTTCTGAGCTTCGCTCAGCAGGAACGGCGGCATGCCTCGCTCAGGTCGTCCGACGTCGAGAAACGCCTTGAGCGTCCGGCCGCCGTCAGCCGCCGCAGCGATCGCAGACTGCCTCAGGTCGGACGCGCCGCCCGGACCGCCGCTTCCATCCCCGCCGTGGCAAGCGGCGCAAATCTGCACGTAGAGCGCCTCGCCCGGTTGGGGCAAC
>Ga0209382_10008379_pt1 | contig 13040 bp, 8 predicted proteins | sample SoiMetdeltSBSDD5_FD_187599 | JGI IMG/M metagenome (GOLD analysis project Ga0209382, IMG submission 187599) | Bulk soil microbial communities from a Populus tree surrounding site in Tennessee, USA - Soil MetaG P. deltoides SBSDD5 (SPAdes) (version 2) | ecosystem: Environmental > Terrestrial >... | reverse complement strand
TACCGTCCGCGCGGTACCCGTCGTCGCCGAGGACAGGACCCTGACGGGCGTGCTGATCAAGCACGAGGCCCTGCATGCGCTGCGGAAAGGCGACCACGACTCCCGCACGATCGGTGACGTATGCCGGGGCGGAGTCTGCGTGAACGTGGACGATCCGGTCGAGGCAGCGCTGCGCACCATCCAGGAAGCAGGACTTGGACGAGTCCCGGTCGTCGACGGAGGCATCCTCGTGGGCGAGGTCAACCAGCGCGACATCCGCTACTCCATCGAGCGACAGCGTGCCGGCGCGCGGCCTGGCGAGCGGGCGAAGATCCGGTGGCGCGAGAGGGCGCCCCACAAGGCGCTCACCTGGGGGATCGAGCTGTCCGGAGATGCGTTCATAGCGAAGGCCGAGCCGCACGGCGTGTTCGGCCCCGACAAGGCGGTGCTCGAGATCGGCCCCGGGTACGGTCGGCTCCTCAGCGCCTGCCTCGATCGCGGACTGGCGTTTCGCAGGTACGTCGCCGTCGACATCTCGGCCTCGAACGTGAGGCACCTGAGCGAGCGGTTCGATCGCGACGACGTCGACTTCGTGCACGCCGACATCGAGACCGCGTCTCTCGACGAGCGCTTCGATGCCGTGCTGTCGTCTCTCACGCTGAAGCACCTCTATCCGTCCTTCGAGGCTGCGCTCCGCAACGTGGAGCGCCGGCTCAATCCGGGCGCCAAGCTGATCTTCGACTTGATCGAGGGGGAACCCCGCCGGACTGCGCCGGACGTCGACTACGTGCGCGTCTACTCGCGCGGCGAGGTGGAGGAGATCCTCTCGGCCGTGCGGCTCGAGTCCGTGGAGTTCGACCAAGTCGAGCACGCGCCCGGCTGGGAGCGACTGCTCGTCGTGGCGCGCAAGCCCGCTTAGAGCCAGCCGCGCTCGGACGCGATCAGGACCGCCTGCGCCCTGTCGACGGCGCCGAGCTTGCCGTACACGTTGTGCAGGTGCGTGCGCACCGTGCTCGTGGACAGGCCCAGCTCCAGTGCGATCTGCTTGTAGACCTTGCCCTCGGCGAGGCGCTTGAGGACCTCCAGCTCGCGCGTGGAGAGGGGGCAAGGCGTCACCGAGCGCTTGCGGTCCGGGGGCGGGCCGGGCAGCTCGAAGAGGACTTCGCGCAGGTCCTGCGGGCCGAGCCCGATCCGGCGCGCAACGGCAAGGAGTTGGTCGGGAGCCACGGCCTGGCCCTGTGCGTAGTGGGCCAGCATGTCGGCGAGGCGCACGATCGCGGCCTCCCCCATCGCGTCGTCGGCGTGGTGGTGCTCGATGGCCGCCGCCAAGGGCTGCGGCAGGCCCCACCGGCGGGCCATCACGCCGCCGACCAGCGCGTGGTCGATGCCGAGCTCGCGCCGCTCGACGTGGATGCGCTGCTCGGGCGTGCGCGCAGTCGTGTGGATCTGGCCCGGGTAGCCGGGGTAGGCCTGGACCAGCACCAGCTTGCCGATGTCGTGCAGGAGCGAGCTGACGAGCACCTCGTCGCGCTCGGGGAAGTCGATGCGCGAGCAGAGCCGGTCCGCGGCGCGCTGCGTGGCCACGGCGTGGAGCCGGAAGCGCTCGGGGGCTGCGTCCCACAGGGGCGTGCGCTCGAAGAAGTCGAAGGTCTTGGTGGCGCCGATCAGCGCCTCGACGCCGGCGGGCGTGAGCACCTCGATCGCCTCCGGGATGCCACGCACCCGGCCGCGGCCGTCCGCACGCTTGTTGGCCAGCCGCATCACCGAGATCACGAGGGCGACGTCGGACTCGATCGCCGCGACCATCTCGCTCACGGAGGGCTGGTCCTGGCTCACCAGGCGGAGGACTCGTTTGCGCGACTCGGCCAGGGCAGGGAACGCCTCGAGGGCCTCGAACGCCGCCGTCAGGCGCCGCCCGTGTCCCTCGTTGTGCTGCCTGCCGGTGGGAAGGGCGTTTGCCGCGTCGCCCTTCAGCGCCGCGTCTGTCACCTGGCTTCCCGCCAAATCCCGCTTCCCTGCTGCACGTGTTGCCATCGCCAACCCACCTATCGGCAGGAAGGGCGTGGGAGTTGACGGTCAGTCGCCCTTGATTTTCAGGCCCGGATCCGGGTTAGGCTAGGACCGCACTCAGAGGGAGGGACCTGACGCACCCGCAGACCGGCCGCATCGCTCTCGTCGTACTCGTGGTGGGAATTGGGGCCTCCGCGGCTGCGCCGGTCGCCGAGGCGGCCTTCCCTGGGGCGAATGGAAGGGTCGCCCACACGAGGTGGGACAGCCAAGGGCCTGCGACCGCCCGGTACGACGGCACCGATCAGCAGCCGTTGAACATTCAGTCCGGCCGAGACCCCGTTTGGTCCCCGGACGGCAGCAAGCTCGTCTTCTGGCGCAACACCGGGTTGACGGGCATATCGATCATCAATGCGGACGGATCCGGTGAGCAGAACATCCGAGCCACGGGCCGCACGCCGGCGTGGTCGCCGGACGGGACCAAGATCGTGTTCATCGACGGCGTCCCCGCCCGCCTGTACGTGATGAACGCCGACGGAACCGGCGCGGTCCAGCTTCCCGTAGATTCCGACGGCGGCCCGGACGGCGACCTTCGCGAGCCCGCGTGGTCGCCGGACGGCGAACGCATCGCCTATGTGGACTATCCGGGGTCCACTGAGGGGCGGGCCCTCTACACGGTCGATGCGGACGGCGCGGACCGCGTCACGGTGTACCGCTTCTCGGACACGACCGTGGGAGCGATCCTGCATCCCGAATGGCTTCCCGACAGCAGCCGGATCGCTTATGTCCGCACGTTGCCGGAGGACGCCTTCGAGTACCACCTCTTCACCGTCCAGCCGGACGCAACCGGACAGGTGGACTTGGCCGACCTCGATGATCATCCCGGCCCCATCGCCTGGTCGCCAGACGGCATCTACTTCGCCGTCGGCACACGTGTCCACCGAGCCGCAGACGGCTCTTTGTGGAAGGACCTCCCCCTGACGAACAGCAACGGCATCGACTCGTGGCAACCGGTCATCTCCAGCGGTCCCAACCTGTCGGCGACGATGTACCGCTCCGGACCGGATCCGCCCTACGCCACGGACCGCGTCACGTACACGATCCTCGTCAAGCACGTGACCGGATCGCAGGCTGCCGACGGAGTTCTCCTGACGACCAGACTGCCCGTCGGCTCGCAGTTCGAGACTGCGGCAAGCAGCCAGGGGACGTGCTCACAAGATGATCCACCGCACGATGCGTACGTCCATTGCTTCATGGGGACCATCGCGCCCGGGAGCGAGGTGACCGCCACGATCAACGCGGCCGCGCCAAGCGCACAGGGAGTCCCCGTAACCACCACCGCCGAGCTTTTTTCGCAGACCGATGGCGATCCCGATCGTTTCAACGACACCGACAGCGTGACTTTTCAGGTGGAGGCTGGATTGGGCTTCTTGCGGCCGAAGAGCGCGCCATCACTTGATATCTCGCTCGTGCCCGCGTACGCACAGTGCACGGACGGGAATCGAGTCCACGGACCTCCGCTTGCGTTTGGGTCGTGTCACCCTCCCGCACAGGCGTCAGCGCACCTGACGGTCGGGACTCCGGATGCCAACCAGTTCCCGGCGCGGTCAGACGCCAGTGCACACGTCAGGTCGGTGCCGGCCAATCCCCAAGCGGGAGCCGGAGCCGACGTTCGGTTGTCGGTCTCGGCGACGGACGTGCGCAGGCTGTCCGACCTCGCCGACTACACCGGGGAGCTCGAGGCCAAACACACGCTGCGGATCACCGACAGACTGAACCCCTCCGCGCGCGGCACGATGACCGACTACGTGTTCCGGGTGACGGTGCCCTGTAGCGCAACGCCGAGCGCGACGGAAGGCGCAAGCTGTGCTGTTACTACGACCGCCAACGCGGTCATTCCGAGTTCCGTGCGGGCGAGCATTCGCAGCGTGTGGGATTGGGGACAGGTCCAGGTCTTCGACGGCGGGCCGGACGGCGTCGCGTCGACCGATGACAACTCGCTCTTCCTGACGCAGGGGCTGTTCGTCCCTTGATGGCCACGCGGATCGCGTTCAGCGTTCTCCTCGCCGCACTCGCGTCGTGCATGCTCGCGCCCGGCGCCGGGGCGGCTTTCCCGGGGGTGAACGGAAGGCTCGCCTACACCACGTTCGGCTTCAATCCAGGCATCGGCACGATCAACTACGACGGCAGCGACCCGCAACACCTGACCGTCGAGGGTGAATCCGGACCGCGCTGGTCGCCGGACGGCAGCAGGCTCGTCTTCGCGGGGCGGTTCGCGGGGCCGGGCATCTGGCTGATGAACGCAGACGGCTCTGGCCAACAGCGGATACGGCCTTCAGGCGACCAGCCGGCGTGGTCGCCGGACGGCACGAAGATCGTGTTCGCCGACGGGAATCCGCGACGGCTGTGGATCATGAATTCGGACGGCACCGGCGCCGCTCAACTGCCCGTGGATTCAGACGCCGGCGTTGATGGCGAGCTACAGGGTCCTGCGTGGTCGCCGGACGGCCAGCGCATCGCATACCTCGACCTCAACCCGGACACCTTCCTCGGTCGAGCGCTCTACCTGGTCAACCCTGATGGGTCGGGCCGCAGCGTGGTCTACCGGTATGCGGACGGGATCCCGGGCCGCATCCTGTCTCCCGAATGGCTCCCGGATGGAAGCCGGGTCGCCTACATCCGAACCAAACAGGCCGACAACTTCAGCTACCACCTTCTGACCGTCCGGCCGGATGGAACCGGAGAGGTCGACTTGGGCTGGACAGGCAGCGAAGATCGCATCACCTGGTCACCGGACGGCACCCTATTCGCGCTCGGCCGGGAAATCCATCGGGCGGATGGCTCGTTGCTGAGAACCCTGAGCGTTACCAACATGGACGACTTCGAGTCGTGGCAGCCAGTCCTGTCCAGCGCGCCGAATCTCTCCGTGAGGATGTACCGCGACCCCCGAACGGGCGTCTATCGCGGCGACACTCTCAAGTACACGGCGTTCATCAGGCACGTGACCGGTTCGTCACCGTCCGAGTCCGTCGCGGTGACGGTCACGCCGCCCGGCGGGCTGGCCATCGAGTGGGTGACGAGCAGCCAGGGGAGTTGCGAGATCGACGGTCAGACCGTCACCTGCCAGCTGGGAACGATCTCGCCCGGTGCAGAAGCGGCGGTCGCAGTCAGCACGACCGTGACGAGCGACGCGGGTGTCAGCCTCGAGACGACCGCGACCGCCTGGGCTACCGGTGATCCCGATCCCCTGAACAACGAGGACACCGTCACCTTCGTGGTTTCCGGTGGGACGGGTTACGTTCATCCCAAGAGCGCGCCCACGTTGGACATCTCATTGGTGCCGGCCTACGCGGAGTGCACCGGACCGAACCGCACACACGGGCCCCCACTCGCGTTCGGGTCGTGCAACCCGCCCGCACCGGCCTCGAACCACATCACGATCGGGACTCCGGCGCAGTCGGTCTCGAGCGCACACGTCAGGGCGGTGCCCGCCAACTCACAAACGGGAGCGGCGGCGGATGTTCGCCTCACGGTCCTGGCGACTGACGTCCGCAGAAGCTCTGATCTCGCCGATTACATGGGAGAGCTCCAAGCGGCGCAAACCCTGAGAATCACAGACAGGCTCAACCCCGCCGCGCGCGGCACGATGGCCGATTACGTATTCCGGGTAACGATGCCCTGCACAGCGACGGCCAGCACCTCAGAGGGAGCAAGCTGCGCGGTTGCGACGACCGCCAACGCGGTCATTCCGAACGCGGTGCGCGGGAACATCCGTAGCGTGTGGGATTGGGGAGCCGTGAAGGTCTTCGACGGCGGGCCGGACGGCGTCGCCTCGACCCTGGACAATTCGCTCTTCCTGACGCAGGGGCTGTTCGTCCCCTGAGGCGCATTCCATGCATTCCATGACAGCCCGAATCGCGGTTCTCGTGTCCCTTGCAGGGCTGGCCCTGGGGGCCGCCCCGCCGGCGGCCGAGGCAGTTTTTCCGGGAGCCAACGGACGGCTCGCCTACACCATTTACGACCAGGGCGGCGGGATCAACACCGCCAACTACGACGGGAGCGACCCGCGTAGCGTGGTCACCAGCGGGTATGACCCGGCGTGGTCTCCAGACGGGACCCAGCTGGCTTTCCGACGCTCGTCGGGTCTGCCGGGAATCTGGATCGTCAACGCCGACGGGTCTGGGGAGCTTCGGATTCGAGCCACAGGCTACGAACCCGCCTGGTCACCCGATGGGACGAGGATCGTCTTCTCCGATGGCTCGCCGCGGCGGTTGTACGTCATGAACCCTGACGGCACGAACGCCGCTCCGTTGCCTGTGGATTCTGAGGGCGGCCAGGGCGGCAGGCTGCTTACGCCCACCTGGTCTCCGGATGGAGAGCACATCGCGTACGTGGACGACCCGTTTTCGGGGTACGGACGGGTCCTCTGCGTGGTCGCCGCCGACGGCACGGACCGGCGCGTCGTCTACCACGTTCCCGACGGCAGTCCGGGAGGGCTCTGGTATCCGGAGTGGCTACCGGATGGCAGCAGGATTGCCTACTTGCGCCTCAAGCCGGTCGATGGGTACTACACGCACGTGTTCACAATCCGCCCTGACGGGACCGGAGAGATCGACCTCGGCAGGACCACTGCCAATCCCATTGCGTGGTCGCCCGACGGCACCTTCTTTGGCCACGACAGACGCCTCTACCGGGCAGACGGGTCCGAGCTGCGAAACCCGAACCTGGGCAGCTCGTACACGATCGAGTCGTGGCAGCCCGTTCACTCGAGTGCGGCCAATCTGTCGGTGGACACGTACGACTTCCCGGATCCAACCTTTCCCGGTGGCAACGTCAAGTACACGATCTTCGTCAAGCACGTGTCTGGCTCGCAAGCGGCCGACTCCGTTGTGCTGACGGACACGGTGCCTGACTCCTTGCCGGTGGAGTGGGTGACGAGCAGCCAGGGCAGTTGCTCTCGCGACGGCCAACAGGTGACGTGTGCGCTGGGGACGATCCCGCCCGGCGCCGAGGCCGCCGTCGCGATCAACACAAGGGTGGCGGAGGCGGTCAACGCGACCAACACGGCGACCGTTCAGGCGGCGGGCAGCGATCCCGACCCCGTCAACAACACCGACTCAGAGTTCACGGAGGTCGTTTCGGGCTATCCCCGGCCCAAGATCGCACAGGAAGTCACCTTCTCGCTGGTGCCGGCCTATGGGCGCTGCACGGACGGGAACCGCACGCACGGACCCGCCCTGGCATTCGAATCGTGTTACCCGCCGGGATACATCAACCGAAACCTCACCATCGGGACCCCGGACGCGAACGGCCTGCCGGCGAACTCGGTCGGCTCTGCGCGCCTCAGGGTGTTGCCGGGCGACCCGCAGACGACTGCCGACGAGGCCGACGTTCAGTCCTCCGTCTCGTTCACTGACGTCCGGGCCAAGGCCAGCCTCGCCGACTACACAGGGGAGATCCAGCTTGCGTACACCATCCGCATCACCGACAAGCAGAACGGGAGCACCGCAGTGGGTTCAGCCACGATGACGGACTACGCCTACATGGCATTCGTGGTCCCGTGCACTGCCACAGCAAGCACCACGGTGGGGGCAACGTGTTCGGGCGTCACGACGGCCGATGCATTGATCCCGGGGGTCATCAAGGAGGGAAAGCGCTCCGTGTGGGAGTTCGATCAAGTGGACGTGATCGACGGCGGCGCGGACGGCGTCGCCTCGACCTACGACAACATGCTCTTCGCGACGCAGGGGATCTTCGTTCCCTAGGCGCTGAGCCGCTGGAGCGCCCGGTCCACGCGCTCCAGGGCCTCCTCGCGCTCCAGGAGCGCCAGGCTCTCGAAGATCCCGGCCGAGACCGTCTTACCCGTGATCGCGACTCTCAGCGGCTGGTAGACGGCTCCTGGCTTGGCTCCGGTCTCCTCCACGACCCGCTGGAGAGCCTGCTCGATGCCGCCCTCGTCGTAGGGCTCAGCGCCCGCGAGGGCGGCCCGGGCGCGCTCCAGCAGGTCCCGGGCGCCGTCCTTGCCCATCACCTTGTCCCAGGCCTTCTGATCCGTCTCCACCGGGCCGAACGCGAAGCCCACCAGGCGCGGCACCTCGGCCAGCGTCGAGACCTTGTCCTTGACCGCGGCGACAGCTCGCTCCAAGCGCGGGTCGCCGGCGCCGGGCAGGCCGCGCGCGGCCATCCACTCCGCCACCCGCCGGGCGAGCTCGGCCGTGTCCATCTCCCGGATGTAGTGCCCGTTCATCCACGAGAGCTTCTGCTCGTCGAACACCGCGGGCGAGCGTGACACGCGCTCCAGCGAGAACTTCTCCACCAGGTCCTCGGTCGTGAAGAACGTCGTCTCGGCGTCGTAGCCCCAGCCGAGCAGCGCGAGATAGTTGCGCACCGCCTCGGGCAGGTAGCCGATCTCGCGCAGCTCCTGCACCGACGCGGCGCCGTGGCGCTTCGACAGCGGCTTGCCGTCCGTGCCGTGCAGCAGCGGCAGGTGCGCGTACAGCGGCGGCTCCGCGCCCAGCGCCTGCAGGACCAGGAGCTGGCGCGGCGTGTTCGACAGGTGGTCCTCGCCGCGCACCACGTGGGTGATCCCCATGTCGGTGTCGTCGACCGCAACGGCGAAGTTGTAGAGCGACGTGCGGTCCGCCCGCGCGATCACGAAGTCGTCCAGCAGCCGGTTCTCGAACGCGGACTCGCCGCGGATCACGTCCCGGACGACGGTGTGGCCCTCGTCGGGCACGCGCAGCCGCACGGCCGCCCCCTCGGTGCCCTCCGGGACGGGGGTGCCGCGATATCCCGCTCCCCCACTCTGCTCCTTCGCCTGCTTGACCTCGGCCGCCCCCGCCGTGTCCCAGTAGGCGGCGCCGCTGCCCAGCAGGTGCTCGAGGCGCTCCGCGTACAGGTCGGAGCGCTCGGTCTGGCGGAGGGGCCCCTCGTCGTAGTCGAGGCCGAGCCAGTCCAGCGCGTCGAGGATCTGGGCCACCGCCTCGTCGGTCGAGCGCTCGCGGTCGGTGTCCTCCAGGCGCAGCACGAGGGCGTTCCCGGCCGACTGACGCGCCAGCAGCCAGTTGTAGAGTGCCGTCCTCGCGCCGCCGATGTGCAGGAACCCCGTGGGGCTCGGCGCGAACCTGAATCGATGCCCAGACACGCCGGCAGATGCTAATCGGCGCCCATGTCTCGACCGCGGGCGGGCTCGTGCGCGCCCTGGAGCGGGCCGAGGAGCGCGGCGCCGAGTCGATGCAGGTCTTCAACCAGAGCCCGCGGGCCTGGCGGCCCACGAGGTACTCCGAGGCCGACTTCGCCGCCTTCCGGGAGCGGTTCGCGCAGAGCCCCGTCCAGTCCGTGTACATCCACGCCGTCTACCTCATCAACGTGGCGAGCGACGATGCCGAGGTGCGGCGCAAGTCGATCGCCTCCTTGATCCACGCATTGTCGATCGGAGACGGGATCGGGGCCGGCGGGGTGATCGTCCATCCCGGCAGCGGCAAGGGGCAGGCCGCGGGGCCGGCGTTCAAGAAGCTCGGCCAGGGCATGAAGGCCGCGCTGAAGGAGTCACAGAGCACTCCCCTGCTGTTCGAGGACACTGCGGGAGCCGGCTTCACCATCGGGCGCACGTTCGAGGAGCTGGCGCGCGCGATCGAGGTCTCAGGGGGCGGGAAGCGCCTCGGCGTGTGCCTGGACTCGTGCCACCTCCTCTCCTCGGGCTACGAGGTGCGCGACCGCGACGCCTTCACCGAGGTCGTGGACCAGTACGACAGCATCGTCGGCCTCGATCGCCTGCGCGCACTGCACCTGAACGACTCGAAGGTCGGCCTGGGCGCGAACGTCGACCGGCACGCGAACCTCGGCGAGGGCGAGCTGGGCGAGGCCGGCATCGCCGTGTTCCTGGGTGAGCCACGCTTCCAGGACCTGCCGGTGCTGGTCGAGGTCCCCGGCCCGGACGGCCACGGCCCCGACAAGGGTCAGATCGACATCGCGAAGCGGCTGCGGGACCAGGCCCGCGGGACCTAATGCGGCGTCAGGTGCGGTCCCAGCTCGTCCGCGATCACGCGCGCGTAGGGCTCGGACAGCAGGTGGTCCGGGTCGCGCGGGTCGATGTACTCCTCCGCGACCAGGCCGGTGGCGGGATCGAGCGTGCCCGTCGTGACGTCGACGTAGGTGTAGAAGTCGGCCCGCCGCTCCATCTCGAGGTTGTACTGGCGGCCTAGCTCGGTGCGGTCCTCCTGGGACACCTCGAAGTTCACCTTGCGGATGCGGCGGAGTCCGGGCGTGAAGGGGACGCTCAGCACGTAGAGCTTGTCGAAGCCCAGCTCGTGGACCTCGCGCAGGAAGCCTACGTAGGTGTCGATCGTCTCGTGCATGGCCTCGATCGACTCGCCCAGGGTGTGCCGCGTGTACCAGAGCTGGAACCCCGTGTCGGCCTCACCCAGCATGAAGACCATGTGCTGCCACGGCTGCGCAAGCTCGATCCGGCGCCGGAACACGGGCACGGCGCCGGACTCGGAGTTCGGGTTGCGCAGGCCGCGGGCCGTGGCGCCGCCCACGATGCACGGGTCGAGCCACACATGCGGCATCAACGGCGGGGCGTTGGGCGGCTGCAGCGCGCGCTGGATCACCCGCAGGTGGCAGTCGCCGATGCACACTGCATGGGCGCGGCCGGTCGAGCGCGCGTGCTCGATGGAGTTGAAGTCCTCGCCGTACGCGGCGTGCCGCTTCTCGACGATCTCGAGCCGGCGCACCGCCCTCTCGTTCAGGGACTCGTCCGCGAGCATCAGGGTGGGGACAGGACCGGGCCCAGCTTTTCCGCTACGACCCGTGCCCAGGGACCGCTGCCCCGTCGCGAAGGTCGAACGCGCGGTAGCCGCCCGGGTCGACCTCGGATACGTCGAAGAAGCGTGGATTCACGCAGTCGAACGCCGCGCCGGTTCCTTCGTAGGAACGCTCGACCGAGAACGGGCACATCGGCATCGGCTCGCGCTTCGCCTTCACGCCGCCGTAACCCGCACGCGTGCGCTCCGCGTGCTGGAAGATCTCGACGTCGATCTCGGCGTCGAACACTTTCTGGAGACAGCCCATGTAGCTGCGGCCGGTGCTCTCGTCCTCGTACGTGTAGAGGAACGGGCAGTTCGCCTCGATGCAACCGCGCGGCTGGATCGTCTTGTCACAGAACGTGCAGCACTGCCGGCATTCGGTTGCCTGCTTGGTCTCGGAACGGACTGCCATGGCGGCAAGTGTACCCTCGTTCGCGCCGCTCGCCCAACGTATGTCTAGGCGCCGCGGAACGGCCGAATCAGGCGACCAGGGCCTCCGGGCCGAGGAGCTCGTCCAGCTCCGCGCGGAAGCTGCCGGACATCGTGATGCGGAACTCCGATCCGAAGCGCAGGCGGCGCGGTCCGGCGGCAGTGCCCATCTCCACCAGGACGTCCGTCTGGCCGGGGAAATGCTCGAGCAGCGCCTTCAGCTCGGCGATCAGGTGCTCGTCGCAAGTGTGCGCGTCGACCTTGATCACGACCGGCTCCAGCGGGCCCGGGCCGCGGCGTGCGCGACGGCCCGCGGCGAGGTCCACCGGCGGCGGCGTGCCGGCCGCGGCCAGCTCCTCGGCAGTCGGCTCGAACGGCTCGATCTCCTGCACCACGAGCTTCGTCTCACCGCGTTCCTTGTGATCGAGGCGGCCGCGCACGATCACGCGTTTGTCGACGGCTACGTGTGACTCGTTCGCGGCGTACGCGGAGTTGAAGATCAACATCTCCACCTGGCCCTCGAGGTCGTCGAGGGTCGCGAACATCATCGGCTCGCCCGACTTCGTGCGGATGCGCTTGGCCTGCACGATCAGGCCGCCGACGGTGACCCACGCGCCGTCCGGCTTGGACGACACCTCGGCCAGCGAGCAGTCCGTGCGCGCCCGCAGCAGATGGCGCACCTCGGCGAGCGGGTGGCTGGACAGGAAGATGCCGAGCGTCTCCTTCTCCATCGAAAGCAGCTCGACGCCCTCGAACTCCTCGGCGGGCAGCGGCGGATAGTGCGCCGCGGCCGGCGGGCCGGACGTGCTCCCCGCCGGGTCGAGGTCGAAGATCGAGCCCTGGCCCGAGATCGCGTCCTCCTGGGCCTTCGCGCCCGCCCCCTGCGCCTGGGGCAGCACCGCCAGCATTCCCTTGCGGGTGCCGCCCGTCGAGTCGAGCGCGCCACACTTGATCAAGCTCTCGATCGCCTTCTTGTTGACGGTGCGGCAGTCGACGCGCGCGCAGAAGTCCCAGATCGAGGTGAACGGGCCACCCGCCTCGCGCGCCTCGAGGATCTTCTCCACCGCCGCGTAGCCGACGTTCTTGACCGCGTCGAGCCCGAAGCGGATGTCGCCCTCGACCACCACGAAGTCGTGGCCGGACTGGTTCACGTCCGGCGGCAGGACCTTGATGTTCATCTCCTCGCAGCGCGAGACGAAGAACGGCACCTTGTCCTTGGTCGACATCACGCTCGAGATCAGCGCCGCCATGTACTCGGCGGGGTAGTTCGCCTTCAGGTACGCGGTGCGGTAGGCGATCAGGCCGTAGCAGGCAGCGTGTGAGCGGTTGAACGAGTAGTCGGCGGCCGCCTCCATCAGGCCCCAGAGCTGGTTCGCGACCGCTGCGTTGGTGCCGCCCTCGCGGCAGCCCTCGACGAAGTCCTGTTTGAGCGTCGCCATCAGGGCGCGCTCCTTCTTGCCGATCGCGCGGCGCAGCGTGTCCGCCTTCGGGCCCGGGAAGCCGGCGATGTCGCGCGCGATCTGCATCAGCTGCTCCTGGTAGACCGCGATGCCGTACGTGTGCTCGGTGATCGCCTTCAGGCGCTCGTCGATGTAGCGGACCGTCGCCGGGTCGCGCTTGCCGCGGGCGTAGTCCTTGATGAAGCGCATCGGGCCCGGGCGGTACAGCGCGACGAGCGCGACGATGTCGCCGAACTCCGTCGGCCCCACCTCGCGCAGGGCGTCCTGCATGCCCTCGGACTCGAGCTGGAACACGCCCACGGAGTCGCCGCGCGCAAGCATCTCGTAGGTCTTGCGGTCGTCGAGCGGCAGGGTCGCG
>Ga0209382_10008378_pt1 | contig 13040 bp, 12 predicted proteins | sample SoiMetdeltSBSDD5_FD_187599 | JGI IMG/M metagenome (GOLD analysis project Ga0209382, IMG submission 187599) | Bulk soil microbial communities from a Populus tree surrounding site in Tennessee, USA - Soil MetaG P. deltoides SBSDD5 (SPAdes) (version 2) | ecosystem: Environmental > Terrestrial >... | reverse complement strand
TCCGGCGGCCCGATGAAGAGGATGTAGCAGCGGGCGGTGTCCGCGCCGTAGCGCTCCACGATCTCGCGCGGCGACACCGTGTTCCCCTTCGACTTCGACATCTTCGCGCCGTCGCGGGTGATCATCCCCTGGGTGAAGAGCCGGTCGAAGGGCTCCTGCACGTCGAGCAGGTCCATGTCCGCGAGCGCCTTGACGAAGAAGCGCGCGTACATCAGGTGCAGGATCGCGTGCTCGACCCCGCCGATGTACTGGTCGACGCCCATCCAGCGGGCGAGTACGTCGCGGTCCCAGGGGGCGAGGTCGTTGCGGGCGTCGCAGTAGCGCAGGAAGTACCAGGAGGAGTCGACGAAGGTGTCCATCGTGTCGGTCTCGCGGCGCGCCTCGCCTCCGCAGGCCGGGCAGGTGGTACGCACCCAGTCGGTGGCCGCGGCGAGCGGCGACATCCCCTTGGGCGTGTAGTCCTCGACGTCCGGCAGCCTCACCGGCAGCTCGTCGTCCGGCACCGGAACGAGGCCGCACGACTCGCAGTGGACGATCGGGATCGGGCAGCCCCAGTAACGCTGGCGCGAGAGCAGCCAGTCGCGCAGCCGGTAGTTGACGGTGGGCCGCCCGAGGCCGCGCTCCTCGAGCCAGGCCGTGATCGCGCGGGCTCCCTCCGGGGCCGGCAGCCCCGAGAAGTCGCCTGAGTTCACGAGCCGCTCGCCCTCGGTGTGGGCGACGAACGCCTCCCCCTCGGGCGGGGGCTCGTCGCCCTCTACCACCTGGCGGATGGGCAGGCCGAAGCGCTCCGCGAATTCGAAGTCGCGCTGGTCGTGGGCGGGCACAGCCATCACGGCGCCGGTGCCGTACTCCATCAGCACGTAGTCCGCCACGTACATCGGGATCTGCTCGCCGGTGACCGGGTTCGTGACGGTGTGGCCGAGCGGCAGCCCGGTCTTCTCCTTGTGCTCGTCGCCGCGCTCCTCGACCGACTCGGTGACCGCGTGGTTCACGTACTCGCGCACCGCGGGCGAGTCGTTCAGGCGCAGAACGTCCGGGTGCTCGGGCGCGACCACGAAGAAGGTCGCTCCGAAGAGCGTGTCCGGGCGGGTGGTGAACACGGGATAGTCGGTCCCGAGCGCCTCGCAGCGGAACACCACCTCGGCGCCCTCCGAGCGGCCGATCCAGTTCTCCTGCATCGTGACCACGTGCGGCGGCCACTCGATCGTGGCCATGTCGGCGAGCAGGCGGTCGGCATACTCGGTGATGCGGAAGAACCACTGCTCGAGCTGCTTGGCCTCGACCACCGTGCCGCAGCGCTCGCAGCGCCCGTCGATCACCTGCTCGTTGGCCAGCACGGTGGCGTCCTTCGGGCACCACTTGACCGCGGCCTCCTTGCGGTAGGCGAGCCCGAGCTCGTAGAGGCGCAGAAAGATCCACTGGGTCCAGCGGTAGTACTCGGGCTCGTGGGTGCCGAACTCGCGCGTCCAGTCGATCGACACGCCCCACTCCCTGAACTCCTTCTGAAAGGCCGCAATCGACGCCTCGGTCGACTCCCGCGGGTGCTGCCCGGTCTTGATCGCGTGGTTCTCGGCCGGGAGGCCGAACGCGTCATAGCCCATCGGGTGCAGCACGCGGTAGCCGTTCCGGCGCCGGAAGTGGGCGACCGCGTCCCCCACCGAGTACGTCTTCAGATGGCCGATGTGAGGCTCGCCCGACGGGTAGGGCAGCATCTCGAGCACGTAGGCCTTGGGGCGCTCGTCGGGCTCGTTCGAGACCTCCCAGGTGCGCTCGTCGGCCCATACCCGCTGCCAGCGCGGCTCGATCGTCTTGGGGTCGTAGCGGTCAGCCATCCGAGCCCGTGACTCTAGTGTCGGGCGATCCCACTCGGGCCCGCCCGGGCCGCCCTGCGATCCTTCGCGGCCGAGATGAGCGTCATGGAGGGCCTCGAACGGGTCGAGGAGAGCGAGCTCGATCACTCCGAGAAGCGGGTGGGGCCGCTCGAGCTGTTCTTCGACCTCATGTTCGTCTTCGCCCTGACCCAGGTCACGAAGCTGATGGCGGACAACCCGACCTGGGAAGGCCTCGGCCAGGGCCTGCTCGTACTCGCCGCGCTCTGGTGGGCCTGGGGGGCGTACGCCTGGCTGACGAACTACATCGAGGCCGACCAGGGGGTCGAGCGGCTGCTGATGTTCGCCGTGATGGCCGCGTTCCTCGTTGCCGCGCTGGCGGTGCCGCACGCCTTCGACGACGACGCGCTGATCTTCGCGCTCGCCTACGCGATCGTGCGCTGGCTCCACATCTTCCTGTTCGCGGAGGCGAACGACGACGTGGACGCCGCCCAGGCGATACGCCGGCTGGCACGTACGGCCATCCCAGGTCCCGCCCTGCTGATCGTTGCCGCGTTTCTCGACGGGCCGGCTCAGGCGGCGCTGTGGGTCCTGGCTCTGGCGATCGACTTCGCGGGCCCGTACGTCTTCGGCGTGCGCGGCTTCCGGGTCTCGCCCGGGCATTTCGCCGAGCGCTTCAGCCTGATCGTGATCATCGCTCTCGGGGAATCGATCGTTGCGATCGGCGCGGGGCTGCCGAGCGACCTCGACACCGGCCTCGTGGTCGCCGCGGTTCTCGGCCTGACGGTCTCATGCGCGCTCTGGTGGGCGTACTTCGACGTGGTGGCGCTGGTGGCGGAGCGGCGCTTCCGGAGGATCGGCGGCTACGAGCAGCTGCGGATCGCGCGCGACTCCTACAGCTACCTGCACCTGCCGATGGTGGCCGGCATCGTGCTGATCGCACTCGGCGTCAAGAAGACGATCGGCCACGTGGACGAGCCGCTCAAGATCGTGCCGGCCGTCGCGCTGCTCGGCGGCGTGGCGCTCTACTACGGCGGGCACGTCGGCTTCCGGCTCCGCAACGTGGGCACGCTCAACCGCCAGCGGGTGGTGGCCGCGCTGATCGCGCTCGCGTTCATCGCCCCCGCCACGGAGATCGACGCGCTGCTCACGCTCGCGTTCGCCGCCGTGCTGACGAGCGGAGTGGTCGCCTACGAGGCGGTGCACTTCGCGGAGGCGCGGCGGCGGCTCCGGGCGGCGGAGCACTGAGGCGCGACGAGCATCGGGACTGCGATTTCGCACAACCGACTGCGACGGTCGAAGTGGAGCTGAGGGGGCTCGAACCCCTGGCCTCCGCCATGCCATGGCGGCGCTCTTCCAGCTGAGCTACAGCCCCGGGCAACTCGAAGTCTGCTGCAAGGGTAATACACGCTCGCTGGCCATTTCTCGGAGCAATGACCCGCAAGTGGGTGGCCGTTCGTCCGCAGACCAAGGCGCCCGGCAGAAGGTAGCAACGGTCAAGCTCGCCGCTCGATCTCATCGAGCGTGCATCACGTCCTCAATTACCCGGCGGTGTCAGCGACGAGCTCTGCAGACTGACGCCGATCACAGCGCCACTCGGGTCAAGCGAGCCCCACTTGCACTGAACGCGATGGACGCGTACCCGATGTCGAAGGCTAGGTCGTAGCGCTCATGCTCCACGACAGGTCGCAGCACCGGCACGCCTAGCTTCGTGGTTTGTACGATCCCCGGACGGTCAGCCCACGGACCGGACCGGCGCCTCGCCCCAGAGGGTTTCGAGGCGGTAGTACTCGCGCGCCTCCGGGGTGAAGATGTGGGCGACCACGTCCCAATAGTCGAGCAGGATCCAGCGGCTCTCGCGGTTGCCCTCGGTGCGGCGTGGCAGCAGGCGCTCCTCGTCGCGCTTGAGCTCCTCGTGGATGGCGTCGTGGATCGCCTTGGCCTGGCGTTCGCTGCCGCCGGAGCAGATCACGAAGAAGTCGGTGTAGGACACGATCCCGCGCAAGTCGATCACGCGGATGTCGATCGCCTTCTTGTCCGAGGCGATCGCCGCGATACGCTCGGCGAGGGCGGCGGAGTCTTGAAGCGAGGCCGCGCTCACGCCGTGACCTCGGCCTTCTTCGACGTGCCATAGAGGCCCTTCGAGCCGATCAGGCTCATGACCTCGTCCGGCACGAAGTAGCGGATCGGCTTGCCCTGGCGGGCGCGCCGGCGGACCGCCGAAGAGGACACCTGGATCAGCGGCATGTCGAGATAGCGCACCGCGTCCGAGCCGCGCAGCCGCGCGATCTTGATCGCGATCGCGTGGCGGCTCCAGTTCACCCGCTCCACGGCCGCGATCGTCGCTCGCTCGAGCACCTGCTCGGGCTCGTGCCAGTCGGGCAGCGCCGCCGCCTGGTCGCCGCCCAGGATCAGGAACAGCTCGTTGTCGGGCTCGGCCTCGGTCATTGCGGCGAGCGTTTCCGCCGTGTACGAGGGGCCGTCGCGGTCGATCTCGGCGCGCGAGACGGCGAAGCGCGAGTCGCCCGCGATCGCCAGCTCGACCATCTCGAGGCGAACCTCTGCCCCGGGGTCGTCCTCGAGATCGCGATGGGGCGGCTCCCCGGTGGGGACGAACAACACCTGGTCGAGCTGGAGCTGGAGGAGCGCCTCCTGCGCGCACACCAGGTGTCCGATGTGCGGCGGGTTGAAGGCGCCCCCGAAGATCCCTACGCGCAAGGAGCCGACGACCTACTCCCGGACCTGGCCCGAGCCCTCGACGACGAATTTGTACGTGGTGAGCTCGCGCATGCCGATCGGGCCGCGAGCGTGAAGCTTCTGGGTGGAGTTCCCGATCTCGGCGACCATCCCGAACACCGCGCCGTCGGTGAAGCGCGTGGAAGCGTTCACGTAGACGGCCGCGGCGTCAACGTCCGAGCTGAACGCCTGCGCCGACTCGGTGGAGCCGGTGACGATCGCCTCGGAGTGGCCGGAGCCGTAGCGGTTCACATGCTCGATCGCCTCATCCACGGAGTCCACCACCTTCACCGCCAGGATCAGCGCGTGGTACTCGGTCGACCAGTCCTCCTCGGCGGCGGCGGCGAGCGATTCGCCGAGCGCGCCCGCAAGTGAGCGCGTGCGCTCGTCGACGCGCAGTTCGACGCCCGACTCTCGCAGTTCAGAGAGCGCCCGCGGGAGAAACTCGTCCGCCACCCCGGAGTGCACCAGCAGTGTCTCCGCGGCGTTGCATACCGACGGCCGCTGGACCTTGGCGTTCACCGCGATCGCCACGGCGTCGTCGAGATCCGCCGAGTCGTCCACGAAGACGTGGCAGTTGCCCGCCGCGGCGTACATCACCGGGACCGTGGCGTGCTCCTTCAGCGCCGCCTTCAGCCCCTCGCCCCCGCGCGGGATGATCAGGTCGACCACGCCGTCCTGGGTTGCGATCTCGCGCAGCTCGTCACGGTCGCCGCCGTTCACGATCGAGATCGCGCCGTCCGGCACACCGGCGCCGCGGGCGGCGGTCGAGGCCACTTGGGCGAGCACGGCGTTCGACTGGGCGGCGGTCGAGGAGCCGCGCAGCACGATCGCGTTGCCCGACTTGAGGCAGAGCGCGGAGCAGTCGACGGTCACGTTCGGGCGTGCCTCGTAGACCACGGCCACCACGCCGAGCGGCACCCGGACGCGGCGCACGTCGAGCCCGTTCTCAAGCCGGTGCCCGCCGATCGTCTCCCCCACCGGATCGGGCAGGGTGACGATCGAGCGCACGTCGTTCGCGATTCCGGCGAGCCGCTCCTCGGTGAGCTTCAGGCGGTCGAGCAGGCCGGCGTGCAGGCCGGCGTCCTCCCCCGCCTCCATGTCGCGCGCGTTGGCCGCGAGGATCTCGTCGGAGCGCAGCTCGAGGGCATTCGCCATCGCGTCGAGCGCGCGGTTCTTCGTGGAGGTGTCGAGCCGCGCGAGCTCGCGGGCGGCGCGCTTGGCGCGGGCGCAGATGTCCGCGACGGATTCGGCGACGGTGGCGATTCGCCAAGGGTATCGGTCGCATCTCACGCGGGCGCGCGCGACCTCGTGGCGCCGGTCACCGCCCAGCGCCTGCTGCCGAAGCGCCAGCCGCAGGTGCCGAGCCGCGCCAGGATCAGCGCCACGAGCCCGGCCCAGACACCGGTGATCCCGAGCCCGAGCGCGAGTGAGCCGAGCGCGATCGGGATGAAGACCCCGACCGACGACGCCAGCATCCCCCACATCAGGAAGCGCGTGTCGCCCGCGCCGATCAGGATCCCGTCTAGCGCGAACACGGCACCGTTTGCCGGCTGCATGAGCGCGAAGAGCGGCCAGATCTCCTGCGCGCGGTCGATCACGTCGGGGTCGCTCGTGAACACCCGCGGCAGCAGGTCCATCAGCACGAGCATCACGACGGCGAACAGCGCGCCCACCGCCACCGCCCACTCGATCATGCGGCGCGCCGCCTGGTAGGCGCCCTCCGCGTCGCCCGCGCCGAGCGAGCGCCCCACGATCACCTGCCCGGCGATCGCGATCGCGTCGAGTATGAGCGCCAGGAACACGAACAGCTGGAACGCCACCTGGTGAGCCGCCAGCGAGTCGTCGCCCACCCGCGCGAGCACGGCGCTCGCCACGAGGAAGGAGGCGTACAGCGACGCAGTGCGCACGAAGATCTCGCCGCCGATCCGGGCGAGCGGCCGCATCCGCTCGAGCGACGGCCGGCGCGAGCGCGCCGGCGCTCGCAGCAGGTACCGCGCGAACGCCGCCCCCATGCCGGCCTGCGCGACCACGGTGGCCCAGGCCGAGCCCGCGAGCCCCCAGCCGAAGCCGTAGATGAACAGCACATTCAGGCCCACGTTGGCCGCGTTCGCCACCACGACGATCACGAGCGGCGTGCGCAGGTCGGACACGCCGCGCAGGTAGCCCTGCCCCGCCAGCGCCACCAGCGCGAACACGAGCCCGATCGAGCCGATCCGCAGGTAGAGCACGGCGAGGTCGCCCGTGCGTCCTTCGGCTCCCATCAGGTCGACGAGCGGCACGGCGAGCGCGGCCGTGAGCACCACCAGGATCACCCCGATCCCCGATGACAGCCAGAGCGCCTGCGCCGCGATCCGACCTGCGGCCTCCTCCTCGCCCGCCCCGTACAGGCGCGCGACCTGGGCGGTCGTGCCGTAGGTGAGGAAGTTGAAGAGCGTGAAGGCGCCGCTCAGCAGGGTGGCCGCGATCGCGAGCGCCGCCAGCTCCTCGGTGCCGAGGTGGCCGACCATGGCGGTGTCCGCCAACAGGTAGAGCGGCTCGGCCGCGAGCGCCCCGAGCGCGGGAAGCGCCAGCGTCGCGATCTCGCGGTCATAGGGCGAGCGCAGCAGCGCCACCGCCCTAAACCGGCCAGGCGCCGCGGGGGTCCGGGGGCGCGAGCGCCTGGGTGCTTTCACTCGAGGACGAAGTAGTCGCGGTGCACCGCTTCCTCGGTCGCGCGCGGGAGTACCTCGCGCACGGCGTCGGTCTTCATCCCCTTGATGCGGCGCAGCTCCACGGCCGAGTAGCCCACGATTCCCTTGCCCACGGCACGGCCGTCGCAGCGCACCTCCACCGCGTCGCCGGCCTCGAAGTCGCCCTCGACCTCGACCACGCCCACGGGCAGCAGGCTCGTGCCGCGCTCCCGCAGGGCACGCTCCGCGCCCTCGTCGACCAGCAGCCGGCCGTGCGTGGGCTTCGCGTACTTGAGCCAGAGCTTGAAGCTCGACACGCGCCCCTCCCGGGGCCGGAAGCGTGTGCCGCCCGGCTCCCCGGCGAGCGCGGCGGCCACCGCCGGGCGCTCCACCCCGCTCGTGATCGTCACCGGGATGCCCGCGGCGGTGGCCATCTCCGCGGCCACCACCTTCGAGCGCATGCCGCCCGAGCCGAGCGGCGAGGTCGAGAGGCCGATGTCGTAGCGCTCGAGGTCCTCGAGCTCGCCCACCTCGCCGATCAGCTCCGCCTCCGGGTCCCTGCGCGGATCGGCGCTGTAGAGGCCGCCCGTGTCCGTGAGCAGCAGCAGCCGGTCGGCACCGATCAGGATCGCCACCTGAGCGGCGAGGAAGTCGTTGTCGCCGAACGAGATCTCGTCGGTGGTCGTGGTGTCGTTCTCGTTGATCACCGGCACGACGCGCCAGCGCAGCAGCGTCTCGAGCGTGTGCCGCGCGTTCAGGTAGTGGGTGCGCGCGGAGAGGTCGAAGAAGGTCAGGAGCACCTGGGCCGAGCGCACGCCGCGGGCCTGCAGCAGCTCGTCGTAGTGGCGGTAGAGCTTGCCCTGCCCCACGGCCGAGGCCGCCTGCAGGCCCTCCATCGCCGTCGGGCGCATCGGGAGATCCATCAGCCGCATGCCGCGCGCGATCGCACCGGAGGTGACCACGATCAGGTCGTCGCCCGCGCCGTGGCGGGCGCTCACCTCGTCGCAGACGGCCGCGAGCACGTCGTCACGCACCTCGCCGCGCTCGTCGGCGACGATGCTGGAGCCGAGCTTCACCACCACGGTGGCCATCGTGTTAAGGGTATGACCGGCGGCGCCGGGCGCTACTGGCCGGTGCCGCCCGCCAGCTTCCAATCGCCGTCCTCCTTCTTCAGGCGCAGCACGCGCGGAGGCTGCTTCTGGCCCTGAAGCTCGAGCACGGCGGTGACTTTGGCGGTGTCGCCGTCGATCTCCGTCTTCCTGATCGAGTCGAGCGTGAAGTCGATGCCCACCACCGTCTCGAGCTGCTGCTTGCACGCCTCCCGCGCCTGGTCCCCCTTGGCGCCGGTCGATTGCTCGAGGAACTCCTGGGTCACGAGCTCGTCGCAGAAGGCGTCGACGTCCCGGTCGTTCGTGGCCTGAACGAAGTCGCGCACGGTCTGCTCGACGTCCTCCTCGTCGCCTCCCCCGCCGCCCCCGCAGGCCGGAAGCACTGCGAGCAGCGCCAGTAGCACGGGCAGGCTGCGGAGCGGCATCCGCGGGGTTGTAGCGAAACGCGTCACTGGAACGGCGCACCGGGATCGAGCTCGAACACGATTCCGCCGATCTCAACGTCGTCGCCGGGCTCGAAGCCCTCGGCGGCGAGCGCCTTGATCACGCCGAGCGCTCGCAGCCGCTCCTCGACGTACCGGAGCGCCTCCTCGTTGTCCACGTCGTGCCGGGCGATCAGGCGCTCGATGCGCTCTCCGCTCACCCGGAACGCCCCGTCCCCGAGGCGCTCCACCCGGAACGCGTCCTCCGCACCCGGCCGGTAGACGCGGTGGGTGGCCGGCAGCTCCGTCTCGCGAGCCTCGGGCGGCGCGGCCGGCACCCGCTCGAAGATCGCGTCGCGGAGCGCGTCGAAGCCCTCCCCGGTGGCCGCCGAGGTTGCGACCACCGGCAGCCCGAGCCGCCCGCGCCAGGAGTCGACCGCGGCTGCCGCCTCGCCGGCGGGGACCAGATCGGCCTTCGAGAGGCAGAGGATGCGCGGCAGCGCGGCGAGGCCGTGACCATGCTCGCGCAGCTCGGCCTCGACGGTGGCGTGGTTGCTCACGGGATCCGACCCGTCGAGCGGGGCCAGGTCGAGCACGTGCACGAGCACGCGGCAGCGCTCCACGTGGGCAAGGAACTCGTGGCCCAGGCCCGCGCCGCCGCTCGCGCCCTCGATCAGGCCAGGGATGTCGGCGAGCACCAGCTGGCGGTCGGCTCGCTCGAGGGTGCCGAGCACCGGCTCGAGCGTTGTGAACGGGTAGTCCGCCACCTTCGGCTGCGCGCGCGTCAGGCGCGCCAGGAGCGAGGACTTGCCGGCGTTCGGCAGACCCACGAGCCCGGCGTCGGCGAGCAGCTTGAGGTGCAGCTCGAGCCAGCGCTCCTCCCCCGGCAGGCCCTGCTCGGCGAAGCGCGGCGACTGCCGGGTGGCGGTCGCGAACTGCTTGTTGCCGCGCCCGCCCCCCCCGCCGCGCGCCACGACCGCGCGCTGGCCGCCGGCCAACAGGTCCCAGCGATCGCCGCCGTCAGGCGCTTCGACGACTGTGCCCGGTGGCACGCGGATCTCCAGCGGTGGCGGCGTGGCGCCGTGCCGATTCTGTCCCTCCCCGTGCCCGCCGCGCCGCGCCTTGAAGTGAGCGCCGCGCCGGAAGCCCGACAGGTCGCGCAGCGACGCGTCGCAGACGATCGCCACCTCGCCGCCGCGACCGCCGTCGCCGCCGTCGGGCCCGCCCTTCGGCACATGCGCCTCGCGGCGGAACGACACAACGCCGTTGCCGCCGTCGCCGCCCTTCACGTAGATTCGCGCGCGGTCGTGGAACACGCCGCCGCGATCGTAGTCCGCGGCCGGCCGCGCGGCCGGGGCTAGTCCGCCTGCGGCTCGACCGAGATCACGCGGCCGCGACGCCCGCTCGCGAACTGCACGGTTCCTGGGCGGGTCGCGAAGATCGTGTCGTCCTTGCCGAGCCCGACGCCCTCGCCGGGCTTGAAGCGCGTGCCGCGCTGGCGCACGATGATCTCGCCGCCGCTCACGGTCTCGCCGGCGAACACCTTCACGCCGAGGCGCTTGGCGTTCGAGTCGCGGCCGTTGCGGCTCGAGCCGAGGCCCTTCTTATGAGCCATCCGAGTCCTCCTGCTTCTTCGCGGCCGCCTTGCGCGCCCCAGCCTTGATCGAGTTGATCTCCAGGCGGGTGAGATGCGCGCGAGCGCCGTAGCGACGCTTGTAGCCGCGCTTGGGCTTGAACTTGAGCCCGTGGATCTTCTTGCCGAGCTCGTGGCCGGTCACGGTGGCCTGGACCCTGACCTTGCCGAGCTCGTCGGCGGCCATCAGCGACTTGTCGCCGTCGGCGAGCAGGAGCGGCTCGAGCTCGACCTTGTCGCCCTCGTCCGCGGACATGCGGTCGACGACGATCGAGTCGCCCTCCTCCACGCGGTACTGCTTACCGCCAACTCTGATCACTGCGTAGCTCATGAGAAAGGCGCCGCCCGGGGGCCGGCGCCGAGGGCGAGTCTAGCGATTCGGGGGCGCTCTCCCGCCTCGATTGGGCGACCAGCAGGCCGGCCGCCACGAGCGCGGCGCCGGCCAGCGCCTGGACCGTGATCGGCTCGGACTCGATGAGTGCGCCGAGCGCGAGCGCGCCGAACGGGATCAGCATCGCGATGAACGAGATCGTCTGGGCCTTCAGGTGGCGTAGGAGCACCATCAGGCCGACGAACGGGACGGCGGAGCCGATGATCGCCAGGTAGAGGATCGAGCCGACGGACTCGCTGCTCCAGACGAAGTCCCCCCAGCGGTCGACGGGCGCGGACGCGATCAGCAGCAGGACGCCGCCCGCGAGCATCCCCCAGCCGTTCACGACGATCGCGTCGAGCCGCCCTCCCTCGCGCAGCTTGGTGGAGATGTTGCCGATCGAGGCGCCGAGCGGCGAGGCGACCACGGCAAGCGCTCCCGCCGCCGCCAGGTCCTCCTCGCCAAGGTCGAGGCTCTCCGAGAACGCCAGGGCGAGCCCGCCGAGCGCGATCAGCACGCCGAGCAGTAGCCGCGCGCGTAGCGGCTCGTCGTGCAGCAGCAGCGCGCCGATCATCGCCGTGTAGAGCGGCAGCACGCCGAACAGCACCGCGGTCAGCCCCGACGGGATGTACTGCTCGCCCCAGTAGACGAGGCCGTAGGTGAGCGCGAACGGGAACAGGGCGAGCAGCGCCGCGAGCAGCCAGTCCGTGCGCAGCGGGCGCCTCGTGAGCGCGGCGAAGCCGAGCAGGAGGAGGCCCGCGAGCGCGAAGCGGATCCCGGCGCCGAGCAGCGCCGGGGCGTCCTCCAGGCCGATCTTGATCGCCACCCAGGTGCTGCTCCATATGATTACGAGCAGCGCGTAGAGCGTGTAGAGCGCCGTCGGGGACACTTCGCGAGGGTGGCACAAGCGAGAGTGGCAGCGGCCTGATCGGGTTGGGGAAGATCGCGCCGTCCTGGCCCGCGAGCATCGACTTGCGGATGACCGGTACGATCGCCAGCGCGTCGGAGGGCTGGTCGCGCCAGCCGTCGGGGCCGCGTTCGAGCACGACGGCCGCGTCGTTGTCGCGGGGGCGGTCGCAGTGGCGGTCGAGCCGCACGTGAAGCTCGTTCTGTGCGCCGTCGTCTCGGCGGTAGAGCGAGTCGCAGGGGACCACGTAGACCGCTTCGAAGACCGCCGTCAGGGCGGCGCGCAACGCGGCCACGTCACCGTTCGCCTGGTTGACGTCGCCCGCGATGGTGGCGCGCAGCCGGGCCAGCCGTGCGAGCGCCTCGGACTCGGCGTCGACCTCGGAGCGCCTGGCGGCGATCTCGTCGACGTGCTCGCGCAGGCGAGCCTCCTCGGCCTCGGCGGCCGCGATCGCCTCGGTGTGCTTGGTCAGGTGGCGCTCGTATCCCTTCGGTCCGAGTTCGCCGTCCTCGTAGTCGCGGTCGGCCTTCGCCAGCGCGGCGCGCGCCCTCGCCGCTTCGGTCGCCGCGCGCTCGGCCTCCTGGCGGGCGAAGGCGATCTGAGAGTCGAACTGAGCCCCGATCGCGCGGCGCGTCCCCTCGACGTCGAGCACCCAGCGCTCGAACATGCGCAGCGCCGGGGCGTCCACGTCAGAGCCCGCCAGGTTCGTCATCGCGCAGGCGCCCTTCCCGCCCGTCTCGGCGTGGGTCCGGCACGCGTACCACTCCTTCCCGTTCTGCGAGCGCGGGAGCATCGCCCCGCCGCAGATCCCGCACCTGAGCATCCCCCTGATGAACAGGTGGCGCGTCGGGAGCCGTCCCGGCCTCCCGTGCCTCGCGTACCGCGCGTCGCGCTTGACGGCGATCGCCTGGGCGCGCTCGAACAGCTCGAGGTCGACGATCGGCTCGATGGCGTTCTCGCCGGTCGGCTTCACCCACTCGCCCTTCGAGCGGAACTCGCCCAGCACGTGAGGCGACCGAACCAGCGCGCTGACCACGCGCGGAGCCCACTTCCTGCCCTTGCGCGAGGGGACTCCCTCTCTGTTGAGCAGCCTGGCGATCGCCGCGCAGGCCAGACCGTTGCGGACGAACTCGTGGAAGATCCGGTCGGCGATCGCGACCTCGCGCGGCTCGGGCTCCCACCGCATCGCGTCGTGCCTTCCGACACGCCGATAGCCGTACGGGGGGCTGCTGGGCGGCTTCCCGGCGCGGGAGCGCGCTCCCACTGCTCGGCCGCGATCACGGCGCGCTGGCCCGCCGCCAGGTGTCGGCGCTTGATGTTGAGCGACACCACGTAGCCCAACGGATCGGCGACATCGACGGT
>Ga0209382_10008376_pt1 | contig 13044 bp, 5 predicted proteins | sample SoiMetdeltSBSDD5_FD_187599 | JGI IMG/M metagenome (GOLD analysis project Ga0209382, IMG submission 187599) | Bulk soil microbial communities from a Populus tree surrounding site in Tennessee, USA - Soil MetaG P. deltoides SBSDD5 (SPAdes) (version 2) | ecosystem: Environmental > Terrestrial >... | reverse complement strand
TCTTGTGGTGTTGGTTCGCTGCCTGATCCAGATCTTTCAACATCCTGAAGTCTGGCATAACTGGAGCGTCGATCTTGCAGGGCGCGGCGACTGGACAGTGGTATTTATCGCGTCCGCGATCATCTTCCCCAAACTCGCACTTGGAATGAGCGGCTTCGAAACCGGTGTATCCGTGATGCCTCTCGTGGCCGGCAACACTTCGCGCGAACGGGTCCGGGCGACCCGGTTTCTTTTAGCAAGCGCCGCACTGATCATGAGCGTCTTCCTGATGCTGTCGAGTGTCGTCACCACGCTGCTCGTTCCGCACGACGCCTTCGTCGAGGGCGGACCGGCAAGCGGCCGCGCGATCGCATACCTTGCCCATCAGTTTCTCGGCGGCATATTTGGAACGGTATATGACATCGCTACGATCCTGATTTTGTGGTTTGCGGGCGCTTCCGCGATGGCCGGACTGATCAATCTGATCCCGCGTTATCTGCCGCGATTCGGAATGGCGCCGCGGTGGGTCGCCTACCGGCGGCCGTTGGTTATGGTGCTGTTTGCAATCACGATAATCGTCACCATTGTGTTCAACGCGGAGGTCGAGGCTCAGGCGGGAGCTTACGCCACGGGAGTCCTTGTGCTGATGCTCTCCGCGGCAATAGCCGTCGCTCTCGCGTTATGGCGCGAGAAGCGGTCCGCGCCATCCGTTTACTTTTGGATCGCGAGCGCGGTTTTCGGCTTTGCCTTGGTGGATAACATCATCGAACGACCCGATGGCGTCATCATCGCCAGTGTCTTCATTGCCGGGGTCCTCGTGGTGGGTGGGTTGAGCCGCTATTCCCGATCGACGGAATTGCGAGTTACCGAACTGACTTTCATTGACGACGAAAGTGCAAAACTGTGGCGATCAATCGTCGGTAAAAAGGTCAACCTGGTTCCCTTGCGATCCAACACGCCAACGGCAAGGAAACGTAAGACGGCGGAATTGAAAAGGTACTATTCACCGAGTGGCCCGCTGGCATTCATTCACGTCAAGTTATTGGATAACCGGAGTGAGTTTCTTGCGCCGGTTCAAGTGCGCGTGACGAAAGAAGGCGAAGCCTTCGTCATCGAAGTTCGGGGCGCCATCGCGATTGCCAATACGATTGCCTCGATCAGCGAGTTCATCGATCCCATCAGCATCTTCCTTGGATTAACGCGCCAAAATCTCATGAGCCAGTCGTTGCGCTTCCTGATCTGGGGAGAAGGCGAGACCGGTCTATTGGTTTATACGATCCTTTTGAAATATTGGGAGTGGACACCCGAAGAAGATGTGAGGCCGCTGATATTCCTCATGAGTGAGTGAGGGAGAAGGGTACGGCATCCTTTTTTGCTGACCAGTCGGCGCATTACATCGATAATCATCGCCAATTAAAGGAGCCCAACGTCATGAGATATTCCCGGACACTCGTCGCCTTCGCCATGTTGCTTTTGTGGACCGGAAGCGCCCGCTCGCAGGGAGCTAGTGCCAAGGTAGCCGCAGGCTCGCCAACAGCGGATAAATTGCCGATCTACGAGGTCGATCCGACCTGGCCGCCGACGCTTCCGAACGATTGGATCCTTGGCGACATCCGGGGCCTGTTTGCGGACGAGAACGATCACCTTTGGGTGATCCACATGCCATCGAGCCTGACCGATCAGGAAATCGGCGCCGCGGTGAAGCCCCCGATCGCCGATTGCTGCTTCCCCGCTCCGCCCGTCCTCGAACTCGATCCGGATGGCAAGGTTCTCCAGGCGTGGGGCGGTCCGGGACAGGGCTACACCTGGTTCGACCAGGAGCACGGCATTTATATCGACCACAACAACTTCGTGTGGATGGGAACGAGCAACGGGACCCACGTGATGAAGTTCACGCGTGACGGCAAGCACGTCATGACCATCGGGGAACCCGGCGTCAACAAGGGCAGCAACGACCCGGACCACCTGGGAGGACCCGCCAACTTCTATGTCGAGCCCAAGACTAACGAGATCTTCATAGCGGACGGCTACCGCAACAAACGCGTCGTGGTGTACGACGCCGCGACAGGCAAATATCTCCGCCATTGGGGCGCCTACGGCAAGCCACCTCGTGACGACGAAAGGTACCAATACCCGGTCAATCCGGCCAGCCCGCCGCAGCAGTACTCCACTCTGCACGGCCTCGTCGGTACCAAGGACGGGCTGATCTATGTCTCCGACCGGCGCGGCAACCGCATCCAGGTGTTTCGGCAAAACGGCGAATACTTAATGGAAAAATTTGTGCGCCCCGAGACCGGAGGTTCGGGAAGCGGCTTCAGCCTGCAGTTGTCGAGAGACCCGGAACAAAGCCTGCTGTACTTGATGGACGGTACGAACATGCGCGTCTGGATACTGCGACGTAAGGACCTGCAGATTCTGGATCGGTTCGGTAAACCAGGCCGAAATTCAGGCGAGTTCATTCGGGCACATATGATCGCGATCGACTCGAAGAATAGAATGTATACGGGAGAGGCTGGCAATGGCCGGCGAATCCAGCGGTGGATCCTCAAGGGAACACGGCCCGTCGCGAGCGTCAAGCCGCCCGTGCCTGAGCAATAGGGACGGGCGCTTCCCGAACCCGTGGCTTGCGGAAAACATTCAAAATGTTTCGGGCAAGCGAACGTCCCCTCCTGGGATAGGAGGGGAGACGAGCCGAGGAACGAGGCGAGTGGGGTGGTACTAAAGAACGCGAGCGCAGCGAGCCTCCGATAAAGTCGCGCGTAGCGCATCCTTGCTTTTTCAATAAGGAGCTCTTCGCGAAAATATAAGGAGGCTTCGCTGCGCTCGCGTTCTTTAGTACCACCCCACTCGCCTCGTTCCTCGGCTCGTCGCCCCTCCTATCCCAGGAGGGGACGTTCGCTTGCCCGAAACATTCAGCGACGCGTTGAGCAACAGCCCCAATAGAGGTGGGTTCAAAAATACAGTTTCGCGACGTCCTGGACTTGTGACGCCGAGATGGTATCGAGATTAGGAATTACATAATCCGGTACACGCTGCCACACGAGGCTTTGCAGGTCGGGTAGGATCTCGTTCAGATGATGGATTGCCGCCTCGCGGGCCCAGGCAAAATCGGCGTCGGCCAAAGGTGCCACCGCGATTGCTTTGATCCATGACACGATTTCGTCGCGAATCGCGCTGGGCGCATCAAGGGCCGTTCGGCGCCGCGTGTGGCGTCGAGCCGGACAGTTGCGTCAGTCCACCATCCTGCTTCGATCAACTTCCGGTCGAGCAGCATCTTCAGAACGAGCAACGCAGGCAAATCAATGTTCGCGACCTTTCCAACCGGATTAACGGTCGCCGAGTCTTGAGTGTTGCCTCGGAAGGCGGTCCACGCGGTCTGCGCCCGATCGAGCGATTGCGGGGGAACAAGAACGAGGATGCGATCGCCACGATACTTTTGAAATGCGCGAACGCTATTCGCATCCGTATTCGCGATCGATTTCCACATCACACCATTCGCTCCGTCGCGCCGGGTTCCGTCCGCAGGACCATCACTTCCAGGACCTGAGAGAAATACTCCTGCAATACTGCTCGGTACAAGCGACACGCCCGAGCTCAACTTTTGCGGTGGTGTGTGAGTTACCTGTCCGTGCGTGTGCGCCGGAAATGCGGCTACTGGAACGGCAGGCAAGGGACGAACCGTGACGGCGGCGGCGACGGGTTGCGGAGTTTCACGAACATCGCGGAGGCTTACGACTTCGACGGTTCTTTGCGCCGTCTTCGGCGACCATGACGCGACAACGCGATTCGAAATGATCAGATCCCGTGCTGTTGCCCGCATATCGTCGGCGGTAAAACTCTTCACCCATTGAATGCCTTCAGCGCGTCGAGCCTCCAACCCGTGGCTGAGAAACCACCTCCGAACGTATGCGGAGTCGAGATACTCGGTGGCATCGCGCCGCGCAGCTTCGAGATCCTCGGTCTTTGCGCGGGAGAACTGCAGCCGGTTGATTTCCTGCATTACATTCTCCTCGGCAGGCTCCGCGAACTGTCCCGGAGGTACCGTCATTTCGAGACTCCAGTAGTACGCGTCGAGCGTGGGAATCAGCGACGTCGATGGTTTGCCTGTAACGGTGCGCCGAATCAATCGATCCAGCATCAGGACCGAATACCAACCCTGAAAGAAAACTCCGGGCACCGGCGAGGCGAGAATCACAGCTCCCGGAGATTCTTCCGAAGCGAAACGCAAACTGCGCTCGGCTCGAATTACACGAACCGGGGATTCATGCAGTTTCCGCGAAGCGCGGCTTTTCAGGGCCGAGACGCGCTCACGCAGCTCGCCCGGGAATGGCGCTGTCGCCAGAATGAACGCGCGGTCGGTTCCGCAGTTCTCCGCGAAGAACTGCGCGATATCTTCGGCTGTAACTTGTTCGAGATCGGATTTCCATCCCTCGGGCCGATGGTGATATGGATGCGATCCGAGCAGGCCGACACGGATTTCGTCTAGAACCTTAGCCCGGAATTGGGAATCCCGCTCGCCGGCTTCGCGCAACGCCGCAGACAGAACCCGCGCACTCAATTCTGAATTGTTTGCCGGGCTCTGCTCCAAAAACGCGGCAATCTGATCCAAAATCATCGGTTTTGCCCAAGCCGGCACCGAGACACGCAGGGCCGTACGATCGAGTTCGTTCAGGAACTCGACCTCTCCGCCGGCTCCGTAAGCGGCGACGGCAATCGATCGAGCAGGCACACTGGAAGCGAGCAGATGCCCGATGATGGACGAGAGTCCGCTGACTCCACGGGTCTCGCTGCGAAGGCCGACCTGGTATCCGACGATAAGCTCGAATCGGTCGTCGGAAGCGGGAATCTCGTCGATACGGATCCCGTTCGGGAGCACCTCTGCGGCTTGCGCCAGAGGCGTAAAGTCACTCGCCGTAAGCAGCGCCAACAGAATGAAAAACCGCATGAACACTGGTTGAGCGTATCGTCTGCACTGTAGTGTTTTCAAGGATGAATGTGTTAGATTCCATGGTTTTGACACAACAATTTAGGAGTAATCCGTGAACGTCTACGAAGGAAAAAACATCCGCAATGTCGGCCTCGTCGGGCACGGCGGAAGCGGCAAGACCTCTCTCATATCGGCGATGCTGTTTGACTCCGGTGCGGCGACGCGCCTGGGACGAGTGGAAGACGGCAATACGCCTACCGATTACGACCAGGACGAAATCGAACGCAAAATCACAATTTCCGCGAAACTGGCGTTCTGCGAGTGGAACAAACACAAAATTAACCTCCTCGATACTCCCGGGTTCGGCAATTTCATTCAGGAAGCCCGTGGCGCGCTGCGCGTCGCAGATGCAGCCATCGTTGTTGTGGATGCCGTATCCGGCGTCATGGTCCAAACGGAAAAGGCGTGGGGATATGCGGAAGAATTTCAGCTTCCCCGATTGATCGTCGTCAATCGCATTGACAAGGACACCGCGAGCTTTGAGCGATCGCTGGAATCCATCCAGGCAAGCCTCGGCCGGATGTGCGTTCCGATTCAGGTCCCGGTCGGAGAAGAGAAGAACTTTAAAGGCGTGGTCGACCTGATCACCAACAAGGCGTACATGTACGCGGGTGATGGAACGGCAAAGTTCACTGAATCCGAGGTCCCCGCAAACGTGGCGGCGCGCGCACAGGAGTACCGAGGAAAGCTGATCGAATCTGTTGCTGAAAGCGACGAGAAACTCATGGAGAAGTTTTTCGACACCGGATCGCTCTCCGATGAAGAACTTCTTGGCGGTCTGAAGAAGCAGGTCAGCGAAGGGAAGATCTATCCGATCGTTTACACGGCGGCAACGATCAATATCGGCATCCCACAATTCATGAACGCCATTATCAACTACCTACCGGATGCGGTATCCCGCGGAACGGTGACCGGAAAGGATACTCACGGGAAAGAAGTCGAGCGCAAAATCGCCGACAACGAACCGTTTTCCGCATTCGTATTCAAGACGTTCTCCGATCCCTTTACCGGCCGCATTTCACTGTTTCGCATCTATTCGGGGGTCCTGACGGCGGAAACGCAACCCTACAACGTGAATAAAAGCGTAGCCGAACGCTTCGCGCAGGTCGCCACGATGCAGGGTAAAACGTTTGTCTCGGTACCAAAGCTCGTGGCAGGGGATATCGGAGCGGTTGCGAAGCTCAAGGAAACCGTTACCGGCGACACGTTGGGCGGCGACAAGACCCATCAGATCACGTACCCGGGGGTGAAATGGATCGAACCCGTTATCTCGTTTGCCATTGAACCCAAGTCGCGTGGTGACGAAGACAAGATCAGTCAGGCGATCCACAAACTGATGGATGAAGATCTGGGTCTTGGCTATTCGCGAGAACCGCAGACGAAAGAGTTCCTGCTCTCCGGCCAGGGCCAAATGCACGTGGAAATGGCAGTGGCACGGTTGCAAAAACGATATGGCGTCGGCGTTTTGCTGCATCCGCCCAAAGTGCCTTATCGCGAAACCATTAAGGGCAAGGCCGACGTGCAGGGCAAACACAAGAAACAGAGCGGCGGCCACGGCCAATACGGAGATTGCAAGATCAAGATGGAACCGTTGCCCCGCGGTGGAGATTTCGAATTCAAAAATGAAATCTTCGGCGGTGCGATTCCGAGAAATTTCATACCCGCGGTTGAAAAGGGAATTCAGGAAGCGCGGCAAAAAGGCGTCCTCGCCGGATTTCCGACCGTCGACTTCCGCGTGATCCTTTATGACGGCTCGTACCACGACGTCGACTCTTCGGAAATGGCATTCAAGATTGCCGGATCGCTTGCGTTCAAGAAAGGCATCAGGGAAGCGAAGCCTATCCTTCTGGAACCCGTGATGAATGTCGAAGTCACCGCTCCGGAAGAATTTGCCGGCGATCTGATGGGCGACTTGAACAGCCGCCGTGGCCGCGTGCAGGGCATGGAAATGCGCGGCAAGAATACGGTCATCAAGGCGTCCGTCCCGCTCTCAGAAATGCTGAGCTACGCTTCCGATCTCACATCGAAAACCGGCGCTCGCGGCAGCTACAGCATGGAATTCGACCATTACGATGAAGTGCCGGCGCACCTTGCCGAAAAGATCATCGAAAAGGCGAAAGCTGGGAAAGCCGGCGAGGAAGAAGAAGAAGAATAGGTTTGGGATCGCGGGAAACGATCAATGTTCAACGTTCAATTGTCATTTGTCAGTTAAGGTGCGCGCTTCGCGCGGTTTCATTTCTTTATAAAGCAAATGCCCGCGCGAAGCGCGCACCTTAACTGACAAATGACAATTGAACGTTGAACATTGATCGTTTCCCCCGGTTCCCCTACATTGGCGGGCCGGACGCCATCACCTGATTCGAGCCGTATATCTCCCACGCCCAAACAGGTTGGTCGGAATGGATGCGAATGTAGCCGCCCATTTGCGTCGATACTGCGGGGACCAATTCGCTTAGTGTTTTTGCGATCTGCTGATTGGCGCCGAGCTGAACGGTGGCGGTTTTCGGCGTCCCGCCGGCCGCACCGTAAACCTCGATTGTCACCGAGGCGGGATTCGCTCCTGCGGCAATGCAAAGGCCGGTGAACAATCCATTTCCATGGGCAACGTGACCGAAAACAAAATCCGTCGTGGCTGGTCTCGCTCCCAGCGACACGACTCCGGAACTGTTTTCGATATCTGCAACGCCGACCAGCGCCGGCATCGATCCGAAAATCGAAAAGCTCGTGGTGACTCGAACCGCACCCGTGTGAATTTGGCTTCCGGGCAGCTGCAATACGTCCGACAGCGAAACTCGCGCGAATGAATTCGCGGCAATGTTGATCGTTCGCGACAAGCCGTCGAAGGAAACCGTGGCGTCTACAGTGCTCCCGAGATTGATTAGCGTCAGCGTCGTGGTGTAACCGAGTCCAGTGACACCATTCGGTATCACAAGCGACGGCTGCCCTGAATCAGTGGGTGCCGGCGAACCGATACCTAACTTACCGTTGGACCCGAAGCGCTCAATCGCTGCCAGCGGTTCCGACGATCGGATTTGACTCACATCTGTCAGCGTCGTCGATACCTTCGATCGAGGCGCAATCGTGATGGTTTTGATCGTTCCTTTTGGAACGTCCGTGACAGTGACTGTGGCGACGCGAGTGGACGGATTCACGAGGATGGCGGTGGCGCCCGGATGAAACATCACGAAATCGGCTGACGTATTGCGCACTGTGCTGCCGTCCATCTGCTGCAGATTCCACGATCCGGTTGCGGTGTAAACGCCAAGCCCCGGAGACGATGCTTCGATTTCAATCCATCCATCGAAGTTCGAAACGCCAAAGAGTTCATTGATCAGCCTGGCGGACTGCTGTCCCGCGGCGAGTTGCACGATAGCCGGATTCTGCGTTCCGGAACCTGTGATCAGATTTCCGCTGTTGTCGTAGGCCTTCAGCACGGCGGACACCGCAGCCGGTGCGTAGAGCGCGATACCGCTGAACTCGGCCGAGTTCTGCGGACTGTACGGAACGATGCGAACGTCCGGCCGGAACGTCGGCTCGACCTTGATTCCATCCGACAAGCCGATGTCACCGACCAGACCCATGTTGTTGATAGCGCGGACAGCGAAGTAATACGTCGATCCGGCGGTCAGGCTCAACCCGGTGACACGAACAAAGGGCTGATTGATCGTTGTAAACGGCACAACGTCCACGGCGCCGGCACTCCGCCCGATTGCATATTGATACTCGCGAATGCCGGACTCTGCGTCCTGTGCGGTCCAAGACGCCAGCAGTTCCGTCGAACTCGAAGTGAGTGCACCCGCATCCACGACAACGGGTTGTGTCGGTGGCGTCGAGTCACCCTGCAACGGGTTGTAGCTGCCGACGTCGAACCGGTACGTCACGAAGGATCCCGGTCCCACTTTCGATTGATTGAACCCAGTGACGACGGCCGTATTCCGCGCGAGATTCTGGATTCCAATGGTGGCACTCGAACCATCCGATCGTGGACCAGTCATACTTTGAAATACGAACTGGATGTCGTTGCTGCCTTCGAACAGAACCGCCTGGAACGTGATGTTCGCATTGAGATCGCGCGCATCTTCGTCGAGGATGCTGAACTTTGACCACTGCACAATCAATTGGCGGTTCGGCGCAGATCCCAGAAGACGCGTACTAACGGAACTGACGCCTGACACCATCACCAGATCGTCAAAGAATGGCGCCAGCAACGACGGCGGAATCGTGCGCGTGGTGCCGCCGGAATCGACCGCGCTCGTGCCCGGCAGTGGTCCGTTTTGGAAGACGAGCGGATCACTGACAGTTTCAAGGCTCAACCAACCATTGGTGGAAACCGTGAGGTCGGACCCGGCCAGATAAATGTCATTGAACAAGCTGAACGTAAACGGCAGCGTTACCGTGGCCAGCCCGTCATCGCCTGCACCCGGTCCCTGAAAGAAAACTTCAGTTCCGCCTGACGCTGGAGACGCATCGACAAACTTGAATGTATCGACGGCGCGATTCGAACTGGGTAGCGCAGGCGTTACCGTGAAATTGAAATTGCCGGCGGCCGCAACTCCGAAAACGCTCACCGTGACAGGACCACTCGTCGCGGCATACGGCACGACCGCATTGATTTGCGTCGTCGTGGCACTGACGATTCTCGCAGGCACGCCGTTGAACCGCACATCAAGGTTCTGCGCGCGGCTGTCGAACTGCGCGCCGTCGATCGTTACGGCTGTCGTTGGCGGACCGCTGGACGGCGTTATCCCGGTGATGGACGGCATCGGCGGAACGTAGGCGAATCCGTTCGCTATCAATCCGTTCGTGCCATCGGAATTGATGACCTGAACATTTGCGCCACCAGGCGCGTTGCGCGGTGTTGTGGTGCGAATCGTATTCGAGTTGAGAACTACGGTATCGGAACCCAACAAGCCACCGAAATAAACGGCCGCACCCTCGCGGAAGTTTGAACCCGAGACAGTCACAACCGTTCCACCATCTGTTGGACCGCTCGACGGCGATGCCGAAGCGGGCGCCGGTTGTCGATCGACAATCAGCAGTGCACCTGCCAGCACCGAACTGTCGATGCCGCGAAACACCGTCAGATTCTTTGGACCTAAGACCGCTCCAGAGCCGATCGAGAGCGGGATCGCCGCACTCGTCGAAGCGACAGTTGAAATACGTCCACCATAAGTCGGCGAGCCAATGAACACATCTGACGTCGATGCATCGAAAATCGTACCCGCCGTCACATCCTCACCACCGACCGTCAACGTGCCGCTGGCGTCGCGTGGGATACGAACTCCGAAAGCCGGTCGTGTGAGATTCAGCCCGGTCATGCCTTTAGGCAAGACCTGGATATCTGCTGCCGTTGCAGTGCCGGCTGCAACCTGGACCGGAGCGGCGTCATAAAAATTCGAAACGTTACCGAAATACGTCGTGCCGAAATCCGTTCTCAGATTGCGATAGAACCCAGTACCGCCGCCGCCAAGATTCTGCTCATTAACCGGGAGGTCCATGGGTTCGGCAAATACTTTGTAGGACCCGGGCGGCAGGAAGCGCAGAACATAGGAACCGCCCGGCTGCGATATGGTCGAAAGCCACACGGTGCCGGTCTGATCGACGGCCACTACCTGCGCTCCGAAAACCGGAGAAGCTCCGTTCATCAGCGATCCGCGGATCTGCCCGACGGACGCCTGCGCGCCGGCAACCGGATAGATCTCCGACACGCCTGCAATGTCGTCGTACGTGAGCGTTCGCTGGTGTATCTGACCGGTTGCGCCGAACGGAACCATGACGGAAGACAGAAGGCCGGAATGGTCCAGACCAAGCAGGTGCCCAATCTCGTGCGTCAGGACGCTTTGAATGTCGAACTTCCCGGCTTCGCCGCTCGTCGAGTATTGAAGCGACGGGCTGAAGACAATGTCGGATTCGTCCGAAAGGATTTCAGATCCCTGAACTCGATAGTAAGAGAACGTCGCCGCAATCGTGGACGAACCGAGCGGCGTCGAATTGTCGGTGAACGACACGATGTTCATGCCGTCGCGGCCGACCGTTGCGGCCGGCGTGGTTCCACGATAGTCGAAACGAATGCCGGCGCTTGGAACGTTTTCCCAGGTTCGAAACGACGCGAGGATTGCCTCGAAATCGCTGCCGTTCAGAATCTGCGGTGAGCCGCGATCATTGATCCAGAACGGAACGGGCATCGACAGCCATCTGGGCGAATTCCCAGACGACGACACGAAGCGCGTATAGGACGCAGCTGTACCCGACAGCAACGAAAAGAAGAGAATGAGAGCAAAGTACTTCTTCAAGGCGTGACTTTTATTAACGAAGCCGATTCTCGATCTGACGTTTGAAGTCCTCCAGGCGCATCTTCAGCGGAGCACCGTTGCGTCCATCAGGAAACGCCAGTCCGGAAGTGACATTCGATACTTCACCGTTTTGAACTGAAAACTTACCCTGGCTGAGGCCCACCACCGTGGACATTCCGGCGCTGGTTTCGAGAAAGATGACTGCATCTTCACCACGCTGAAAAGACGGCATTCCAGCAACGTTGAGGATCACATCACCAACTCGGCCGCCTACCGTCGTGATATCCACGACGCGGCCAGGTCGACCTTTGATTGCTTCTGCCACATCCACGGTGTAAGTCGTGAGAATCAGTCTGCCGTTTGAAGACCAGTGTGAGCGCGCATCGCGCACTCGTCCATGAACAATAACGTGAGCTTTTTTAACGAGATCATCGAGGCTGAGCCGCTCGACGGTTGTAGCAAAGCAAGTAAGCGTCGTAATCACAAAAAGCGTGGTCACAAGAATAAATCGCTTCATAGGCTAAAAAGAGTACAACCCTGTGACGATCAATGGGTGGACAAAAATTAGGGAGAAATTGAGGCCAGACGGGGTCAGCCGAAGGGGAATGGGGATCTGACTAATTCCTAATTCCTAAATCCTAATTCTTATCCGAGGGGAAACCTCTCTCGACACACTTCCCTCGGATAAGAATTAGGATTTAGGAATTAGGAATTAGTCAGATCCCCATTCCCCTTCGGCTGACCCCGTCTGGCCCCGATTTTTTGTCAGCCCGAGGCCGTCATGGTAAGGCGTCGTGGCACCCCGGTTATCATTTCCACAATGAAGCCGTGCTTCTTGAAGAATTCCGCAAACTTATGCTGTGCCGGGGGTAATTCGATGCGAATGCCTTGCGAGAAGTGGACAGGAAGAACTTTCATCATCGATTCGAGCAGCCGCATTTTTTGATAGTACTCGCGGATACAGTAGTAGACGAGCAGGGGCGGCTTCGCGGCCTGAGGCCGGATAAAGGCGAGCCCGACGGGAAATTTCTCCGTGCGACCGGCCGTCGTCTCGATACACATATCGGCGACCCATAGCTGGTCGTTGTCGTAAAGCCGGATGAAATGGTGTCGATCGGGTTGGAGCTCCTTCTCCTCCGGCTTGCCAAGGCGCCAGCGGACGGAATAGCGCAACTGGAGCGCATCCTCACAGAATCTCTGAAAACCATCACTGTAGGTACTGACAGTGACGGCCCACGAACGCTGGAACGTCGGCGCTTGAGCCCACCGTCGGAACAAATTCATCCAACCACGATTCTGGTAGTCTTCGCGATTCTTCGGCACTTCCAATTGCAGCGCCATGTAGACGTTTTCCATCAGCTGAATCTGCGAATCGCAAAGATGGAAGATCTTGCGTCGACGCTCCGACTCATCAGTGGCGAGCGTGGGATCGTAGTTCGCGGGAGTAAGTTCGGGAAAGATTTCGTATGTGTACGGCGCGACGTCCGGATCCTGGAACCGTTCGCCGATCGATATCAGCTGGGTTTGCGCTTCGGCGAATTCCGCCCTTCGGCTGTAGCGAGGACGCAATCCGCGTTGCAGGTCTTCAAACCAGTCCTCGATCGATGCAGGCCGCTCCTGGTACGTATTGAAAACGCTCTCAAACACGTGGTGGCCCAACGATCGATACGCCTCAAACTGCGCTTCGTCGAAAAACTGATCTGCCGTGGACTCGTGCGGAAAGGCTGCGTGCGTGGCTTTGTACTGTTTTACGTACTCCATCTCGTCACCGGTGACGGATGACTT
>Ga0209382_10008375_pt1 | contig 13044 bp, 11 predicted proteins | sample SoiMetdeltSBSDD5_FD_187599 | JGI IMG/M metagenome (GOLD analysis project Ga0209382, IMG submission 187599) | Bulk soil microbial communities from a Populus tree surrounding site in Tennessee, USA - Soil MetaG P. deltoides SBSDD5 (SPAdes) (version 2) | ecosystem: Environmental > Terrestrial >... | reverse complement strand
ATGATAAACTTCGCCGTGTTCTTCTTGAACTGGACGATATCCTGCTCGACGATCGACGGAATGCTGTATCCACCCGATCCCATACGCGAGCAATCGATTTCGTCGCCGCTGTCCACGAGAGTGATCGGACCGACCATTGCTCCTGCGTTCTTAGCGTAGAGATGAAGCTCTTCGCGCATGGAATCGAGCGCAACTTCGAGGTCCTCAATAACGGGATCGCATTCATCCTGGGTATCGAATGTCTCTTCGCTGGTTCCTTCAATGGTGTGCTTCAAGAGATAGAAGAGACCGCGGATGCTGGTCGTCTTGCCCTGGTCGATGAGTTGTTTACAGCCCGAACCCACCAGAAGCGTCTGCATGTAGCTGCGTGCCTGGGCGAGATTGAATAGCTCCCGCCGGTTCGAGCCGGTCCCCATCTCGATGATGCGTTTCGACTGGTTAAACCGGACGTTCGACAACGACCGCGACGGAATATCGATATGAGGCGCCCTGCCGCGGTCTGCCGATTGGATAACGGCGTCAGCCAGGTTGCCGATCGATTTGAGCGTCTTCTTGTCTTTCGCGGTGAACGTCACCGGCGCGGCTGCTTTCCTTTGTTTCTTAGGCATGCTGGCTCTGGTCCGACGGTTCCTCGGAATCAACGATTAAAACATTCTCGCCGAAATCTTCGCCGGCTGCTTCGACCTTCTTGCCCCGATCGTCGAGCTTCGTGTCCGCCACAGCCGTTTTCTTTTTGGCGACATCCACCAGCCGGCTGTACAGTTCCTTCCTCGACCGATCGCCATATTCCTTAATGGACGAGACGGCTGTTGCAACCTCCCCCAGGTAGCGAAGGAAAATCTCGCGCCGTTCGCCTTCCTGACGGACGCGTTTTCGCCGGTTGAGGTACATCGCTAACTTACGTCCCACGGCCTGCAGGCCGAGACGCAGTTCTTTCATGATTTCGGGATAGCTGGCGATAGCTTCTTTAGACTCGCTGGTGAACGGAACCCACACACTCGCCATATGAACCATCACCGTCACGGGACCGATGGGTAATTGACCACGCGGCTGAGTCAATCCATAAGCGCGCCAGTTATTTCCAATAACGGATTGCGTGATCGCGCAGGCAGCGGGCTGAAATTGCAACGGCACGCGATTGGCATATCGCAGCACCTGCATAGTTTGACCTTCGGAAAGATTCACGTTTTTCATTGCCGCGAGAAGTTGCGCGATCTCTTCCTTCTTGAGCTTGGCTACTGCTTGCCGGGCACCGAGCTTGGACTCGGTGATGATTTTTTCAGCACCGGCGGCGCCGATACCGTCGAACGTGGTCAGCAGAAACTGCCGCAGCGACCGAGCGTCGCTTTCCGTCAGCAGTTCCGTGAGGGTTTCCAGCGTAACTTTCTGCGTCGGACTCGCCGCACCATACGCCAATCCCACCTCGATCAGGAATGGATTCCCGCGATACACCGCGGGCGGCCGCGTCGCCGCACAAAAGAATTCGCCGGGCACCTGCTGGTGCAGCCCTTTCAGAATGAGCGGCTCACCAATCGGCGAAATGCAGTCGGTTGCAGGCGCGCTGATTTTCGTATTCTGGATGACCTGGTAAAGCGTATCGGCTTCCTGCCGGCCAATGCGCTTGGGATTTGCCCGTGTGCTGATCTTGGCGGTTTCACAAATTGTCTGGGCAACAGCGGGACTGACGCGCGAAAACGAAGTCGTTAGAAATTGCGACATTGTTCCGGCAGTGGAGTCCTTCAACATCGTAACGAGCTGGCCCAGCTCGATCCCGTAGGGATGCGGTTTGATCTCACGCGGCTCCGGCGGAAGCTGTCGGGTCGATCGTGAATAGGTAGCCTCGCCGCCTTCCGGATCGACGTAATGGATCGTTACATGAGGATTGGCGATCGCCGTCTGCTCCAGATACTCATCGACGCTACCGCGGCCTCGGACGTAACGGCCTTCCAATTCGATCGTCACACGCGTGCCGCTTCGAACGTCAGGATGCTGGTGCGAATGTTCGCCGGGACCAGCCGCCGGAATCGGATAGTGTGATACCCACTCGATGCCGTGCTCGGCAATATATCGCTGGCCTTTTTCGCCTGACGGAATGTCTTCGCCGTCGCCCTTACCGTTGATGATCTCCGGTTGATTGCGCTTCGTATCGATCTGGATTTCGAAATAATGCGCCGGCTTTTTCGGCGACGTCATGGAGATGATCTTGACGGGCTTCCCAGTCGTCAGCATTCCGTACATTCCGGCAGCGCTGATGCCGATTCCCTGCTGCCCGCGGCTCATACGCAATCGATGGAACTTCGATCCGTACAGCAGCTTGCCGAAAATGAGAGGAATCTGTTTCTTCACGATTCCCGGTCCGTTGTCCTGGACGCCAACCTTGAAGCGATTCGGTGCGGTCGTTTCAATGTGGACCCAGATCTCGGGAACAATCGCGGCTTCCTCGCAGGCATCGAGCGAATTGTCGACGGCTTCCTTTACGGCCGTGAGCAGCGCTTTACGTGGATTGTCAAACCCAAGCAGATGACGATTCTTTGCGAAAAACTCGCTGACAGAAATGTCGCGCTGCTTGGCCGCCATCGTTTCCGCGGTCACGCGTTTTCGGCGTTGTTCGTTATCTCCCATAATTCAAAACTCACTTTGTTGTTTACCCCGGACAAATCAGGTCCTGGAAGGAACATTGGCGGGATGGTTTAGTCATTATAACCGCTTACGGACTCCTACGGATTGACATAACAACATAACGCTTTGATCGTCACACTTGTGCCGAAGACTGCCTTCCGAACGCCTCTGAAGGTTATTTTCGTCGGTCGAAAGTGGTCGTTCAACGTCGGACTCGCGAACTGGTTGAACACGTATTACGACCTGCAGGCGGTTTTCTATATTGAAACCAATTCCAATTCGATCACCGCGCGATTGCGCGAATACCGAGACCGCGCCAATCGGCGTGGCATTGTTCGGACCGGCGATGAGATTCTTTTTCAGCTGTTCTACCGTCTCTGGCACGAACAAAAGGAAAACCGTCAGTGGCACCAACACATTCCGCGCGAGTTTCGAATCAATGAGCCACCGGATGTTCCTACCTTTGAGTGCGACGACATTCATAGCGAGTTTTGGCTTCATAAAATAAGGAAGTTTGAACCGGACATCATATTCAGCGTTTGCACTCGGACTCTGTTCAAGCAGCAGCTATACACACTCCCGCGCTTCGGATCGTTTGTACTGCACGAGGGGGTGACTCCCGAGTATCGAGGACTGAACAACATTGCCTGGGCACTCCTTAAATCGGACTGGGACCACATTGGTTTCACGTTGTTAAAAGTGGATGAAGGTATCGACACCGGCCCGATTGTTTGTCAGGAGGTTTATCGCGGTGCCAGGCCGTTCGGTTTTCAGACTGGTTTGATTGGTCACCTGGCGATCATCTCCGGATTGCCGCAAGTAAAGACCGCACTTGATGAGTTGTACCTGCGTCAGGGACGATTCAATCCAGTCTCTCAAACCTCTAGAGCATCGAAGTGCTATACTTGGATGTCTCTTTCGGATTACGTCCAGTTACTCTTTCGTTACAAGTTTCGCCAGGGGCGGCCGGAGTTCTTAAAACGGACATTGGGCGAATGCGAACAAAAGTAGTACTGCTGCGTCCCGAGTACTCCCTCAAGGTATATTCACCAACTTACAAACTGCGATTCACACCCGGTCGAAAGCAAGTCTCCACGCCGTTACAGCTGATGCAGCTCGGCGGGGCGGTCGTGGCCGCCGGCCACGACGTGCGAATCATCGATGGTGAAGCGGAGAATCTCGAAAACGCGACGCTGGCCCAACGCATCGTCGCCGAGCGCCCAGATGTCGTCGGCGTTACCTGCACGACGCCCGAGTATCACACGGCGAAAGACCTCATCGTGCGCATCCGCCAAGCTCTTCCGACAGCGATCATCGTCATAGGCGGCGCGCATGCCACCCATGTGCCGTGGCAACTCGCCGACGAAATCGCAGAGCTCGACTACATCGTGATGAACGAGGGAGAGCGGGCGCTTGTGGCCGTGGCCAACGGTGATGTTGCCCTTTTGCGAGAGTACGCGACCAATGCTTTAGCCGTCATGGACTTAGTCGGGGCCGATTATTCCAGCAATGCGCGTGGACGTGTGTTGCTTGGACCAGCTCAAACGCAGGAGGATCTTGAGTCGATCTCTCCGGTGCGAGCCTTGCCGTACATCGACATGCGGTTTTATCGATACTGCGATCCTGAACACGGCCTAGTTATTACCGACTCCGTTGAAACGGCGAGAGGCTGTCCATTCGGCTGCACCTTCTGTTCATCGGCGCGCTCAGGACTCACCATGCGGTCGATCCCAAACGTTCTCGACGAATTGCAGGCACTGAACTCCCGATTCAGAGCAATGGGTTCGAATGGCTTCGTGGTTTTTCTGGATGACACTTTGACGTTTTCCCGACCGCGAGCCCGCGAACTCTTCGAGGGGATGGCAAGGCGCGGCCTTTCGTTGCATTGCACCGGATTTACGCGTGCGAACACTATCGCAACAAAGTACGGCATCGCCGAGGATATCGATTTCGTCCGCCTGATGAGGCGAGTCGGTTTCCGCAGTATTTCGTTCGGCATTGAGACTGGATCGGAGCATCTGAATAGCGCCCTAAATAAAGGTGTAGCTCTCGATGATTATCGAAAGGCGTACCGCATCCTTCGGAGAGCTGGATTTGAAGAAATGCGCGGATCGTTCATCGTCGGGAATCCGTATGAAACCGAGCAAACCGTACAAGAATCGATTCGCTTCGCCAAAGAATTGAAGCTCCACCGTGTCGGCGTAAACATCATGACGCCGTATCCCGGAACCGATGCCTTCGACGATGCGCGTCATGGACGTGGCCTGTATTTCGAACCGAACGCGAACGATTATCAGAACTATCGCCGCTGGGGCCAGAGCGTCGTCTCGACAGAATCGCTCAATCCACGCGCTCTAGAGTACTGGCACGCGCGATTCCTCGCCGAAGTATATGGATCGCGCCACTGCATTGCGCACGCCCTCGGCGAGCTCCGTAACGGAAATCTCTCCTTCTACTATCACCGGCCCGTGACAAGTGGCGCATTCAGACAGCTTCGCATGCGTCTCGACGGCCAGTGGGACCGGCCGCCCAAGTTCAGTGCACCGGATCATCGGAACTACCGCTCTCGTGATTGGGGACAAGCGCATGTCAGAAAAAGCGATTGCAGACAGTTTCTTCGTCAGCGTTACTACACGGTTTCTGCTCATGCACTCAACCTAGCCGGTTGAACAATTCTTCCCATTTCGGAAGTGTTTGCTGCCAATCAAAACGCTGAACATGATCGTAACCACAACTTGATAATCGTTGTGCCAGCACCGATTCGGTCAGAATACGTTTGACGGCGGATGCCATGCCTTCAACATTCGCATCGGAGACCAACAGCGCCGTTTTCTCGTGTTCAACAAGGTAAGGAATTCCTCCTGCATTCGTCGATACGATCGGCATACCGCAGGCCATTGCCTCGAGCAACGTCACTGGTGCGTTGTCTATTCGAGTTGTGTTCAGAAACACGTCGCCCTGATCAAGGTAGCGCGGCACCTCTGCCTTGTTAATCGAACCGGCGAAGGTTACCAGATGCGTCAAATCGAGGCGACCAGCGATGCGTCTCGCTTCGTCCAGGCTGCCATCGCCCTTGTCCGGACCCGCCATAACAAGACGGATATTCGGAAACTCGTTCCGTAGAAGCGAGATTACGCGCGGCGCCATACAAGGGTTGTAGATCGCGTTGAATGCGCGCAACCAAACCAAGCGCGGCTCTGGTCGTTCGCGCACGCGGAATGGATAGCAGGAAACGTCGATAGAATTCGCAATCACTTCCACTTCGCGCCGAAAACCCGAAAACATTTCAAACAAATACCGTGACGGTACCGTCACCGCATCTGCGGATTGCAAAAGACGTCTGACGCGAGCGGGATGCCGACCTGCAAAGTTTGGAAGGTTTCCACCGTGCAACGTGAGAATGTATGGTTTGCCAAGACCTCGGAGAATGAAACAGGCAAATTCGGCCCACAAGAATCCCGGGCCGCTATAGACGTCTACATGTGCGATGTCGAACTGACGACGGTTCAGATATAAGCACTGTGCAATGTCTGCTAGCCGCAACACCCGATTCAGCTGTGACGACACCGTCAATACGCGCCAGCCTCTTTCTCTCAGTCGAAGCGCCAGGTCCTCGCAGACGGATCGAGTCTTCAAGTGTTCGGAGAGAAAGTTGCCGACCATCAATACGGATGAACTCACGGCTGTCGGGCAGTAACAAGCGTCCAGATTCCAATCGCGACAAAACCCAGTCCGGCGATGATCTTGAGGGCCGAAATTGGAATGAACCGAGTGATCGAAGAACCTGCAAGCACCGCGATCGCGCTGGACGTCACCAGTGCTGCTGATGACGCGGCAAAGACCTTGAATGGACTGACCTGTTGATCGGTGGCGAACAACATGGTCGCGAGCTGCGTCTTATCGCCGATTTCGGCGACGAAAACGCTCAGGAAAATCGTGAAGAGCTGCTTGTTCATGCAGGTAAGGCTATCACGCCAGGTGCATCTATAATCGAGGCCAGGAGGAGCTTCATGAAACGTTGTCCCAGCTGCGGAAATTCAAATGAAGAATCGGCGAGATACTGCATGTCGTGCGGACGGTCGATGACCAAGGCGGAGCCGCAAAGCGGAACTGATTCAGCGCATGCCGCAATTGCGCATTACATGGTCAGTACGACGTTTGAATTGCCCGGACACCAGATCCAGACCAATCTCGGACTGGTTCGCGGAATCGTGGTCCGTTCGCGATCGATCCTTGGAACCGTCGGCGCATCTCTGCAGACGCTGGTCGGCGGCGATATCAGTCTGTTCACTGAACTTTGCGAGAACACTCGCTCCGATGCATTCGCGCGCATGCTGCAGCATGCGGCGCATCTTGGCGCGAACGCCGTGGTTGGTGTTCGCTATGATGCAACGGAGATCATGAACGGCGTGACCGAAGTGCTGGCATACGGTACGGCCGTGGTCGTAGAGCCGAAGCCGTAGTTCGTTGTTAACTCATCCATGAATCTGATACTCCTCGAGGAGCGGGACTTCACCGAACCGAATCGGGTGCGATTGGATGGCCGAAGGCTGCGGCACATACGAGACGTTCACAGGGCGATGCCCGGCGACGAGCTACGCGTTGGCGCAATCGGCGGCAAAATCGGTCGAGGGCGAGTCGAACGGTACGACGACGACGCACTAGAAATGGACGTCATTCTTGATGCCGAACCGCCCGCACCGTTGCCGCTTCGATTGATTCTTGCTCTACCGCGGCCAAAGGTTCTCAACCGGACCATTGCAGCAGCCGTGTCGATGGGCATTCGCGAGATCGACATTATTAATAGCTGGCGTGTCGATAAGTCCTACTGGAAAAGCCCGCGGGTCTCGCAGGACAACTTCCGCCTGCAGTCCATCCTCGGACTGGAGCAGGCGGGAGACACCATCCTGCCCGACATTCGCATGCATCGGCTTTTCAGTCCGTTCGTACGAGAGACTCTTCCAGACATGCTTGTGAATCGTATGAAGCTGCTCGCCGATCCGACAGGCGAAGCCGAGTTTCCTCGGCGGATTTCAGAGCCGGTGCTACTCGCGATCGGGCCAGAAGGTGGATTCATCGATCGCGAAATCGCAACGTTTCGCGAACACGGCTTCACAGTTGCCAGTCTCGGACCTCGGATTCTCAGAGTTGAAACCGCTCTTGCCTGTTTGGTCGGTCGAATGTTCTGAGATGCGGCTCTAATCGCGGCGTACGATCATTGCGTCGAACCCTGCCGCCTTCAATCTTTGGATAACTTGTCGCGCGTTAGCGGCGTTCGCGAAATGGCCCACCCGAACGCGATACAACACGCGATCTCCGAGTAAAGGGGCGATGAACACGTCGGGAAACTGCTGCTGTAAAGCCGTCTTTATATCATCGGCCGATTTCGCATTAGCGAACGCGCCAACCTGGACGGAAAAATCGCCGAACGGCACTGCGGGTGTTTGAGGACTCGAGAGTGTTTGAGGGCTCGTGGCTGTTTTTGGTCTTGCCTCGGCTGGACTTGCCTCAACTGTAGACGTCGTCGTCGCCGGCCGGGTGCGCATTCCTTCCGGCACCGGCAACACATTCGGTGGAGTCGTTGGATTCGTTAGAATCGGATTCACGGGAGTTGGACTGTGCGGTTCCTTTTTCACACTGGGTGGACGTGGCAGCTCCGCCTTGAGCAGGATCACCAGCTCGCGGCCGCTCCGTTCCTGACCCTCTGCATGAGTGTAGGACGAGAAGATCGGTATCTTATCGACGTTCTTCATTTCGGTAAGGACGGACATCTCCTCGGGTGCGACGAATCCGCCAAGCAGAGCGGACTGCCCCGGCGCCAACTTAACCTCATGAGGGACCGCCCGGGTGGCAAATGCAGGCTTTGCCGGGTTATCGGTCACAATCTTAAGCCGAACCGCCACCCAGAGCCGCAGGTCGCTCATCGAATCAAGGTTAGGCGTCACATCGAACTCAATCCCACCATACGTCTGCGAGTCTGGTAATAGCGAACGCGAGCTCAGACGAAACTCAGCCGTCTTTCCGGGCTTCGCGGACACCTTTGGATTCTGGAGAATCTTCGTCCCGGGGCTTACCGCAAGAGATCGCCCGAGCATTTCTGGGATAACCAGCAGAAAGCCACCCGGGTCTCTTGCTGCCGGGGGCAGCAGGACGCCATCCAGCTGCGGCAATTGGACCGTGTTCAGTTGCGCAACACCGACTTCGAGGACCGTGGCTTCGATAGAGATTTCTGCCGGAGGTAGCTGTGCGTAAATGGTTAACCGCAGGGCAGCCATAAGCAGTCCTGCTAAAGACAGCGTTAGAAAGGTGGCTTGACGGATTCTCACCATATGCGCGGCATGACCGGATAGTTGTATCAGGATGACAGTAGCTCCGTCTGCTAAAATCCGCCGATGGATTCTCCTGCCGCGGATGAGATTCACGTCTGGCAAGCGCAGCTAGACATCACTCAGACCGAAGTCAGCAATCTATACGAAACCCTCAGCGCCGATGAACGCGATCGCGCTTCCCGTTTCTATTTTGAAAAACACCGCCGACGCTACATCGTCGGCCGCGGAGTTCTACGAACCATCTTGGGTCGTTATCTTGCGGTTCAGCCGGACAGAATCCGGTTCACCTATAACGACAAAGGAAAGCCGTCGTTGGTTGAGCCGAAAGTATCCGACTTCGAATTCAACCTGTCGCACTCTGACGACCTAGCCCTTTACGCTTTCGCCCTTGGAGTGCCGGTAGGAGTTGATGTCGAGGTGATTCGCCCCCTTAGCGACATGGATGCCATCGCCAGACGGTTCTTTTCACCGCTCGAATATGAAATGTTACAGCGAGTCTCCGCCGAGAACCGGCCTTCAGCGTTTTTCAACTGCTGGACTCGGAAGGAAGCTTATATCAAGGCACAGGGCCTCGGGTTGTACATTCCACTCGATTCCTTCGCGGTGTCGCTCGCACCGTCCGAACCCGCCCGCTTCATCCACCTGTCGACGAATTCAGACTACGCCGGGACATGGTCTCTGCATCATCTTTCCCTGACGCTCGGTGTAGTTGGCGCGGTAGCGGTTCCATCGGTCGATCGGAGAATTGTCAACTGCCAGTACTCATGATGTTTCGTCATCATGGCCGTTAGTCGCCTCGCAAAACTCGGGCGGGATCGAGGCGGGAGGCCTTGCTGGCCGGCAGGTAAGCCGCGAATGCAGCAGCGGTAAGGAGGGTGGCTGCAACCATGATGAATGTCAGAGGATCGGTAGCCGTGACGCCGTAGAGCATGGATTCCATGAATCGGGTAAGCCAGAATGCGCCGGCCGCACCAACACCGATTCCAACCATTCCGAGCATCATTCCCTGCCCGACAATGGACCGGACGAGTTGCTGTCTTTGGGCGCCGAGCGCGAGCCTAATTCCAATCTCTTGCGTGCGTTGACGCACTGAATACGCAATGACTCCGTAGATCCCAATGATCGCGACCAGCAGCCCGGACAATCCGAAGCCGGCCAGTAACATCATTGAGTACCGGCGCAGCGCAAGCGACTGGCGAACGCGCTCTTCCAGGGTGCGGATGTCGAACACCGGCACCGAACGATCGAGGCTTGAAACGGTTTCCGTCGCGGAACGGATCGCGGCTGCCGGGTCCGTTTCAGCGTGCATCACGACGATCATGTTTCGTTCGGGAAACTGCGCGAACGGAATGTAGATCTGATATTGACCTTCGGCATCGAGCCGCTCGTTTTTAACGCTGCCGACTACGCCAACGACCTCTCTCCACGCCGTACCGAAACGCAGACGTTTACCTAACGGGCTCTGCCCGGGCCAAAACTGTTCAGCCGTGCGCCGATCGACCATCACGACGTATGGACTTCCGATACGGTCGCGATCGTCGAACGTTCGGCCTGCAATTAAAGGCATACCAATCGACGCCGGATATGCGCCGCTGATTCGTCGCATTTCGGAACCGAGGGGCTTCGAGCCGGCCGGTTCTTCGTAGCCTTCCACATGGAACGTTGCCGTCTCGTTGTGCACATCGAACGGCGAAAGCTGCGAGATTCCAGCGGATCGCACACCGGGTATCGACTCGAGCCGCGCGATCAACTGATCGAAGAATACAGCCTGGGATTCCGGCGTGGGATACGTAACCGCAGGCAGCGACACTCGAAAGGCCATTCTGCTTTCAGTGCGGAAGCCGGGATCGACAGCCATCAATCGTTGCAGACTTCCAACGAGTAGCGCCGCGGCGACCAGCAAAATCTGGGCCACGGACACCTGGACAATGACAGCGCCATGGCGAACGCGCTGTCCTGAAGATGCGGCACTGCGATCACCCGCATGCGCTCGCCCATAAGACAGGCCGGACATTGTCCATGCGGGCACGGCACCAAATACGATTCCGGTGCCGATGGAAAGCATGAAGGCGAATGCTATGACGCCCCCATCAACCGCAACATCGTTCAGACGCGGAATACCGTCAAGCCCGGCCGCGACCAGGGATTTCACGCCCCAGTACGAAAAAGCTAACCCGATCATGCCCCCGATCATCGATAACAACACGCTCTCCGTGAGCAGTTGCGCCATCAGCCGGCTTCGTGCGGCTCCGAGCGCAGCACGAATGAATACCTCGCGGCGGCGCGCCGAGGCACGCGCAAGGAGCAGATTGGCGACGTTTGCCAAAGCAATCAGCAGTACCAGTCCGGTGGCGCCAAGCAGGACGAGTAGAGGTCTGCGAACCGTACCGATCGTTTGTTCGGTTAGCGAGCTAACATCCGCGCTGAACTTCGCGTTGATAAGGAACTGACGCCGCGCTCCACCGTTTTCCACGGCGCGTGCGGCCAACGTCTGCATCTCGGCGCGAACTTGATCGACAGACATACCGTTCTTAATCCGGCCGATGTTCGTTAGAAACTCGTTGCCTCGCGAGGTTTCGCTCATTTGCGCGGCAGTAAAAACCAGCGGCCGCAGGATCTGCGCCGGGATTTCCGGCATTCGAAACGTCGGGGGCATAACGCCGACAATGGCGTGCGGTTGGCTGTTGAGCATCACTTGCTTGCCGACAATTTGCGGATCACCGCCAAAGTACTGGCGCCATGTACCGTCGCTCAAGATGACCACGCCGGGGGCGCCGGCTTCCGAATCACTGCTATTGAATTGTCTGCCGATCGCGGGCCGGACGAGCAACACATTAAATAAGGATGGCGTTATAGATGCCCCGGAAACGTGGGCGGTAACGGATTCGGTAGTCAGATTGAAATCGGCCCCCGTAAACGCGGCGACGGAATCGACTGTCTTGGCATCGCGTACTCGGTCCAGGTAGTCCGGGACGGAGTTCGAGGAAGGCCGCGCGTTATAGGTGTTCGACACCACGACGATCCGGTACGGCTCCGGATACGGCAACGGCTCCAGCAGAATGCCCTTAATTACACTGAAAAACGCCGTATTGGCCCCGATCGCCAGCGCCAATGTGCATATTGCGGCGGCGGCGAAACCCGGCATCTTCAGTAAGGTACGGACCGCGTATCGAATGTCCTGCGCAAGATTTCCCATCATTTACGTAAATACTGGCCTCGGCTCCCGTGGTTACGCGGGAAGTCAGGTAGCCTTCAAACCACCGGCCAATACGTGTATCATTTTTTAACCGTGAAGAATTCAGTCTCCCCTGCTTTTTCCCTGTTTCTGGCCGGATTGCTCATTAGTTCATGCAGCCACAAAGCGGTGATCGTCCAGCCAGGCGCTCCCGGCGCCGCAAGCCGGACGATCGGACGTGATGCGGCGGTTGACCTTTCGGCCGTTCAGGCGACAAAGGACGACATTGAATTTATGCAGGGGATGATCCATCACCACCTGCAGGCCATCGATATGACGAACTTGCTCGCCGCCAACACGCAAAGTGAAGACATGCGCAAGCTTGGACTTCGCATGGCGATTTCACAAACGGACGAGATCAAGATGATGCAGCACTGGCTTCAGGTGCGCGGCCAGGAAGTTCCCGGCGAACACGCGCACCATATGCCCGGTGCTCCGATGATGCCGGGGATGTTGACGCCTGAAGAAATGGCCCGATTGGCAGACGCCAAAGGGCCGGCCTTCGACAAACTTTTCCTCGAAGGCATGATCAAACATCACGCCGGCGCGCTCGTCATGGTGGACAACCTCTTTGCCAAGGCTGGAGCAGGCCAGCAATCCGACATATTCGCGTTCGCTTCCGATGTCGTCGCCGACCAGCGCGCGGAGATCGATCGCATGACAGCAATGCTCAAGGAGCTTCAAAAGAAATGAGATCGCGTAGCCTTACCTTCGTCTGTTTAATCCTTATTTTAGTTTTTGCCGCGGGAATCGCCGCTCAAGAGCGCCCGACCGCAACTTCCTCTGATCCGCGTGTCGGCCTCAGAGCTGGTTACACCAATGCGGGTGTCGCAGCCCGAAATATGGAGCTCGTGAAGAACA
>Ga0209382_10008374_pt1 | contig 13044 bp, 11 predicted proteins | sample SoiMetdeltSBSDD5_FD_187599 | JGI IMG/M metagenome (GOLD analysis project Ga0209382, IMG submission 187599) | Bulk soil microbial communities from a Populus tree surrounding site in Tennessee, USA - Soil MetaG P. deltoides SBSDD5 (SPAdes) (version 2) | ecosystem: Environmental > Terrestrial >... | reverse complement strand
AAAAACGTTCGTCATCTTCTAGAAGCCTGCGTGCCCCGGCGTGCGCGGAAATGGAATCACGTCGCGAATGTTCCCCATGCCCGTCGCATAGATGATCGTCCGCTCCAGCCCGAGGCCGAACCCTGCGTGCGGGACCGTGCCGTAGCGACGCAGATCCCGGTACCACCAGTAGACCTGCGGATCCAAACCGAGTTCAGCCAACCGCTGATCGAGACGGTCGAGGCGTTCCTCGCGCTGTGAACCCCCGATAATCTCCCCGATTCCCGGCGCCAGGACATCCATCGCCGCCACGGTCGTCCCGTCGTCATTCATCCGCATGTAGAATGCCTTGATTTCCTTCGGGTAGTTCATGACGATGACCGGCGCCTTGACGTGCTCTTCGGTCAGCCAGCGCTCGTGCTCCGACTGCAGGTCCATACCCCACCGGACCGGGAACTCGAACTTCCTGCCGCTGCGCTCGAGCGCCGCGATCGCCTCGGTGTACGTCATCCGCTGAAACGACGACTTCACAAAGGCTTCAACCCGGGCGAGGCACGTCTTGTCGATGCGATCCGCGAAGAACTTCATGTCGTCTGCCCGCTCGTTGAGCAGCGCGGTAAGGATGTATTTGAGGAACGACTCGGCGAGGTCTGCGTCGGCGGACAGATCGCCGAAGGCGATCTCGGGCTCCACCATCCAGAATTCGGCAAGGTGGCGGCTCGTGTTGCTGTTCTCGGCGCGGAACGTCGGCCCGAACGTGTAGACCTTCGACAGCGCCAGGCAGTAGGTTTCGACATTCAGCTGGCCGCTGACCGTCAGGAACGCTTCTTTCCCGAAGAAGTCCTGGCTGAAGTCGATCGCCCCCTCGGGCGTCCTGGGCACCTCGCGGAGATTCTTGAGGTCCAGCGTGCTCACGCGGAACATCTCGCCAGCGCCTTCCGCATCGCTCGCTGTGATGATTGGCGTGTGCACCCAGAAGAACCCGCGCTCGTGGAAGTACCGGTGGATCGCCAGGCTGAGGCAGTGACGGACTCGCGCTATCGCGCCAAGCGTGTTGGTCCGCGGACGCAGATGCGCCACATCGCGCAGGTACTCGAACGACGTCTTCTTGGGCTGGATGGGGTACGCCTCGGGGTCGTCCACCCATCCGACCACCTCGATGGCGTCGGCCTGCACTTCAACGGCCTGTCCCTGTCCCTGGCTCCGAGTCAGTGTGCCAGAGGCGGCGACGGCACATCCCGACGTGAGCTTCAGTATCTCGCTCTCGTAATTCGGCAGCTGCGCGGGCGCAACGACCTGGATCGGGTCGAAGCAGGAGCCGTCGTGCAGGTGGACGAACGACAGCCCGGCCTTGGAATCGCGGCGCGTTCGCACCCATCCGCGCACGGTCACTCGACTGCCGACGGGAACCTGTCCTTTGAGAATTGCCGCGATGTCCAGGTAATCTGCGGGAGCCATGGGGATACCTGTATCCTAGATCGATCGAATACGCATGAAGATTGGAATGGTTTCCCTCGGTTGCCCCAAGAACCTCGTCGACTCCGAGGTGATGCTGGGGCTCGCCCAGCAGGCCGGGCACCAATTGACGCGCGATGCGGCGGATGCCGACGTCCTCGTCGTCAACACGTGCGCGTTCATCGACAAGGCGAAGCAGGAATCGATCGACACCATTCTCGAGATGGCCGAGCACAAGAAGACGGGCCGCTGCAGGACGCTGGTCGTCGCCGGCTGCCTGGCGGAGCGCTATCGCGACGAGCTTCGCGCGCAGATTCCTGAGATCGACGCGATTATTGGAACCGGCGAAGTTCCCGAAATTATCAACGTTCTCGGAGCCTCAACTCGGTTCGTTCCGTTGATGCGCGCGAATGGAGAACACGTCGAGACCTCGTCGCTGGTAGCCGGAAGCCTTAAGGCTTCCGGTCTACCAACGTATATATATGACGCGGATACGCCCCGGTTGCTCGCCACACCGCGGCATTACGCGTACTTGAAGATTGCCGAGGGGTGCGACTACAAGTGCGCCTTCTGCATCATCCCGACGCTGCGGGGCCATTACCGCAGTCGTCCTGCGGAGTCGATCGTCGCGGAGGCCGGGCGCCTCGCCGCCGGCGGCGTCAAGGAGCTGCTGCTGATCTCGCAGGACACGAGCTTCTACGGCGTCGACCGCGGCGAGCGTGGCGGGCTGGCCCGTCTGCTTCGCGATCTGAACCGGATCGACGGCCTCGAATGGATCCGCATGCTCTACCTGTATCCGACCACGATCGGCGACGACGTGCTGGATGCGATGGCGGAGTGCGGGAAGGTCTGCAAGTACATCGACCTGCCGCTGCAGCATGCGTCCGACGCCGTGTTGAAGCGGATGAAGCGGCCCGGAACACGTGCGGGCTACGAACGGCTGCTCGCTCGCATCAGAGCCCGCGTCCCCGGTGTCGCCCTCCGCACAACGTTCATCGTCGGGTTCCCGGGCGAGACCGACGAGGACTTCGCTGAACTGCAGAGCTTTGTCGACGCGACGCAGTTCGATCACGTCGGCGTGTTCACCTACTCCCACGAAGAGGGCACGTCTGCGCACGGTTTCGAGGACGATGTGCCGGCAGGCGTAAAACGGCGCCGCCAGTCCCGGCTGATGCAGGCGCAGAAAAAGCAGCTCGGCCGTACGCACGAGGCGCGCATCGGGCGCCAGGTTCGCCTGCTGGTCGACGGTCCTTCGGATGAGCATGAGCTTGTTTTGCGCGCTCGTCTGCAAAGCCAGGCGCCGGACATCGATCCACTCGTCTATCTCACCGACTGTGACCCTGCGTCGGTTACCGCGGGAACGTTCATCGACGCCGAAATCGTGGGGCACGAGGGCTACGATCTCCTGGCTCGGCCGTTGTCCGTAACTGCATCCGTGTGATACGCTTAAAGGTCGTCACCTAGGCGGAGTAGTACTCCAAGTGGGCTCGTGCCCACTTTTTTTATTTGGGACCGCCCGGCCGAGATGGAACCGCTGGCGCAGATCAGAGCCATCGCAGAACGCGTGGCTGCCTCGCGCGGCCTGGACGTCTGGGACATCCAGAGCCGCCGGGAAGCGATCGGCCATGTGGTGCGGATCTTCATCGACCGGCCCGGGCCGGCGGCAACAGCGGAAGAGAGCGTCAGCATCGAGGACTGCGAACAGGTCAACCGCGAGATCAGCACGATTCTCGACGTCGAGGACCCGCTGCCCTTTGCCTACACGCTCGAGGTTTCCTCGCCCGGCCTCGACCGGCCGCTGCGGAGCGTCGATGACTACGCGCGCTTCGCCGGCCGGATGGCCAAGGTCGTGGTGCGTGAGGCGGTCGACAATCAGAAGGCGTTCGCAGGCCGCCTGCGCGGCATGGACCAGGGTGACGTGCTGCTCGAGGCCCCGAACGGGCGGATGCACCGGCTGCCGCTGCGTCTGATCACGCGCGGCCGCCTGGACGTGGAGTTTAAGTAGGAGGAGGCCTTCAGGCCTCCGGAACAACGACAATGCAAAACCCGCTGCTGCAGACGATCGAGGCACTCGCCAAGGAAAAGGGGATCGAGTCCGAGACGATCATCACCGCGATCGAGGACGCCGTCCTGACCGCGTCGCGGAAGTACTACAAGACGACCGAGAACCTGAAGACCCGCTTCAACCCGGAGACCGGCCAGGTCGACCTGTTCGCCATCAAGCACATCGTCTCCGACGTCGAGGACCCCGCCACGCAGATCTCGCTCAAGGAAGCGCAGGAGCTGTACGGCGAAGAAGCGGAAGTCGACATGGAGATCGAGTTTCCCAAGCGCACCGACGTCCTCGGCCGCATTGCCGCGCAGACGGCGAAACAGGTGATCTTCCAGAAGGTCCGCGAGGCCGAGCGCGAGAACATCTTCGCCGAGTACAACCAGCGCGTCGGCGAAGTCATCAACAGCATGGTCAAGCGGTTCGAGAACGGCGATCTGATCGTCGAGATCGGCCGCGTCGAAGCCGTGCTGCCGCGCAAGGAGCAGTCACGCGCCGAAAGCTACACACCCGGCGAGCGTATCCGCGCGGTCATCAAGGGCGTGAACCGCAGCGCCAAGGGACCGCAGATCGTCCTGTCGCGCACCGACCCGGCGCTGCTGATCAAGCTGTTCGAGCAGGAAGTGCCGGAGATTTACGACGGCACCGTCATGATCCGCGGCGCGGTGCGCGAAGCGGGCGACCGCGCCAAGGTGGCGGTCTACTCGCGCGAGCGCGACGTCGACCCGGTGGGCGCCTGCGTCGGCATGAAGGGCACGCGGGTGCAGGCGATCATCCGCGAGCTCCGCGGCGAGAAGATCGATATCGTCGAATGGTCCGACGACCCGATCCTGTTCGTCACCAACGCGCTCAGTCCCGCGAAGGTCCAGCGCGTCTCGATCGTCGACGACAAGGACCGCGTCATGGAGGTGGTCGTCGAGGACAAGCAGCTGTCGCTGGCGATCGGCAAGAAGGGCCAGAACGTGCGCCTCGCCGCCAAGCTGACCGGATGGCGAATCGACATCAAGAGCGAAGAAGAGAAGCGCAAGGAGGTCGAGGCGCAGTTCGGCGCCCTCGAGCTCGGCGGCGACGGCGAAGGCGGCGCAACGGTGGAGGTGGAAGCCGGCGAGCCAGCGGTCGCTGATGACAGCCTCACCGAGGACTCCGCCGACCGGTCCGCCGAAGCTTCAGTGGAGGCGGAAGCTTCAGCGGAGGTGGAAGCTCCCGAGGAGGCCGAGGGAGCGGAGGCGGAAGCCGGCGTTGCGGGAACTGAAGACAAGTAGGACGAAGGGATCAATTTGGCAACGGTTCGGATTTACAAGGTCGCGGAGCTGCTCGCCACGACGAGCCAGGAAGTGCTCGCGCTGCTCAAGCGCGACCACGGCATCGAGCTGAAAAGCGCCTCGAGCACGGTCGAGGAAGTGGTGGCCCGCTCGTTCGTCGAGCGCGTGGCGCGGCAGCGCAATATCTCGCTGCCCGGCGGCGACATGTTCGCCGACACGCCGGCGCCTCCGGCAAAGGGCGGCGGCAAGAAGGCCGCGCCGGCGAAGAAGGCCGTCGAGCCGCCGAAGCCGACTGCGCCCGTGCTGGGACCGCCGCGCCTCGTCAAAACCGTCAAGCCGGCCGCGCCGGCGCCAGAAGCGCCCGCAGAAATCGAACCGCCGCCTCAGCCCGTCGTGGAAGAAGCGCCGGTCGAAGTTGCGGAAACGCCTGTTGCCGAGCCGCCGCCGGTCGCCGAAGCTCCCGTGATCGCCGCGCGTGGACCGGAGCCCGCCGCCGCGCGCGTCGAGGAACCGGTCGCGGAGCCGCCCGCCGCGGCGCCAGGACGATTTGTCCCGCCGACCCTCCGATTGCGCATCGAAGAGCCCGGCCAGATGCCGCAGCCGGCGCGTCCGCTCGCACCGGCCAAGCGGCCGCAGACCACGCAGGCGCGAATGGTGGCCAAGCCGGCAGCAACGCCGCCGGCCGGCGCGAAGCCGTCGACTCCCGGCGCCGCTGCAAGACCGGGTACGCCCGGCGCCGCTCGGCCCGGCGCATCCGGCGCGCGGCCGCCTGCGTACCCCGGACCGCCCCGGCCGACGACGCCGAGCATGCTCGGTGGACCGCGTCCGCTGCCATCGCAGCCGGTGCGCACGCAACAGCCCGGACAGCCGCGCCCGGGCATGCCGCCGCCGCGCCCGCCGTTTCCGCAGCGCCCGCCGTTCGGTCAACATCGGCCCGGCCAGCGCCCGGTCACGACCAAGCGCGAACGACCCTCGGCTCCTGTGGCGCCGACGATGCCCGCCGCGCCGCCGCCGATCACACGCACCATCACCCTCGCGGAGGGCATGACGGTGAAGGACCTGGCGGACAAGCTCGACGTCCGCGTCAAGGACGTCCTCGCCAAGCTGTTGATGAAGCGCATGATGATGACCATCAACAGCACGCTCGACGTCGAGACCGCCAAGGACATTGCCCGCGATTTCGGCGCCGAGATCGAGATGCGCAGCTTCGAAGAGGAGCTCATCTCGGCGGAAACCGAGGACGCCAAGGCCGAAGACATAAAAGGCCGCGCACCGGTCGTCACCGTGATGGGCCACGTCGACCACGGCAAGACGTCGCTCCTCGACGCGATCCGCGAAACCCGCGTCGCCGAGCGCGAGGCGGGCGGCATCACCCAGCACATCGGCGCGTATCACGTGGAGCTCGCCGACGGCCGCAGCGTGGTGTTCCTGGACACGCCGGGCCACGAGGCGTTCACCCTGATGCGCGCTCGCGGCGCCAAGGTTACCGACGTCGTCGTCCTGGTGGTGGCCGCCGATGACGGGGTCATGCCGCAGACGCGCGAGGCGATCGATCACGCCAAGGCGGCGAACGTGCCGATCGTCGTGGCGATCAACAAGATCGACAAGGCCGGCGCCAATCCCGACAACGTCAAGCGCGAGCTGGCCGAGCTGAACCTCGTGCCGGAAGACTGGGGCGGCCAGACGGTCATGGTTCCGGTCTCGGCCAAGAAGAAGCAGAACCTCGAGCAGCTGCTCGAGATGATCCTGCTCTCGACCGACATCCTCGAGCTGAAGGCCAATCCGAAGCGCCCCGCCTCTGGCGCGGTGCTCGAAGCCAAGCTCGATCGCGGCCGCGGCCCGGTCGCGACGGTCCTGGTTCAGGATGGAACCTTGAGCGTCGGCGACAATTTCATCGCCGGACCCGTCGTCGGCCGCGTGCGTGCGCTGATTGACGATCGCGGTCGGCCGGTGAAGTCGGCCGGCCCGTCGACGCCGGTCGAAGTGCTCGGCCTCACCAGTCTTCCCCAGCCGGGTGATCCGTTCCAGACCGTGGCGGACGCGGCCAAGGCGCGCCAGATCGCCACGTTCCGGCAGTCGAAGGCGAAGGAGCGCGCGCTCGGCGCGAAGGGCGGCCGCCTGACCCTCGAATCGCTGAAAGAGCAGATTGCCGAAGGGGGCATGAAGGAGCTCCCGATCATCGTCAAAGCCGACGTGCAGGGTTCGGCCGAAGTGCTGGCCGATTCGCTCACGAAGCTCTCGGACGAGAAGGTCAAGATCCGCATCATCCGGTCCGGCGTCGGCGCGATCAACGAATCAGACGTGCTGTTGGCCTCGGCTTCGAACGCGATCATCATTGGGTTCAACGTACGGCCCGATCGCAACGCCCAGGACGTCGCCGAGCGCGAGGAAGTAGACATCCGCCTGCACTCGGTCATCTACAACGTCACCGACGAGATCAAAAAAGGCATGGCCGGGCTGCTGGAGCCGACGTTCAAGGAAGTGCGGATCGGCACCGCCGAGGTGCGCGAGGTGTTCAAGGTGCCGAAGGTCGGCGCCATCGCCGGCTGCATGGTGCTCGACGGCCGGATCACGCGCGCCGGCGAGACGCAGGCGCGGCTGCTGCGCGACAACGTCGTCATCCACGAGGGCAAGATCGGGTCGCTGCGCCGCTTCAAGGACGACGTGTCCGAGGTGAAGGCCGGGTTCGAATGCGGCATCAGCCTCGAGCGGTACAACGACATCAAGGTCGGCGACATGATCGAAGTCTTCACGATGGTGCGCGAGGCAGCCACGGCATAGATCGTTCGGATCGTTCGGGTCGTTCGGATCGTTCGGTCGTTCGAACGGTTCGAATGATCCGAACGGCCGAACGGCCCGAACGTTCTTATGGCGCAAGGGTACCGTCCGGATCGTGTCGGGGATCAGATCCGCCAGGAACTGAGCGAGATGCTGACCCGCGGTGACGTTCACGACCCGGGCATCGGCTTCATCACGCTCACGCGCGTGCAGGTCTCGCCCGACCTCCAGGTGGCGAAGGTCTTCTATACCTCGCTCGGCGATCCGAAGCAGCGGGTCGAGACGCAGAAGGCGCTGGAGCGGGCGACGCCATTCTTCCGCCGCCAGATCGGCGCGCGCGTCCGCCTGCGCCGGGTTCCCGAAGTCGAGTTCCGGTTCGACGAGGCGATCCAGCATCAGGACCGCATCGAACAGATCCTCCGCGACCTTCACGAAGAGGAAGCCGCCCGCGCCCACGATCGCGACGCCACCGATGACGACAGCGAGTGACGCGGGCGCCCGCGCCCGCGCCGTCGAGGAAATCCGCAGGCGGCGCCGGTTCGTACTGACGTCCCACGTGCGCCCAGACGGCGACGCGATCGGGTCGCAGCTTGCGATGGCTTACGCCATCCGCCATCTCGGCAAGGAGGTGCGCCTCATCAATCGCGATCCCGCGCCTCCTCCCCTGCAGGTGTTTCCCGGCGTCGGCGACATCGAGATCGCCGACACGGCCGACGACCCTGGCGACTGCGTCATCGTCATGGAATCGGGCGACCTCACGCGGACGGGCGTGAAGGGTCTCGAGCGCGGGTTCATCATCAATATCGATCACCACGTCGGCAACACGATGTTCGGCGCGGTGAACTGGTTCGACCTCTCCGCCGCCGCGTGCGGCGAGATGGTGTTCGACCTGGTGCGGGATCTCGGCGTCCCGCTGACGCACGACATCGCCGTCCACGTCTACCTCGCGATCCTGACCGACACCGGATCGTTTCACTATTCGAACATCACGCCGCGGACGTTCGACATCAGTCGGTTGTGCGTCGAGGCGGGGGTCGATCCCCCGGCGGTGGCGCGCAGCGTCTTCGACAGCAGCACGCTCGGCCGGTTCCGGCTCTCCGGCGCCGTGCTGAACCGGATGCAGCTGGACCCGAGCGGGCGGCTGGCGATCATCTCGGTCGATCAGCGGCTGGCCGACGAGTGCGGCGGTACCTACGAAGACACCGAAGGGCTGATCAACCAGCCGCTCACCGTGAAGGAAATCCAGGCGGTCGTGTTCTTCAAGGAATTGGCGCCGCGCGACTGGCGAATCAGCATGCGCTCGAAGGGCAGCGTCGATATCAACGCCGTCGCCAAGGAATTCGGCGGCGGCGGCCACAAGAACGCCTCGGGCTGCAGCGCCACCGGCGATCTCGCCGAGCTGACGCGCATCTTCACGCAGAAGATCATCGACCAGGTCGATAAGGCAACCCGGTAGCCGGAAGCCTTCAGGCTTCCGGATTCGGATATGGACGGAGTGCTGGTCGTCGACAAGCCGCAGGGCCTCACGTCGCACGACGTCGTCGCGGCGGCCCGGCGGGCGCTCAACGAAACGCGGATCGGCCACACGGGCACACTCGATCCGCTGGCGACCGGCGTGCTGCCGCTGGCGATCGGACGCGCCACCCGGCTCGTCCGGTTTTTCGCCGCCTCCGACAAGGACTACCACGCCACCATTCGCTTCGGCATGACGACCGACTCGTACGACATCACGGGCACAGAGACGGGACGTACGGACCAGGTGCCGTCGCGCGCGGCGATCCTCGACGGCGTCCAGCGGTTGACCGGCGAGTATCTCCAAGCTCCGCCCGCGTTCTCCGCGAAGAAGGTCGAAGGTCGGCGCGCGTATCGGCTCGCGCGGCAGGAACAGGCCGTCACGCTCGCGCCAGTGCCGGTCACCGTGACGCGCGCCGAAGTCCTCGCCCTCGACGGGGCGCGTGCACAGGTCGCGTTGACCTGCTCGGCCGGCTTTTACGTCCGGTCGTTCGCGCACTCGCTCGGCGAGCTCACGGGCGCCGGCGCCTGCCTCGAAGCGCTGCAGCGGACGCGCAGCGGCGAATTCGAGCTCGATGCGGCGCTGCCGATCGATGCGCTGTACGAGGCCGGGCGGGCGGCGGCGAGCCTGGTTCCGCTGGCCGGGCTGCTGAGCCAGTTCCCGGCCATTCCGATCACTGATCTGGGACGGGGCTTCGTCTCGCACGGTCGGGTGCTGGGGCCCGGGGAGGTGCTGGCCGCGGTTCCTCCCGGCGCGGAATGGATTCGATTGGTAGACGGCACGGGCGCGCTCGTCGCGCTGGCGACACCGGGAAAGGCGCCCGGTTCATTGCATCCGTCTGTCGTGCTGATATAGAATGTAAGTCTTTTGAAGACCCATATTTAGCAACAGTACGGCGGTCTGGTGGGTTCGCTGCGGCGCGAGCCAGTTCTGGGCCGTTCGTGGAGGGATCAGCGTGGCGTTTACGAAGGACCGCAAGACCGGGATTATCGGAACCTACCGGACACACGACAGCGATACAGGATCTCCGGAAGTACAGGTGGCGCTCCTCAGCGAGCGCATCAACTATCTCACCGAGCATTTCAAGGTTCACGCACAGGACCATCATTCGCGCCGCGGCCTGTTGAAGCTTGTCGGCCAGCGGCGGCGACTGCTCGACTACCTCAAGAGCAAGGACTCGGAACGGTACGCGGAATTGATCCGCCGTCTCGGCATCCGCAAGTAGGCCGCCGGACACTCTTATGCACAATGTCAATTTGCAGAAGCGCGAGATCCAGATAGGGTCCCGCACCATCACGCTCGAAACCGGCAAGCTCGCCAAGCAGGCCGACGGCTCCGTCATCGTTCGATCGGGCGACACGGTGGTGCTCGTCACCGCCTGCCACGCGGCGAGCGCGCGCGAGGGGATCGATTTCCTTCCCCTGACCGTCGATTACCGCGAGTACACCTACGCCTCGGGACGCATCCCGGGCGGATTCTTCAAGCGCGAGGGGAAGCCCTCGGAAAAGGAAGTGCTGACCAGCCGGCTGATCGACCGGCCGATCCGTCCGCTCTTCGCGCCGGGGTGGCGCTACGAGACGCAGATCATCGCGCTGCTGATGTCAGCCGACACCGAGAACGATTCCGACGTGCTGGCGATCACCGGATCGTCGGCGGCGCTCGCGCTCTCGGAGATCCCCGTGGAAAAGATCACCGCGGGAGTGCGGGTCGGCATCATCGAGGGCAAGTACATCATCAATCCCACCTACGAGGAGCGCAAGACCAGCCTCTTGGATCTGATCGTCGCCGGCACGGCCGACGGCATCGTGATGGTGGAGGCGGGCGCGAAGGAAGTCACCGAAGCGCAGGTCGTGGGCGCGCTCGAGGCGGCGCACGCGGCGATCAAGCAGATCGTCGCCGGCATCGAGGATCTTCGCCGGGCGGTCGGCAAGAAGAAGCTCCCGTCACAGAAGAAGGAAGTCGGCCACGAGTTCTACCGCGAGGTGGAGGAGAAAGTCTACGTCCCGCTCAGCGAAGCGATGCGCATCCGCGGCAAGCTGGAAAACTACGACCGCGTCGACCAGGTGCTCGAGGAGTTCGTGGCGTCGCTGCCCGAGGGCGAGGTCCAGCGCAGGGTCGAAGCCAAGCACATCTTCCACGAGTTGAAGGAAAAGGTGCTGCGCGACGAAGTGCTGGAGCGCAACATCCGCCTCGACGGCCGCAAGTTCGACGAAATCCGCCCGATCTGGTGCGAAGCCAGCGTCCTGCCCCGCGTCCACGGCTCCGTCGTCTTCACCCGCGGCGAAACGCAGGCGCTCGTCACCTGCACGCTCGGCACCGCCGACGACGAGCAGAAAATCGAGCACGTCAGCGGCGAGTTCTACAAGCGGTTCATGCTGCACTACAACTTCCCGCCGTTCTCGGTGGGTGAAGTGCAGTTCCTGCGCGGCCCCGGCCGGCGCGAGGTGGGCCACGGGGCGCTGGCCGAACGCGCGCTCTCGGCTGTCGTTCCCGGCGAGGACAAGTTCTCGTACACCGTCCGACTGGTCTCGGACATTCTCGAGTCGAACGGGTCGTCGTCGATGGCGTCTGTCTGCGGCGGCTCGATGGCGATGATGGACGCCGGCGTGCCGATCAAGGCGCCGGTGGCCGGGATCGCGATGGGCCTCATCATGGACGAGAAGTCGGGCCGCTGGGCCGTCCTCTCGGACATTGCCGGCGCCGAGGACCACTACGGCGATATGGACTTCAAGGTGGCGGGCACGGCGCAGGGCATCACCGCGCTGCAGATGGACATCAAGGTAACCGGCATCACCTCGGAGATCATGAGCAAGGCGCTCGACCAGGCGCGGGCCGGGCGGCTCCACATCCTCGGCGAGATGGCCAAGACGCTCAGCGCCACGCGCGGCAGCATGTCCGAGTTCGCGCCGCGGATCATCACCATCAAGATCCCGGTGGACAAGATCCGCGACGTCATCGGACCCGGCGGCAAGATGATTCGCAGCATCATCGAGCGGACGGGCGTGAAGATCGACGTCGAGGACAACGGCACTGTGAACGTCGCCTCAGCGGACGGCGAGTCGGCGGCGAAGGCGATCGGCATCATCCAGGAACTGACCGCCACGCCTGAGCTGAACAAGACCTACATGGGCAAGGTGCAGCGCATCACCGATTTCGGCGCCTTCGTCGAGATCATGCCCGGCACCGACGGCCTGCTGCACGTCTCGGAGATCGCGAACCATCGCGTCAAGGACGTCCGGGATGAGCTGAAGGAAGGCCAGCAGATCCTGGTAAAGGTGATCAACATCGACCCGACCGGGAAGATTCGCCTGAGCCGCAAGGCGCTGCTGCAGGAAGAGGCGGCCAAGACCGGCGCCGCCGAGCCGGCCCCGGCCGGTAAGGAATAGGCCGGTTTGTAGTGTAGAGGCGGACCTTCAGGTCCGCCTGTTAAAGTACGTAAGGACCGGCTCCGGCCGGCCTTACGTATGAAGCTCAGCCGCCGGCATCTCGCACTGCTTCTGACGGGCGCAGCGACGTCGCTGCTCCTGCCGCCGCTGATTCGCCGGGTCTTTGCCCAGGACCAGGCGCCCAACCGTCCTGAGTTCAGTCTCGTCGCCCGCAACTACCGCTACAACCCCGACCGTCTGGAGGTCACCCAGGACGATCTGGTCCGGCTCACGATCCGGAGCGAGGACTTCACCTACAGCTTCGCGATCGACGAGTACCGCATTGTCCGCCGCGTTCCCGCCGGCGAGACGACGACGTTCGAGTTCCACGCGGACCGCGCAGGGACGTTTCGCTTCTACAGCAACCTCACCGGCGAAGGCGACCACGCCGACATGCAGGGCCAGCTCATCGTCCGCGCGCGCTAGTTCGACAGTTCGGTATGTAGTGTCCGGCTCAAGCCGGACCAGGGCTTCGCCTGCGAGCCGCACCAGAGCCAACGAGCATGACTACTACATCAATCATCGTTGTCGCAGCGGTGGTTCTCCTTTTCATCGTGCTGTCCCGGACCGGCCAAAGCCCCC
>Ga0209382_10008373_pt1 | contig 13046 bp, 13 predicted proteins | sample SoiMetdeltSBSDD5_FD_187599 | JGI IMG/M metagenome (GOLD analysis project Ga0209382, IMG submission 187599) | Bulk soil microbial communities from a Populus tree surrounding site in Tennessee, USA - Soil MetaG P. deltoides SBSDD5 (SPAdes) (version 2) | ecosystem: Environmental > Terrestrial >... | reverse complement strand
ATCCGCGAGCGGGCGGTGGGCGCCAAGGTCCATGAGGCCCTCAACCCCGCCCAGCAGGTCATCAAGCTCGTCAACGAAGCGCTGGTCGAGGCGCTCGGGGGCGAGTCCATGCGCATCCACTACGCCTCGCGGCCGCCGACCGTCGTGCTGATGGCCGGCCTCCAGGGCTCGGGCAAGACCACCAGCGCGGCCAAGCTGGCGCGCTGGTTCCGCCAGCAGGGACGCAACCCGCTGCTCGTCGGGGCCGACCTCCAGCGTCCCGCCGCGGTCGAGCAGCTCCGCACGCTGGGCGGGCGTATCGGTGTGCCGGTGTTCAGCCAGCCGGGTGATCCCGTGGCCACCGCCAAGGCCGGGGTGGACGAGGCTCGGCGTCTGGGCCGTGACGTGTGCATCGTCGACACCGCCGGCCGCCTGGCCATCGACACCGAGATGATGGAGCAGGTCCGCCGCATCTCGCAGACGACCAGCCCCGACTACACGTTCCTCGTCGTCGACGCCATGACCGGCCAGGACGCGGTCACGGTGGCCGAGTCCTTCGACGCCACCCTGGCGCTCGACGGCGTCATCCTCACCAAGCTCGACGGCGACGCCCGCGGTGGGGCGGCGCTGTCGGTCAAGGAGGTGGTGGGCAAGCCCATCGCCTTCGCCTCCACCGGGGAGAAGGTCGAGGACTTCGACCTGTTCCACCCGGACCGCCTGGCCAGCCGCATCCTGGGCATGGGCGACGTCCTCACCCTCATCGAGAAGGCCGAGCAGGTCTACGAGAAGGAAGAGGCCGAGGCCGCCGCGGCCAAGCTGCTCGAAGGCAAGTTCACGCTCGACGACTTCCTCGACCAGCTGCAGCAGGTGCGGAAGATGGGCCCGCTGCAGAACCTCATGGGGATGATGCCGGGCATGCCCAAGGAGGTGCGCAACGCCGAGATCGACGAGGCGCAGGTCAACCGGGTCGAGGCGATCATCCGCTCGATGACCCGCGACGAGCGCAACGACCCGACGATCATCGACGGCTCCCGGCGCCTGCGCATCGCCAGCGGCAGCGGCACCCAGACCGCGGACGTCAGCCAGCTGGTCAAGCAGTTCCGGGAGATGCAGAAGCTGATGAAGCGCATGCCGGGCCTCTCCGGCACCAAGGCGCTGCGGGGCCGCAAGGGCAAGAAGGGTCGCAAGGGCGGCGGTGGCCGGGTCACTCCCGCCGGTGGCGCCGCGGCCGCCCGGCAGGCGGCCCGCCAGGACTTCAAGCTGCCGGGGCTCAACTGACGCGTGGGTCGCCGATCCGGCGCTCGTTGCCTCTCGCGCCCCGACGCCGGTTAAGCTGGTTCGCCGCTCTCGAACGAAGGATGTGCCAGTGGCCGTCAAGCTCCGCCTGATGCGGATGGGCAAGAAGAAGCAGCCGACCTACCGCGTGGTCGCGGCCGACTCCCGGTCGCCGCGCGACGGGCGCTTCATCGAGATCGTGGGTGTGTACGACCCCCGGCCCGACCCCTCCACCGTCCGCATTGACAACGACAAGGCGGTCGACTGGCTGCGCAAGGGCGCCCAGCCGACCGAATCCGTGCGCAAGCTGCTGCAGATCTCCGGTGCGTGGGACCAGTTCAGCGGCAAGGCCCCGGCGACGCCCGCCGCTTCGGCCGAGGGCTCTTCGTGACCGACACTGCCTCCCCGGTCGAGGTGCCCACGGCCCGAGCCGTGCTGGAGCACCTGGTGGGGTCGCTGGTCGAGGACCGCGACGCGGTCCGCATCGAGCAGACGCAGGGCCGCTCGTTGCCCCGCCTGACCGTCCGCGTCGGGCCCACCGACATGGGCCGGGTCATCGGCAAGCGGGGCCGGGTCGCGCAGGCCATCCGCACCGTGGTGCGGGCCGCTGCCGCCCGCGACGGCACCGACGTCGAGGTCGAGTTCGACGACTGACCCCGCGGGCGCCGCGGGCGACGCCGGCTCGTCCGCGTCCCCGCTGCTGGACGTCGGCTACGTCGCCCGAGCCCACGGCCTGCACGGCGAGGTGGTGGTGGCCCTGATCACCGATCGGGTCGAGCGCGTCGATCCGGGCACGGTCCTGGCGAGCGATGTCGGTGACCTCACGGTCGCCGCATCGCGTCCCCACCAGGACCGCTGGATCGTGACCTTCGCCGGGCATGGGACCCGCGAGCAGGCCGAAGCCCTGCGGGGCCAGGTGCTGCGGGCCGCCGCGCTGGACGATCCCACCGAGCTGTGGGTCCACGACATGGTCGGCGCGGAGGTGCTGACGACCGCGGGCGACAGGCTCGGTCGGTGCGTCGCGGTGGTGGCCAACCCCGCTGCCGACCTCATCGAGCTCGACGGTGGCGCGCTGATCCCCGTCGCCTTCGTGGTCGACCATGCGCCGGGCACCCTGACCGTCGATCCGCCCGACGGGCTGTTCGACCTCTGAGCCAGCGGTTCAGCCATGCGCATCGACATCTTCACGATCTTCCCCGGCATGGTGGAGCACTTCGCCGCCCAGAGCCTGCTCGGCCGGGCCCGCGGCTCCGGCACGCTGGACGTGCGGGTCCATGACCTGCGCTCGGCCGCGACCGACCCCCACCGCTCGGTGGACGACGCCCCCTTCGGCGGGGGCGCGGGCATGGTGCTGATGCCCGAGCCGCTGTTCGGCGCGGTCGAGGCCGTCGCGCCGCCGCGACCCCTGCTCTACCTGGGGCCCGCGGGCCGGCGCTTCGACCAGGCCGCGGCCCGCGAGCTGGCCGCCCTCGACGGGTTCAGCCTGCTGTGCGGGCGCTACGAGGGGGTCGACGAGCGGGTCCGGGAGCACCTGTGCGACGGCGAGCTGTCAGTGGGCGACGTGGTGCTCTCGGGCGGCGAGGTACCCGCCATGGCGGTGCTCGAGGCGGTCGCCCGGCTGGTCCCCGGGGTGATGGGCAACGAGGCGTCGGCCGGCGACGAGTCCTTCAGCGACGGGCTGCTGGAGTACCCGCACTACACGCGGCCCGCCGAGTTCCGGGGTTGGGCGGTCCCCGAGGTGCTGCGCAGCGGCGACCACGGCCGCGTGGCCCGCTGGCGCCGCGCCCAGGCCCTCCGGCGCACGCTCGACCGCCGTCCCGACCTCATCGCTGCGCGCGGTGGCCTCGCGGACACGGATCGGCGGCTGCTGGCCGAGTTCGGGCTCGACGGCGAAGATCCTCCGGACGATCGATGAATCTTGGGGTCTCTTTGTGCAGACCCCGTGGTTCCGGATAGCCTTCTCCGTCCCCGCTCTAACACGCTTCCGCCCGGAGCAACGCGCGATGAACCCCACCGACCTGGTCGACCAGACAAGCCTCCGCAGCGACATCCCCGAGTTCGCGCCCGGCGACACCCTCAAGGTGCACGTCCGGGTGGTCGAGGGGCAGAAAGAACGCGTCCAGGTCTTCCAGGGCGTCGTGATCGGGCGCTCGGGCTCCGGCCTGCGTGAGACCTTCAAGGTCCGCAAGGTCAGCTACGGCGTTGGCGTCGAGCGCACGTTCCCCCTGCATGCGCCCACCATCGCCAAGATCGAGCGGGTGAGCCGGGGCGACGTTCGCCGGGCCAAGCTCTACTACCTGCGCGACCGCATCGGGAAGGCCGCGAAGGTCAAGGAGAAGCGCGACAACTGAGGTCAGCGCTCCCGGCGGGCGCGCCCCGCGGGAGCGATAGGGTGCCAGCCATGAGCACCGAGGACCTCGAGCGCTACGAGGCGGACATCGAGCTCCAGCTCTACAAGGAGTACAAGGACGTGAGTCCGATGTTCTCCTACGTCGTGGAGACCGAGCGGCGGTTCTACCTGGCCAACGAGGTGATCCAGACGGTCCACGAGGCGGGCGGGCGTACCCACGTCGAGCTCGAGCTGCGGGACGCCTGGGTCTGGGACATGTACCGCACCAGTCGCTTCGTCCAAGCCGTGCGCATCGTCACGTTCAAGGACGTCAACGTGGAGGAGCTGCCCTCCAAGGACGCCTAGGTTGGCCATCCCGGGCGGGAATGCCCGCCTCGGCGCCTCGGGAGAGGAGGCCGCCGCGGCGTGGTACGTCGCTCGCGGCTACACCGTCGTCGCCCACAACTGGCGCTGCGCCGAGGGCGAGCTCGACCTGGTAGTGGCCAGGCCCGGCGAACTGGTCTTCTGCGAGGTCAAGACCCGCACGTCCGACCGCTTCGGCCTCCCGGCCGAGGCCGTCACCCGCGCCAAGCAGCGTCGTCTGCGGACGCTGGCCACCCGCTTCCTCGCCTCCGGTGCCGGCCCGCCGCGTTCGGGCCGCGCCGTCCTGCCTCGGACCGTGCGCTTCGACGTCGCCTGCGTCCTGGCCGGCGAGGTCTCGGTGATCGAAGCCGCGTTCTGATCCCGCGGAGCCTCAGCCCAGCAGGGCCCACAGGACCAGCGCGAGGCACACGACCAGCGCCACGGCCACCATGAGGATGTCGGCGGGGGAGCGGCGATGCTGGCGGAACGGGTTGAGGCCCACGCCGTAAGTATCGTGCCCGGGATGGGGTTCCTGCAGGTCCAGACCGACGGCGCCGTGGCCACGGTGACGTTCTCCAGCCCGGGCAGGAAGAACGCCATCCCGGGGGTCGCGTGGCCCGACATGGAGGCGACCTTCCGCTCGCTCGCCACCACGCCCGCGGTCCGCTGCGTGGTGCTCACGGGTGAGGGCGACGACTTCAGCTCCGGCGCCGACGTCAGCCCGGGGCCGGCCCGCGAGGAGCACTCCCTCGTGTTCATGCGCGGGGTCGGCCGCGCCGTCGAGGCCCTCCACGACCTCCCGCAGCCCGTCATCGCCCGGGTGGCGGGCGTATGTGTGGGCGCGGCTCTCAACCTGGCCCTCGCCTGCGACCTGATCGTCGCCAGTGACGACGCCCGCTTCTCCGAGATCTTCGCCCGCCGTGGCCTGAGCATCGACGGCGGCGGATCGTGGATCCTGCCCCGGGTGGTCGGCATCCACCGGGCCAAGGAGCTGGCCCTGCTGGCCGACATCATCCCCGCATCGGAGGCCGAGCGCATCGGCCTGGTCAACCGGGTCGTCCCCCGCTCCGACCTGGACGCCACGGTCGCGTCACTGGCGGCGCGCCTCGCCGCCGGGCCACCCCTCGCCCTCAGCATCACCAAGCGCCTCCTCAACCAGAGTGCGCAGGTGAGCCTGCCCCAGGCCCTGGAGGCCGAAGCCCAGGCCCAGGCCGTGAACCTGTCGTCGAGCGACACGGCCGAGGCGATGCTGGCCTTCGGCGAACGCCGGAATCCGCAGTTCAAAGGGCGTTAGAGCACTTTTTATGCCGTTCCCGCGGTTTTCTCGTGGATTGAGTGTGCTAGAGTCTCTTCCACGACAGACCGGCTGATCGCCCGCCTTCGCGGGGCTCACGTCTCCACTGGGGGAAGTCGAGTGCCGGTCTGCGGATCGTGGCCACGAGGCCACCTCACATACCCCTGGTGAGGAGGCTCTGGTGCTGGCATCCGTGGGGTCCGCGACGCTGTTCGGCGTCGAGGGCCGCCCCGTTCGAGTCGAAGTCCATGTGTCGTCCGGCCTGCCCGGCTTCACGGTCGTCGGCCAACCCGACACAACCTGCCGCGAGGCCCGCGACCGGGTCCGTGCCGCCCTGCTGTCGTCCGGGCTCAAGTGGCCGATGGCGCGGGTCACGGTCAATCTCGCTCCGCCCGGGCTGCGCAAGGTCGGTACCTGTCTCGATCTCCCCATCGCCGTCGCCCTGCTCGCCGCCAGCGAGCAGCTACCGCTGGGCTGCGTAGCCGATCGGGCGTTCGTGGGTGAGCTCGGTCTGGACGGCTCCATCCGCCCCGTCCCCGGCGCTCTCCCGTTGTTCGACGCCCTCACGGAGCCGGAGGTGGTGGTCCCCGAGGCCTCCACCACCGAGGCCCAGCTCGTGGGCCGCCATCATGTCCGCCCGGTCGCCACTCTGGGCGCCATGGTGGCGGCCCTCGCCGGCCTGGCCGCCTGGCCCGACCCCCCGCCCCCGGCACCCCTGCCGCGCCCACCCCTCGGTCCCGACATGGCCGACGTGCGGGGCCAGCCCGCCGCCCGCTACGCCTTGGAGGTCGCGGCCGCCGGCGGCCACCACCTGCTGCTGGTGGGCCCACCGGGAGCGGGCAAGACCATGCTCGCCCGCCGCCTGCCCGGCCTGCTGCCGGACCTGACGGGCGAGCGGGCCCTGGAGGCGACCTGCATCCACTCGGCCGCCGGCCTGCCGCTACCGCCGGGTGGACTCATCCGCCGTCCCCCGTTCCGCGCCCCCCACCACGGCGCCTCGGCCGTCTCGCTGGTCGGCGGCGGCTCGGGCACCATGCAACCGGGCGAAGTCAGCCTGGCCCACTGGGGCGTGCTCTTCCTGGACGAGCTGGGCGAGTTCGACCCGGTGGTCCTGGACAACCTCCGCCAACCCCTGGAAGAGGGCGTCATCCGCGTCGCCCGAGCCGCCGCCAAGGTCACGTTCCCCGCCCGGGTCCTATTGGTCGCCGCCATGAACCCGTGCCCCTGCGGCGAGGGAGGCGCCCCCGGAAGCTGCCGCTGCTCGCCGGCATCCCGCGCCCGCTACGCCCGCCGTCTGTCAGGTCCCCTGGTCGACCGCTTCGACCTCCGGGTCGAGGTGGGACGCCCCGAGGTGGACCACCTGCTGTCGGGCGAGGCCGCCGAGTCGACCGCCGCCGTCGCCTCCCGTGTCGCCGAAGCCCGTGCCCGAGCCGCCCACCGCGGCACCCCGCTCAACTCCCAACTCGCCCCGTGGCGCCTCGACGAGGTCGCCCCCCTCGACCGCCCCGCCCAACGCCTCGTGGAACGAGCCCTCCGCGCCGGCCGCCTCACCGGCCGAGGCCTCGACGGCATCCGCCGAGTAGCCCGCACCGTCGCCGACCTCGCCGCCCAGGACGGCCCCCTCGACGCCTCCCACATAAGCACCGCCCTGGCCCTCCGCGCCGAGCCCACATTCCTGAACGGCCGAGTCGCATGACCCCCACCCCCACCCCCAACCACCCCGCCCAGCCACTTACGCCCTCTCCCACCACTCCTCCCTCCACTCCTGCCTCTGCGCCGCTCCCGGTTTCGGCCGTGACTGGTTCGTCCCTCCCAGATTCGGCTGCTGCCTCTGCGCCGCTCCCGGTTTCCGCCGCGACTAGTTCGTCCCTCCCAGTTTCGGTTGCTGCCTCTGCGCCGTTGCCGGGTTGCGCCGCGGCTGGTTCGTCCGTCCCGGTTTCGGCTGGTGCCTCTGCGCCGCTCCTGGTTCCCGCGGCGGCTGGTTCGTCCGTCCCGGTTTCGGCTGGTGCCTCTGCGCCGCTCCTGGTTCCCGCGGCGACTAGTTCGTCCCTCCCAGTTTCGGCTGGTGCCTCTGCGCCGCTCCTGGTTCCCGCGGCGACTAGTTCGTCCCTCCCAGTTTCGGTTGCTGCCTCTGCGCCGTTGCCGGGTTGCGCCGCGGCTGGTTCGTCCGTCCCGGTTTCGGCTCCTGCCTCTGCGCCGCTCCCGGTTTCGCCCGCGACCAGTCCGTCCCTCCCAGCGTCCGCCGCGGCCCCTCAGTCCCTCACCTCCACAGCCAGCCCGTCTGCCCTGCCCGTCGCCTCCGTCGCGGTCACGTCGCCCGCACCCCCGAGCCCTCCCGCCGCCTCGACCGACGGCCTACCTCTCCTGGCCTCGATCGCGGCCACCTCGCCCACGCCTCCGGCGTGCACGGCCTCACCCAACGCCCTGCCGCCCGAGGCGTACGCCGCGGCGCTGGCCGGACTCCCGGGCATGGGGCCAGCCCGATTGGCTGCGATCCTCGCCTGCCTCGCGCCTGCCGAAGCCTGGGCGCACGTTGCCGAGGGCCGTCCGTGGCGCCAGACCGAGGTCCAGCTGGCCCTCGGTGTGCGGGCCAACTCGCTCATCGAGCGCTGGCGCACAGTTGCCCAGGAGTCCGACCCCGCAGCCGCCTGGCATGACCTCCGGGCCTCGGACGTCGAGGTCACCCTGCGGGGCGAGCCCGGCTACCCGTCCGTGCTCGTAGGTGACCTCGAGCCGCCCGCGGTGCTGTTCCACCGGGGCGACCCTGGCGTCATCGCTGGTCCTCGGGTGGCGATCGTGGGCACGCGCCAGTGCTCGGCCACGGGAGCGGGCGTCGCATTCGAGCTCGGACGCGACCTGGCGCGGGCGGGCGTCGTGGTCGTCTCCGGGCTGGCGTCGGGCATCGACGGGGCAGCCCACCGTGGGGTCCTCGCCGCGGACGCCGCACCGCCCGTGGGCATCGTGGGCAGCGGGCTCGATGTCGTCTACCCCCGCCACCAGGCCGTCCTTTGGGAGGCGGTGGGCCGGACCGGGGTCCTGCTGTCCGAGTCTCCCCTCCGCGCCCGCCCGGAGCGTTGGCGCTTCCCCGCCCGCAACCGGATCATCGTCGCCTGCGCCAACCTCGTCGTGGTGGTCGAGTCGCACCACCGGGGCGGGTCGATGCACACAGTCGACGAGGCCGACCGCCGAGGGGTCGACGTGATGGCGGTGCCGGGCTCGGTTCGCAACCCGGCCGCCGCGGGCACCAACGACCTGCTGGCCGAGGGTCGGGCTCCAGTGTGCTCCGTTCAGGATGTCCTGGTGGCGCTCGGCCTCGGGACCGTCGACCGAGCCAGCGATCCGCTCGACCGCCGGGCCCCGCCATCCCTACCGGATCAACCGGTGCTCGCCGCGCTCGGCTGGCAGCCGGCCACGCTCGACCAGCTCGTGCTTCGCTCCGGCCTTGACCTCTCCGAGCTGGCACCCAGTCTCGACCGCCTGTGTGAGACCGGATGGGTTGCCCGCCGAGGTGGCTGGTACGAGCGCATGGCTGCAGGCGTCGACCGAACGACCGAACGGGGGAGTGGTCCTGATGCTCCTTGACACAGTTGCCGTCCTGCTGATCGCTACCGTGATCGCCATGGGGTGGCAGCTCGACGAGTTCGCACGATCGCTGACGGCCGTCTCGCCCGCCACTCTCGACGCCTACAGCCGCGACCTCCGATCCTTCGTGACCTGGGCCGGGCGCCTGGGGCTCGACGACCCCGCGGCCGTCGACCGGAAGACGCTGCGCCGCTACCTCGCCTACCTGGCGACGCGTGGCACCGCGCGGCGCACGATCGCCCGCCGGGCATCGGCACTACGCCGCTACTTCCGGTGGGCACGGCGGACAGGCCTGGTGCGGGACGACCCCAGCGCCGGGCTGAGCGCCCCCAAAGGCGAGGCCCGCCTGCCTCGCGTGCTGAAGCCCGATGAGCTGCGACATCTGATCCCTGACGAGGCCACGCCCGGGGAGGTCGGCGATGTGGACACCGCGGTCTTCCTCCGTGACTCCGCACTGCTCGAGCTCCTGTACGGCAGTGGGCTCCGGATCGCCGAGGCCACCGCCCTCGACATCGACGAGATCGACCTCGACCGGGGACGGGTCACTGCCTGGGGCAAGGGAGGCAAGCAACGCACCGTGCCCCTTAGCGAACCCGCGATCGTCGCCCTCAGAAGCTGGCTGCGGGAGGGGCGCGCCACCCTGATGACAGAGGCCAGCCCAGCCGCCGGTGTCTTCCTCAATCGGAGAGGCCGGCGCCTCACTCCGCGAGACGCCCGCCGCATCGTGGACCGCCGAGCGGCGTCGCCCACCCACCCCCACGCTCTGCGGCACACATTCGCCACCCACCTGCTTGATGGAGGTGCAGATCTACGCGTTGTCCAGGAACTTCTGGGACATGCGGACGTGGGTACGACGCAGCGTTACACTCACGTCTCGAAAGAACGGCTGAGGTCGGTGTTCGACGCCACCCATCCGCGGGCTTAGGGACGCGTACGTGACAGACGTCGACATCAACATTCGAAGGCTCTGGCACGCGCACAAGCGCTTGGGCCAGGTGTGGGCGCGGGATCAACTGATCCTGCACTACGCCCCGCTCGTGCATGTGGTCGCGGGTCGCATAGCCGCGAGCGTCCCCCGCCATGTCGATCGGTCGGACCTGGTGAGCTACGGCGTGTTCGGGCTGATCGACGCGGTCGAGAAGTTCGAGCCCGACCGCGGCTATCGGTTCGAGACCTACGCCATCGCTCGCATCAAGGGCCACATCCTCGACGAGCTGCGGTCCTTCGACTGGGTGCCCCGCTCAGTGCGGGCCAAGGCCCGGGCGATCGACGCCGCCCACGCCTGCCTCTGGGCCGAGCTGCACCGGGCTCCCACCGACGGTGAGCTGGCCCGAATGCTGGACATGACCGACGACGAGCTCCAGCGGGCCATGGCCCAGGTGTCGCTGGTCAACCTGGTCAACTTCGACACCACGCTCAGCGCGGCGGTCGACGGCGAGTCGCCGCTGACCGTGGGCGACGTGCTGGTCGACGGGGGCCCGGCGCCCGGGCACCACGTCGAGCTCGTCGAGACCCGTCGCGCCCTGGCAGACGCCATCGAGCGGCTGTCCCGGCGGGAGCGCGAAGTCGTGAGCCTGTACTACTTCCACGGGCTCACCCTGGCAGAGATCGGCGAGGTGCTCGGTGTCACCGAGAGCCGGGTCTGCCAGATCCACGGCAAGGCAGTCGCCCAGCTCAAACGTCACCTCGACGCCCTGGAGCGGGAGCCGGCCTGACGAGTCGCCCAGGACTTCGGTCCGGGCCACCACCAATCGCGGGATTCCCCGCCTCATGACCGCCACCGCCCGGCACCCGGGCGGGGCGTGGATCGCGGCGTAGCGCCGCCGTTATCGCGGCCAATGGCCGCCTCCCGGTACCCAGGGCACGCGCCCTCGCGCGTCGCGCCCTCAGGCCCGGCCGCCACCTCGGCGGCGGCCGGGCCCACCACGTCCGCGACCCACATGTCACCAAGGGGAACCCATGCGCCCCCGTCGCCCGCCCCTGCCCGCCCGCCCCCGTCCCCACCAACCTGCTCCTCCACGTCCCGGCGCGCCCACTCGCCTTCGCGATCGACTGTCGGCCCGCCGGCTTCCTGGCGTGCCCGCTCGCCTTCGCGATCGCGGGCCGGCCTGGTTCCGGGGTCGCCTTCCCGCCCGCCCCCGTCCCCACCTACCTGCTCCTCTGCGTCCCGGCGTGGCCGCTCGCCTTCGCGATCGCCTGTCGGCCCGCCGGCGTCCCCGGGTGCCCGCTCGCCTTCGCGATCGCGGGCCGACCTGGTTCCGGGATCGCCTGCCCACCCGGGCCCGCGACCGGTCTTCGGTCCGTCGGGACCTCGGTCGGCCACGCCGCTTGGATCCAGGTCCGCTGCCGATAGCGGCCCGCCGTTCACGGCTACCTGGCTGGCTCCGCCATCGTCGGCCCGGCGGTCGGCCCGGCGATGCCGGTGCTGGTCCGGCGCGGCTGCGTTCTCGCCGCGTGGCGGACTTGGCGCTCCGGCTTCGAGCACGGCGTCGACCGAACCGCCGCCGCTCGTGGCCCCCGCCGTGGGGCCTCGCCTGGTGGTGCCGGGAGGTCGGGCTCACCGTGCTCCTGGTCGTCGTGGTCACCGGCTCGGCCGCCGCCGCCGAGCGGCCACCGCCTGCATACATCCCGCCGGTCGATGCGCCGATCTCGGACCCGTTCCGGCCGCCATCGACGCGGTACGGGGCGGGCAATCGGGGCCTCGAGTACGCGACCGTCCCGGGGACGGCCGTCCGGGCCAGTGGCGATGGGACCGTGGTCTTCGCCGGAACGATCGCCGGGTCCCTCTACGTCACGCTCGACCATGCCGACGGGCTCCGCACCAGCTACTCGTACGTCGCCACCATCGAGGTCGTCACCGGCCAGCACCTGCGCCAAGGCGCTCGCGTCGGCACGACCGGGTCCCGCTTTCACTTCGGTGTGCGGTCCGGTGACACCTACCTCGACCCGGTGCTGTTGTTCGCGGGCGGTCCGACGGTGGTCGAGCTGCTGCCCACCGATCCGCCTCGCAACGTGGTGCGGGAACGACCAACCGGGGCGGGGCGCGGACTGTCGCGCCTCCAGGAGGTCCTCCGCTGGTTGCGGGAGCGGGGTGCGGCGACGATGGCCTCCAGCCGGTTCGACTCCGTCGACCGCCGCCTCGATCTGGTCGCCCAGTTGCGGTCCCGGCTGGGCTCGGAGGCGCCGTGCTCGACCGGAGCGGCGCCGGTGCGGCCCGCGGCGGCGGCACCGCGGGTGGCGATCACCGTTGCCGGCCTGGGCTCGACGAGCGACACGGCGGCCGTTGACGGCCTCCGCACTGCCGACCTGGGCTACGAGCCCGACCAGGTCATCCGCTTCAGCTACCTCGGCGGACGCACGCCGGTGGGCGAGCCGCGGGAACCGCTGGCTCGCGTCCCGGCCCGCGCCTACACGTCGGCCGACACCCAGGGCGACGTCCAGGACGTGGCCATCCGGCTTGCCGACCTCGTCGAGGACGTGATGGCGGCGGAGCCCGACGCCACTGTCGACATCTATGCCCACTCGCTCGGTGGACTCGTGACCCGGCTGGCCCTGCTCGAACTGCAGGACCGGGGCGCCGACCTCGGGCGCCTTGGCTTGGTCACGACATTGGGCACACCACATCTCGGCGCCGACCTGGCGACCACCCTGGTGGCGGCGGACATCGGGCCTCTCACCAATGCCACCCTGGACGCGGCGAGCCGCGAGCTCGACCTCGGCCTCGATCCCGACGCCGTGGTCGTCCACCAGCTGGCGGTGGGCTCCACCGTCGTGCGCCGCCTGTGGGTGGAGGGGGTGCCGCGTGGCGTTCACCTCGTGTCGATCGCGGCCCGGGGCGATCTCGTAGTTGCCTCGCCGCGCACGGTGGTGGCTGGAGCCACCAACATCACCGTCCCGGTGTCCGGCCGGGAGGCGCACAGTTCGCTGGTCGGCACCGACGACGCCACGGCCGAGATGGCACGGGCGCTGGCCGGTCAACCCCCGGGATGTGAGCCGTGGTCGGACATCGTGGCCGACGTCCTCGCGGGACACGCCATCTCCGCACTGGAGGGCCACGTCGGGACGGAGGTCTCTGCCCCCGGGTAGTTCACATGCACCCTCTCATCGGGTTATGGACATGCAATGCGACCAGCCACACCGGTAGGCTGACCCGCCGGTCGGGCACGCCCGGCCGCGCCAAGACATCGCATTCATGCACCACATCGCAGTCGGCCCAACCCACGG